>Ga0209901_1000593_pt1 | contig 13392 bp, 11 predicted proteins | sample OrgsoiDNA_201058_FD_185806 | JGI IMG/M metagenome (GOLD analysis project Ga0209901, IMG submission 185806) | Permafrost soil microbial communities from the Arctic, to analyse light accelerated degradation of dissolved organic matter (DOM) -... | ecosystem: Environmental > Terrestrial > Soil >...
ACTCGTGGGCGTCAATCACGCGGGCGGCCCTCAGTTTAACGACAACGAGTGCAAGAACTGCCATGACTCGATCGCCAGCATGGATTTCGATGCCTCGATCCCCGGCGCGCACGTCATCCCCGCAAATTCCACCTCGCTCCCCGGACTGGTTACCAAGATCCTGCAGGTCGATGGAGCTACACCGGGTAACGCGCCCACGGTCACCTTCAGTGTGATGGACAAATCCGGCGTGCCGGTCGACATCAGCAAGCTCACCTCTATCCGGGTGGTTCTGGGCGGCCCTAACACCGATTACCAGACGGGCCCCGGCGCAATTCGCGTTTCGGAAGATCCCAGCAAGACGGCGGGCGCCAGCGGCGTGTACGCCTACACCATGACCAATAAGATACCGGCCGGCGCGGTGGGTTCCTTTACGGCTTCCATCGAAGCGCGCAACTCAGTCACGCTGCTTCCGGGCACCACGATCGCAACGGTAGCTACCGACGCCGCCAAGCCCGTGGAGTTCTATTTCTCCGTGGACCAGAGCGCCACGGTAGCTCGCCGTCAGGTCGTATCCACCGAGAAGTGCTCGGCCTGTCACGCCGATCTGGCCTTCGTCCACGGCGGCACTCGCGCCGCCACCCAGGAATGCACCATCTGCCACAATCCTTCCCTGGCGGATGGCACGTCGGGTCAGAGCGTCAGCATGGCTTCGCAAATCCACAGCATCCACCGCGGCGAGAACCTGGCCAACAAGTACGTGCTGGGGACCACCAATTACCAGGAAGTCAAGTTCCCGGGCGACCTGCGCGATTGCAGCACCTGCCACGTAGGCAGTTCGTATCTGGTGGAGAATGTCGCGGCTAAGGCGCTAGTAGCCAGTCCGGGCGGCTTCACCCCGACTACGCCTCCTATCTCCGCTGCCTGCCAGGGCTGTCACGACGATCTGGCGACCGCTTCCCACGCCTTGGCCAACACGACGGTCCTGGGTGAGAGCTGCGCGGCTTGCCACAGCGCGACCGAACAGTTCTCGGTGGATCGCGTGCATCAGCGGATCTTCTAACTTCCGAACCTCCCCAGGGGTCGCACGGTGGCATCACCGTGCGACTCCATTTTTGTTTGTTCCCCCTTCCTCTCCCACCAGTTGATCCATTCGTCGATCCAGCCCAATTTAATCCTCAAATTTTGATATACTCCACCGGACGGCCGGCCAGCGGCACACGCTGAATCTGTCCTGCCGATTGCGATCGAGGAGTAGGTCAATATGTTAACTTGCATGCGCACGATTATCGGCCTTTGCCTGCTGTCTCTGGTTTCATATGCCGCGGATATCAGCGGCAAATGGACCTTCAACGTGGAAACCGATGCCGGGAGCGGCGCGCCCACGTTCGTCTTCAAACAAGCCGGCGAGAAGCTGACCGGCACCTATACCGGCACGTTCGGAACGGCGGAACTGACGGGAACGGTCAAGGGCGATGCCATCGAGTTTTCATTCGAAGCTACCGTTGGGGACCAAAAAGGGACGATTGTTTATACCGGCAAAATCGAGGCTCCCGACAAGATGAAAGGAGCGGTGGAACTCGCCGGTCTGGGGAAGGGCACATGGACCGGCACGAAGCAGTAGCGCTTTCGCTCGTCCTGCTGGCCGCGGCCGGGCCGGCGTTCGCGGCCGATCCGGACGGCGCGGCGCTGTACCAACAGCACTGCGCGTCGTGCCACGATGCTTCCGCCGTAACCCGCGCGCCCGCGCCCGCGGCACTGCGCCTGATGAGCCCGGAGAACATCGTGCGCTCGCTCGAAACCGGCGCGATGAAGGCGCAGGGCGCGCCGCTCGATGCCGCTCAGAAGCTGGCGCTGGCCCGATTTTTGACGGGCAAGACGACAGGTACGCCGTCCCCGGCACAGAGCGGATTGTGCGCTGCCAAATCTGAATTCTCTCTCTCCGGGCCCGCTTGGAATGGCTGGGGCGCAGACTTGGGCAACACGCGTTTTCAGCCTGAAAAGACCGCCGGCCTGAGCGCCGCGCAGGTCCCGAAATTGAAGCTGAAATGGGCCTTCGCTTTTCCGAATACCTTCACCGCCAACGGCCAGCCGACCATAGCCGGTGGGCGCATTCTGGTGGCCAGTGCCAATCGCAATGTTTATTCGCTGGATGCGAAGACCGGCTGTCAATACTGGTCTTTCGAAACCGAAGCGCCGGTGCGCACGGCCATCACGGTAGCGGGCAAGGCCGCATTCTTCGGAGATCTGCGCGCTAATGCTTATGCCGTCGATGCCTCGACAGGCGCGCTGCTGTGGAAGGTGCATGTGGACGGTCATCCGCGCTCGACGATCGTGGGTGCGCCCACCTATTACGGCGGAAAATTATTTGTGCCTGTGACCGCGGCCGAGGAAGGTCCGGCAATGAATCCGGCGTATGAATGCTGCTCGGCGCGTGGAGCGCTGGTAGCCTTAGATGCCGCTACGGGCAAGCAGATCTGGAAGACCTACACGATTGCGGAAGAGCCGCACATCGTGGGCAAAACCAAGGCGGGCCGTCCGATGTGGGGCCCGTCGGGGGCGAGCATCTGGTCGGCGCCGACTCTGGATGCGGAGCGCCAGGCGATCTACGTGGGCACCGGCGACAACTTCTCGGATCCGCCCACCGGCACCAGCGATTCGGTCATGGCTCTGGACATGAACACCGGCAAGATCCTCTGGGTGAAACAGCTCACCGCCGGCGACGCATTCAACGTAGCCTGCGTCATGCCGAATAAGGAAAGTTGCCCCGCCAGCAACGGTCCCGATTTCGACCTCGGCGCCTCGCCGATTCTGGTAACGTCCGAAAGCGGGAAGCGCTTGTTGCTGGTGAGCCAGAAATCGGGAGTGGCGCGTGCGATCGATCCGGACAAGAAGGGCGAGATCCTTTGGGAAGAGCGCGTGGGCCGCGGCGGCGCGCTGGGCGGCATTCAATGGGGCTCGGCTTCCGACGGCAAGAACATGTACGTGGCGGTTTCCGATATCGCGTTGATCAATTTCGCGCCATTGACGCCCGATCCGAAGGTTGGCGGCGGCCTGTTCGCGCTCGATATCGCGACGGGAAAACGGATCTGGGCCGCGCCGCCCCCTTCCTGCGAAGGCCGCAGTCATTGCAGCCCGGCGCAATCGGCCGCGATCTCCGCGATTCCCGGTGTGGTCTTCTCCGGATCGGTGGACGGACGCCTGCGCGCGTATTCCACCGGCGACGGAAAAATCATCTGGGATTTCGATACCGTGCGAGAATTTACGACGGTAAACGGCTTGATCGCGAAGGGCGGATCAATGGACGGGCCGGGCCCCACAATCGCGGCAGGCATGCTCTACGTAGGCTCCGGATACGGGAGCTGGGGCGGAGCGCCCGGAAACGTGCTGCTGGCGTTTGAAGCAAAGTAACACGCGAGCTTGCGCCCGGACTCGGCCTGGTGTGATAGTCTTGTTCTCACGCTTTCGGTGCGAGTCAGATTGCGCTTAATTATTCTGATCTTTGGCGCAGTGGCGGCAATGGCCGAACAGCCGGTGGCCTATTCCCACAAGCAGCATTTGGCGCTGGGGCTACAGTGCCTGGATTGCCATATCTCGGCCGACACCAGCGCGGCCGCAACCATTCCTTCGGTTCGGAAGTGCATGCTCTGTCACGCCAAGATCGGCGTCGCGAACCCGGAAGTGAAGAAGGTGATCGCGTACGCCAACAGCAAGCGCGAGATTCCCTGGCAACGTGTGTATGGCTTCCCGCGCGAATCGTTGGTAAAGTTTCAACACGCTCCGCACGTCCGCGCGAAGATCGAGTGCGCCACGTGTCACGGAGACATGACTCAGGCCACCGTGGCGCAACCGCTGGTCAAACACACCATGGGCAAGTGCCTGAGCTGTCACCGGCAGTACAAGGCAACGGAGGATTGCGCGGCATGTCATTACTAGATTTGTCACTACTGGGAACACGGAAGGAAGTGGACTGAGCCCATGGACAGGCGCGGGTTTGTCAAAATTCTGTCGGCGACTTCCGCGGGGCTAGCGGGCAGTTGCGGCAAGACCGATAAGCTGATTCCTCTGCTGGTCGCGGAAGGCGAAATCGTGCCGGGCGAAGAGCAGTGGCATCCCGCGGTGTGTACCGAATGCGCGGCCGGTTGCGGCACGCTCGTTCGCATCATGGAGGGAGTGCGCACCATTGAGCAGGCGGGCGAGCGCGCGGGCGAGCAACTGCGCCAGCGCGTGGCCGCCATCAAGAAGGTGGAAGGCAATCCTCTGGACCCGGTGAGCGGCGGACGGCTCTGTGCCCGCGGCCAGGCCGCCGTGCAATCCCTGTATCACCCCGACCGGCTGCGCGGTCCGATGCAGCGCACGGGCGACCGCGGCAAGGGGCAGTTCGCGCCCGCCACCTGGGAGCAAGCCATTGCGGCCGTCGCCGGGAAGATCGCTAAAGCCGATCCCGCCCGGATCGTATTTCTCGCCGGCCCCCACGCCGGCACGCGCTCGGTCGCCATTGCGCGATTCGTGCAGGCGTTGGGCGCGCCCGCTCCGGTGGTCTGTTCGCTGGCCGATTGCGCGGTGGAGCGCAAAGCCGCCGAGTTGGCTTTCGGTTGGAAGGGCCTTCCGGTTTACGATCTGGCCGGCGCGCGCCACGTGCTCGGCGTGGGCGCGGATTTTCTGGGCGGCTGGGCATCGCCGGTTTACTACAGCCGGCAATTCGGAGCGTTCCGCCAGGGCCGCCGCGAAGTGCGAGGCTACCTGGTGCAGGCAGAGTCGCGGCTTTCGATTACGGCTGCCGCGGCCGACCGCTGGCTGCCGTTGCGCCCCGGTTCCGAGCCTCAGTTCCTGGCGGCCGTCGGGCGCATTCTGCTCGATGCCGGTCTGGCGCGCAATCGGACTATGGTCCAGCCGTTTGCATCGGCCAACGTGGCGGCCTTGCTGGCCTCATGCGGGTTGGAGGAACGGCGTGTCCGCGAAGCGGTGCAGGCACTCGGCGAATCGGATGCGCCTTTGGTGCTGGCCGGCGCTTCCGTTCCGCAGAGCAATTCGCTCGACGCCATTCTCCTTTCGCACTACCTCAACTTCATGCTCGGAAACGTGGGCAAGCCCGGCGGCGTGCTGGCGCCGGCGGTTGCCGCCGCGGCTCCGTTCGAAAACGGCCGCGCCGCCGAAGCGCTCGCCCGCGCGCAGGTGGTGCTGATCGATGGCGCCAACCCGGCGTATACGCTGCCGCCTTCGAGCGGCGTGCTCCAGGCCCTGGCGCGCGCCGAAACCGTGGTCAGCTTCGCCGGTTTTCTGGACGATACGGCGGCGTGGTCCGATCTGCTGCTGCCCGGCCATCACACGCTGGAATCGGAGGCGGCCCTGGTTCCCGCCGTCTCGCCCCAACCGGCCGTGACCGTGGCCGTGCCGTTCGTCAAGCCGCTCTACGATACCCGCGCCGTGGAAACGATTCTGGCCGATCTGGCGCGGAAGATGAGCAAAGAATACAAGGCCGTCACTGCCAAGGATTTGTTGCCGCCCGATGCGGCGTTTGACGAGGTGGCGCGCCAGGGCGGCCTCTGGGGCGAAGCCGGAATGCAATCGCTCCCTAACGGTCGCGGCTCTGATCGGAACCCCGTGGGGCAACCGCCCAGCGTGCCCGAACCAGCATTGTTCGCTGGCGACGCTGCCAAATACCCGCTGCTCTTCCAGCCTTACCTCTCGCAGCAATTTCACGATGGCGCAGGCGCCAATCTGCCATGGCTCCAGGAACTGCCCGATCCGGCATCGAGTTCCATGTGGGGATTGCCGGTTGAAATCGATCCACAATTAGCCGCGCATTTGCATGTGTCGAATGGCGACATGGTGCGCGTAGAGTCCGTGCATGGCTGGTTCGAAGCGCCCGCATACCTGCACCCCGGCGCCATTCCGGGCGTGGTGAGCATGCCGATTGGCGATGGGCACGCACACTACGGCCGTTACGCGTCAGGCCGCGGCGCCAATCCGCTTTCGATACTGGCGCCGGTTTGGGAAAAGTCCACCGGCGCGCTTGCACTTGGCGGTACGCGGGTGCGTCTGGCGCGCGCGGGACCGCGGCGAGACTGGATTCAATTTGCTTCGCAAGATCGGCAGGAGACGTCTGAGCACAGGTGAAGAGCACAGGTGAATATGGAACGCCGCTGGGGAATGACCATCGATCTCGACCGCTGCACCGGCTGCCAGGCATGTGTGGTCGCCTGCCACGCCGAAAACAACCTGCCGGTGTCCGGCCCCGTTGAAGCCGCCAAGGGCCGCGCCGTCCACTGGATCCGCGTGGACCGCTACTACGAAGGAACGTTTCCGGATGTGAAGGTCAAATACATGCCGGTGATGTGCCAGCACTGCGACGACGCCCCTTGCGAGCCGGTATGCCCGGTTTACGCCACCTACCACAATGCCGAAGGGCTGAACGTGCAGGTGTATAACCGCTGCGTGGGCACCTTCTATTGCGCTAATAACTGCCCCTACACGGTTCGATACTTCAACTGGTTCGAGCCGGAGTGGCCCGAGCCGCTGCAGTTGCAGCATAACCCGGACGTGGCGGTGCGCCCGGGCGGCGTCATGGAGAAGTGCACCTTCTGCATTCAGCGGATCAAACGGACCAAGCAGGATGCCGCACAGGAGGGCCGTCCGGTGGTTGACGGCGACGTGCAGCCCGCGTGCGTGCAGTCATGCCCCGCCGAAGCCATGACGTTCGGCGATCTCAACGACCCGAACAGCAAGGTGTCGCGCCTGGCGGAGAGCGGACGCGCCACGCGGTTGCTGGAAGAGCTGGGCACGAAACCCAAGGTGATTTACCTGCAGAGGGGCAAGTAGGCGATGGCGACGACACCGGAACTGCTGCCGTACGGGCGGATTCGGGAAGACCTGTTCCGGCCGCTATCGGGCGTGAGCCGGAATTACGTGCTGGCGACCGTCGTGGCATTCGTCATCGGCGCGGCGGGCCTGGTTGCCTGGGGCCACCAACTGCGCAGCGGAATGGGCGTGACCGGGTTGCGGCGTCCGGTGTTCTGGGGTTTCTATCTGGTCAACTTCGTGTTTTGGATTGGAATCTCCCACGCCGGCACGCTGATCTCGGCCATATTGCGGCTGACCGACGCCGCCTGGCGCAAGCCGGTGACGCGCGCCGCGGAGGCCATCACGGTTTTCGCGTTGATGATCGGGGCCATGTTTCCCATCATTCACCTGGGGCGCGGGTGGCTCTTCTACTGGCTGTTTCCGTATCCCAACGGGCGGCTGCTCTGGCCGAATTTCCGCTCGCCGCTGCTGTGGGATGTGACCGCCATCACCACCTATCTCACGGGCAGCGTGATCTACCTTTATCTACCGTTGATCCCGGACCTGGCGCAACTGGCGGAGCATCGGACGCTGTGGCGCCGCACGCTTTATCGGACGCTGTCACTCGGCTGGACGGGCAGCGACCGCGAGTGGCATGCGCTGGAACGCGCCATGAAGCTGATGGCCGGCATGATCCTGGCAGTCGCCGTTTCGGTGCATACGGTGGTGGCCTGGGACTTCGCCATGACCGTCGCGCCCATGTGGCACAGCACCATCTTCGGCCCGTACTTCGTGACGGGCGCGATCTTCAGCGGGATCGCGGCTCTCATCGTAGTGCTGGCGGCGCTGCGCAAAATTCTTCACCTGGAATTCTACCTGACGCGCCACCACTTCAATAATCTGGCCAAGCTGCTGCTGCTGATGAGCCTGCTTTGGTTCTACTTCACGATGGCGGAGAATCTGACGGTGTGGTATGGCAACGACCCTGGGGAAATGGCCGTGTTCGCGGCGCGCACACGGGCGCGCTATGCGCCGTACTTCTGGACCATGGTGCTGCTTAATTTCGTGGTGCCGCTGGTGCTGCTGGGCATCCGCCGGCTGCGCACCATTCGGACCGCCACCATCGCATCGGCCTGCGTGCTGGTGGGGATGTGGCTGGAACGCTACCTGATCATCGTGCCGACGCTGGCGAACCCACGCCTGGCTTCGGCATCCAGCACCTACACGCCCAGTTGGGTGGAGCTTGCCATTACCGCGGCTACGTTTGCCGCCATGGTTATGCTCTACATGGTCTTCTCGAAGCTCTTCCCCATCATCGCCGTGTGGGAATTCAAGCCGCACCCGCTGGAGGAAGAGTGACCGTGTTCGTGACCGGAGAGTTCCGCGAGAAGGAGCCCGTGGTCCACACCATCCGGCAGTTGCGCGACGCGGGAATCGACTCTTCCGCACTCGACTTGTTCTCGGCGGAGCCGGTTGAGCTTGCGCGCGGCGTACTGGACCGGCCCAGCCGCATGTCGCTGGTGGCAGTCTCGGCAGCCGTCGGCACGGGCCTGCTGGCGACCGCCTTCATTCGTTACACGCAGCACGACTACAAGCTGGTGACCGGCGGAATGCCCTTGTTTTCGTTCTGGGCCACGGGCGTGATCACGTACGAGCTGACTATGCTGGGTGCCATCGTGGCAACATTCGGTTGGTTTCTCCGGGAGAGCGGCCTGATCCGCAGGCGGGAGAAAGACGCTCCAGTGCCGCATGTGGATCCGGGCGTAATCTGTCTGCGCGTGCGCTGCCCTGCCGGGCAAGCCCCGGAGACCATCGATACCATGCGCCGCCATGGCGCACTCAAGATCGAGAGGAGCGGCCAGTGACCTCTGGAATTCTGACTGTGTGCCTGCTTGCCGTGACCCTATCCGCCACCGTAGCCCTATCTGCCGCCGAGCGCCGGCCCATCCCATGGGAGAAGAACCACCTTCTGATTGGGCAGGCCCTGTACCGCGAGAACTGCGTGGTCTGCCACGACATCGACAGGGCGCAGTCGAAGAAGGCCGGTCCCAGCTTTTACCAGCTTTTCAGGCACGAGAAAATGCCGCGTGCCAACTTGAAACCGAGCCGCGAATATATAAAGGTGCGCGTGAAATTCGGCGGCGCGCTGATGCCCGCGTTTCGACAGACGCTGACGGAATCGGAGATCGATACGCTGATCGACTACATCGCGGCGAAGTGATAAAAGCACGACAGGCCGGGAGGCCTGTCCCACCGCTTGACACCCTAAAAGCCTTGGTGTAATCTACCGAACGGTCGGTAAGAAATCAAGAGGGAGCTATATGAAGAGATCAACCAATTGGGCCGGACCTCTGTCCGTGCTCGGGGTCGTGCTCGGTGCAATGGCCGCGCTGGCTGGATTTGCCAACGCCCAACAACCCTTTCAGTTTTCCGGGGCGCCCTGTGCCACACCGCCAGCACTGCACTGTCCCGACAAGGACTGCCCGGCGGACAGGGTGATCAACCCGGGACCGGTGGCGGAGATGAAGAGCCGCCGAACTTACTTCCTGGACTATCCGTGCGATCTCAAACCGGGCGAGCCCGTCACCTTCATCCTCAGCCTTCACGGTGCAGGCTCGTACGGAAACTGGCAGCGCCACTATTTCCCGATCGTGGATTATAAGGACAAGTACCGCCTGGTGATTGCCACACCGAACTCGCCGACGAGGACGTGGTCGCCGGCCGACGACGAATACCTTCAGAACATCGTCAATTCGGTGGTCGATCAGATCGGCAAGGCGAACATTAAGGCTTTCTGGCTGGTGGGGCACTCTCAGGGAGGGATGACTTCTAACCGGATCGTGAGAACGGAATTCTTCAAGGATAGGGTGGATGGGTGGCTCAGCCTGTCCGGCGGCCGCCTGGGCGCGAACCCCGGCCGCGCTTCGAGTTTTGGCGCACGCGGGGCCACCGGCGCGGCTCCTGTCCCTGTCACGGCGCCCGCCTTTGCCGCGGCGGCGGCGGCCTTACGCGAACCTCCGTCCAGCGAATTTTCGTTTATCTATGAGACGGGCCAGCGCGAAATGGATGACAAAGGCATACCGGAGACTTCGGCCTGGGCCGAAATGGCGAAGTGCGGACCCCGGCGCAAGCTGGAAGATATCGTTGACCTCAAGGCCGGTTATGTCTACGACAGCACGCGCCAGACTCCGCCCAATCCGTCGTGGGGACTTCTGCCTGCGCCCGGCAAGGCTCAGGTTTACGTTTATCCGAACTGCCATGACGGTACGGTGGTGGCCGATGTCGTGCGCATCGAGAAAGGACACACCGAAGGCCTGGAGCCGAAAATCACCGAAGAATTGGTGAAGCTGATGCTCTCCGCGAAAGGCGGAAAGATACAACGCACCAATTGACAGACGACAGAAGACGATCGTCTGCCCTACACTAATCCTTTTTCGCGTGCCCCTCGACCAGCTCGATCAGCACGTTGTCGGGCCCTTCGATGAACGCCGACCGGAGTGCGCCATTGAAACTGGTGTGCGGCTCTTCGAGCACCTTCACGCCGTCTTTGCGCAAGCGGGCCAGCATGGCTTCCAGGTTGTCGCAACTGAACGCGAAGTGATCGAGCGCGTGGCCCTTCGGCGACTCGGGGTGTTTGCGCCCTTCCCACTCCGCCGGAAATAGCTCCCGCTCCAACTCGATGGGGAAGATGGGCACGTTCACGTTGTCGATATTGAACCCCGACGTGGGGCCGATCTGGTATCCGTTAAAAAACCGCGGCTGGCGCGACGGCGGTTGCGCGCGGCGTGGAAATCCGAACTCCTTCTGATACCACTCACCTGCCGAAACCGGGTCTTCGCTCATCAGGTGGACGTGGTTGTAGTAGTGATTGCCGGCGGTGATGTCCTCGATCATCACGTTGTCCGGCCCCCACAGGTACATGTAATAGCGCTGCCCAGGCGCGAGCGGCAGCCCTTCGGCCAGATCGCGCATGTGAGTTTCGAACCGCGACCCCATGGCGATGAACTTCTCGTAGTCCGCCTTGGCGTTTTCCGAGCCCCAACCGATATGGTAGAGCGCCGTCGTGATCTTCCATGGCGGCGGCTGGTCCACCTTGTTAAATAGAATCCAGGACTTGCCCACCCACAGGGCATCCATGCCGCCGAACTTGGCCCGCTCGCCATCGAAGTGGCGCGTGTACCATCCCATCGCCAGATCCGGATTCAAAGCGTTCAAGTGCACGTGATGAAAATGCACCAGCGGCTGCGATGGCTGTTCCTGTGCCATGCAAAGGGCTGCCGCGAGTAACAGCACCAGAGCTTTCCTAGGTCTGTACATCTGGGCCTGTACTATATCACCGTCACGCATATCTGTGATAGATTGTGGCGAGGTTTTTTTATGCTCGGACGGAAGCTGTCGCTGGCACTGGTTTGCGTATTCGCGGTCCGCGCCGCCGCACCCGATGGAGAGGCTCTCTACAAGCAGCGATGTGCCGCCTGCCACGATGGCAAGCCGCAGGCGCGCATGCCGTCTCACCAGGATCTTAGCGCGCGCACGCCCGAATCCATCTACCGGGCGATGTTTGAAGGCGCCATGGTGGCGCAATCCGCGGGACTGGCTGCCGACGAAGGCCGGGCCATCGCACGCTTTCTTACGGGGAAGGAGTTCGGCGCGAGCGGGGGCGGCGCGATTGCAAAATGCACCGCGGCTCCCGGCCCGCTGCGCCTGAGCGATGCCGACTGGAACGGATGGGGCAACGATCCGGGGAACACGCGCTATCAGCCGAAGCCGGGGCTCACCGCGGCTGACATACCGAATCTAAAACTGAAGTGGGCGTTCGCGTTTGAGGGCGATACGGTGCGCGCCGCGCAGCCGGCGGTGATCGGCAATCGCGTGTTCACGGGCAGTGCGAGCGGAGCGGTCTACTCGCTGGACGCCGCCACCGGGTGCACCTATTGGAAGTACGATGCGGGCGCGACGGTGCGCAACGCGGTCAGCATCGGCCAGGCAGGCGGCAAGACGATCGCGTATTTCGGCGACGTGCGGTCCACGGTCCATGCGCTCGATGCGGCCACGGGTCAACTCCTCTGGAAAGTCAAGGTGGAGGATCATCCGGCATCGCGGATTACCGGTGCGCCGGCCTTCTACGGTGGGCGGCTCTATGTTCCGGTGTCGTCGATCGAAGAGGCCTCCGCTATGCTCCCGTCGTATGAATGCTGCAAGTTTCGCGGGAGCATCGTGGCGCTTGACGGCGCCACCGGCAAGCAGATCTGGAAGAGCTTCAGTGTGGTGGACCCGCCCCGGGCACTCGAAAAGAGCGCGGCCGGCGCACAACTTTGGGGACCGGCCGGCGCGGCCATCTGGTCCTCCCCGACGATCGACGTCAAGAAGAAAGTGTTATACGCGGGCACCGGCAACTCCTACACCAATGTTTCCATCCACACCAGCGACGCGATCCTGGCGTTCGATCTCGAAACCGGCAGCCTCCTGTGGTCCAGTCAGGTGCTGCCCAAGGACAATTTCACGATGGGTTGCGGCAGAGGCGCCAACTGTCCCGAAGACCGCGGACCGGATTACGACTTCGGCACGTCGCCGATCCTGCGCGAATTGCCCGATGGCAAGCGCGTTCTGGTCTGCGGCCAAAAGTCCGGCATCCTCTGGGGACTGGATCCCGATCAACGCGGGAAGGTGCTGTGGCAGACGCGCGTGGGGCAGGGAAGCGCGCTTGGCGGTATTGAATGGGGGCCCACGGCCGATCTGGAGAATGCCTACGTGGCCGTCTCCGATCTTTTGAGCCGCGGTGAGAATCGGCCCGGCGGGCTGCACGCCGTGAAGCTCTCCACGGGCGAGAAAATATGGAGCACCCCACCTCCCGAACTGCACTGTACCCCAGGGACGAAGGGCTGCAACAGCGCGCAATCGGCGGCCATCTCGTCCATTCCGGGCGTAGTGTTCTCGGGTTCGATCGATGGGCACTTTCGCGCATTCCTGGCGCGGTCGGGCGAGATCGTCTGGGACTTTAACACCGCGCGCGATTTCGAAACCGTGAACGGAGTTGCGGGGAAAGGAGGCTCGCTCGATTCCGCCGGACCGGTGATCGCGGGCGGCATGGTCTTCACGAACTCGGGTTACGGCATGTGGGCGGGACTCCCGGGGAATGTGCTGCTGGCATTTTCCAAATGACGGGCGCTACTTTTTAACGCGGAGCCTCGATCAGACCTGTGAGCGCTTCTTGCAACCGTCCGGCAAGTTCCTCATCGATGCTTCGAATCTCGCTCAGCAGTCCTTGAATCGCAACCCGGAAAGCCCGCGAGAGTTCGGCAGTGTCCAGTTGCCGGACGAGGGAGCCCTCGAATTGCGCGGCCACTCCGCCTGGCAGCAGGTCCATGCCACGGCCATGGACCGCTGGAAGGCCGTGGCGAATGCAGGCCAGCGCCAGCGCGGTGTCGCGGATGCCGCTTATCATGTATTCCGCTTGCCACACATTTCGTCTGGCGATGCAAGTCCGCGCATGAAGTGCGTACAGCCAGCCAAGGCCAACGATGTCCCCAGGCGGCGGTGGCGGTACATGCCGGGGCTCATTCGCCTCCCCGAACATAAGGCGGAATGTTGGCGCCAAGGCTCGGAATTCCGTCGCGGTCACGAAGGCGA
>Ga0209901_1000597_pt1 | contig 13265 bp, 15 predicted proteins | sample OrgsoiDNA_201058_FD_185806 | JGI IMG/M metagenome (GOLD analysis project Ga0209901, IMG submission 185806) | Permafrost soil microbial communities from the Arctic, to analyse light accelerated degradation of dissolved organic matter (DOM) -... | ecosystem: Environmental > Terrestrial > Soil >...
TGTTGGTGTTGACATCCAGCGCCTGATTGACCGAATTGATGGTGATCGGCTTGGTCGTGTCGTCTTTCAGCGCAAACGCCGGAATGCTGACGGCAAGCAGAGAGCTGGTGATCAGGAAATTACGGATTTTATTTTTTGCTTGGGATTTCATAAGTGGTATTTACCTTTTCGATCAGCTCTGCGGTTTTATTACGCAGATTTCCACGCATTTTCATGCCGTTAGATGTAAAGCCTGTGCCGTAAAGCGTCACTTCATCATCTGAAGCCACGTCCTGTGTGACCAGGTTAACTGAAGCATTGTCCGTTATGATGCGCTGCAATTGCGACGTATCCGGCGTCAGGCTGTCCACCTGAACGTGCCCGTACAAATAGAGCATTTTGTCATTGGTCATCTTGGCGCGATCTGAGCGTACGGTCCAGACAGGAATTTTGTCTTTGTCATACATGGTCATCACGGGTTGAGTAAACCAGGTCAGCTGATCGGTAGTGTAATATTTGACCTCAGCAGAGACCAGCTTGTAATTCAGGCTGCCGAGAGGGTTATACACCACAGTGACCGTGTGCTGGCTCTGATAGGTGGGTTCCTGATCGTTAGTCGCCGTGGGGGCCGGGTTATCGGAATCAGAAAGAGACCAGCCAATCAGGGCTAACGCCACCAGGGCCAGCAGGATAGTTATCCATAGCTTTGGTTTGTTCATATTGACAGCCCTTTGGCGTCCTCCAGCTTGCCCTGCGCCAGCAGAATCAGGTCACATAATTCTCGTACTGCGCCTCGTCCGCCGGAAATGCGGGTCACATAATGTGCTTTAGGCAACAGTATCGGATGTGCGTCATGCACCGCAACCGACAGGCCAACTTCAGCCATAACTGGCCAGTCAATCAGGTCATCACCGATGTAGGCGACCTGACTGGCATCTAAAGACAGTGTATCTAACAGTTCGTGGAAGGCCAAAAGCTTATCCGATTGCCCCTGGTACAAATGGCGAATTCCCAGCGTATTGGCACGGTCTTCAAGCAGCTTGGCGCGCCTGCCGGTAATAATGGCGACCTCAATATCGGAGGTCAGGAGGCAGCGGATGCCGTAGCCGTCACGCACATTGAAGCTTTTTAGCTCCTCGCCTTGATTTCCCATGTAAATCAGGCCATCAGACATGACGCCATCTACGTCACAAATCAGCAGACGGATAGCCTTCGCCCGTTCCAGTACCCGTGCACTGACCGGACCATAGCAGGTATCCACCGTAGCTGCGCTATTACTCATTCAGGACATTCCTCAATTAAACTACGCCAGCGCGCAGCATGTCGTGCATATGTACCACACCCAACAACTGGTCGCCATCGGCAACCATGACGCAGGTGATATGGCGTTCCTGCATCAGATTCAGGGCATCAACGGCCAGCAGTGTCGGACGAACGCGTATCCCACCGGTGGTCATGACATCAGCGATCGACGCTTCGTTAATATTGACGCCCATATCAAAGATGCGGCGTAAATCACCATCGGTAAAGATGCCTTCGATCTTCATCAGGTCATTGCAGATTACCGTCATACCCATGTTTTTACGGGTGATCTCAAGCAAGGCATCGCGAAGGGATGCGTCCCGACTGACGTGCGGGATTTCAGCACCGGTATGCATGATATCGCTGACCCGCAGCAGAAGCTTGCGACCCAGTGCTCCCCCCGGGTGCGACAGGGCAAAGTCTTCGGCTGTAAAGCCGCGCGCCTGCAAAAGTGCCACGGCCAGCGCGTCACCCATCACCATCACTGCGGTGGTACTGGTGGTTGGTGCCAGTCCGAGTGGGCAGGCTTCCTGAGGAACGCGTACACAAATATGCACGTCGGCCGCTTTCCCCATCGAACTTTCCGGGTTGGCCGTCAGGCAAATCATGGTAATTGCCAGACGCTTTAATACCGGGATTAGCGCCAGAATCTCGTGTGATTCACCGGAGTTGGAAATAAGGATCACGATATCCTGTTTGGACACCATCCCCAGATCACCATGGCTGGCTTCACCCGGATGAACGAAGAAGGCTGGGGTGCCGGTACTGGCAAAGGTCGCTGCCATTTTGCGGCCAACATGGCCTGACTTTCCCATGCCCATCACCACTATTTTACCGACGCAGGCGAACATCTTTTCACATGCGCGGGTAAAATCGTCGTTAATGTACTGGTCGAGTTGATCCAGTCCTTCACGTTCGGTTTTCAGTACGGCTTTTCCTGCAGACTGGAAATCAAATCTTCCTTCTGGCTCGAAATTTCCCATGATCTCTTCCTGATGGGTTTAAAACTCAACGCTGCCGGGTACAAAGTACAGCAGCGCCAGATAAGCGATGAAACCACATAATAACAGGGCGCCGGCCAGATGGCCGATGCGGTGTTTGCGCATCAGACATAGCCCGGTGAGCACGACGCTGACGGCGAGCATGACCCAGTAGTCCCGGTGAAAGGCTTCCGGGCTGAACGTTCCTGGCGCAACCAGTGCCGGCAGACCCAGCACCAGACAAGTGTTAAAAATATTGGCACCAATAATATTGCCCAGTGCAATATCATCCTCTCCTTTTACCGCACCGGCGATAAACGTCGCCATTTCCGGCAGGCTGGTACCGATAGCCACTACCGTTAAGCCAATAATCAGTTCACTAACGCCAAAATAGCGGGCGATGACTGTGGTATTGTCGACGATCATACTCGATGCCAGCGGCATGATAATGAACGCCAGCGCCAGCCAAAGGAAAGCGACGGTGTTGCTGCTGTCCTGCGGGAGTTCTGCCATCTGTTCGTAGGTCAGCGTATCTAACCCCTGCTTCTCCGCCGCGCGGGCAATTTTAATCATCAATATGACGAAAATCGCGGCGCTGGCCAGCAGCAGGACACCATCGAGACGGCTCAGCTCGCCATCCCGGAGCAAAAAACCGCATAACACGGTGACCAGCAACAATAAAGGGAGTTCTCGCCGCAGGATATCAGAACCGACGGAAAGTGGATGAATCAGGGCCGCGCCGCCCAAAATCAGAAGAATATTAATGATATTCGAACCAATCGCATTTCCGACGGCCAAATCCATCTGATCGTTGATGGCAGCGGTGGTCGACACCACCAGTTCCGGCAGGGAAATGCCGACGCCCACGACAGTCATGCCGATAATGAGCGGAGGGATCCCCATTGAGCGGGCAAGAACAGCTGCTCCGTACACTAATCGATCGGCGGCATAAACTAAGAGTAATAAGCCGACAACCATGAGTACGATAGCGAGAAGCATGAAAAATCCTTTAATTAGGTATAATGCGAGGTTCGTTGCCTGAACAACCGACCAAAAGGTCGTTAAAAAGAACATGGGCTGCAATATGGCTGCATTGTGTCCTAAAACAGGCAGCCAAAGCTGCTGTATGTTAGACGAATCCTGCGTTTCTTTTAATACTGTTGTTCATTGATTTTGACCATCTGTGGCAGAAAAGTAAAACAATGGCAATTTTGGTGACGTAAACGCGGTAAGTTTTTGTAAAAATACCAGAGTTACGCATCGATGCTCCTAACATCAGGGGTATCGTAAGCTGAAACAATCCGAAGGGATAAACTGAATGAGTCAGAGCCAATCGAATCTGGTTGAGATCAAAGGCATGAGTTTCACGCGCGGCGATCGTCCCATTTTCGAAGAGATAAATATGACGGTGCCACGTGGCAAAGTCACCGCCATCATGGGGCCATCCGGGATCGGTAAAACGACTCTGCTGCGCCTTATCGGCGGTCAGTTAGCACCGGACAGCGGTGAGATCTGGTTTGATGGGGAAAATATCCCTGCCTTATCGCGACGTAAGCTGTACGAGTCGCGTAAGAAAATGAGCATGTTGTTTCAGTCCGGTGCATTGTTTACTGACCTGAATGTGTTCGAGAATGTTGCCTTTCCGCTGCGTGAACATAGCAAATTGCCGGAAGAGCTGTTGCACAGTACGGTGACCATGAAGCTGGAAGCGGTTGGTTTGCGTGGTGCCGGTGAACTGATGCCCGCAGAGCTTTCAGGTGGGATGGCGCGTCGCGTCGCATTGGCACGTGCGATTGCCCTTGATCCTGAACTGATCATGTTTGATGAGCCTTTTGTCGGGCAGGATCCAATCACGATGGGCGTTTTAGTTAAGCTGATTGATGAGCTAAACCATGCGCTGGGTGTTACCTGTATCGTGGTCTCACATGATGTTCCTGAAGTTCTGAGTATCGCTGACTATGCTTATATTGTGGCGGCTCAGCATGTTATTGCTGAAGGTACGCCTGAGGCGCTGCAAAATAATCCTGATCCCCGTGTTCGCCAGTTTCTCGACGGTATCGCCGATGGACCGGTGCCTTTCCGCTTCCCGGCTGGTGATTACAAAGCCGAGCTGCTTGGATGATGGAGTTGTATATCAATGTTAATTAAGGCATTAGCCTCTACAGGCCGCCGCGGGATCCAAACCTGTACTTCGTTTGGTCGCGCCGGACTGATGTTATTCCGGGCACTGGTGGGCAAGCCTCAGTTTGCCAAGCAGTGGCCGCTGCTGCTGAAACAGCTTTACAGCGTAGGGGTACTTTCGCTGCTGATTATTCTGGTCTCAGGACTTTTTATCGGCATGGTACTCGGGTTGCAGGGTTATATCATTCTGACAACTTACAGTGCAGAAGCCAGCCTGGGCATGATGGTGGCACTCTCGCTGTTGCGTGAACTGGGGCCGGTGGTTACCGCGCTGCTTTTCGCGGGGCGCGCCGGTTCTGCGCTCACGGCCGAGATTGGACTGATGAAAGCGACCGAGCAGATCTCCAGTCTGGAGATGATGGCAATCGACCCGCTGCGCCGTGTCGTCGCGCCACGTTTCTGGGCTGGGGTTATCTCCATGCCGTTACTGACGGCAATTTTTGTGGCTGTGGGCATCTGGGGGGGAGCACTGGTTGGGGTGGACTGGAAAGGGATCGACAGTGGATTCTTCTGGTCAGCCATGCAAAGTGCGGTAGAGTGGCGCCATGACCTGCTTAACTGCCTGATTAAAAGTATCGTTTTTGCCATTACCGTGACATGGATTGCTCTGTTTAACGGCTATGACGCGATCCCAACTTCTGAAGGGATCAGCCGGGCAACGACCCGTACCGTGGTGCATTCGTCTCTGGCGGTGCTGGGATTAGATTTTGTGCTGACAGCACTGATGTTTGGGAATTAATCAATGCAAACTAAAAAAAGTGAAATCTGGGTTGGCGCATTTTTAATCATTGCCCTGTGTGCCGTATTATTTCTATGCCTTAAAGTCGCGGATATCCGTTCAATCGGTTCTGAGCCGACTTACCGTATTTCTGCCACTTTCGATAATATCGGCGGTCTGAAAGCAGGATCGCCGGTTAAAGTCGGCGGTGTTGTCGTGGGGCGCGTGAGTGCTATCACGCTGGATAAAAATTACTCGCCAAAAGTGGAGATGGATATTGAGCAAAAATATAACCAGATCCCAAGTACCAGTACGCTGGCAATTCGTACTTCCGGCCTGTTAGGCGAACAGTTCCTGGCGTTGAATATCGGTTTTGAAGACCCGGATATGGGAACGACTATCCTTAAAGATGGCGGTTCGATTCAGGACACGAAATCTGCGCTGGTTCTGGAAGACCTGATTGGTCAGTTCCTGTATAAAAGCGGCGGCGATAAAGATAAATCGGAAGCCAATACGGGTGATGCTCAGGCGGCACCGGATGCAGTGGCAGCACCACAGCCAGCAGCAACCAGTCATTAAGCACTTTTCACGAGCAGAGTTTATAAGAGGAATATTGCATGTTTAAACGTATCATTTTAGCCACCCTGCTGGTGGTCATGGCACCGCTGGCCCATGCGGCGATAGACAAGACCAATCCTTACAGCATGATGAATGAAGCGGCCAAGAATACCTTTACCCGCCTGAAAACCGAACAGCCTAAAATCAAGCAGGACCCGAACTACCTGCGTGTTATCGTTCGTGAAGAGTTGCTGCCATTTGTGCAAATCAAATATGCAGGGGCGCTGGTTCTGGGTCGTTACTATAAAGATGCCACCCCAGCACAGCGTGAAGCTTACTTCCAGGCTTTCGGCGAATACCTGCAACAAGCTTATGGCCAGGCACTGGCACTGTATAACAACCAGACCTATAACGTGCAACCTGAGCAACCGTATGCGAATCAGGACATTATTGCCATTCGCGTCACCATCATTGATCCGAATGGCCGTCCGCCGGTTCGTCTTGATTTCCAATGGCGTAAAAACTCTAAAACAGGTGATTGGCAGGCTTATGACATGATCGCCGAAGGCGTGAGCATGATCTCTACCAAGCAAAACGAATGGGCAGATATTTTGCGTCAAAAAGGCATTGATGGTCTGACTGCGCGTCTGAAGCAAGCGGCAGCACAGCCAATCACTTTGGATCAAAAATAATGAATGGCGCACTGAGCTGGGAGCATCAGCCTCCGCGCCTGATTTTGCGCGGCGAGCTGGATCGCGAAACGTTGCTGCCATTGTGGAATCAGCGTCGTACGCTGATGAACCAGATCACTGTGATTGACGTTGGTGGGCTTGAGCGTGTGGACTCCGCAGGGCTTGCAATGCTGGTTCATCTGCGTGCCCAGGTGGAGCAAGACGGTGGTACGCTGGCTCTCACCGGGATCACCGATCGTTTAAGTACGCTTATTGCCCTCTACAATTTGCAGGATATTATCCCTGTTAATTGAAAGTGTGTCGGACGGCGAGACAAATAAGCCAGTAGTAACCACAAGTTAGCGGCAAGTTTGTGCGACAGCCGCTGCAAGACAGACCAAGCCCCTGTGCAAAACTCTCGCACCGGGGCTTTTTCGTGGTTTAAGAGTTGGCCGGATCTCTATAAGATGTTCGGCTGTTATGATCTCTTCAGAAGAATCGATTCCTATGGAAACTAGCGAAATTAAAGACGTGCTGATGAACGCATTGGCATTAGATGAAGCCCACGTCACGGGTGACGGCAGCCACTTTCAGGCCATCGTAGTGGGCGCATTATTCGACGGCATGAGCCGTGTGAAGAAACAACAAACGGTGTATGCCCCGTTGATGGAATACATCGCAGACAATCGCATTCATGCACTCTCTATCAAGGCTTATACCCCAGAAGAGTGGCAGCGTGACCGTAAACTGAACGGTTTTTAAAGCGGCAGGTTAACCTGCCGGCCATGCATAATTGAATTCAGTATTTGAAATTAAGAGAGCCGTCATAATGGATAAATTTCGTGTACAGGGTGGCACTCGTCTGAGTGGCGAGGTGTCTATCTCCGGTGCCAAAAACGCCGCACTTCCCATCCTATTTGCTGCATTACTGGCTGAAGAGCCGGTGGAGTTGCAGAACGTTCCGCATCTAAAAGATATCGACACGACCCTTAAATTATTGGGCCAACTGGGTACCAAGATCGAGCGCAATGGTTCGGTCTTTGTGGATGCCAGTGACGTTAACGAGTTTTGTGCGCCATACGATTTGGTGAAAACCATGCGTGCGTCTATCTGGGCACTGGGGCCGTTAGTGGCACGTTTTGGTCAGGGGCAGGTTTCACTCCCAGGCGGTTGCGCTATCGGCGCGCGTCCGGTTGATCTGCATATTTCTGGCCTTGAGCAACTGGGCGCAAAAATCGTGCTGGAAGAAGGGTACGTCAAAGCTTCCGTTGATGGACGTTTGCAGGGCGCGCATATCGTGATGGATAAAGTCAGCGTTGGCGCGACGGTAACCATCATGTGTGCCGCTACCCTGGCTGAAGGCACTACTATTATTGAGAACGCCGCACGTGAGCCCGAAATCACGGATACTGCGGGTTTCCTTAATACGCTGGGTGCGAAAATCACCGGTGCGGGTACCGATAAAATCACCATCGAGGGCGTTAAACGTCTTGGGGGCGGTGTGTATCGCGTAGTACCCGACCGTATCGAAACCGGGACTTTCCTGGTCGCTGCGGCCATCTCCGGCGGTAAAGTCATTTGCCGTGATACGCGTCCTGACACACTGGATGCCGTATTGGCGAAACTGCGTGAAGCCGGTGCGGATATTGAAGTGGGTGATGACTGGATTAGCCTGGATATGCATGGCAAACGCGCGAAAGCCGTTACCTTCCGGACTGCGCCTCACCCTGGGTTCCCGACCGATATGCAAGCACAGTTCAGTCTTCTGAACCTGGTAGCAGAAGGGACCGGCGTTATCACCGAAACTATCTTCGAAAACCGCTTCATGCATATTCCTGAGCTTATCCGAATGGGGGCTCATGCAGAGATTGAAGGTAGTACCCTGATTTGCCATGGTGTAGAGCAGCTTTCTGGTGCACAGGTCATGGCGACCGATCTGCGCGCCTCAGCCAGCTTGGTTTTGGCAGGTTGTATTGCGGAAGGTGTCACCATCGTTGACCGTATTTATCATATCGACCGTGGCTATGAGCGCATCGAAGATAAACTGCGTCAGTTGGGTGCGAAGATCGAACGCTTTAAAGGCGAGTAATCTCCTTTAAATGAAAAAGCCGGAAGGGGTAACCTTTCCGGCTTTTTTACGTGCTGAGTAATACTAATCAATCAATGTGACGGATATTCCTGAATGGTGACCTGCAGGGTGAGCTTCTTACCGTTACGCATGATCTCCACCGGGATAACTGTACCCGGACGTATTTCAGCCACCTGATCCATTGTTTCAATGGCGGATATCGCCGGCTTGCCATTCACGCTGACAATCACATCGGTCACGACCATGCCGGCATTAGCGGCCGGGCCATTTGGCGTCACTTCATTAACAATGATGCCCTGCATTCTGTCCAGACTGGTCGTCGGGCCGTGCAGCGGTGACACTTCGCGCCCACCAATACCAATATAACCACGGATCACCCGGCCATCACGGATCAGCTTGCCCATGACTTTGGTGGCGAGTGCGGTGGGAATGGCAAATCCAATGCCTTCCGGCGTTGCGCCATCGTTACTTTGGTCAAAGGAGAGGGTATTAATGCCAACCAGCTCTCCGAGGCTGTTAACCAACGCGCCACCGGAGTTGCCCTGATTGATCGAGGCATCCGTTTGCAGGAAATTCTGGCGACCGGAAGGACTCAGGCCGATACGGCCGGTGGCGCTGATGATGCCTTGTGTCACGGTCTGACCAAGGTTGTAAGGGTTGCCAATGGCCATCACCAGATCGCCGACATGGGGTACACGCTTGTCGTTAATCGGAATGACCGGCAGATTACCGGCGTCAATTTTCAAAACGGCCAGGTCCGTCAGGCTGTCTGAACCGACCAGCAGTGCTTCAAAGACCCGCCCGTCTTGCAATGCGACAATCACCTGATCAGCATTGTTGATCACGTGTTTGTTGGTAAGAATGTAGCCTTTATCATTCATGATAACGCCAGAACCCAGGGTGCGGATCTGTAATTCGCTTTGCGAATTGGCGCCCATGTTGCGGTTGTAGACGTTGACGACGGCAGGAGCAGCATGGCGTACGCCTTCGTTAAAGCTGACTGGCTGTTCATTGTTCTCACTGAAGCGGTGTTCGAACAAAGGCTGAGCAATATTTTTGCGCAGCATAGGTACTGCTGCCAGCAAAATACCGGCGACAATCAGTCCAATAACGGCAGAGCGCAATAACTTAACAAACATAAGTATCTGGAATAGTGGATGGAATATTTCGGAAGGATAGCATGACTTGATCGGACGCAGCACGGGCTACGTCCGATTTTCAGAGCTTTACGGCATTAACCGCAGTTTTAGGGCATCAGCAAATAGATATTTTGACCTTTACGCTGAACGCTCAGGGCGATCAGGTCAGGTTTGGTTTCGAGGATCTTACGGAAGGCGGCCAGATTGTCGATTGCCTCACGGTTGACGCCGATGATCACATCGTCTTTCTGCAAGCCAACCTGGTCGGCAGGAGAGCCTTTTTTCACGTCATCAACGCGGATACCTTTGCCGGTTTTCGGGTCGAGATCGCTCAACGTTACACCCTGCAACGCCGGGTTAATCTTGTCGATACTGGTTTCTACCGTTGGGCTTTTATCCAGTGTGACATTCACGGTCATTGGTTTGCCTTCGCGTAATAAACCAATTTGCATGGTTACACCCGGGCCCGCGGTGCCAACTTTGGCGCGCAATTCAGCGAAACTGCTCAATGGTTTACCCTGCAACGTCACCAGAATATCCCCTGACTTGATACCTGCTTTCGAGGCAGCAGAATTTGGCAGAACTTCGTTAACAAAAGCGCCACGCTGGCTATCCAGCTTGAAGGCTTTAGCCAGTTCTGGTGTCATCTCCGTGCCACGAATACCCAGTAAACCTCGTTTGATTTCGCCATATTTTATCAACTGTTCGCTCAGGTTTTTCGCCATGTTTACCGGAATAGCAAAGCCAATTCCGATGCTGCCGCCCTGAGACGACAGAATGGCAGTGTTGATGCCAATCAGTTCACCTTTCAGATTCAGCAGCGCACCACCGGAGTTACCTCGGTTAATCGAGGCATCGGTCTGAATAAAGTTTTCCAGCCCTTCCAGGTTAAGGCCGCTGCGTCCGAGAGCTGAAATAATACCTGAGGTTGCAGTTTGCCCGAGGCCGAATGGGTTACCTACCGCGACTGCAAAATCACCCACCCGCAGGGTATCGGAATCCGCCATCGCAATTTGCGTGAGGTTTTTGCCGTCAATAATCTGGATAAGGGCGATATCAGACTGATCGTCTTTACCAATCAGCTTGGCTGAGTACTCACGACCGTCGTTGATTTGTACGGTGATTTTGTCGGCATTATTCACGACATGATTGTTAGTCAGCACATAGCCTTTAGCTGCATCTATGATTACACCCGACCCTAAACCCTCAAAAGCCTGCCCGCCTTCGTCTTCAGAAGGGGCTTGGGGGCCGAAGAAGAATTTGAATTCAGGCGGTACGTCGCTGCTGGGGGGTTGTGTACCAGTAACCTGCACGCTGACTACCGCGGGCAGCACTTTCTCCAGCATAGGAGCCAAGCTTGGCAGCGGCTGGCCTTCGACGGCAACAGGGATACCTGCATTCGCCACAGGAACAGAAGCAAAGGTTAATCCGAGACTAATAGCTAATGCACTGAGTAAAAAAGACTTTTTCTTCATCAGGATAACACTCTCGCTGTCTGTTATGGACTATGAACGATAGTCTGAGTTGGGCATTTAGGAAGCGTCATTCTTGGAGGTGCAGCGTCGGCATAACCGTCGCGCAGTAGGAATACCCGTAACAATGAGCATCGTCACGGGTATTCCCAGGGTTTATTTACGCCCCGTACGCTGACCACGCAGCAGGCCTGACGCGCCGTCTGAATAGTCGCGAGGCATTTCGACCGGTGCCTGATCGTTGTCAGCTTCAGAGCCCGTCAAACGATAGTTGAATGGGTTATCCTGTGCTGGCATATCGGGCAGCAGGTTGTTGGAGCTTTTCGCCATATGCTGATACAGCTGGCGGTAGTCTGTTGCCATGTTGTCCAGCAGCTCTGCGCTGCGCGCAAAGTGTCCCGTCAATTCCTGACGGTATTCATCCAGTTCAGCTTTGCTTCTGTCCAGCTCGTTTTGCATCACTTGCTGATCGCGTAATTTACGATTGCCAAAGCGCATCCCTACCGCACCAACGGCGATACCGACCACTAATCCAATGAGTGCATACTCCCAGGTCATAATGACTCCTATTTTGACTTCGTTTTTCCGCAGGGCTTTTTCATGCAATGGTTTTAACGTAAATTCTACATACGTTTTCCACCTGTATCAGTCCACTATAACCGTTTACCTTGCCCGAGTGGAATCCTGTGCTGACATTCGCATCAGCAAAGCGATTTATTCACGCGCAGACCGGCGTTAAAAGCGGCGAACTGGTGCTAAATCTGCGGGTAACCGCCGTGAAATACTGAAAAATATTTTCTCAGGGACGTTGATTGACATGCAACCTACGACACCACTTACCTTATATAAGAGCGCATTAGCTGCCGGAGAGTTCCAGGCGGATGACATTCAACTGCAGGCCGTGACCCGGCTCGAGGGAATTTATCATGCACTGCAGAGCCTTCCCGCAGCGAAAATAGCGACACCTGCTGGCCTGCTGGGCCGCCTGTTCGGTAAAAACAGTGCAAAAACTCCCTTGAGACCCGTGCAAGGCTTATATATGTGGGGGGGGGTTGGGCGAGGCAAGACCTGGCTGATGGATCTTTTTTTCCAGACGTTGCCCGGAGAGCGCAAACTGCGGCTGCATTTCCACCGTTTCATGTTACGGGTGCATGAGCAGCTCACGGAGCTGCAAGGACAGGAAAATCCGCTGGAGATCATCGCCGACAGCTTCAAAGCTGAAACCGATGTTCTCTGTTTTGATGAGTTCTTTGTTTCCGACATCACCGATGCCATGTTGCTGGCAACGTTGTTACAGGCGCTGTTTGCACGTGGCATCACGCTGATTGCGACCTCCAACATTCCGCCGGACAATCTTTATCGCAACGGGCTACAGCGTGCGCGTTTTCTGCCCGCGGTAGATTTGATTAAAGAACATTGCGATGTGATGAACATCGACGCAGGCATTGATTACCGCCTGCGCACATTAACTCAGGCCAATCTGTGGCTGGCTCCTTTGCAACCAGAAACCGCTGCCGCTATGCAGCACATGTTCGACAAGCTGGCGGGGCAGAAGGGCGAGGAGAGGCCGCTGTTGCAGGTTAACCATCGTCCGCTGCAGGCTATTGCCTGCGGAGATGGCGTGTTGGCGGTAGAATTCCATACTTTATGTGAAGAAGCACGCAGCCAACTGGATTACATTGCGCTGTCGAAGATTTACCACAGCGTACTGCTGCACAATGTGCCGGTAATGGGGCTGAAAGATGAAAATGCCGCGCGGCGCTTCCTGGCCCTGGTTGATGAATTCTATGAACGCCACGTCAAACTGGTGATCTCAGCCCAAACACCGATGTATGAAATTTATCAGGGTGAACGGTTGAAATTCGAATACCAGCGTTGCCTGTCGCGTCTGCAGGAGATGCAGAGTGAGGAGTATCTGAGGTCAGTGCATCTGCCTTGACCTACAATTTGTGCTTTGGCAGAACAGGCAGGGCGATTACCCCCTGGATGACTAAACTGAATGACGCGAAATCTGCACTTTAGTCAAAAAAGGGTTCGATCTTTGCGGGCGACTTCTCTATAATCCTGCGACCCCACGTTACAACGAAGTTTTTTTCCCGAAACTTCATAGTGCCGGCAATGGCTATTCGAAGGGGTAGGTTTGCTGGACTGATGGTCGTGTGAACCTCCAATACTT
>Ga0209901_1000598_pt1 | contig 13244 bp, 5 predicted proteins | sample OrgsoiDNA_201058_FD_185806 | JGI IMG/M metagenome (GOLD analysis project Ga0209901, IMG submission 185806) | Permafrost soil microbial communities from the Arctic, to analyse light accelerated degradation of dissolved organic matter (DOM) -... | ecosystem: Environmental > Terrestrial > Soil >...
GTGCTGGCTTCGCTCGAGCCTGCCGAAATTCAATTGCAGGAAGCGTCGTATTCGCTCTCGCACTACGCGCAGCGGCTCGAACTCGATCCGAACCGCCTCGCGCAGGTCGAGCATCGGATGGAGCAACTGCATTCGGCCGCGCGCAAGTTCCGCATGCAACCCGAGGCGTTGCCTGAGGAGCATGCGGAGCGGCGCAGACAGCTGGCGGCGCTCGATGCCGCCGCCGATCTCGACGCACTGCGCGCCGCCGTGACGAAAGCGAAAGAAGCTTATCTCGCCGAAGCGACGGTGTTGTCGAAGGCGCGCGGGAAAGCTGCAAAGTCGCTTGGCAAGGCAGTCACCAAGGGCATGCAGGAATTATCGATGGTGGGCGGGAGCTTTGAAGTCGCGCTCGTGCCGCTTGCGGAGGGCGGTGCGAACGGGCTCGAGCAGATCGAGTTCCGGGTAGCCGGGCATGCGGGCGTGACCTTGCGGCCGTTGGCGAAGGTCGCGTCTGGCGGCGAACTCGCTCGGATCAGTCTGGCGTTGGCGGTGATTGCAAGCACGGCGAGCCCGACCCCCACATTGATTTTCGACGAAGTGGATACGGGAATTGGCGGCGGCGTCGCGGAAGTCGTAGGACGTTTGCTGCATCAGCTCGGCCGCGATCGGCAAGTGCTGTGCGTCACGCATTTGCCGCAAGTCGCGGCACGCGGCGATCATCACTTCCAGGTGGCAAAAGCCGGTGATTCCGCGGGGGGAACGGTTAGCACCGTTACGCCGCTGGATAAGTCGAAACGGGTGGAGGAAGTCGCGCGCATGTTAGGCGGGCTCGAAATCACGGCCACCACGCGCAAGCATGCGAAGGAAATGCTGGCGGCGTGAGAAGGGGGCGTTTGCATCCGCCCGCGCCCGAGTCCAAGCGACCGCCTACCCAAACACCCGCTTCCACAGCCCCGTCACCGCCTCCCTCTCCGCCACCACAACATCCGGCTCAACCCGAGCCTTTTCCATCCCGTCGAGCCTCAGCGTGTGCTGTAACTTCCGATAGCGCCGATACGCAGCCGCCACCGTTTCCGCCTCCTCGGCGCTCATCAGCCCGAACCCCGCGGCCAGTCGCAACAGCGAAATATTGCCCATATTCAGCACAAATTCAGCGTCTTCGCGCGCGTGCAGCAGCACGCAATACTGCACGATGAACTCGATATCCACCATCCCGCCGCGGTCGTGCTTCAGGTCGAATAACTTGCTCCGGTTCGGATGCCCGGCATCCACCCGCTCACGCATGACAACAATCTCCTGCGCCAACGCAGCGGCATCTCGCGGCATCGTGAGAACCTGCGCGCGAATCTCCTCGAAGCGCTCGCCAATCTCGGCATCGCCGGCGCAATATCGCGCCCGCGACAACGCCTGATGTTCCCAGACCCACGCCGTATTCGCCGCATCGCCCTCGCGAATCTGATAACGCCGGAACGATTCCAGGCTCGTCACCAGCAAACCCGATTCGCCGTTCGGACGCAGCCGCAAATCGACATCGAATAACGTGCCCGCGCCCGTTGCCGTCGTGAGCCACGTGACCAGCCGGCGCGCGAACATCGCGTAGATATCCACCGCGCCCTCGTCGGGGTCGTCGTGCAGGAAGATCAGGTCCAGGTCCGATGCATAACCCAGTTCCTTCCCACCGAGCTTTCCATAAGCGATCACAGAAAAACGCGGCACCTCGCGATGACGCTTCGGAAACTGCGACCACACCGTTTCGATAGTGACATCGAGGACGGCATCAGCCAGCGCCGACAACAGGTCGCTCACATGTTCAACGGTAAGCTTGCCGCCCAGATCGATCAGCAAAATGCGGAACACTTCAGCCTGGTGCGCGTGACGCAGCAAGTTCATCTGCTGCTCGGCGCCATCGGCGGCGGCAATCTGCGCGCGCAAGGATTCGCGAAATTGCGCCCAGTCGAAGGGGCTCGCGATCACTTCATCGTCGAGCAATTCATCAAGAAGCTGCGGATGGCGGATGAGATATCCCGCCGCCCAACGCGACGCGCCAAGCACCGACAACACCCGCTCAAGCGCCGCCGGATATTCGGTGAGCATCGCGAGATAAGAGCCGCGGCGGCTGACCGCTTCGAGCAGGTCGAACAGCCGGGCGATGGTGTCGCCCCGCCGTTCGGGCGGCTCGACGGCCTTCGCGGCTTCAAGCGCACGTTGGGCGACGATGTCGAACCGCTCCCGGCTGCGCTCGGGCAGACCTTCGTATCGCGTCGATTTCCACACATTGCGCAGACGCGTGAGGACCGCGGTGGCGTCGGTGAAACCCAGTTCGGTCATGCGCTCGACCAACTGTTCTTCGGCGCTGTCGTCGGCAAGCGCGCTGCTCCAGACCCAAGACGCCGCCGAATCTTCCGCGACCGCGCAACCGCCGTCGCCCTTCACCTTATCGGCGAAAATCTGGTCGAACTGATGCTCCACGCGCGCCCGGTGAGCCTCCAGCGCATCCGTGAGGGCCGGGTAATCGGCGAAACCCATTACGTCGGCGAGCACCGCGCGGTCATCCGGCGCGACCGGCATGGCGTGCGTCTGCGCATCGTTTCGATACTGCAAGCGGTGCTCGAGCTTGCGCAGGAACAAGTACGCGTCGGTGAGTTCGCTACATACCTTCGCCGATATCAACCCGTGCGCCGCCGCGCGATTCAGCACGGACAAGGTCGGACGAATCCGCAAATCGGCAATCTGGCCGCCACGGATCAGTTGAAACACCTGCGCGCTGAACTCGATCTCCCGAATACCGCCGCGGCCGAGCTTGATGTCGTCGGCTTTGTCGGGACGCATCGACGCGCGCCGCTGCGCTTCCTGCCTGATCTGCACATGCAGCGCACGAATCGCGCTGATCACGCCGTAATCGAGATACCGCCGGTAGATAAACGGCTTGGCGAGCGCGTCGAGCAACTTTGACAGCCGTTGCGCCGGTTCGCTTTCGGCCTCGGAGACCAGCCGCCCCTTGATCCACGCGTACCGTTCCCACTCGCGGCCCTGCACGTAGAAATACTCTTCGAGCATGCCGAGCCCGCAAGCGATCGGACCGGCATCGCCGTTCGGCCGCAATCGCATATCGACTCTAAAGACATAACCGTCTTCCGTCACTTCGGCCAATGCACCTATGAGCTTGCGGCCGAGCCGCGTAAAATATTCCTGCGTCGATAACGCCGCGCGTTCGCCGCCTGCCGTCTCACCGTCTTCTTCATAGACGAAGATCAGATCAATATCCGACGACACGTTCAACTCACGTCCACCGAGCTTCCCCATTCCCACCACACCCAGCGTCAAGCGCTGTCCGTCTGGCCCGCGTGGCTCGCCGAACGCGACTTCCAGATCCGCCGATAACACCGCGAGCGCGCGCTGGATGGTCAGCTCGGCGAGATCCGTCATGGCGCCCGTGACTTCGGCAACATGCGCGAGGCCCGCGAGATCGCGTTCCATCACCGTGCAGAAGACCTCGATGCGCAAACGTCTGAGCGCGGTCTTGAGCGCGGCCTCATCAAGCCGGCCGCTGGCCGAACGCGCCGAACACGCGTCGCACAGGGCGTTCAGCCGCGCTTCTATCCAGGCGCGGCGGATCGGCGCTTGTGACCATTCGGCCACAAGCGCCGGCAATTCGGGACGCGCGGCATACACGCGCGTGGCGTAGTTGGAAGCGCTGGCACTCAGCAAAACGGCGTCGGTCATGAAAGGTCGGGCTCAGTCATTGCTCACAAACAAGTCCGGCAGTGCGCCGGGGCTTTTGCGCAAATTGGCGCGAGGTGTGCGGAACGCCATCCGGCGCGGCTTAGCGGGCGCATCGTAGCGTGTTCCCGCAGTTTTTTGCACTGCGCGCTGTGTTACATTTCAACGTCAAATCTCGAAAACCTACCATATCGCCGACCCGCCGCAGCATGTCCGACCGAAAGGAACTCGCCGACCCACCTGAAGCTGTACCCGTGAAGCTAGGTGGTCGCACCGAGCTCGCTTTGTCGCGGGCGCTCAAAGTCCTTCTGGTGCTGGTCGCCGTGGTCTATTTCGCGGTCGCCGGGATCTATCTCACGCTGCGTTACGCCGTGTTACCTCAGATCGATGCGTTCAGGCCGCGCATCGAGCAAATGGTCTCGTCGAAGATCCATGCGCAGATGCGCATTGGACGCGTCACGGCGAAGTGGTCGGGCTTCGAGCCTTCATTCGATATCGACAATCTCAGGATCGATGCCGCTGACGGCACGCCCGGCCTTGCCGTGCCGCATGCCAGCGCAACAGTCGCGTGGCGCTCGCTGATAGGTCCCATCCCGCTGCTCTCGAATCTCACCGTTGATGGCCCCGACGTCGTCATCTCGCGCGCCGCCGACGGGACCTTTAGCGTAGCCGGCGTGCCGATCCAGGCAAAACACACGGGCAACGACGCGTTCATGACATGGCTGCTCAGACAGCAAGCCATCGTGCTGCGCGACGGCACGCTGCGCTGGCACGACGGCGAGCGCGACGCGCCGGAACTGGCGCTCAAGGGCATCAAGCTCGCCATTCTCAACGACGGCACGCATCATCGGCTGGCGTTGCAGGCCCCTCCCGACGGCGATCTGCTGCACGGGCCACTCGACTTCCGCGCGGACTTCACGACTCCCCGCTTCAGCGTGCCCGGCCGGCCGGCGAACTGGACGGGCCAGTCGTATCTGTCGACCGGTCCTGTCGATCTTCCCATGCTCTCGCAGTACGTGAAGATGCCGTTCGCGACCTACGGCGGACGTTTCGACAACCGCATCTGGATCGACTTCGCGAGCGGCAAGCTGCAATCAGCGGGCGGCGATCTGACCGGGTCCGACATCGCGTTGCGCGTGCGTCCATCGCAGCCGCGTCTCGACGTCCCGATAGCGAACTTCCGCTGGGATCTTGCGCAACAGGACGACGAATACACGCTGCACCTCGCGAACCTGCACGCGGAACTCGGCCAGCCGCCGCTCGCCGACGGCACGCCGGTGTCTCGCCTGCTGGCGTTGCATACGCTGACCGGCCATTACCGCGCGGCGAGCTTGCAGCGCGGGCAGTTGTTCGGGGTATCGGGCGATGTCGTCGATCTCGGCATCCTCGGCGAATTCGCGCGCGCGCTGCCGTTGCCGTCGAAGGCGCAAAACGATCTGATCCGCTTCAACCCGCGCGGGCAGATTGCCAACTACACCCTGCAAACCGAGCGGCCCAGACCGGCGACCCATGCTCAAATGCTGGCCCAGCGGCAGACCGGCGCCGAGCCGCCGATGCGCTACACGGTCAAGGGCGACTTGCGCGGCGTAAGCGTGCAGGCGCAGGAACCGCCACCGGGACTGACGATCAACAACCATCCGCGAGCCGGGATTCCGGGCGTCGAAAACCTGTGGGGCAGTATTGACGCTGACCAGGATCACGGCAGCGCGGTTATCGATACGAAAAATACTGCGATCACGCTGCCCGGCGTCTTCGATAACCCGCGTCTCGTGCTCGATCAGATCGATGGCCGCGTGACCTGGACGCTGACCGACGCGCCCGGCAAGCCCCACAAGGCGATCACCGCGCACGTGGAAACGCTGCACGTCAAGAACGCGGACGCAGAAGCGAGCGCGACGGCGGATTACCACAACGAAGGCGAAGGCCGCGGTTCCCTCGATCTAAAGGCAAACGCCGCGCGCCTGAACGTGACGAGCCTCGTCCACTATCTGCCGACGAGCATCAGCGAAAAATTGCGTCTGTATCTGGGCCACGCGTTGCAAGCCGGCGTCTCGCGCAACGGCACCATCGAGATTCATGGCGACCTGACGAAATTCCCCTATTCGCGTTTCCCCGATGCCGGCCAGTTCCGCATCGTCGCGCCGTTCTCGGGCGGCAAGTTCGAGCCTACGCCCTATCCGCCCAAGACCATGGCGAACGGCACGCCGAATGTATGGCCGGCGTTTGACGGTATCGACGGAACGTTTCATCTCGCCGAAAACAAGCTGGGCTTCGATATTTCGCGCGGCCATTATCTCGGTGTGAGCGTGGTCAAGACCACGGGACGGATTGAAGACCTGGGTAATCGCGAATCGAAGCTGCTGATCGACGCCGACGCGCACGGCCCGATCACCGACATGCTTCGTTACGTGGAAGACAGCTCGCTCGGCGCGCTCTCGCACCACGTCGGGACGAAGATCCATGCAACCGGTAACGCCGCGCTCGCGTTGCAACTGGAAATTCCCCGGGTCGCGCCGCCGCCCGGCGTGCGACCGCATGTGGGGTACAAAGGCGCGCTCGCGTTCAACGGCAACGACCTCGCGTACGGTGCGTTGCCGCCGCTGTCGGATCTCAAGGGACGGGTGCGCTTCGGTGAGAAAACCGCATCGCTCGATGGCCTTACGGCGCAATTCCTTGGCGGCAATGTGCGTGGCACCGGTGGCGTGAAACCCGACGGCAGCTACGCCTTCGATGTAAACGGCCGCATTGGCGCCGACGCAGCCCAAAGCCTGAACGCGCACGATCAGGCGCAGGCCGCGCAAATTCTCAAGCACATCAGCGGTACCGCGCCTTACGACCTGCGTGTGCGCGGCGTGAAAAATGCGTTGCCGCAAGTCGAGGCCAACTCCGATCTGACCGGCCTCGGCCTGGACTTCCCTGCGCCCTTCAACAAGAGCGAGGGCACGCCCATGCCCTTCGCGTTCACGTTCACGCCGGTCGCCGGCTCGACGCAGGAACACGACGCGAAACTCACGCTCGGGCCAGTGAATGCGCATTACTTGCTCAAGCAGACCGGCAAGGAAGCGCCGATCGTGGAACGTGGTGCTATCGGTGTGAACAAACCGGCCGATCTGCCGGCGCAGGGTGTGACGGCTGCGGTGGATATCGACGAACTCGATGCCGATGCGTGGCGCAAGCTGATCGCCGAATTGGGACCGATGCCGCAACCGGACCCGAAGGCGCAATCGCAGGTGGTGAAGCAGTTCCTCCCCAAGCGTTTCGCGCTGCATTTCGCCACGATCAAGCTGCTCAACCGGCGCTGGGAAGATGTGGCGATCGGCGCAAATCTCGGCGATGACCGCAAGTGGCAAGCGAACATTGCGTCGGATCAGGTCACGGGCAATGCTGAATGGATGCCGGGCGCGACGAAGGGCAGTCCGGGCGCGTTGCAGGCGCGGTTCACGAAGGTCGTGATTCCGGGTAAACAGGAAACCGACCTGGTCGGACAGATGATCCGCAAGCCGCCGGCCAACATGCCGTCCATCGACCTGATCGTGAACGAACTGGTGGTGCGCGGGCGCACGCTCGGGCGTCTTGAGGTGGACGCACGCAACGATGTGGCAGACAACGTGCCGGTCTGGCATCTGGACAAGCTGGACCTGAGCAACCCGGACGCGACACTTTCGGCCACGGCCAACTGGCGCACGATCAGCGGTCCGGTGGGTTTCCCGGCCGACGCTGACGACAACGCCCCCCGCCGCACCGCGCTGGATTTCAAGCTGGACATCATCGACGCCGGTGCTCTGGTTGAACGGCTGGGCTTGCCGCGTACGGTGAAGAACGGCAAGGGCACCGTGACGGGCCAGCTTGGCTGGGACGGCAGCCCGGCCGCGGTCGACCTGCCCACGCTCAACGGCCGACTGAATGTCGATTTGCAACACGGTCAGATTCTCAAGGTCAATCCCGGCGCGGCTAAGCTGCTCGGCGTGCTCAGCCTGCAAAGCCTCGCGCACTTCCTCACGCTGAATTTCCAGGACGTCGTCGGCAAGGGGCTGCCGTTCGAAAAGATCACGGGCTCGGGCACGGTCCAGAATGGCATCGGCCGCACCAACGATTTCACGATGATCACGGCGCCTGCGCGCGTCGAACTGAAAGGGCTGGTCGATCTGCCGAAGGAAACCCAGGATCTGCACGCCAAGGTCATCCCGACCATCAGCGCGGGCGCCGTCGCGCTGGGCGCCGCCGTGATCAATCCTTTGCTCGGGCTCGGCACGCTGGTGGCCGATCTGGTGCTCTCGAAGTCGATTGGAAAAGCGTTCACGATTGACTATTCCATTACCGGTTCGTGGTCGAAACCCGTCATCCAGCGGGTGAAAGGCGATCAGGGTAAGATCGAATCTCCCGCTGCCACCGTGCCCAATTGAGCGTTTTGACCGTGTTTCGGAGAAGATCCCAACGGGCCGGCAGCAAGCGGTTTCGGTCATGATTTCGATCACGAATTGATCACAATCGCGCCCCCTTTTTTAGCAGGCTGACATGAGCGAAAAAACAAGCGACGGCACTCCCGGGATGTTCCGCGTCGCCGCGCTGCAAATGGTGAGTGCGCCGGATCGCGAGCGCAATATTGCGGAAGCCGGGCGGCTGATTGCCGAAGCCGCGCGTGATGGCGCGCAACTCGTGCTGCTGCCGGAATATTTCTGCTACATGGGTTTCAAGGACACGGACAAGCTCGCAATCCGCGAGACGCCCGGCCACGGCCCGATCCAGCAGTTTCTGTCGGACGCCGCGCGCGAACATCGCGTGTGGGTGATCGGCGGGACCTTGCCGCTGGAATCGCCAGAAGCGGCGCGCGTGCTCAACACCACCCTCGTCTTCGATCCAACCGGCAAGCAGGTCGCCCGCTACGACAAGATTCATCTCTTCAACTTCGAGAAAGGCACGGAATCCTTCGACGAAGCCCGCACGATCTGTCCGGGAAGCGAAGTGCGTACGTTTGATGCGCCATTCGGACGCGTGGGGTTGTCGGTGTGTTACGACCTGCGCTTTCCCGAGCTCTACAGAAAAATGGGCGATTGCGCGTTGATGGTCGTGCCGTCCGCGTTCACGTACACCACCGGCGAGGCGCACTGGGAAACACTGCTCAAGGCGCGGGCGGTCGAAAACCAATGCTACGTGCTGGCCGCCGCGCAAGGCGGCAAACACGAAAACGGCCGCCGGACCTGGGGCCACAGCATGCTGATCGACCCATGGGGCGAGGTCGTGGCCGTGGTGGAAGAAGGTGCGGGCGTGGCAGCCGGAGCGATTGATGCTGGGCGTATTGCGTCCGTCCGCCAAAGCCTTCCGGCCCTACGGCATCGCGTTTTGGGTTAGCTTGTTTTTTCGGAGCCCCCCTCCATCTGGTCAGGGTGTGGCATAAATACTCCAACGTTAGAATGCGTTTAATCCCCACAGACTTCGCCACAGGCAACGAATGAACATCATCGAACCCGGCATCCGAAATCTCGCCACCGCGAAAGAGATCCTGCTGACGCCCTACGGCCTCGACGAATCCACGATTACGCGCACGCTGGCGGAGATCTTCACGCACCGCGTGGACTACGCGGATCTCTATTTCCAGTCCACGCGCAGCGAAGCGTGGAGCCTGGAAGAAGGCATCGTCAAATCGGGCAGCTTCAGCATCGATCAAGGTGTGGGCGTGCGCGCCGTGTCGGGTGACCGGACGGCGTTTGCGTATTCAGACGACTTGTCGGCGGAATCCATCCGTCAGGCGGCGGTCGCCACGCGCGCGATTGCAAAAGCCGGCGGCGGCAAGCACAAGATCAAATCGGCCAGTTCGCTGACCGGCGTGTTCGGCCGCGACCTGTACCTGCCGTCCGATCCGCTCACGTCGCTCGACGCCACCGCGAAGGTGAAGTTGCTCGAACGTGTCGAGAAAATGGCGCGTGGCCGCGATCCGCGCATCGTCCAGGTCATGGCCGGTCTGGCGGGTGAATACGACGTCGTGCTGGTCGCCCGTAGTGACGGTGCGCTGGCCGCCGACATCCGGCCGCTCGTGCGGGTATCGGTGACAGTGATCGCCGAAAAGGACGGACGTCGCGAAATGGGCAGCGGCGGCGGCGGCGGTCGTTACGACTACGGGTATTTCACCGACGAAATTCTCTCTCACTACGTTGATCAAGCCGTGCACGCGGCACTCGTGAATCTCGATGCACGTCCGGCGCCTGCTGGTGCAATGACCGTCGTGCTTGGACCGGGCTGGCCCGGCGTGTTGCTGCACGAAGCGATCGGCCACGGGCTGGAAGGCGACTTCAATCGTAAAGGCTCCTCGGCGTTTGCAGGGCGTATGGGCGAACGGGTGGCGGCGAAGGGCGTGACGGTTGTAGACGACGGCACGCTGCCGAACCGGCGTGGCTCGCTGAACATCGACGACGAAGGCAATCCTACGCAATGCACGACGTTGATCGAGGACGGCATTCTCAAGGGCTATATCCAGGATTCGCTGAATGCACGCCTCATGAAGATGCCGGTAACGGGCAACGCGCGGCGCGAATCGTATGCCGCGCTGCCCATGCCGCGCATGACCAACACGTACATGCTCAACGGCGACAAGGACCCGGGTGAAATCCTGGCATCGGTGAAAAACGGCTTGTATGCGGTGAATTTCGGCGGCGGTCAGGTCGACATCACCAACGGCAAGTTCGTGTTTTCGGCGTCCGAGGCGTACATGATCGAGAACGGCAAGATCACGTACCCGGTGAAGGGTGCAACGCTAATCGGCAGCGGCCCGGAATCGCTGAAGTACGTGACGATGATCGGCAACGACATGGCGCTCGACGGCGGCGTGGGCGTGTGCGGCAAGGAAGGTCAGAGCGTGCCGGTGGGCGTGGGTCAGCCGACCTTGCGGATCGAAAAGATGACGGTGGGCGGCACGGTGTGAGCATATAGCCCCTGATTTTCCCGCGCCGCGCGTTGTGAGACATACGAGCGCGTCACGCGGGAAAACCGCATCTTTGGTTCACAATTACTGCGGAATTTACCTCCATGACGCGGATTATCCGCATTCTAGCGGCTGACAACTTGCCAACCGCGCGTGTTTAAGGTTATAAAGCTAGACGTTCAATTTTTACCAAAGCGACCGAAATCATCATGTCCGCCAAGTTTTATTTTTACTTTTTTTGGTATCTCAAGCCGCTGGCGGATCGAGAGGGGTGAGTCGTTTGTGTAGAACCCAAGTTTCCCGAAAAACCGCCAGCGCAGCCTGGCGGTTTTTTTATGCCCACTTTTTTTGACGACTTTTTGCACTGTCCCTGATCTGTCGGACCTTTCGACAAGACGAACACAGCACCAAAACGAGTTCCTGGAGAACCAGCATGCCCCCGCACAACACCGACGATGTCCGAATCCGCGAATTGAAAGAACTGACACCCCCCGCTCACCTGATCCGTGAGTTCGCATGCGCCGAGCCGGTTTCCAACCTGATCTACAACTCGCGCCAGTCGATGCATCGCATCCTGCACGGCATGGAAGACCGCCTGATCGTGATCGTCGGACCGTGCTCGATCCACGACACCAAAGCGGCTTTGGAATACGCGGGCCGTCTCGTCGAGCAGCGCAAGCGCTTTGAGGGTGAGCTGGAAATCGTGATGCGGGTGTATTTCGAGAAGCCGCGTACGACGGTCGGCTGGAAAGGTCTGATCAACGACCCGTACATGGACAATAGCTTCAAGATCAACGACGGCCTGCGGACCGCGCGCGAATTGCTGCTGCGAATCAATGAACTGGGGCTGCCGGCCGGCACCGAATACCTCGACATGATCAGCCCGCAATACATTGCTGACCTGATTTCATGGGGTGCGATCGGCGCACGGACGACGGAATCGCAAGTGCATCGGGAGCTGGCGTCGGGATTGTCGTGCCCGGTCGGTTTCAAGAACGGCACCGACGGTAACGTGAAGATCGCCGTGGACGCCATCAAGGCAGCCTCGCAGCCGCACCATTTCCTGTCGGTAACGAAGGGCGGACATTCGGCGATCGTATCGACGGCCGGCAACGAAGACTGCCACATCATCCTGCGCGGCGGCAAAGCGCCGAACTACGACGCGGAAAGCGTGAACGCTGCATGCAACGACATCAGCAAGGCTGGACTGGCCGCGCGCCTGATGATCGATGCGAGCCACGCGAACAGTTCGAAGAAGCATGAGAACCAGATCCCGGTTTGCGCCGATATCGGCCGGCAGATCGCAGGCGGCGACGAGCGGATCATCGGCGTGATGGTGGAATCGAATCTGGTCGCCGGACGGCAGGATCTGAAGGAAGGTTGCGAGCTGACGTACGGGCAGAGCGTCACCGACGCGTGTATCGGCTGGGAAGACAGTCTGAACGTGCTGGAAGGGCTGGCGGACGCCGTGAAGCAGCGGCGCGTGGCGCGCGGGAATGGGAACTGATTGGCTTGATCGCGGTTTGAGCGCGGTTTGAGCGAAGAAGGGCCGCCGCTTTCCGGCAGCCCTCTCTTTGAAACCCGAACGCGCTAACGCTAAGCTATTTCGCCAGAACCATAAATTTCGGTACGCACCCGCGCCTTCGATACCCCCGCCGCCATCAATGCATCCTGCTGAGCGCGCATGAAGGGCACAGGGCCGCAGAGATAATAGTCAGAATCGGGAAGCAGGGTTTTATCGGCTATGCGGGCGAAATCCAGCCGCCCTGCGTAATCGAAATCCGTTCCCGGGCGATCATCGGCGTGAGTGTTTTCATAGAACACGGCGCGCGACACGTTCGGATGTTTCGCAACAATCGCGTCCAGCCATCGGCCGAATGCATGCGTGCGGCCATTCCGGCACGCGTGAACAAACGATATCTGCCGCGTGCTGTCCTGAGCGGCTAGCGACGCGAGCATCGACACCATCGGCGTAATACCTACGCCCCCGCTGATCAATACAACGGGCGTGGTCTTGCTCCGGTCGAGCGTGAACTCGCCCATCGGCGCGCTGATTTCAACAATCCCGCCGACTTCCATCCCGTCGTGCATGAGATTGGACACGTATCCAGGCGGCAAGTCCTGGAACCGCTCGCGCTTCACCGAAATGCGTAGCCACTGGCCGTTCGGGGCGTCGGAGAGCGTGTATTGACGCGGTTGGTCAACGCCAATTTCTTTCACGAACCGCTTCACGCTGACGTACTGGCCTGGTTCGAAATGGCAGACCGGACCGCCATCGGATGGCTTCAAATAAAACGACGTGATCTCGTCGCTTTCCTGTTCGCGCCGAAACACCACGAATGGCCGGAAACCGCTCCACGCGGCTTGGGCATAAAGCCCCTTTTCCGCCCCGATCAAAATCTCCGCGAGTTGTCCATAAGCGGCTCGCCATGCATCGAGCGTGGGTCCATCGACGGCATCGCCCAGCACTTCGGATATAGCAGCGAGCAGATTTTCTCCGACGATCGGATATTGCTCCGGCCGGATATTCAGGCTCGCGTGCTTGTGCGCGATATGCGTGACGGCCGAACCGAGCGCACCGAGGTTATCGATATTCGCGGCATAGGCGTACACGGCTCGCGCCAAC
>Ga0209901_1000599_pt1 | contig 13229 bp, 9 predicted proteins | sample OrgsoiDNA_201058_FD_185806 | JGI IMG/M metagenome (GOLD analysis project Ga0209901, IMG submission 185806) | Permafrost soil microbial communities from the Arctic, to analyse light accelerated degradation of dissolved organic matter (DOM) -... | ecosystem: Environmental > Terrestrial > Soil >...
TTTTGACGGCGGCAGCCGGCGCGCCGCCCGCGTGCGCGGCCAGCCAGTCGTGCGCGATGGCCGCGAAACCCTGGCCATCGATTTCCGCCGACGCGTTCATGGCGATCATGTCGGCGGCCTTGATGCGACCTTCGAGCCGCGTGATGGCGCGCCACGCGGCCGGGAAGCGCGTCGCCGCGTCGAGCCGGTACAGCAGCACGGCGTCGTAGCGCGGGAAGTAGGCGCGGTCGTCGTCGAGCACACGCAGGCCGAGTTGCTTGATCTTGGCGTCGGTCGAGTAGATGTCGATCACGTCGACCTGGCGCTGCGACAGCGCCTCGTAGGCGATGCCGTGGTCGAGGCCCTGCGGTTGCTGCGGCAAATCGTAGCGCCGCTTCAAGCCCGGCCAGCCATCGGCGCGGCCGATGAATTCATGCGACAGTCCGAAGCGCAGCGCCGGCTGCGCGGCCAGCTCGCTCAAGCGATGCACGCCGTCGGCGCCGCCGCGCATGGCCAGCGCATAAGTGTTGTTGAACCCCAGCGGCACCGCCACGCCCAGTCCCAGCGGCGCCAGTTCGCGGCGGATCTGCTCCAGCGGCGCGGGCTGCGGATGCTTGAGGATCTCCTGGTCGATGGTGCCGATGTATTCGGGATACAGGTCGATCTTGCCCGCCTCCAGCGCGGCCAGCACGATGGCCGTGTTGCCGAGGCCCTGATGATGTTCGGCCTTCACGTACGGCGCCGCCGTCTGCGTCAGTATCTCGCCGAGGATATAGGACTCGGTGAAGCGCTTGGAACCGATGCGCAGCGTGGCGCCGTCCGCGTCGGCCGCACGCGCGCCGGCGGCCGACAGCAGCAGCGCTGCCATCGCGGTCCAAATCAGTCCGGCCTTGATCGTGATGCGCACGCGCTCTCCGCTTCGAATAATCAAACCGGCAGCTTACCATTGAGCGCATGAGCTCGCTTCGCGGCGGCGTCTGAACGTGAACGATCGCGTGTATGACCGCGTATTACCGCTTACGCCGTCGGCCGCACCATGGCCGCCTTCAGCGTCTGGTTCAGCGTCTCATAACTCTCGTCCAGATGCGCCCTCACCTCGCGGCTGGACGCCTTGGGAATCGCGGCGCGGATATCGCGCAGCAGCTCCTGCGCGTACTCGCGCTGCAGGCTGCGCGCATCGGCCGGCGTGCGCGGCGTCGGATGCAGCAGGATATTCTCGACGTGCTTCAAATGCTCGCGCTGCAGATTGCGCCGCATGCCGCCGATGTCCTTGCCGGTTTTCAGCTCGCTCCAGATGGCCGATTGCAGCGTCGCATACAGCTCGTCGAGCCCCAGCACTTTTTTGCCGTCGTCGCTTTTTTCCTGCGAGTCCAGCAAGCGCAGCGCCACCGGGTCCGACATCAACTGTCCCAGCGCCGCCGATTGCAGCGCCAGCACATGCGCGCCGATCGACACGTCGGGCCGCACGCCGCGCGTGAATTCGTCGGCGCCCAAACGGCTCACCAGCGACGGCGCGAAACGGAAGCTGTCGGCCCTGAACAGATTATTGGTCAGCATGGCCAGCGCCGCGCGCTGGCGCGGCAGCGGCACCGGCGTGAACGTCGCGCGGCCCGTGCCCGCGTGGTCGCGCACATAGGTCACGCCGCCGACATACTTGACCACCACCGGCAGCGTGCGCGCGAACTGGCTGAAGCCCGAATCGAAGCTGCGCCGCAGCGACTGATAACTCTCGCCCGGCTTGAGCTGGCGCGTTTGCAGCCGGTCCCACAGCTCGCGCGAAATCGTCAGCCGCTTCTGGAAGTAGGCCAGCGGATCGCTGCTCAAATCGAAGACGTTGACCTCGGGGTCGGACAGGCTGCCATTGGCCTCGCCGTCGTCGCCATACGCCAGCAGCGGCTCGTTCGAACGGCCGGCGATTTTCGCCAGCTCCTCCTTCTCCTGCGCCGGCTCGATAGGCTTGTAGGCGTATTCGATGGCCCAGTAATCGTAAGGCCCCAGCGCCGACGTCACGTACTCGCCCTGCGCCTCGCCCTTGGCCGCCAGGTTGAACGGCGCGTAATCCATCACCGATCCGGCCAGGCCGTTCTTCCTGGTGAACTCCGCGTCGGCCAGCTGCTGCGGCGTGTACACGGTCGATGCGCGGAAGTTGTGGCGCAGGCCCAGCGTGTGCCCCACCTCGTGCATGATGATCGCGCGCACATACGACTGCGCCAGCGCCTCGGCCTTCGGCGTGTCCAGTTCCAGGTCGCCGCGCGCCTCCAGCAGGCCCATGGCGAAGTCCAGCTCCTGCGTCGACGCCATCGCATAATCGCAGCGCGTCTCGGCGCTATCCGACAAAGAAAATTGCGCGGCAGGCTGCGCCTCCAACTCCGCGGACAGCCCGTCCTCATTGGCGATTCGCCGTATGCCGCGCCCGAACACTTCCGACATGCCGATGTCGGCGTCGAGAATTTCGCCGCTGCGCGGATCGACCTGCGACGGCCCGATCGCGAAGCCGACGTCGCGGCCGACGAACCAGCGTATCGACGCATGGCGCGCGTCGAGCGTATCGAAGCGATCCTCCACCGTTTGCTGCTTGACGACGATGGCATCCTTGAAGCCGATGCGCTCGAACGCCGCGTTCCAGGCCAGCACGCCCTCGGTGACGGCCTGCCGGTATTTTTCCGGGATGTTCTTGTCGAGCCAATACACGATGGGCTGCTTAGGCTCCGACAGCGGCAGCGACGGGTCCTGCTTTTCCAGCCGCCAGCGATTGACCAGGTGGATGGCCGGCGTCGGCTTCAGATCATCGCTGAAATCGTAGCCGGTGGTGACGAAATGGCCGATGCGGTCGTCGGCCGCGCGCGGGTGCATGGGCTGCTCCGGCAGCGGCATGAAGCTGTAATAAAAACCCAGGAACATGCTGCGCGGGTCCGGCAGCGTCGACGGCGGCGATGGCATCGGCAGCGGTGTCGGCGTCAATGGCGGCGGCGCGATCTTGGCCACCGCGAAGTGCGCGTTCACGTGCAGGCCGGTCATCGTGTCATCGGCGCGCAGGCTTTCAAAGCTGGTGTTGCGCGCGTCGATGGCGAACGGAATCCGGTAAGTCCATTCCAGCTGCATGCCGGCGCCGGGGATGTCGCCGAACAGCAGCGCGTTGGCTTCGATCAGCACCGCGTGGCTTTGCGGATGCGGCGCGCTGGCCACCGGCGCCGTCGCCAGCAGGCTGTTGGAAAAGCCCTGCTCCACTTGCAGCGCCTGCGGCGTGCCGGGCGTCGCGCCGAACTCCGTGTTCTTGGCGATCATCTGCACCAGGTTGCCGATGCGGTGGAAGTAGACCACGTGGCTCTCGCCCATCTGGCCGCCGTAGATGCCACGCTCGCCTATCCCGTTCGGCATGTTCACCGACATGAAGAAGGGATGGTCGAACTGGTCGGGCCGCAGCTCGATCCAGACCTTTTCTTCTTTCTGATACAGCGACAAATATCCCGGCAGGTGGTTCGCGCCGCGTATCACGTCGAGGTAGGGCTTGGGCGCGCCCAGCGCCTGCAAGGCCGCCGGCAAAATCGCGGCGGCCTGCTGCTGCGGCGTGATGGCGGCCGTCGGCGCATCGGGCGTATGCGGCGGGACGGGCGCCGGCTCCTGCGCCAGGGCGTAAGCGCCGAAGCACATGGCGACGGCGGCGGTGACGGACTTGATGACGAAAGACGACGGCATAACGCGCATGACGATCCTGGCACAAAAGGTGGCGGAAAAAACAACCACCATAATGTACCCGATAGTCCGCGCGGCGGCGTGGTATTTTTCCTCTAAGCGATGGCGCGACGCAGCAAGCCGGCGCACGCTAAAACCGCAACGGCGCCATCGCTACGTTGACGATGCCCTAAGCAGCGGGGCGCCGCAGCACGCCGGCGTTGACCACGCCCTGGCAGGGATTGAAGCCGATCGCATACGACAGGTCCGCCGGCCGCGCGATGCGCCACAGCGCGAAGTCGGCGCGCTTGCCCACCTCCAGGCTGCCGATGTCGCGCTGGCGGCCCAGCGCGCGCGCGGCGTGCCGGGTGCAGCCGGCCAGCGCTTCCTGCGGCGTCAAACGCCACAAGGTGCAAACCATATTCATCGCCAGCAGCAATGAGGTCATCGGCGACGTGCCGGGATTGCAGTCGGTGGCGACGGCCATCGCCACGCCGGCCGCGCGCAAGGCGGCCACCGGCGGCGGCGTGGTGTCGCGCAAAAAGTAGTAGGCGCCCGGCAGCAGCACCGCCACGGTGCCGGCGCCGGCCATCGCGGCGATGCCGGCATCGCTCAGGTGTTCGAGATGGTCGGCCGACAGTCCGTCGAAGCGCGCCACCAGTTCCGCGCCGCCCTGGTCAGAAAGCTGCTCGGCGTGCAGCTTGACCGGCAGGCCCTGCGCGCGCGCGGCGGCGAACACGCGCTCCGTCTGTTCATGCGAAAAACCGATATGCTCGCAGAACGCGTCGACCGCGTCGACCAGTCCCTGCTCCTTCAGCGGCGCGATCATGGCGCAGACTTCGGCGACGTAGTCGTCGGCGCGGCCGGCGAATTCCGGCGGCAGCGCGTGCGCGCCGAGGAAAGTGGTCGCCACGCCGACCGGCAGCACCTCGCCGACGCGGCGCGCCACGCGCAGCATCTTCGCTTCCGATTCCAGCGTCAGGCCGTAGCCGGATTTGATTTCGATGGTGGTCACGCCCTCGGCCAGCAGGGCGGCGACGCGCGGCAGGCTCTGTTGCAGCAACTCGTCCTCGGTCGCCGCGCGCGTAGCGCGCACGGTGGACATGATGCCGCCGCCGGCTTTGGAAATGTCTTCATACGTGGCGCCATTCAGGCGCGCCTCGAATTCATCGCTGCGATTGCCGGCGTGGACGATGTGCGTATGGCAGTCGATCAGGCCGGGCGTGAGCCAGCATCCGCCGCCATCGTGCACCACGGCCGCCGTATCCAGCAACTGCGACGGCGCATCTGCGCGCTGGCCCAGCCACGCGATGCGGCCGTCCTTGACCGCGATGAGCGCGTCGCGTATCTCACCATAACCATCGCCATCGGCCATCGTTGCGAGGTGCACATTGGTGATCACCACATCCCAAGCAGCGCTCATTCCCGCTCCGCCGGCAGGTTGACGATATCGACCACGAACACCGTCGCCATCGACGCCTCCAGCGTCCACACGTCGCCCGCCGTCAGCACCACGGCGTCGTAGCGCACCAGCGCGATACGTTCACTGGCGCTGCTGACGGTCAGGCTTTCGCCGTCGGCCAGGAACAGCAAGGTGGTGGCGCTGCGGCGGCGCAGCTCATCGACGCCGCGCACGATGCGCGGTTCGAGCCGGTGGCGGCAGCGGCTGCGCCGCGTCATCACGTTGAAGTCGGTGGTGACGCCATCGGTGACGGTGGCGTGCACCGCCGCCTCGCCGGGGAATTCGATGACCGGATCGTTCTCGCCAAGGACGAAATTCTCGCCGCCGAAATCGAGCAGCACGCCGCCGCCATCCACCAGCGCCAGCGTGCGGTCGATGCCGGCGAAGACCGAGAACGGCCCGCTCTGCGAAATCGTCGCGAGGCTGATGCGCCAATCGAAATCGTCGAGACCCGCGCCCTTGGGCGCGATGGCGATTTCCGTCGTGCTGCCGCCGCCGTTCTTCCACGGCGCCGGATGCAGGCTTGCGTACTGTATCAGCTGGGTCATCGGAACTCCCTCAATTCGGCCAGGGTTTGCTTGAAACGTGCGGCGATGGCCTGCTGCGCCACATGCTGTTTGTCGCGTACCACCCACTGGCCGCCGACCATCACGTCGCGCACCAGGTTATCGTTACCGCTGAAGATAAAGCTGCCCAGCACTTCGTCGATCGCCAGGCCGAACAAATTCGGATGCTCGTCATCGAGCACGATCAGGTCGGCGCGCTTGCCGACGGCCAGCGCGCCGAGGGGACGGCCCGCCGCCTGCGCGCCGCCCTGCAAGGCGTGCTGCCACAGGTAATCGCCGACGTTGCGCTGTTCCTTCGATACCGCGATATTACGCCGCATGTGCTGCAAGCGCTGTCCGTATTCGAGCCAGCGCAATTCCTCGACCGCGCTTTGCGAGATGTGGCTGTCGCTGCCGATGCCGAAGCGCCCGCCGGCGGCCATGAATTCCTCGAACGGGAACAGGCCGTCGCCGAGGTTCGCTTCCGTGGTCGGACACAGGCCCGCCACGGCGCCGGTGCGCGCCAGCTCATCGACTTCATCGCGCATCAAATGCGTCGCGTGGATCAAACACCAGCGCTGGTCCACTGCGACCTGGTCGAGCAGCCATTGCACCGGACGGCGGCCGCTCCAGTTCAGCGACTGCGCCACTTCCTGTTCCTGCTCGGCGATGTGGATATGCACCGGTCGATCCGGCGGCAGCGTCACCAGCACTTCATTAATTTGCGCCACCGATGCGGCGCGCAGCGAATGCGGCGCCACGCCCACTTCGGTCTGCGCGTCGCGCAGCGGCTCCAAGGCCTCGATGATGCGCAAGACATCCTGCGGATCGGTCTTGAAGCGCCGCTGCTCCGGCTTGAGCGCGCTCTCGCCGAAGCCCGAATAACTGTACAGCACCGGCAGCATGGTGATGCCGATGCCGGCCAGCCGCGCCGCGCTGATGACGCGCTGCGCCGTTTCGGCCGGCTGCGGATACATGGCGCCGTCCGGCGCGCGCTGCACATAATGGAATTCGCACAGCGCCGTGTAACCGTGGCGCAGGCATTCGGAAAACAGCTGCGCCGCGATGGCCTCGATATGCTCGGGCGTGATGTTGCGCGCGAAACGGTACATCAAATCGCGCCAGGTCCAGAAGCTATCCTTGACGTTGCCAACTTCGTCACCGGCTTTTTCGGTGCGTCCGCCAAGCGCGCGCTGGAAGCTGTGCGAGTGCAGGTTGATCATGCCCGGCAGCGCGTATTGCGCGACTTCGACGCCTACCGCCGCAGCGGCATTGACATCGGCGGTGACGCCGGTCAGGCTGCCATTGGCATCCCATTCCAGCAACACGTCCTGACGCCAGCCTTCAGGCAGCAAGGCGTTGCGTGCATAGAGTTGAAAGGTTGACGTCATACCCTTGCCCAATCGGCGGCGGCCTGCGTCATCTGCGCCAGCAGGCCTTGCACCTGCGCCGCCAGATCGGGACGGTACGCAAACGGCGCCGTCTCGTTCATGTAAGTGGATTGGCACATCTCCAGCTGGATCGCGTGGACATTCGACGCCGGCCTGCCGTAATGGCGCGTGATATGGCCGCCCTTGAAGCGGCCGTTGACCGCGACGCTAAAGTGATCCTGCGCCAGCGCACAATCGACGATGGCTTTGCCGAGGCCCGGCGCGCAGCTCGCGCCATCGGCCGTGCCGAAGTTCAGGTCCGGCAGCTTGCCTTCGAAGAAGCGCGGCACCACGGACGCAATCGAATGCGCGTCCCACAGCACGACCGATCCGTGAGTACTCAACAATCGATCCAGTTCGGCGCGCAGCTGGTCGTGATACGGCTTCCAGTACGCGTGCAAACGACGCTGTACTTCCGTCTCGTCCGGCGCGCGGCCTTCCAGATACAGCGGCTCGCGATGGAAGGTATCGACCGGGCACAAGCCCGTCGTGTCCTGGCCCGGATAGAGATTGGTGTTTTCCGGCGGCCGGTTCAAATCGATCACATAACGCGACCAGCGCGCCGACAACACCGACGCGCCCATCTGCTCCAGAAAGGGACCGTACAGCTGCGTCAAATGCCAGTCCGTATCGGCCTTCTCGCGCGACGCCGGCGTCATCGCCGCGGCGATGTCGTCGGGGATGTCGGTGCCCACGTGCGGCATCGACACCAGCAAAGGTATCGTGCCCGCCTTGAATTCAAAATCCATGATCGCTCCTGACGCCGCCCGCCGTTTATGGATGCAGCGACGAAAACACACTCTTGCACGATGCGCTCAACTGGCCCTTCAGCACCATCTGCTTGGCCGCCTCGATGTCCGGCGCGAAGAAGCGGTCGGCGTCGAAGAATGCTACCTGCTTGCGCAGTTCGGCGTGGACGTGCTCCAGATGCGGCGAGGTGGTGAGCGGACGGTGGAAGTCGATGCCCTGCGCCGCCGCCAGCAATTCGATGCCGACGATGACAGCCGTATTGTGCGCCATATCGTCCAGACGGCGCGCCGCGAACGTCGCCATACTGACGTGGTCTTCCTGATTGGCCGAAGTCGGGATGCTGTCGACGCTGGCCGGATGCGCCAGCGATTTGTTTTCCGACGCCAGCGCGGCCGCCGTCACGTGGGCGATCATGAAGCCGGAGTTGACGCCCGGGTCGCCGACCAGGAACGGCGGCAGGCCGGACAAGGTCGCGTCGATCAGCAGCGCGATGCGGCGCTCCGAGATGCTACCGATTTCGGCGATGGCCAGCGCCAGCGTGTCGGCGGCGAAGGCCACCGGCTCGGCGTGGAAGTTCCCGCCCGAGACCACGACGGCGCTGTCGCCGTTCTGGAAGATCAGCGGATTGTCGGTGACGGCGTTGGCTTCGATGAGCAGCGTGCGCGCGGCGTTGGCGATCAGGTCCATGCAGGCGCCCATCACCTGCGGCTGGCAGCGCAGGCAGTACGGGTCTTGCACGCGCTCGTCGCCGACCAGGTGCGAGGCGCGAATGGCGCTGTCGCTGACCAGCTCACGGTAGATGGCGGCGGCGGCGATCTGGCCCGGCTGGCCGCGCACTTCGTGCACGCGCGCGTCGAACGGCGAGTCGCTGCCCTTGGCCGCGTCCAGCGACAGCGCGCCGGAGACCATGCCCGCTTCCAGCAAACGCTCGGCCATGAACAGGCCGTGCAGCGCCAGGCCGGTCGAGACCTGGGTGCCGTTGATCAGCGCCAGGCCCTCTTTCGCGGCCAGCACCACCGGCGCGATGCCGGCTTGTTGGAGCGCCTCGGTGGCCGGCATCATCACGCCGTTGAAGCGCACGTCGCCGACGCCCATGATGGCCAGCGTCATGTGCGACAGCGGCGCCAGGTCGCCCGATGCGCCGACCGAGCCCTTGGCCGGAATCGCCGGCATGATGCCGGCGTTGTACAGCGCGATCAGCGTGTCGATGATCAGCGGACGCACGCCGGAAAAGCCGCGCGCCAGGCTGCCGATTTTCATCAGCATGATCAGGCGGACCACTTCATCGCTCAGCAGCGCGCCGGTGCCGACGGAATGCGACAGGATCAGATTGCGCTGCAACTGCTCCAGCTTTTCATCCGGGATGCGGGTCTTGGCCAGCAGGCCGAAGCCGGTGTTGATGCCGTAGGCCGCGTCGCCTTTCGCGACGATGGCGCGCACCGCGGCGGCGGAGGCTTCGATGATCGGGTAAGCGTCGGCGTGCAGCGTCAGTTGGCCAGGCGCGATCCACACGGCGCGCAGTTCGGCCAGAGTCATTGCGCCCGGTTTCAGGGTCCAGGCATTGTTCAGATGTTGAGTCATATATTCTTTCTAAATTATTTGATCATCGGGAGATTCAGCTTGTTGCGCTTGGCGCATGCCACTGCCGTCTCATATCCCGCATCGGCGTGACGCATCACGCCCGAGGCGCTGTCGTTGACCAGCACGCGCGCCAGCCGTTTGGCCGCGGCGTCGGTGCCGTCGGCCACGATCACCACGCCGGAGTGCTGCGAATAACCCATGCCGACGCCGCCGCCGTGGTGCAGCGAGACCCACGTCGCGCCGCCGGCGGTGTTGAGCAAGGCGTTCAGCAGCGGCCAGTCGGAGACGGCGTCGGTGCCGTCCTTCATGCTTTCGGTTTCGCGATTCGGGCTGGCGACGGAGCCGGTGTCGAGGTGGTCGCGGCCGATGACGACCGGCGCTTTCAGTTCGCCGCTGCGCACCATCTCGTTGAAGGCCAGGCCGGCGATATGACGTTCGCCCAGTCCCAGCCAGCAGATACGCGCCGGCAGGCCCTGGAAGGCGATGCGCTCGCGCGCCATGTCGAGCCAGCGGTGAACCTGCGCGTGGTGCGGGAACAGCTCCTTGATCTTGGCGTCGGTTTTATAGATATCTTCCGGATCGCCGGACAGCGCGACCCAGCGGAACGGGCCGCGACCTTCGCAGAACTGAGGGCGAATATAGGCCGGCACGAAGCCCGGGAAATCGAAGGCGTCCTTGACTCCATGGTCGAAAGCGACCTGGCGGATGTTGTTGCCGTAGTCGACGACTTTGACGTCCATCGCGAAGAAGTCCAGCATCGCCTGCACGTGCATGGCGCACGCTTCGGCCGCCGCCGCCGTCAGCTCGGCGTGGCGCGAAGGGTCCTGCTGCGCCGCCTTCCACTGCTCGACGGTCCAGCCGCGCGGCAGGTAGCCGTTGATCAAATCATGCGCCGACGTCTGGTCGGTCACCAGATCAGGCACGATGCCGCCGGCCTTGGCGCGCTTGACCAGCTCCGGCAGCACGTCGGCCGCGTTGCCGAGCAGGCCGATGGAAATGGCGTCGCCATTGGCCTTGTGCTCTTTGATCAGTTCCAGCGCGTGGTCGATGCTGGTGGCCTGCTTGTCCAGATAGCGCGTGCGCAGGCGGAAGTCGATGCTGCTCTGCTGGCACTCGATGGTCAGCGACACGGCGCCGGCCATGGTCGCGGCCAGCGGCTGCGCGCCGCCCATGCCGCCCAGGCCCGCCGTCAAGACCCAGCGGCCTTTCAGGTCGCCGCCGAAATGCTGGCGGCCCGCTTCGGCGAAGGTCTCGAAAGTGCCCTGCACGATGCCTTGCGTGCCGATGTAGATCCAGCTGCCGGCCGTCATCTGGCCGTACATGAACAGGCCCTTGCGATCGAGTTCATTGAAGTGTTCCCAGTTGGCCCACTTCGGCACCAGGTTGGAATTGGCGATCAGCACGCGCGGCGCGTCCTCGTGGGTCTGGAACACGCCGACCGGCTTGCCGGACTGGATCAACAGCGTCTGGTTGTCTTCCAGTTCGCGCAGCGACGCGAGGATCTGGTCATAGCATGCCCAGTTGCGGGCCGCGCGGCCGATGCCGCCGTAGACCACCAGGTGCTTGGGATTCTCGGCCACTTCCTTGTCCAGATTATTCTGGATCATGCGATAGGCCGCCTCGGCGCCCCAGTTCTTGCAGGTCCGCTCCGGTCCGCGTGGCGCGCGGATTTCACGGCTGGCGTCGTAACGCGGATCGTTGTCCAGGCTGGTCGGGCTGCTCGATTGGGTGCTCATGATGTCTCCTCAAAGTGGGTGGACCGGCTGGACGTGGCGAACCACGCACGCAGTAGGCGCATGCTTGAAGAATAAGTTGTATAGACAACCAAGTCAACCGATTTTTTTATCGGCGCCGATAAAAACAAAAAAGGCGCTGAGCGCGCCTTGATGGATGGGGTCAATGGAGCAACACGTCAGCGCATCGCAATCAGTACGGACAGAATAATCGTGTATATGATGCCTCCCACCACACTGAAAATGGTTAGGTTTTTCATGAGGCGATGACGCGCCTCCGGCTGAGATATATAGTCTATGATTTTGTCCATGATCTCCTCCTTGCCTGATCCTGAGTATAGCACCGGCAGTTAATTTGCCAAGATATGCGTCACCGAGTATGTGAACGCCGTGATCGCCGATAACCATATCGATATAACCATGATGCGCGGGGGTGGCCCCACCACTTTAGAGGCCTGTTGAGCGGCGCCACGCAGCTCATCCCTCGCAGCATCAATCGCGCCAAGAAGCACCAATACCGAAGAGACGACAATAATGACGACGTGCCACCCGATAACAACCGAAGTAAACACCTTACTGATCGCTTCGTATTCCGGTTTCGGAACATGCCCGGCCGCTTCATAGCACGCGGCCGCGCACATGGCAATCACCGTCCAGAATAGCTGGCCTTCCTGAAGCGATCTCCGCACCAGCGTCCGCACGCTGTCGTGGTAGGTTTTACTCGCGCCTAAAAGCGGCAGCAATGCTATAGGCGCGAGGAACGGAACCGCAACGTTCAGCAGCAGCCATGCCAGGATTTTGAAGAACTCCATCATTTCTGAAAGACCCAACAATATCGAGGCTACAAGGTATGGTATTTATAAGAAGCCGACAAAAAAATCAGCAACTCATTTGACGCCGTAGACCTTTTGTCCGGCGAGCCAGGTTTGCAGCACCTGCGTCTTGCCGATGTCGGCCGCCGGCACCTTGAAGATGTCGCGGTCGACCAGCACGAAATCGGCCCACTTGCCCGGCTCCAGCGAGCCGATGACTTTTTCCTGGTGCGCGGCATACGCGGCGTCGAGCGTGAAGCAGCGGAACGCTTCGGTCAGCGTCATCGCCTGATTTTTATACCAACCGCCCGGCGGCACGCCGTTGCCGTCCTGGCGCGTGACGGCGGCGTGGATGCCGGCGAAGGGATTCGGCGACTCGATCGGGAAGTCGGAACCGCAGGCGATCTTCGAGCCCTGGGCCAGGAAGGTGCGCCACGCATACGCGCCCTTCATGCGCTCGTGGCCGATGCGCTGCTCGGCCATGTTCTGGTCGGACGTGGCGTGGGTCGGCTGCATCGACGGCATCACGCCGAGCTGTTTAAAGCGCGGGATGTCGGACAGCGCCACCACCTGCGCATGCTCGATGCGCGGACGCAGCGCGGCGTTGTGGTACTTGGCGATCAGCGTCTCGAAGCTGTCGAGCACCTGGCGGTTGGCGGCGTCGCCGATGGCGTGCACGTTGACTTGATAACCGGCGCGCATCGCCTTGTCCATGCGCGCCAGCAGGTCAGCGTCGGTGTGGAACAGCGTGCCGCGCGCGGACGGCATGTCGCTGTACGGTGCCAGCAGCGCGGCACCGCGGCTGCCCAGGGCGCCGTCGCCATACAGCTTGACGGCGGCCAGCGCGTAGCGGTCGCCCGCGTAGGACGCCAGCGGACCATTCTTGGACAGCGCGTCGAAGTCGGCGCCGGTGTCGCCGATCATCGCGTAGACGCGCGTGGTCAGCTTTCCGTGGTCGGCGTAGTCGCGATAGAGCGCGTCGGCGCCGGCGTCGATGCCGGCGTCGTGGACGCTGGTCAGGCCATCCTTGCTGAGCATGGCCAGCGCGCTGTCGAGCGCCGCGCGGCTTTCCGCTTCGGTCGGTCTCGGCACCACGCGGTCCATCATGTCCATCGCCGCATCGACCAGCACACCGCTCGGATTGCCGTCGGCGTCGCGCTCGATCTTGCCGCCGCTCGGATCGGGCGTGTCGCGCGTGATGCCGGCCAGCTGCATGGCGCGGCTGTTGGCCCAGCCGGCGTGGCCGTCGACGCGGTGCAGCCACG
>Ga0209901_1000602_pt1 | contig 13145 bp, 11 predicted proteins | sample OrgsoiDNA_201058_FD_185806 | JGI IMG/M metagenome (GOLD analysis project Ga0209901, IMG submission 185806) | Permafrost soil microbial communities from the Arctic, to analyse light accelerated degradation of dissolved organic matter (DOM) -... | ecosystem: Environmental > Terrestrial > Soil >...
ATCGAAACCGCGCGTGAGGGGGGAGGCGCAAAGCGCGAGCAACGCCAGCGTGACGTAAAGCGCGCGCAGGCCAAACGCATCGAAAAGGAGCGGCAGCAGAAACAGGCCCACCGCACCTGCGACAAGCTGCCCGACTACCCAAAGGCCATAGACTCGGTCGCGGTTCTCGCTCGTCGCGGCGCTCGTCATGCAGAGCACCATCAGCGTCCCGCCACCCAACGCCGTGATGGCGCGCAGCGCCAGGAGCGCCACGAAGCCGGGCATCATTAGCGCCGTCACCAGATTGCCCACACAGAACACGGCAGTCGCGAGCGCCGCGACGCGACGAGCGTTCACGCGACCGAGCCATAGATACGAAGGAACTGTGGCAAAACTGAACGCGCCGAGTTCGACGAAGAAGTACGTACCGATCTGCGATGCACTCAGGCCTATTTGTGCTCCGAGCTGCGCGGCGACCGCGGGTGCCACGAGAAGCAGAAGTGGCGTAATGGCCGCAAAGACAATGAGCGAAATCAGTGTCGACCTAGCGAAGTCCCGCGGTTGGTCCGTGACCGGGACGGCAGTAGAAAGAGAGGTTTTCATGGGAGAAAAAAGCTCAGAACGTGTGATAAACGCCGACCATCGCACCGAACTGCGACGCACCATTGAGCACGGTAGAGTCGTATTCGTAGACGGTCTGCGAGCTGTGCGCCGTATTGCGCGAGAACCCGAAATTTGCGTAGGCGGCTGTTCGCTTGGAGAGGTTGTAGGTACCGCTCGCGACGAAGAGCGTCGGATTGCCCACGCTCGCTGTGTTCGAGAACGTCTGGTACACGCCGCCTGCAAAGCCGATATCTGGAGCCAGTTGGTATCGTGCGCCGCCCCAAGCAACGGTCTTCGACGGCGCAAGCGAGCCAGTTTGACGTTCAGCGCCCCCATAGAGCGTCAGTGAATTGATGTTCCAGTGCGCGGCGAGCGTCCCGACGATCTGATGCTGACCGGACGTGTCGGCTGTTGCGGATACCGTGCCGTACGACTGATGTAGAACCGCGCTTACGCCCACTGGAGTGCCCGAATATTCCCCTCCGATTTCAAGGACTCGGCCGCTGCGCGAATTGCCTGCGACGCCACCGGTTGCGGCAAGCGCCTCGAAGTTGAATCCGCCAAACTCGCGTGACTTGTACTTGACGGCGTTGTCGATAAAGTTTGATGCGACCGGAATGAGCACAGCCTGTCCGCTATACGACGCGTAAAAGAGCGGGTCAAAGAAGACAGTCTTGTCGAATAGGACGCTGAACTGGCGACCGATCGTCGCCGTTCCGAAGTTGCCGGCGAGGCCAACGTAAGCACCTCGAAAGAACGCGATGCCGGGCACGGTAGGGGTGCCGTCGTTGAGGTTGAAGCCTTGTTCGAGCTTGAAGATCGCCTGCAGGCCGCCGCCCAGGTCTTCTGTTCCGGTGACACCGATTTGCGACGGCAGCACGCCGTAGTTCTGCAGGCGCACGGCGCCGTGCTGGCCGTCCGCGTTGGTGAGATATTGCACGCCCGCATCGAGGATGCCGTATAAGGTCACGCTCGACTGGGCGTGCGCCGCCGCGCCCGCCACAAGCAGCATCGCTGCCAGCATGGCAAGCCGCGCGGCGCGCGGTTTTGTATCGTACGAATTCATTGTGAAAGCTCCAGGGCGTCTGCTGTTTTATTTGGATTGCACTGCGTTGAACCAGCGTTAGCGGTAGTGTCGGTAGCCCTAAAAACCGTGGAAAGACGTTCAGATGAACGATGCGACAAACCCTCGGATCGGCCGACAGGGCCGTCGCGTGGACATCCGGGGGGGAAAACAGCGCGCGCGGCGGCGCCGCTCGCAGGCGCAGCGCGCGTGGTACCGTTCAAATGGAGGGGGTTCAAGAGAACTTATGTGCGGGTGATTTTCAAAAAGAAGCGCTGGTTATAATCGTCCGCAATAGATCGGGCCAGCCAGACGAACACCGGTCAAGGAAGGAGCGAAACGTGAGATCGATCGTTGATCAGAGTGCCGGTGCGAAGCAGTTCAGCCATGTGCCCGATGCTATTTCGCTCGACCATTACGCAGGCTCGTCCATGAGTCCGCGCCGCGCCGATTTCGAAGGGCCGGTTGCGGCAAACGGCATGCCGGCGCGGGATCTTGGTCTGCTGCTGCTGGATCTTTACGCGCTTGCGAGTCGCACTGGCATCGGCGAATTCGAGAACAGTTTTTTCCTGTTGCTGGCCGATCATTTATCGTTCGATGCGGGCTGGACCGGCGTCGCGACACATACGTCCGACGGCCCCGTCATGCATAACAGCTTTACCTATCAGCTTGCGGCAGAGTTTTTTCCAAGCTGGACACGCGTGCGCGATCACGATCCGCTCGCCCAAGCCACATCGCAAAGTTACGGGCACGCGATTGCGATCTCGATTGTCGAACCCGGCATCGATGCGCGCTTTCGCGACTGGGCCGTGAAGTGCGGTCTCGCGCAATTGATGTGCGTGTGTACGCTGGATCACCGCTTCGGCCTGACCACCTTCCTCTCGGTCTACCGCCGCGCTCTCGACAAGCCTTTCACGAACGAAGATCTGCGCAAGCTCGAGGACGTGATTCCTCACCTCGCAGCCTGCCTGACCATCAACCGGTCTTTTCAGCTTACGCGCGAGCGTCCGGCGGGAGCTGCCACGCCTGCGCCTGCGAGAGCGTTGTGCGATCGCTTCGGGACGGTGCACCAGGCCGACCTGTCCTTTGCGGCGCTTCTACGCGACGAATGGCCAAGCTACGACAACGAGCAACTGCCGCATCCGCTTGCACAGTATCTGCGCGGCGACATCAGGCAACCGTTTGTCGGCGAGACCCTCCATATCGGGTGCACGCCGCTGGTCGGGCTGTTTCAACTAGAAGCGCGGCCGCGCTCGCCGCTCGATCGTCTGAGTCCGAGGGAACTGCTCGCGATCCGGTTGTATGGCGACGGCCTCTCGCACAAGGAAGTCGCGCAACGCATGGCGATTTCTCCGACCACCGTGCGTCACTATGTGCGCTGCGCCTACAAGAAACTCGGCATGCACGACAAAAGCCAGATTCCACGGCTGTTTGGTCTGCACGACGAGATGGCGCCACCAGACTCCGATCGAACAAGGTGAGCGCGCCTTTCCACCCGTGCGGACCTTTGATGCCTGCCACAATCGTGTAGCCCGCGATATGCTCCAGCGCATTCTTTGCGTTCAGACGCGCGGCCGTCCTGCCGACGACGATGACGATGACCAGAAATATGCCTACCTCCACGTCCTTACCCCATCGGGCACGACGACGTTCGCGCGATGGCCAGCGAGCGTGTTGCGTGGCTTCAGACACAGGACGGGTGCCTGCGGCGGCGCTTGTAGGGTGCCGTGCTCATTGCTGGGCCAAGCACGGTAAGGCAGGCGCGGTCGTTCTGCAGCGTGCCGTAGACAGTGCCGTTACAGGCGCTGCATGTGCCGCGCGGGCGTCAATGTCACGTGCCAAGGCTTCCCCATGAAAGCGAAGCTGATGATCGTAGACATCGAGCATCAAACCATCCATCGAGCTGCGTTGCCCGTATTTATTAATATGTAGTACAGATCGTATTATTGCTGCGCAGTGTTAGTGTCGCCAACGTTCGCCAAGGGAATGCCCATCCCACTAATTGCGTGCGCTCAGTTCGTCGCCGGCTCGGTCGCGGTACGCGCGGCAGCGACAAAACAATCGATCAGATAGTCGCAGGCTGGCGTACTCAAGGCGTCGCGACGCGTGATGAGGCCCACCGTCACCCTCGGCAGCTGTTCACGAACCGGAAGTGCAACAACGCGTTCACGAATCCAATCGGTCTCCATGAAGCTTTTCGGGCAGCAGGAAATCATGTCGCTGTTGATTGACATCGAGAACGTCGCGCTGAACGACGAGCACTCGACCACCACGCGCGGAGAGCGCAGACCATGCTCAACGAAAAAACTCTGGATCGACTGACCGATGCTCTCGGGTGTCGTATTCAACACCCAGTCGGCATTCTGCAACTCCGCAATCGACGTGCATTGCGCAAACGGGTTGCCCTGTCGCGCCGTAATGATTACTTCCGCTTCCAACAGTCTCTGGCAGGCGAAGTCGGGCGCGAGTTTGGATTCGTCCAGTATCGCAATCACGAAATCGAGGGAACCATCTCGCAAGCGAGGCAATGCGCCTTGGAGAAAGCCTTCCTGAACAATCAGTTGCGTAGCGGGCATGCGCCGTCGAAACGAGCCGATCGCGCGCGGCAGGAATTTGAGCGACACGAGCGGTGTCACCGCGCACGCCACCGACCCGCCCGTTTTGCCCGAGAGCTGCAAAACATCATCCCGGACGTGTTGCATTTCGGCCAGGATCAGCTTGGCTCGCGCATAGACCGCCTGCCCGTATTCGGTGAGTTGCGCGCCACGCGCACTGCGCGAAACCAGCGGTACGCCCAGATCTTGCTCGAGTTCGCGGATCGCCTTCGTCAGCGCGGGCTGCGACAGGAAGACCGATCTTGCGGCAGCTCGGATGCTTCCGTGCTGTGCAATCGCAGCAAGTGCACGCAATTGGTTGTGTTTCACGAAAGAATCGACGGCGGTTAATGAGGCGCGAGCAAGCTCGAGATTATTCCTCTATGTTACCTGCGGCGAAAAAAGCCGCCTACCCCGGGCAAACACTGCGCGCCAGAATCCATTGAACATCGCTTTCGCGGCTGATAACCGGACGTTATCGCGATCAGAAAAAGCACGCTTGCCGCGTTTTTTTGTGTGCTTAGACTGGCCTTAATGCAGGACAAGCGCGACGGACGCACGCATGCATCCGCAATCAAATTTGGAGACACGTCAATGAAGTCAACGCCGACGGACACGTTGCTATGTACGCCAGAAGAAGCCAGGCCATCTTCCCATACGACGCAGCAACTCATTGTTGCTACAACGATCGGCAACGCCTTCGAATTCTTCGATCTGACCGTGTACAGCTTCTTCGCCGTGTTGCTCGGAAAGCTGTTCTTTCCGGTCGCGTCGAGCGAACAGCAACTATTGCTCTCGGTTGCCGCCTTCGGCATCGGCTTTATCGCGCGGCCGCTCGGCGGCGTTGTATTCGGCGTGCTCGCAGACCGGCTCGGCCGCGTCACCGCCATGAACCTCACGCTGATCGCGATGGCGCTTGGCACCGGGATGATCGGCGTGATGCCGACTTACGCGCAAATCGGCATTGCGGCGCCGCTCATGATTCTCACCGCCCGTATCCTCCAAGGCTTTTCGGCGGGAGGTGAAGTGGGCGTCGCCACAGCGTTGCTCGCCGAGCGCGCGAGCTCCGAACGCCGCGGGTTTGTGACAAGCTGGCAGTTCGCAAGCCAGGGCGCTGCCGCGCTCGCGGGATCGCTGGTCGGATTTTTACTCTCGCACTACCTGAGCACGAGCGCCCTCGAATCCTGGGGCTGGCGTATCCCGTTTCTTACGGGCATCCTGATCGCGCCGCTCGGTCTCTACCTTCGTTCACGCATCGACGACGAAGAAGCGCACGCGCCCACCCGGCGCACGGATGCAGTGGACATCCTGAAGACTGTCTTCACCCGCGACATGAAACTTGTCGTTATCGCGTTCGCGCTCGTGATCGGTGGGACGGCGGCGCATTTCATCGTGCTTTACTACATGTCCACGTATGCGATCAAAGTCCTGCATCTACCGATGGACACGTCACTCTGGTGTGGAATTCTGGCTGGCGCGGTGATGTTGGTTGCGGCACCGGTCGGCGGCATCTGGTCGGATCGGTACGGGCGCAAGCGCGTTGCGTTCCTCTCGCGCGTCGCACTGACTGTGCTGATCTTTCCGGGATTTTGGCTCATTGGACACATGTCATCGGTTGCGGTGCTGTTCGCCGTGGTCGCGGCCCTTGCGATACTGCATTCCATCAATGCTGGCGCGAACGGCACGATGCTCGCCGAGCTATTCCCGCGCAGCACGCGGGCGACTGCACTCTCGATAGCCTATGCCGCAGGTGTCTCAATTTTTGGCGGCTTCGCACAGTTCTTCGTGACCTGGCTTATCCAGGTCACGGGCGATCCCATGGCGCCCGCCTGGTATGTGGTCGGATGCGGCGTGTTGTCGCTGATCGCCCTAGCCGGTGTGGTCGACAAGACACGTCAGGCCATCTGAATGTCCAAACTTCCTCAACGTCTCACGAGAATACCCGTCATGACTGCCTCGATTTCAAAATTCACCGCGAGCACCAATGCGCTCGATTTCGTCTGTGATCTTCAAGCAACCGACCTTCTTGCGTTGCTACGCAAGAAGGACATCAGCGCGACTGAACTGCTCGACGCGCACCTCGCGCGGATTGCCGCCGTGAATCCGCAGGTCAACGCACTGGTAACGCTTGCCGACACCGAAAGCATGCGCAATCATGCCGCGCAAGCGGACGCCAGTTGGAGTCGTGGCGTATGGCAGGGTCCACTGCATGGACTGCCCGTTTCGCAAAAGGATCTGACGGCGACGCGTGGTGTGCGCACGACGTTTGGATCGAAGATCTTCGAAAATCATGTGCCGCAGCACGATGCGCTGATCGCGCGGCGCTGCGCCAATGCCGGAGCGCTCATGATCGGCAAGTCGAATACGCCGGAATTTGGCGCAGGCTCGCACACGTTCAACGATGTTTTCGGCGTCACGCGCAATCCGTGGGACCTGTCGAAGTCCGCAGGTGGCAGCAGCGGCGGCGCCGCAGCGTCGCTCGCCTGCGGCATGAATCCTTTGGCCTGTGGCAGTGACATGGGCGGGTCGCTGCGCAACCCGGCCGCGTGGAACAACGTCGTGGGACTGCGTCCTTCTCCTGGACGGGTGCCGCGCGCGCCCGATTTGAATGGTTGGTCGACGCTTGGCGTGGATGGGCCGATGGCACGCACCGTCGCCGATGCCGCACTACTCTTGAGCGTGATTGCGGGCCCCTCGGGTGAGTCGCCGACCGAGATCAGCGAATCTGGTGCCCGTTTCGCGCAGTCGCTCGAACACGATTTTCGCGGTATGCGCATCGCGATGGCAAGCGATCTTCCCGGCTGCCCCGTCGATCCCGAGATTCGCGCGACCGTCGAGGCGCAGGCGAAAGTGTTCGAAGCAATGGGGTGCCATGTCGAATTCGCCGCGCCTGATCTGAGCTACGCGGAGGATGTGTTTCGCATCGAACGGGCGTGGCTGATCGGCACGCTTGTGGACCGGCTCGATCCCAAGGCACGCGCCCTGCTCAAGCCCGAGATCGAGGACGAATGCCGCCTGTACCGTTCGCTCACGGCGGCTGACCTTGGCGCGATGTTCGTGAGGAAGACCGCGCTCTTCGATCGCATGCGCACCTTCATGAAGCAGCATGCATTCTTCGTGCTGCCCACGACGCAAATGTTGCCGTTTGACGTGGACCTCCGTTCGCCCGCCGACTTCATCGGGCAGCGCTACAGTACGTACATCGACTGGATGCGCATTTGCTGGTATCTCTCCTCGACGGAGGCACCAATCCTTTCCGTGCCCTGCGGTTTCAGCAAGACCGGCCTGCCCATCGGCCTGCAAATTGCCGGCAGCTATCGCAATGACTGGGGCGTGCTTCAGTTTGGACACGCCTTCGAGGCCGCTTCGGCGCGCCCTGCTGTGCGGCCGCCTGTTATCGACACTCTCGCTTAACGGTCAACCGAATCCCGCCTAAGACTGCTGCCGCCTAGACGACGGCAGCAGAGCAACGCGTGCGCTCGCGGGGTAATGCACGTCCTATTTTTTTACGCATACAGCCGACAAGATCATGAAAAAACTCGTTCCCGCAATGGCAGTCACAGCAGCGCTTTGCGCATCGGCCCATGCTCAGAGCACGGCAACCCTCTATGGAATCGTTGACGAAGGCTTGAGCTATACGAGCAATGCCGCGGTCCGGAATGCCGACGGCAGCGTATCAGGTCACAGCGCCGTGCGGCTCTTGAGCGGAGTCATGCAGCAAAGCCGCTGGGGCTTGCGCGGCAGCGAAGACCTCGGCGGTGGAATCAAGACCGTGTTCGTGCTCGAGAATGGTTTCGACGGCAGCACTGGAAAACTCGGACAAGGCGGCCTTGAATTCGGCAAGAAGGCATATATCGGGCTTTCCAGCGATTTCGGCACCGTGACGTTCGGTCGGCAGTACGACACCAACGTCGACTTCATCGGCCCGTTCGCGGTGGGCGACCAGTGGGGCGGCTACATGGCCGCGCACCCCGGCGACCTCGACAATATCAACAACACCAACTCCACCAACAACGCGATTAAGTTCACGAGCAACACATATCGTGGCTTCACGGTGGCTGGCATGTTCGGCTTCGGTGGTGTAGCGGGCGATTTCTCGCGCAACCGGATCTGGTCAGTGTCGGGCGGGTATGCGCGTGGGCCGCTCGCGCTCGCGGTGGGATACCTCGACGTGGCGAACCCGAACACCTCGTTCTATGGCAACGGCGGCAGCCCGGCCGCGACGGTGGCGGGCGTCCCGGGCAGCAACATGGTATCGCCCGTATATTCCGGCTACGCGTCAGCGCGCTCGCTGCGCGTCATTGCAGCGGGCGGAGCATACAACATCGGCGGGACTACGATCGGCGCAACGTATTCCAACACCTCGTTCCGCGATCTCGGCGATCTTACGACGGGTCCCAACCCGCTCGGTCTGAGCGGATCGGCCACGCTCAATAACGCCGAGGTGAACTTCAAATATCAATTCACCCCGAGTTTGCTGTGGGGCATCGCCTATGACTACACGAGCGGAAGTTCGGTGCAGGGAAAGAGCGGCGCGAAGTATCACCAGTTCGCGACAGGCGTGGACTACTTTCTCTCGAAGCGGACCGACGTGTACCTGATCGGCGTCTATCAGAAAGCGGCCGGCACCGACTCAACCGGGAGGGAAGCCGTTGCGGCGATCAACGGACCATCAGCGTCAGGGGATGACAAGCAGGCGGTCGTGAGAATCGGTCTTCGGCACAAGTTCTGATAGCTAGGAGCTGTGCGCGGCGCATCGAAACCGTTGCCTGGGTGCGTGGTCGTCATCGACGTTACGCTCCGTGCGTTCCGCGGTCGCACATCAACGGTCTCGGGCGGAACGATTGAGGCGCCCCACGCTCCCCGCTTCTTGCTCCCCGTGTCACGGCTCTCCCATCCATGGCTACGTCTATGCTTTTGGTATGGGTGCGGATCTCTCCGGTAACCCAAGGGTCGATCATTCCACTCGACACACCCATACCGCTGATGAGCGCGGTTCGCCGGCTGGCCCTGTGTCCGAAAAATATGAGACAGGCACCGACCGGAAACAGAAGATGCGCGGCAAAGATAAGCAACCCGGCAGAGCAGGCCAATCATGACGACGAGACTATCGAACCATCGCACACGGCGAAGTGCTGGCGCCATTCCGCCATTCCTTCGGAACGATGGGCGATACAGATGACCTCGACGGCGTCGGTCGATTGGGAATCGTCGACAACGGGCTGCTGTGCATGACATTTTGAATTTCCGACTCGCGGATCATCAAAAGCATTCAGACGATCAGTATCGAGACGCCGTAGTTAGCGAAAAGTAAAAGAAGGAGAACAGATAGGTTCGCGGATTGCGAAGCGCCTGACCAAGCGAATGCGCGGCGCGAAAAGGAGTGGGTGCACGTTCGGTGGAGAGATCGTCGGCGAGGCGCCTTTTCTCATCGGCAGAAAATTAGACGACCTGGTCCTGCCGGTCGCCGAGCAAGAATCAGGCGATCACACCGAGCACGATTGCAGGCGCGCCTTCGACGGCGAATATCCACTGCCAGCCGTGCAGACCCAGCACGCTCGACAGCATGCCGCCCACGATGCCCGCGACTGCGACGCCAGCATAGAAAACCAAGGGGCCCACGGCACGTCGCTTCGCCGGAAATCAGTAGATCAGGCAAAGCACCACGTCCTGGAAAAAAGCCGCCTCGAACAGGCCGAGCAGAAAGCGCAACACCTAAAAGTGCTGCACTCGCGACTGAAATCATCGCGACCGACGCGGCGCCCCTCAGCGCCATCATGCGAGCAAACGTGCGATGGGCGCCGAACTTGCGCAACAGCAGGTTGCTGGGCACTTCGAACAGGGACTGAGCCGACGAAAACGAGTACCGCGCCAAGGCTCTACATTGTGTCGGTGATGCCAAGGTCGTGTTCATCTGCGATTAGGCGAAGCCAACGTTGCAGCGATCCAGAACCGACACGATGTAGCAGATGAACAGGAACGGGATAATCCGCAGGAAAATGCGGCGTTATAGCGCGTCGTTTCGCGATTCGTCCGCGATGAGCGCTGATGGCCGCATGCGGTGTTTGTCGGGATCGGTGCGGACATGGTCTGTTTCTCCAGCATTGGTCGTCGTCCCGAGGCTGACGACTAACGCTACCGAACCGTTTCCAGCGCGACGAAGGGCGCGCGAAATATGCGGCCCCTCGTACAAGCGCGGGCTCATCGTTGTTTCGCGAAGTCCGCCTTGACGCCCGCCATCAGCGCAATGCCACTGAGCATCAGAAGACCGGCGAGCAGATAAATGGCAAGGTCCATGCTTCCCGTGGTCGTGCGAATCTGGCCGATCACCCACGGACTCACGATGCCGCTCGTGATCCCGATACTGCTGATGAAGGCAATTCCTGACGCCGCGGCATTTCCCGACAAGTAGCTCGGCGGAACAGACCAGAAGATCGGCAATGCAGCGAAGATAAAGACGGCCGCGAGGGAAAGAATCGCGAGCATGGCGGGAAAGCTATTCAAGTGCAGGGTCAACGCGGCAAGCGCCAGCCCCCCGGCAATGGTGCAAAACGCGAAGTGCTTGCGCCGCTCACCCATACGGTCCGAACGACGCGCGATCAGAACGAGACCAATCGCGCCGATCGCATTCGGAACCACCGTATAGAGGCTCACCGAGACGACATCCTTGATCCCGAAATCGCGAATCATCAACGGCATCCAGAAGTTGAGCGTGAGCGACGCACACGTCAGCGAAAAGTAGATGAACGCGAACAGATAGACACGGGGGTTGAGCAACGCCGCGGCGAAACTGCGTGCGTCATGCGCACCGTCCTTTGCCTGTCCCTGTGCGCAGAGAGCGACCAGACGGTCCTTTTCGGCTGCGGTAAGCCAGGCGGCATTGTGCGGTTTGTCGACCAGATAGAACAAGGCGACGAACCCGAGGATCACAGCCGGTGCTCCTTCGAGAGCAAACATCCACTGCCAGCCGAACAGGCCCATTACGCCGCCCATGTCGCGCATGATCCATCCGGAGAACAGCCCACCGAGCACGCCGGCCACGGCGACGCCTGCAAAGAAGACCGACATCACCGCGGCGCGACGGTTGGCGGGAAACCAAAAGGTCAGGTAAAGAACGATGCCCGGGAAAAAGCCGGCTTCGAACACCCCGAGCATGAAACGCAACACGTAAAAGTGGGCCGGCTTCGACACGAACATCATGGATACCGAAGCGAGGCCCCACAAAAGCATGATGCGCGTGAACGTCTTGCGGGCGCCGAACTTGACCAGCAACATATTGCTTGGGACTTCGCAAAGAACATAGCCGACATAGAACACGGCCGCACCAAGTCCGTACATGGCGTCGCTGAAGCCGAGGTCGTGCTTCATCTGCAGCTGTGCAAATCCGATGTTGATGCGATCCAGAAATGACACGACGTAACAGAGAAACAGAAAGGGGATGATGCGCCACGCGACCTTGTGAAACATCACGTGTTCATCGGCCGCAGCGCCCGCGTAAGGGATGCCATCGGCGGTGAGGGATTTTTTCATGTCTCGCTCCAGGTGCGTTGCGGGGCCTTTTGCAGGACGAGCAGCGCCGAGGCGTCTATGCGCCTTTATGTTTGAAGAGGAAGGGAAAGGTCCACATGGGACCTTTCAGAAGTGAGCCTGCTGGATCAGTCCTGCAACGCGGTCCACATTTCCTTGTCGCGTTGCGCGGTCCAGATGCGCGGGTGTGCAATGCCGCTCGCTTCATCGAAGGCACGCGAGACGTCGAACGGCAGGCAATGCTCGTAGATGAATACCTGGCCGAACTTGGGGTCCATCGACTTGCGCGTGTGGGCCATCGCACCCTTCAGGTCAAGCTTCATTTCGAACGCCTCGCGGCCCGCCTGCAGCAGGGTCGTGACGAAGTCCTTCGTATAGTCGATGCCCTTGTGCACATCGGCCGGTGACAGCAGCGCCGGGCCGCGGCCGGGAACCAGCTTGTCGGCATTCAGCGCACGCAGTGCTTCGAGCGTCGTCGGCCATTGTTCGAGCTGCGCATCGCCGCAATAGCAGGCCGCGTCATATTCCACGAGGTCGCCCGAGAACAACACCTTTTGCGACGGCAGCCACACCACCGTATCGCCCTTCGTGTGACCCGAGCCGAGATGCGCAATCTTCACTTCGAGCTTGCCCAGCCACAGGGTAATTTCCTTTTCGAAGACGAGGGTCGGCCAAGTCAGGCCCGGCACCGTTTCGACGCCCGCGAAAAGGCGCGGAAAACGCTCGATCTCCGACTTCATGTCTTGCTCGCCGCGCTCGACGATCATCTCGTACGTACCGCGGCTCGCGATCACCTGCTGCGCGCCTTCTTCAAAATAGGCCGATGCGCCTAGCACGCGCACCGCGTGGTAATGGGACAGCACGACGTATTTGATTGGTTTGTCGGTGACCCTGCGGATATTCGCGATCAGGTCTTGCGCCATAGCCGGCGTGGCCGTCGTGTCAACTATCAGCACGCCGTCGTCGCCGATGATCACGCCCGAGTTCGGATCGCCTTCCGCCGTGTACGCGTATGCGTTTTCCGAAAGCTGCGTGAACGTGATCTTCTTTTCTTCCAGGTCTGCCTGAGATGCGAATGCCTTTGCCATGTTTGTCTCCGTGCTGTGACTGTGGGGATGTGTCATCTTCGTCTTCGCATTAATATTTGTCAATGACAAATATGCTTGCTATTAGTTAAATTAGGGTAAACTCTGTTTTATCGGATCGGCGATGCTGATCGGATACCATCTAGTCGTCCTAATACGAGGCAGCCAATTGATCAACACTCCGGCCAGTGAAGGCATAGCCAATGAAGTTGAGCAAGCGCCCGCGGAAAAGAAGCAGCGAGGCATTCAAAGCGTCGAGGTGGGCGGCCGCCTTCTGGACGAGCTGGCACGGCA
>Ga0209901_1000604_pt1 | contig 13131 bp, 14 predicted proteins | sample OrgsoiDNA_201058_FD_185806 | JGI IMG/M metagenome (GOLD analysis project Ga0209901, IMG submission 185806) | Permafrost soil microbial communities from the Arctic, to analyse light accelerated degradation of dissolved organic matter (DOM) -... | ecosystem: Environmental > Terrestrial > Soil >...
GCCCACGGCCACTCGCAAGGCATCCTGGACCGCGTCAAGTGGATCAAGACCAAGTATCCGCAAGTGGAAGTTATCGGCGGCAATATCGCTACCGCTGCTGCCGCCAAGGCGCTGGTCGAATACGGCGCTGACGCAGTCAAGGTCGGCATCGGTCCTGGCTCGATCTGCACCACGCGTATCGTCGCCGGTGTCGGCGTGCCGCAAATCACGGCGATCTCGAACGTGGCTGAAGCACTGGAAGGCACGGGCGTGCCATGTATCGCTGACGGCGGCATCCGCTTCTCGGGCGATATCTCGAAAGCACTGGCCGCCGGCGCATCGACCGTCATGATGGGTTCCATGTTTGCCGGTACGGAAGAAGCACCAGGCGAAGTGATCCTGTACCAGGGCCGCAGCTACAAATCCTACCGCGGCATGGGTAGCCTGGGCGCGATGTCCGATGGTTCGGCTGACCGTTATTTCCAGGACGCCACCATGAAGGCCGACAAGTTCGTGCCTGAAGGTATCGAAGGCCGCGTCGCCTACAAGGGCAGCGTGCTGGCGATCATCTTCCAGCTGGTGGGCGGCGTGCGTCAATCGATGGGTTATTGCGGTTGCGCCACCATCGATGAGCTGCGCGAAAAAGCGGAATTCGTGGAAATCACGTCGGCCGGCATGCGCGAATCGCATGTCCATGATGTGCAGATCACCAAAGAAGCTCCCAACTATCGCTCTGAATAAGCTATAGCGACAGACCAGACCGGCGCCTAGTGCGCCGGTTTTGTAATGACCTCAGATAAAGTCCCTACCATGCATTCTAAAATCCTCATTCTCGATTTCGGCTCCCAAGTCACCCAGTTGATCGCCCGCCGCGTGCGCGATTCTGGCGTGTTTTCCGAAGTCTTCCCGTATGACGTCAGCGATGAATTCGTGCGCAACTATGGCGCCGCCGGCGTGATCTTGTCGGGCAGCCATAATTCGACGCTGGAAGGCGATTCGCCACGCGCGCCGCAAGCCGTGTTCGAATTGGGCGTGCCTGTGCTGGGCATCTGCTACGGCATGCAAACCATGGCGGCCCAGCTGGGCGGCAAGGTGGAAAACGGCTTGGTGCGTGAATTCGGCTACGCTGAAGTACGCGCCCGCAGCCATACCAAATTGCTGAACGGCATTGCCGACTTCGTTACCGACGAAGGCCACGGCATGTTGAAAGTCTGGATGAGCCACGGCGATAAAGTGCTGGACATGCCGCCAGGCTTCAAGCTGATGGGCAACACGCCTAGCTGCCCGATCGCCGCCATGGCCGACGAAGAACGCCAGTTCTACGGCGTGCAATTCCATCCGGAAGTGACGCACACGGTGCAGGGCAAGGCCATCATCGGCCGTTTCGTGCATGAAATCTGCGGCTGCAAATCCGACTGGAACATGCCCGACTACATCAGTGAAGCGGTAGAAAAAATTCGCGCGCAAGTCGGCACAGATGAAGTCATTCTGGGCTTGTCCGGCGGCGTCGATTCTTCCGTGGCAGCTGCCCTGATCCACCGCGCCATCGGCGACCAGCTCACTTGCGTCTTCGTCGACCATGGCCTGCTGCGCCTGGACGAAGGCAAGATGGTGATGGACATGTTCGCCAAGAACCTGGGCGTGAAAGTGATCCGCATCGACGCGGAAGACCAGTTCATGGGTCACCTGGCCGGTGTGACCGACCCTGAGCAAAAGCGCAAGATCATCGGCCGTGAATTCGTCGAAGTGTTCCAGGTCGAATCGGGCAAGCTGGTCAACGCAAAATGGTTGGCGCAAGGCACGATTTACCCGGACGTGATCGAGTCGGCCGGCAAGGGCAAGAAAGGCCAGACCATCAAGAGTCACCACAACGTGGGCGGCTTGCCAGACACCATGAAGCTGCAATTGCTGGAACCGCTGCGTGAACTGTTCAAGGACGAGGTGCGCAAGCTGGGCGTCGCCCTGGGCTTGCCACACGACATGGTCTACCGCCACCCATTCCCGGGCCCAGGCTTGGGCGTGCGCATCCTCGGTGAAGTCAAGAAAGAATTCGCCGACCTGCTGCGCCGCGCCGACGCCATCTTCATCGAAGAACTGCGCAACACGCCATACGAATTCGTTGCCGGCCAGGCCGTCGACCCGGAAGCCTTGCCAGCGAACTGGTATGAAGCCACCAGCCAGGCCTTCGCCGTGTTCCTGCCAGTCAAATCGGTGGGCGTGATGGGCGACGGCCGCACCTACGAATACGTGGTGGCCTTGCGCGCGGTACAAACGCAAGACTTCATGACGGCCCACTGGGCACATTTGCCGCACAGCCTGCTGGGCAAAGTATCGAACCGCATCATCAACGAAGTGCGCGGCATCAACCGCGTGGTCTACGATATCAGCGGCAAGCCGCCTGCGACCATCGAGTGGGAATAATCTCCCATCCGGCACCGTAAGGTAACGCCGGGTCAATGAAACAGCTAAGCCCCTGATTTTTCAGGGGCTTTTTTTATTTTGTCTGGCAAACGCAAGCAGCCCACGGCAGAGCCGAGCAGGTTTTTTGTGGGTATGGTTTTGGGTACTCAACTTGCCGTGCGGAATATTTCACATTTGGTTCCTACCGCCCATTTGGCACGGCGAGGGTATCGTTGAGAGTATTTTTTATGTTAAGTATATGATTTTAAAAATATTTATTGATTCCTGGAGCGCTCTTCGCGGCGAGGGTATCTGGACCTCGTGAGTAGCAGCAGATGTCACTTTTTTTTCGTGCTATGTGATTGATTGTTTGAAATGCATCCGGTTCGGATACAGACTTTGTATGTGTGGGATGGGTTGACCACTACAGGTACACGCTGTATTACGACGAGACGAACAACATCCGTCGTTTGACGCTCACGGACTCCGGGCTGAATCACGACGCTCTGGACTGTTTTGTCTTGGGCGGCATTGCATTGGAGCCGGGGGCAGCGCTTCCTGATATTGCGGCGCTCAGGGCACTGCTGCGGATTCAGGAGTCGGCGCCGGAAATGAAGCTCAAACACCTCGTCCAAGGGGATTACGCAGCTTGTCTTGATTCGATAAAGGTTGAGCAATTCCTTACTTGGCTTCTCAAGGCACCGGTATACATACATTACTCCAACTTTAGCGTCTTGAACTGGTCCATTGTAGACTTGATTGACTCGCTTATTGTCTCAGAGCGCTTTCGGCATCTGGGATACGCGCACGATGCACTGAAAAACGAATTACATGCGCTCGTTCGGCTCGATCCACTTGGCTACTTCCGTCAGCTCAAGACCTTCAACTACCCCAATGTAGCTGTCGACCGTATAGAGGAGTTCGTGAATGCCGTTCGCGCCTTTTTGTTTTGCAACGGGTTCCTGTTCAGGGACACGGCGACGATGATGCTGTGTGATTTGCTAAAGGATGCCGCCTGCGATACCACACTCGACTTTTTGGTCGGCAACGATTCGAATATCCTGGTGGACAGCTTCGACACGGTATTCCTCCATCGGCTGGCGACGTTCACGAGCGCCGTGCACGTGTTCGACGAGGAGCCTCAGATCCGCATGAGCTTGGAAAAGGAGCGGATTGTCGTCGGCGACCAAACCATCGCATACAGTTTTGCTAATTCGAGGGATGAACCAGCTATCCAAGTGTCGGACGTCCTATGCGGAATTCTGGGAAAACACTTCAGTTATATGGAAAAGCGCAGCATCGAGCAACTGGAAGCTTGGAGTGCGACCCTTTCAGACCAGCAGCGCCGCAACGTCGCCTTACTGGCTGAGTTGACTGACAAGGCCGACGAAGAATGCCACGCCTTAATCTTCAACCAAGCCCCCAACGACAGCAAAGCTAAAAGCTTGTGGTTCCTGCACGGGATCGAGTTCCCAGAGGATTACCGAGACTGCTGAGCGACGGGTAGACCTCTTCAATGCGACAGCGCTGGTGGTACAGGATGCCGAACTCGTAGGCATGCCGGAAACGCCGCAGGGTAGGGTAAATTGGGCTTCAGTGCGCGCACCCTGTCGGTGCCGGCGACATGACGCACTAGGGGCAACGTTGGCGCCGTCGCCGGGGACTCGTAGTAGGCGGTGGCTAGCGTGACGATCCGTTCGTCATCGTCTGATTGCGGGAAGTCTCGCACGCACGCGAAGCCGGCGTTGCTGGCCTTCTCGACGCGCATGCAGAAGCCGACACTGTGTTCGTTGAGCGGGGCGACCAACCAGCGTGATGGATAGTCTCCAGGTCCATCATGTCGCTCGACGTCAACGCCGTCTCGAAACGCACCTCGGACTCGGACGGCAACCTCGGTCGCGGCGAGAGTATGTAAGCGCGCAGCTGGCTCATGCCGCCCTGGTGCCCGCGCTCGAAGATCTCACGATCCAGCACACTGGCTGGTAGCCGAGAAGCATAGGCGTAGTCTTCAAGCCGTGTCGTCGCCAGACGCACGTTTCCCATCCAGGCGATATCTGGCCGGGCAAGCGCCAGCGCCTCATACGTCAAGAATGAGGTGGCGGGGAGGATGTCGATCATTGACCGGATGTCCTTTTTTCTTGCTCACTAGCCTGCTTGAGCGGCACGACGTTGCCCTCGGAATCGAGGTCAAAACTACCGAGCTTGTTCTTGAAGGCAATCAGAACGATGGGGTTGGTGTGCAGGTACTCTGGCGTGCCGTAATTGGTCGGCGCTGAGACGTGTTGAATGCCGTATTTATTCATCACTGCCACGGTGGTCGCCCATGCATCGGCAAGTGGGACAGGCTCCTGGCCTATGCGGAAAAAATACTCATCCAGGCCGAGTTCATGGAACCAGTCGGATTGCGCCTGTCGCTGCTTTTCTATAAGCAAGTAGCGCAGTCTTTTGGCTTCCAGTTTGCTGCGTTCCTCATTGTCCGCCGGGATACTACTAAGATTTTTGTCGAGCATCTCAAATTGTTTTTGGCCTTCGCGAATATCTTTTTGTTCAGTGCTGCCGTGCCATACGACGATGGCCCCTTGCTCGATGATTTTTTTGCTCCCGGCGCTGAAAACATAATTCGCGCACGACGACATGCAGATATTATGGACCGACACGGTAATATTATTGGTGCGTACCCAGCGACCCAGCTGGATCGCGGGTAATACTAGACCGCCATTGGAATTTATTCGCAAGCCGACCACGTGCTTGTTCGCCTGATCTTTTAAAAACGCATCGACCTTTTCTTGGTTTATTGGTCCTGTATACACCGCGATTTCGGAATTATCTTGTTCGGTTTGCGCATTGCCCACAAGCGGGGAAAATAGTGTTATAAAAAATAAGGTCGCTAAATTCTGGAATAATTGCGAGATACGGAATGTATACATTAGTCTGCCAATTTAAACTGTTTGAAAGCTGGGGGCGAGGCAAGCTTTGACTATGGACATAGTCTCATCGAGACACGACTTTCAGTGAGGCTGCAAATGGACTGCACGTCTACAGTCCATTCTCATCACTTAGCGATCACGTACCGCTTGAGTAGGACAGGTCGCCGTTACCGTCGTAGATCTCGTAGCTGCCGTCGGCGTAGCCGAAATAGGTTGACGAACCATTGGTACTGTCGTTGGTTTAATAAAATTCAACTACTGAGAGAATGCTTGAAAATATTTAACGATAGATTAAAATTATGCTGATAATTTATTGTTAATGCATTGGAATATGTATTTAATTATCCGAAATATTGCGACAACGAATCTCACGCATTACCACTATTTACTTTTCGATACATTGCGAAATGTCGCATCAAGTTAGGGAAACACTGATTAATTCATCGGCTGCCGTTTCCTGTAGCGCGCCGACCTGAGACAATAGCGGCATTCATACCGTCTGCCATCGATCATGCAAAAGAGCTTTTCCGACCTCGAATACGCCGCCAAGAAGAAGCTGACGCGGCGCGACCGCTTCTTGGCCGAGATCGACAGCGTGACGCCGTGGGGCAAACTGCACGAGGTTATTGAGCCGTTCTATCCGAAGGTCGAGGGCGCTGGCCGCCCGCCGATCGGACTGGCGCGCATGCTGCGCATGTACGTGGCCCAGCAATGCTTTGGCTTGTCGGACAAAGGCATTGAAGATGCGATCTATGACAGCCAGTCCATCCGCGCCTTCGTCGGCATTGACCTGGGCCGCGAGTCGGCGCCGGACGCGACGACGTTGTTGAAGTACCGGCACCTCTTGGAAGCCAACGGGCTTACGCGCCAGATCTTCGATACCATTAATGGACACCTGGCCGAGAAAGGCTTGATGATGCGCGAAGGAACCATCGTTGACGCCACGCTGATCGCCGCGCCGCCGGCGACGAAGAACAAGGATGGCAAGCGCGATCCGGAAATGCACCAGTCGAAAAAAGGCAATGACTGGCACTTTGGGATGAAGGCTCACATCGGCGTGGACGCCGCGTCGGGTCTGGTGCGCACCGTCGTCGGCACGGCCGGCAATGTTGCCGACGTGACGCAGGCGCACGCGCTGCTGCACGGCGATGAAGTCGCCACGTTTGGTGATGGCGGCTATCAGGGCGTGGAAAAGCGGCCTGAAAACATTGGCAAACCGGTCACGTGGCATGTGGCCATGAAGCGCTCCAAACGCGAGGCGCTGCCCAACAACAAACTGGGGCGCCTGACGGAAAAGCTGGAACATCTGAAAGCGAGCGTGCGGGCGAAAGTCGAGCACCGGTTTCATGTCATCAAGAACTTGTTCCAGCATCGTAAAACGCGCTATCGCGGCCTGGCCAAGACCACAGCACAACTGTTCACCTTGTTCGCCTTCGCCAATCTGCTGCTGGCCGGCAGGCGTTTTACGATCAGCGAATCCGGTAGTGCGTCCTGATTGTTCGTTTGCTGGCTGCATTGCCCCTCTCAGTTTGACCCTCCCTCCAGGTTCTCGCGAACGCCGCGACTCTGTCGTAAGACCCCTTGAATCCCAATTCCTTCAACTCCTCATGGATCTGTTTCAGCGTACGCCGCTGCTTGCGTGATCGCGCCGCCTCGGTCTTCAGGAGCGCAGAAAGCTGGAACGCATATTTGTCGATGGCGCGGGTAGAGCGCCGCTCAGAGTAGGCTGGCTCAATGGTTTCGGATCGCAGATAGCGTCGGACGGTGTTTCTGGAGATGCCAAAACGCCTGGCGATCTCTCTCAAAGGGACCTGGTCGCGAATGTGCCAGCGTCGAATAATGCCTAGTAATGCCACGTCGATCGCTCCAATTCCGCACTCAATGTCATGAGCAGGATTGTGTCTTATATGTGGGTCAGTTTCGTGTGCAAATTATGCGGTGAAGTGGGTCAAATTTAGCTGCAAATCAACAAGCCTTGAAGTTACCGATAACCATCCCTTCTGGGTGGAAGGGCTTGGCTGGGTCGAATCTGCCAAACTCAAGCCAGGCATGGTGTTGAAGGATGTCAATAATGCAAATTTGAGCTTAGCTGATCTGAAAGCTTTTGGACGAACTGAAACAACGTACAATTTCACGGTTGCTGACTTCCATACCTACTTTGCCGGCCCGCAGAAGGCTTTCGTTCATAATGCATGTGCTTGTACACTTGTTGCATCTAACTGGAAAAGTGTAAAACAATTTGGACATACTTTCTCAAGGCATGGAGAGGGAGCAAAAAATACCGAAAACCTTTTGGGCCGCGCAAAGGGCACTGGGGGTGATCAAGGACAGTGGATAAATAACGCAAAAGCGGCTGAGGTTTTAAGTAAATTTACTGTTGATAAAATTACAGAGGTAAGGATTCCAGAAGGCGTGGGTCAGGTAATAAAGGCAGATGGCTCTATTGTAAGTGCGGAGTGGGCTCGTATTATGCCAAGTGCCACAGGTGTTAAAACTGCGTATCCTATTATTCCAAAATAAAATATATGAATATAGAAATTTCTCTCATTGAAAATAAAACCATACCTAATTTGCCTGGAAAAAATTATGATCCTGAATTGGACGATATTCGATCAATATTAATTGATGTTTGCGAGGCACTGAGCAATTATGTTCAATTTAATGTTTCTGGTTTTGGTCAGGATAATTGGCCGGTTGATGTGGCGACTGATCTTGCAGTTTTCCTGGAGCAATTGCCATATTTTATGATTGCAATATCCGCTGGGGAAAATTTTGAGTTGCAATTTTATGAGCAAGGAATTGAGAGGTCAATATTTTTTTCTCGAGACAGGGATGATTATATTGCTACATGCGTTAGTCACACAGCATGGATTCCTAATCCAAATTCGGAAAAAATGTCTTGGAGTCTTCTTTTGGCTCTGATATATGAGATAAAAAAAGAATTTGTTTTTTATGTTAAATTTTTTTTTCCGAAATTGCATTCACATTCTTGGTTTGAGGAGTGGAAAAACATGTTTTAATAATTTATTCTCATAAGTGGCTTGGCGATTGCCCGTTACCAACTATGATGCTGCTGGTTATTCAAATCGAAAATATGCCTGGCGTTAAAATATTTAAATAATAAATTTTAAATATATTTTCGGTATTTTTTAATTTTCTTTGCATTTTTTATTTTTATGCTGTGAATTTTTAGTTCAGGCAAAAACGCCCAATCATATCTGATTTGGGGTGTAGTTTTTCTCGATGAAAAAATCACACTGAACATGCTGCTTGGATGTGCCATTACTCTGATCGGCACCGCACTGGCCAGCGGTAAATTAAACGGCTTGTGGCTGAGGAAACGATCTCGCGTTTGAATAAGCCTGGGCGAAATCTCCCGCATCACCATGGTTTTTTCATTTTGCTGGCCTATCCTGGAATAAGACTGACTCAGTGACTAGTGGTCCTGGCCCCAAGCTGTCAAACGCCGATGAAATCACCTACAGTGCACAATGCAATAATCGCAAGTATGAAATTCGCTTTCAGCGTGCCAGCAAGAAGCTGTGGTTCAAGGCAGACCAGCAGCAAGTTGATGTCAGCGATACCGAGCTCGGGCGCAATATCAATAATCGTTCGCTCTACGGTAAAGTGAGTGTAGCTTGTCTGCCTGATGCGCTCAACGTCCAGTTTTTCGGCTTTGATACGTCAAAAGGCACAGCAGCACCTGTGATGTTCCGCGCCATAATCGGCGCTGGAGGTAAAGTTGAAGGCGGCGAAATTCAGCCGAGCAGCACGGATGCAGTGATCGCCAATCATATTCATTAATCTGGGATGCGAAGTTGCACTGAAAACTGAGCCACTCGCGTGCTTGCGTAAGCGATCGCAATTGCAGGCCGTAAAACAGCACCAAGCCCGCTTTGCCGCGGGCTTTTTCATTTTGCCATCAGCTGGCTGGCCACCATGTCCGTCAGCGACGCTATCATCCGCCGCAATTCATCGCTATCGCTGGCCAGGTCCTTGAATCCCTTGATCGCCGCAGCCAGCATGCGCGCCGCATCGGGCAGGGCGGGTACTGCTCCTTGCAGCGGCCATTGCTCTTGCAGGATATCGGTCACCAGCTTCTCGAACACGTCGTAGCTGTCGCGCACGGCGCAAAAGCCCAGGTCGAAGACATCCCGGGCATCGGGGTTGGCCCGCACCAACTCGTAGCCTTCCACGCCCCAGGAGGTGCAGGCCCAACGCAGCTTTTCCGCGATGCTGGGCAGGCTTGCCAGCTGCTGCCTTATCTGCGCGATCTTGGCTTCGACCAGGCCGCGGATGACGGCGTCAAACACTTGCTCCTTGTCGGGGAAGGCCGCATACAGCGTCGGGCGTGACATGTTTGCCGCGCGCGCAACGTCGCCCATCGTCGTACGCGCATAGCCGTAGCGTAGGAAGGTGGCCGTTGCTGCCGCGACAATTTGCTGGCGCCGGGCCAGCGTGGCCTCGTGGATTTCAGTCATGTGCGCAAATTTGATATTTTGAACAGATTGACACAGATTGTAAATCAGAATAAATTTACATTTTTATTTTAAATGTTAAATTGCAAGGAGATTTACATGGCTGTGCAAAAAGTATGGTTTGTCACGGGCGCAACCCGCGGCTTTGGCCGCCACTGGATAGAGGCGGCCCTGGCGCGTGGCGACAAGGTGGCGGCGACTGCCCGCGATCCTCAGGCGCTGGCCGGGCTGGCGCAGCAATATGGTGATGCGCTGCTGGTGTTGAAGGTCGATGTCACTGATCGTACCGGCGTTTTCGCTGCCGTCGCGCAAGCCCATCGCCATTTTGGCAAGCTCGATGTAGTGCTCAGCAATGCAGGCTTTGGCTACATGAGCGCGATTGAAGAGGCCACGGTGGAAGACACGCGCGCCGTGTTCGAGACCAACGTCTTCGGTACCCTGTCGCTGGTACAAGCCGCATTGCCGCTACTGCGTGCACAAGGGCGGGGCCACATCATCCTGGTGTCGAGCGTGGCCGGCGTGGTGGCCGTGCCGATCGCCGGCATTTACGAAGCCACCAAGTTCGCCGTGGAAGCCATCGGCGAGGCGCTGGCGGCTGAAGTGGCCGAGTTCGGCGTCAAGGTCAGCCTGGTCGAGCCAGGCGGCTACGCCACCGATTTCCTCAGCAGCACATCGGTGCGCAATGCCGAGCCGATTGCCGCTTACGATGGGGTACGCGAGCAACTCGCCGCCATGCTGACGCCTGATTCGCTGGGCGACCCGGCAGCCACGTCCGCGGCGATCCTGAAACTGGTCGATGCGGAACAGCCGCCGCTGCGGCTGATCCTGGGCAACCTGCTGCCGTTTGTGCAAAACGTCTACGCCGAGCGCCTGAAAACCTGGGACGAGTGGCAAGACGTATCGCTGGCCGCCATGCGCATTGAACCAAAAGGGGATCAAGCATGATTATCGTTGCAGGGCAGGTCGATTTCGACACCCGCTACCTGGCGGAGATCCTGGCAGACGTCCGGGCCCTGGAGGCCGCGACCCGCCTGGAAGACGGCTGCCTCTATTACGCGATGGCCTTCGACGACCTGGAGACCGGCCACGCCACCGTGCTCGAGCGCTGGCGCGACGAAGCCGCACTCAATGCCCATCTGCGCACACCCGGTCTGAAAGCATTTCAGGAACGCAACCTGCCACGCGCGAAGCACTTCTCGATCAAGCTCTATGAGATTGCCGCAGAGCGCGAACTTGTCGTGCCAGATTAAGCAAGCCTGGCTTGGATCAAGGCGCAGGCAGCGAGCGCCTTGACCTGCATCTCTGCCGGTGCATGCGTGCTGGCAGACGCGATGAGAAGCTAGCGGCTAGCGATTTGCTATCGATGCTTACTGGTATAACTTTATGCATCACGCGCATGTGACAAGCTGCCAGTTTATTTTCTTTTATATTTTATTGCATTAAAAATCAATGAGTTATGTGGAAATTTCTGAGGGGGCGTGAATCTATCTCGACTTTCTTGATAGGGCGTAATGTAATTTTGTTACATCGGTGTATATTGAATCCGGGTTTTATTCGTCACTGAAGGATGATATTTGGCGTGCCATGCTGAACAGGGTTCAAGGTGCTGCCAATGGCTACTGAGTAAGACCCAATCATTTTTTAAACTTCTTACAGGAGATTCAAATTATGAGTTCATTTGCCCAGGTGGAAAATTTTAACAATCCGATTACTAACTTGCTTGACAGTAAAGCAGCCTCTCTTCTATCCGCCAACGCCAAGCAATTGCTGGAAGGCGACTTGTATGCGCTGGCATGGAAGAACCATACGGTCCGCACTGAAAAACTCAACGTGCGCGACTTGAATTCGATAGAAGAAGCATTCAGCAAACACAGCCTGCACGGCTCTGCCAACGCGCCGGTAGTTGGTTCTTCCTGCTGCTGCACCTGCACTCCAGCCTGCTGCTGCACCGCCGTCTCGGTCATCCGCCCGACCTGATCGGCCCGGTCGCGGCCATCCCACGTCATTAAACCTGTTGAATCATATCGGGACCCGCGACTGTCCGGGGTAAGTTGCTATCCGCGCGATGCGGCGCGTGGCATGGGAACAGCTACGCAATGTGTCGTGCTGATAGCTGTAGTGTCCATTTATCAGCAAAATTCAGGGACGGATATGAATGAAAAATTGATCCTGTTACCGATACAAATCATCGAGCAAGATGATGGCGTGATACTTAAGCGTGGACTTGAGCAAGTGTTAATTCCGGACAGTAATGCGCTATTAATCATCCGTGTGATACAGAAGGCCCTGCTGCAGCGTCCTTGCAGCGGCGATGAGTTGCTCGAATTATTTGCCGCGCCGGCCCGGCCTTTGATCGGCAGCCTGCTGGAGTATTTGCGCAAGAAGCGTTTCTTGCTGCCGCAGCACGAAGTCGGCGCGCATCAGAATGAGGGCCAGGAATCTGCTCAAGATGTTTTTTATTGGCACTTTAATCAACATCAAGAGCAGGTCGCGGCGGCCTTGAATCAACGTCGATGGCTGTTTGTCGGCGTCAATCTGCTGAATGAAAAATTGTTGCAGGCGATGTTGGCGGAAGGCCTGGAAAACTATGCCGTGCTCGACGATCCAATGTTGCGCAATATCACGCTGTTTAACGATGAGCACCAGCTGATTTCGCCCTTTTGGCAACAACAGCGGCAGCGCTTCATCGACGAAGACGAGCTGCTGGCCGGCCGCGCCGGTGCAGGCGAATTCGGGTTTGTCGTGGCCGCCTCGGAGTTCGGCAGTTTTTACCTGATCGAACGGTGGAATGAGTTCGCTGTCACGAACAAGCTGGTGTTTTATCCTGCGGTGTTGCAAAACATGGTCGGCTATGCCGGTCCGCTGGTGATACCTGGCGAGACGGCCTGTTTTGCCTGCCTGAAGGCACGCCAGAACTCCCACAGCAACCAGTTTTCGGAAAAACGCCTGACCGAAAAGCATGCCTTTGCCGGTCAAAAAGTGGCGGCCTATCATCAGTCCATGCTGCTCATGCTGGCTGCCGTTGCCCAGTTCGATTTGCTGAAATTCAAGACCAACATCCAGTGGGAAACCGGCACCCTTTGCGAGGTGGACTTGCTGGGCGGCGCGATGACGCGCCGTAAATTACTGAAAGCGCCACGTTGTCCCGTGTGCAGCGGCTTGGCGACCATGCCCTTGGTCAATATCCGTAAGCAATTGACACCCAGCGATGCATGGGACGAAATTCGCCAGACGGTGGGCCACCATGAAGATTGAACTGAACACGCCACTGGCGCGCCTGAGCCATGCGCTGGACTACATTGTCGATAACAAGGTGGGACTGGTTGGCAACGTGGTCGAACATCCGG
>Ga0209901_1000606_pt1 | contig 13130 bp, 8 predicted proteins | sample OrgsoiDNA_201058_FD_185806 | JGI IMG/M metagenome (GOLD analysis project Ga0209901, IMG submission 185806) | Permafrost soil microbial communities from the Arctic, to analyse light accelerated degradation of dissolved organic matter (DOM) -... | ecosystem: Environmental > Terrestrial > Soil >...
GAGCGTCCGCCGGAGTGGGGCAAGCATCTGGAGATAAGTTGTTCGTCTTGATGGCTGGAGGGGCCTTGATGGCCTCCTCGGGCTGCTCTTCTTCGTCTTCCTTGGGCTTGCGCAAACGCAGGCCGGCAAGGACTTCGAAGAGGTTGAGCAGACGTTGTGGTTTTTCGGGTTCGCCGCCGGCTTGTCGGATCCAGTCTTCCAGGCGCTCTTCGATACCTTCAGGACGCTGAGCCTGCAATATCGGTGGCAGTGACCGATAGTATTCAAGCTGCTCCTGGTAATCTTCTGGACTGCCCGATGTTTCAGCATATTTATTAAGATGGGCCACACTCGCCAGTTCCTGAAGCCTACCGGCTTCACTGAGGGCGGCTAATCTTTCATTTCTTGTGTACGGCCCTTTGTCGTCGTAGCCAATAAGCGTCAACTGATCGAGCGACAACCCGGCAAAAGGGCTTTTGGCCCCTCCGCTGCCATAGATATTCTGAGTGACGAATTGCGTCGCAAGCCTGGCCCTTGCCAGAAGTTCAGGGTCATCAGTTGCGGGGATTTCCTTGTCATGAATACTCTTTTTAAAATAGTAGTTTTCATTGGAAAACTGACGCCAAATAGTATTCGCTTTACTGCGCAATTGTTTATGGTCCAGACCTTCATAACTGGCCTTCGCCCGCTCGGCGCTTTCGTTCAGTTGGCGGGACAGCGCAGACAACTCTATGGATGCGGGGGCGACGACTTTGGCGGGCACCCTGACATTGCCGTCAGGCGTAGAACTGACAACGGGTTCAGGCCTATTCACTACAGAAGTTGATATTGCATTTATCATCTTCACATCCTTGCTCAACTGTTATGACGCCTGCCCCTTGTCATTCAAGTTGCGGGCAGGCGTATACATTGCATAGGGTTATCAACGCATCGTGAACTCAACAACCCATGAGTGATCGGCGGGATTCGTAGAACTAATCCGGGCATCACAGCGTGCACCACCACTGGAAGTCTCACTTTTATTCCATCGGGGCTGAATGGTTCCTCCACGAACGTGTGAATTGATATATGAAGTCTTGAATACACAAATTTTCGATCCTATTGTGTATCGCACAGTGGCGTTACTGATCGCTGGCGGGTAGCTGCTTGTCACGCGATAGCTGCTTACCCCTCCCCCTGCAACCTGAGCTTCAGGTGTCTGCCTGGCAGCAGACCGCGTCAAAAACTCGGCCGAAGACGCCGGACTGAATGTTGCCGGAACAGTGCCATTATTCTTGAACACAATGGTTACCTGCGGCCCGGCCTGTGCGACCCCCGCCGTTATCAGTGCTGCCAGTGCCCATGTTGCTTTCGTTAAAGTCCGTCGTTTCATAGTGATTGCCTTTTTGTTATGGAATACGAAAAAGGCTATCGCTCGGTTTTTTATTGTTCAACTGTTCGGACGGGTAGTTGACAGGCAAGCAGTTGTATTGCTGGCGTTTTTCTGGGAAAAATAGTTATCGGCGAGTAGGACATTTCTCGTTATTAAGTAAGAAAACATTAACAAATACTTAAACAACTGGCTTATGAAGCCTTGCTCCATGGAATTTCTGCTCTACCCAAGGTTGATATCATCGCCCCACACCACCACCTGACCTGTATCGCTCCATCAACCTTCGACGCCCTATCCCTGGAACACAATCATGTCCGAGCCCCTGATGATCCCCTGCCCGCACTGCAACGGGCTCAACCGTATTCCCAATGACCGCCTTGGCGATCAGCCCAAGTGTGGGCGATGCAAGGCGCCAGTGTTGTTGAGTACCTCGTTCAATCTGACCCAGGGCGACTATGCCAGCCAGATCAAGGGCGACCTGCCGTTACTGGTGGATGTGTGGGCAGACTGGTGTGGGCCGTGCAAATCCTTTGCGCCGGTCTTTGAACAGGCGGCTGCCCAGCTTGCCGGTCGTTGCCGCCTGGCCAAACTCGACAGCGACGCCAATCAGCAGTTATCCACACAGTTGGGGATTCGTTCGATTCCAAGTCTGATCCTGTTCAGGAACGGCAAGGAAGTCGCCCGTCAAAGTGGTGCATTTCCCTTGCAACAGCTGATGGCATGGTTGCGGAGTCAGAGCATTTAACGGGACCGTGCAGCACTAAACCGATTTTCCTGTAGGACTATTCCGAAACCGCTTTTCGACGCCCCTGCTGAAAGGTTTTCCACCTAGGATTTGTCGCTTCCAGAATCTATGGGCAGGGACTCTCTATGACTTTTGTAATCCGGGAAGGTGATCCAACAACCACAGGCGGTGTCGTGCTGGCGGGGTCCGCAACGCAACGGCATGCAGAACGCAGACTCGCGCGGATGGGCGATCCGGTGTGGTGCCCAACCTGTGGCACCGTCGGCTATATCGCGCAAGGCAACCCGACCTTCATCAATGAGTTCGTCGCCGTGGCAACCGACCGGCAGCGGGTGCAGTGCGTATGCCCCGATGACAACCATCGTCTGTTGGCGGTACAGCAGGACGTCCAGGCAGACATGGAAGCCAGCATCGACATCCCGGCGGAGTTTGCGGACTACGCGCAAAAATCCGCCGACAAGATCACGCTGGCCATCAAGGCCGGCACTTACCGCTCAGCGTTTGATCTGGCCCGGCACGGCAAACCATGACCACCGCCCGGCTCAGGATCAACGATGGGCGTTGTTTTCCAGTAGCGTATGCAGCTCCATGAACTGCTGCGTCAGCTTGTGGCGCGGGTCCAGATGAATCAGCGGCGTGTTGGCCTGATGGGACTCGCGCATCTTCACCGAGGCGTTGAGATAGACCGGTAGCACCGGCAGGCCTTCGGCGATCAGCTCATCGAGAATCTGCTGCGGCAGGCTGGCGCGAGGCTGGAACTGGTTGACGATGATGCCTTCCACTTCCAGTTCTTCGTTATGGTCCTCCTTGAGCTCTTCGATCTCCTTGAGCAAGCCATAAAGCGCCTGCCGGGAAAAACTGTCGCAGTCAAAAGGGATCAACACCCGATCTGCCGCGATCAACGCCGAAACTGCGTAGAAATTCAGTGCAGGAGGCGTATCAAGGTAGATCCGCTCGTAGTCCTCATCCAGCTCATCCAGCAGTTTTCGCAGCTTGTTGATCTTGTGCTTGGCCTCAAGCTTGGGCTGCAGATCAGCCAGTTCAGCAGTCGCCGTCACCACATGCAGGTTATCGAAGGGAGTTTCATAGATATCGACCTGATTCTTTTTGGCGAACGGCCCGGAAGACAGCGTTTGCTTGAAGAAGTCAGCAATCCCCATGGGGATATCATTACCCGTCAGGCCGGTCAGATATTGCGTCGAATTGGCCTGGGCGTCCAGGTCGACCAAAAGCGTTCTATACCCCTCGTGGGCGCTGACCGCTGCCAGATTGCAGGCGATGCTGGATTTGCCAACACCGCCCTTCTGATTGAACACCACGCGCCGCATGCCAAACCCCTCATTACAAGTTAAAACGGACCATCCTCTGGCCAGCGAATGCGTCCGAGTCTAGGCAATGGCTGTGACAACGGCGAGCAATTCTTTACCCGTCAGCTCGGAGGGGTCCAATCCTTGCTCCGGCCTGATCGCACCAGAATGTCTTCGCCCTTGCCGAACCCGGTTTTACGTACCTGCCACCATCCATCCGGCGCCTGCGACCTCACCACGTAGATGTTGGACTCCGGACCGCCCAGCCTGATGAGCTTGGCCCCGGAGCTGTCCATCTGGCTGGTTTTCAGCTCCATGTAACGGGAGACCTTGTCCGCCCTGGAACCCGGATTGTGTGGGTTTTTCCCGAAAAGAGTTTCCCCTAACTTCAATGGCTTCATTGAGTCTGGTGCAAGGTCTGTCACATAGACGCCAACAACATTACCCACCGACCGCCCATCAACCTCTACCGTAGAGCCACGCAGATACCCGGGCGCTGCACGGTATTCAGCCAGATGCGCGCCCGTGGTGTAGTGATACAGGTACTTGGGCCACTTCGCTTTGGGGATAACGGTTTCTATCATGGCCGCATCTACCGGGTTGGTAGCAGATCCCTTTGGCTTGCCAATGGACACCTTTGGCTCGGGAGGCTGATTACCCCCGGCAGGCGACCGTGGCAAAGGTTCACCGAGGTCACCTCTGGCTGTTACCTTTGGTGCTGTGCCCTGGGCTACAACCCATCCCGGATTAGGGCGCTTGAGAGCGGGGCCGCCCTTCGTAGCCTGGGCCCTGCCCATCGCTACCGTATGCAGACTGTTGTAAGGCCCCCTCAGCCCTTCAGGTCCGACTTCGCTGAGTTTGCTGATCATTTTTCTGAGTTCAGGAACGCTACGCTGACTTTGCAAATAACCCAGATAAGCGATCAATTCGTTTGGGGTCATATTTTTTAGAAAGCTATCCTTCCCTGCCAACGTCAGAAGCTCATCGTCAATAACGGCCGGTCCCCCGCCGGAAAGCCCCTTGTTGTAATAGCGCCAGCCACCTTGAGTATCTCTATGGACGGGCATTTGATAGGGAGCGCCTGGGTTGCGACCATTGATGACCCGCCAGCCGGGGTTATGGGTATCACTGTCATATCGAACCAGGTAGCTACGACCAGCGTCCTTGATGTAGTGGCGTGCTTCTCCTGAAGGCGACACTTTCTCGTACACGCCGTTATAGATACCGTCACGGCGCAGTACGAGCCCTGATGGAGATTTTTTCAACGCCAGCCGCGGTTCGAGGGAGGGAGCACGTTTAACGACGTTGGCCGCGTCCGGCCTTTTTGATTTCCCCCCAGAAAGACCATCAGCCAGCAATAACCCGGCCTGAACAAAGTGCGCAGCGCTGGAAGCGCTGTTTTCGCGGACAGCGCACAGGCCCTCCCGCAAAGCGTACAGGCTGCGACCCGCCGCAACAGGTAGCTGCACAGCCTTGAACGGTGTGAACTCAATGATAACGTCGGCTAACGTGCCAGCAACATTCCACGCCGTCTGCCAGTCGGCTTCTGAGGTTGACACTGTAAGCATGTCGACTTTGGCAAGCCCTTCCCGTACGCCATTTTCGTAACTTTCGCGGAAGAGGTTGCCCTTGATGACAGGGGTCGCGGCCTTCAGGGGCAGATGCCTGGACAGCAAGGTGCGCCGCATATCGGACTGTTTCTCTGCTGGCGCACGGGTGACCAGATAGTCGAGCATCCCAGGGGCCCTCAATAGCTTGTCCTTCATCTCGATCATGCTGGCGTACTCACGTAAACGCACGCCATCTGGCGCATCAGGCGTATGAACCACCAGAGCACTCACGGCCTGCCCAGACGCCGGGGCAATAATCAGAACATCGCGTAAACAAACAGTATTGAGCTCTAAACGACGGGCCTGGATACGGTGTTTTTCCACGAGCGGACGTTTGCCATCATCCACCGGATGGTCGAGCACGGCTTTCACCCACTTGAAGGCTCGATCCCGCCGTTCGGCAGGCAAGCCATCGTCAGGCATCAGATCACCCGCCATCCTGGCCTCAAGTGCATCCACCCGAAGCTGCGCCTGCATCACACGTGCATAAGCGTCGCGGCTCCATTGCCCCAAATCTGATTTCAACAAACGTTGCTCAAGAAACTGCGAATAGCTTTGACCCACGTTCAAGTCACGGACCAGGCTGAATACCTCGCCTTTGCTCAGCGCCATGACATTTGCGCCACTGGCGTCGGTAAAACGTGCGGATGACCAGAAATCCGTATCGTCAACAGCAACGTTTTCCAGGCACAACTCGGTCAGACTGCGTGTGCGAGGCTCATAACTGAACATTTCCTGATCACGAGGCTCTCCATTGACTGCAATATGCAGAAAAGGCGGCGGCTCAAAATCTGCGATTTGTACGGTGCTGCTCGTTGTCACCAGGATCTGGTCAGGGTCAACGTCAACGCCCAGTTGCACCAGCAGTTGCTGTGAGAGCTTCTGCCGGGCATAGGCCAGTAATTGATCGCGATTGGTGTACTCGGTCGCGTCAGGCAAGTCTGAAGACTGGGCCTCCTGCAGTGCTTGCCGATAGTCCTGGATGGCCGCATCCCAGGCACGTTTGTCGGCACTGGAGGCCTTTTTCATCCAGTTCGGCACCGCCGGATTTTCGCTGATTCTGCTGAGCATTTGCTGGTCTGAGCCGGGGTCGAAACAGCCACCCTGACCTTGCGCCAGAAGATTACCCACCGAAGCCCTGAGACCTGACGCATCCCGTTCGCCGTCCATGCCAAACAGCTCGCGCTCATGAGGCTCAAGCGCCGAACCAATCGCCAAAAAAAAGCTGTCGGTATTGTGTCCGAACGAGCGTGTGTCGCCATTGTTGACATCTTCGGCTGTATAAACCCCGCCGCCCGCATGCTGCAGTACAACTGTCCTGTCGTTCGGCCCTGTGGTGTTACGAGGCGGATCGCCCTTTTCGATAATCACCACATCAATATCCAGTGTTTCACTCAGCAACCTTTGCGCGCCCTCACGCGCCTGCGCATCAACGCCCGGATCGAAGGTCCTGAGGTTGAACACCCCATCGAGGTGCATATCCCTGCGCATTTGCTGCGCCGAAAGCCTCATCGCCTGTCCAAGCGTATCGGGCAGGGAGCCGTCTGCAAGCAAGGCATCGTGCTCTGTCGTAGACAGTGGATTAACCACTAGCAGCGCATCAAGCCTGGCCTTTGATAATCCAGGCTCGATGCTCTGGAGCTTGCTGATCACCGCGTTTGGGGTATGGGTACTTGCCAGCGTCCAGAACGGCGCGAACCTGTTGGCGGCACTGCTGGTAGTCGACGGCTGACCAGACAGGATACCGAGCGCGTCGAACAGTGGGGCTCGATGTTTTGTAGCGCAACCCGCAAGTTGCTCACGGACCGTAACGATCCTGCCTTCGGTCGTATCACTGCCGGGGAAGTTTCCGCCCCTGCCCAGCTCCGAGGTGCGCGGTAGTTGCTTGAATATGAGTTTCAGTAGTTGATCACGATCGCTGGCGCCCTCTGTGGAGTCTCCACTGCGGACGTATTCGCCATTGCTGCGCCGCACCAATTCGATGGCACGCTTGAAATCGCCTTCCTGCCCGTACTTCTCAAGGTAACGACCATGCTCGTTCATCACATGAATCTGATGGCCCTTGGGCCATTCGCTCAATTGCGTCAGCAACCCCAAAACCAGGCCCTCGGCACCTGTTGGCACGCTCACCTTTTGCGGTAGCGCTTCAATCAATCGGTCGATGGTGGCATCGGCCTTCATCCGCGCCCGTTGCTCGTCGGCAGCGGCGCTGTCCAGCAGTTGCTGTATCTCATCATTAATGGCCGCCACCGGGGCTGTCGGCGCGGCCGAATCGAGGGGCAATCCCGATTTTATGGGGCCAGGAACTGCGCCCATCCGGTTCCAGAGTTGTGCTGTATCAATCGGATGCAGGGCACGTGCATCAGCCACTGGAAACGTGAGCGGATCGGTCAGCCCGACAGTGGTGGCGTCATGAGGCACCTGCGCAACAGAGTCTCGCAGGGTTGGCGTATGGAGCTGAGCGTACTGGCAAAACACTTGGAGAGAGCGGGAAATCTTGTCACGAGGCTGTTTGCCCTGAGAGGCCTGTGCCGCAAGTTGCCGGGCACGTGCCTCATAGTCGGGCGGTCTTCGAGGGGCATGCCCGGTGCCTGCGTACTGGAAAGTGCTTAATGCGGCACCCAGTGCCTCGACCAGATGCCACAGGGACTGGCTCCAGGTCGGGGGTAATGCCGACAGCTGCGAAGCACGGCTCATGCTCCGCTCAATGTCCCTGAGCCCGTCGTAACTCAGTGTTCGTTCGCAAACCTGCTGTACCGTCTCGAAAGGCCTACAGGCTTTCAGCGCAGCGGCAAGGGTTTCCAGGGTCGCGGCCAGAAAATGTTCATCCTTACCCTGTGTGCTATCCAGAAGAAGGTGAATCCCCTCCTCCATGAACCAGCCCAGGTCACTTCCCTGCAGTTGATCGTAAACGTGTACTCGCGCCCGTTCCACTGCGGGCTGCTCACGACACGAGGCTGCAAAATGATCGCGAGGCGCGTTGCTGATCGTCAACACATCGCCTGAAATCACTGAGGCCTGTACAGGCGCAGAACTCCGTGGCTGGAAATGAGTACTATCGATGACTGGCGGCATAGTATTTCCGTAATTCTGGCGGTAAGAATCTCTTTAAAGATCAAGCTCGCCTGACCTGAAAAGCCGAAACGTCAACCTATTGACGGAAAATTGCAAATAGATAACAGAACACAAAATCAAACACAAATTATTGATTACACAAGAATTTTTTAGAAGTCCCGCATCTAAAGAGTGCCGCGCGTCAAGAGCTCGATGAAGGCCTCGGCCATGGGCGATTGCTGATCCTTTCGCTGTACCAGCCAGACAGCGCTGGTGGCATCAGGATCGAGCAGCGTGCGATAGACCACACCTTCAATGCGCATGCGTTGGTAGGAGGCCGGTAATACCGTTACGCCAAGCCCTGCAGCCACCAGTCCGATAATCGTCATGGCCTCCCCGGCTTCCTGGGTGAACAAGGGGCTGAACCCGGCTTCCCGTGTCAGGCTCAACAGCTGCGCATAGAGCCCGCTGCCGTAGGTGCGAGGGAAAAATACGAACGGCTCGGCGGCCAGCTCCGACAGGTACAACCCCTTTTCGCTGCCGGCAGCCAGGGGATGATCAGAGCGAATGATCGCCACCAGCGGTTCGCGCAGCAGCTCCACCGCCACCAATGAGTCAGGCAGCGGCAACGGACGCATGATGCCGACCTGCATGGATTGCTCCTCCAGTCGCTCGGCCACTTCCTTGCTGCTCATTTCCTGTAGCGCCAGATGCACGGCAGGGAACGCCTGGCGAAAGGCAAAGATGGCCTGCGGGATACCGGAGGTGAACGGTGCCGAGGCGGTGAAGCCGATTTTCAGCTCGCCAAGCTCCCCCAACTGCGCACGCCGGGCGACATCAGCGGCCTTGTCCACCTGCGCCAGCGCCAGCCGTGCCTCGACGAGGAACAACCGGCCTGCTTCACTGAGTTCAACCCGACGGTTGGTGCGCTCGAACAAGCGGGCGCCCACCTCCTGTTCCAGGGCCTGAATCTGCTGGCTCAGAGGCGGCTGCGAGATACCCAGCAACTGCGCGGCGCGCCCGAAGTGCAGCTCTTCTGCGACGGCAATGAAGTAACGCAAATGACGCAGTTCCATGGGGCCACCAATAGGTCGTTTTAGATATTAAACAGGTCGAATAATATATTGGAAAGAATCATTAGGGGGCTATATTCTTTTCCACATTGCCTGACCGGCTGTCCCTCCGAGGTCCATCGTGAAAACTGCTGCTGCACCGTCCACCGTCGCTGACGAGCCCTCTACGGTGACCGCGTCCATCCCCCTGGGCGACGCCTATATCGAAAAAGACACCCCCATGTTCATGCGCACGGTGCTGGCGCTTTTCTCTGGTGGTTTCGCGACATTTGCCCTGCTGTACTGCGTGCAGCCCATGATGCCGCTGCTGTCCAAAGAGTTCTCCATCAATGCCGCGCAAAGCAGCCTGATCCTGTCAGTTGCCACGGGCATGCTCGCCATCGGCCTGCTGATCACCGGGCCTGTCTCTGATCGATTGGGGCGCAAACCGGTGATGGTCACCGCGCTGTTTTCGGCCGCCATTTTCACCATCGCCAGCGCCTTGATGCCCGGCTGGGAAGGTGTACTGATCACCCGGGCCCTGGTGGGGCTGTCCCTCAGCGGCCTGGCTGCGGTCGCCATGACCTACCTCAGCGAAGAGATCCATCCCAAGCACATTGGCCTGGCCATGGGGCTGTACATCGGCGGCAACGCCATCGGCGGCATGAGTGGCCGCGTGATCATCGGCGTGCTGATCGACTACGTCAGCTGGCACACAGCGATGTTGATCATCGGCTGCCTGGCATTGATCGCCGCGACAGTGTTCTGGAAGATTCTGCCGGAGTCGCGCAACTTCCGCGCCCAGTCGCTCAAACCTCGCAACCTGCTGGACGGCTTTGCCGTGCAGTTTCGCGATGCAGGGCTGCCATGGCTGTTCCTGACGGGCTTTCTGCTGATGGGCTGCTTCGTGACGCTGTTCAACTACATCGGCTACCGCCTGCTGGAGGCGCCGTACAACCTGAGCCAGTCCGTGGTGGGGTTGTTCTCGGTGGTTTACCTGTCGGGCATCTACAGTTCGGCGAAGATTGGCGCACTGGCTGACCAACTGGGTCGTCGCAAGGTGTTGTGGGCCGTGATCGTAATGATGCTGGTGGGGATTACCCTGACCATGTTCACACCCCTGGCCGTGGTGATCGTGGGCGTGCTGTTGTTCACCTTCGGCTTCTTCGGCGCCCACTCGGTCGCCAGCAGCTGGATCGGTCGGCGCGCCGTCAAGGCCAAGGGCCAGGCATCGTCCTTGTACCTGTTCAGCTACTACGTGGGCTCGAGTGTCGCCGGGACCGCAGGCGGTGTGTTCTGGCATTACGCAGGCTGGAACGGCATTGGCCTGTTCATCGGCGTGCTGCTGATCGCTGCGCTGCTGGTGGCGATCCGCCTGGCGAAGTTGCCGCCGTTGCAGGTGAATGTGCAGGTTTGAGTCAGGGGTTGGCACTGAAACCTCTGGCCTGGTTACCGGCACAAACAAAAACGCCCGGCATAAACCGGGCGTTTTCTTTTCATCTCACCGCGACCACGTCACTGATGGTACTGCGCCGAAAACTCGTGCACGGCCTCGATGAACGCCCCGGCATTGGCCGGATCGACTTCCGGGGTGATGCCATGTCCCAGGTTGAAGACGTGACCAGTGCCGTTGCCATAGCTGGCGAGGATGCGGGCGACTTCGCTGCGGATCGCTTCGGGGCGTGCGTAAAGCACGGTCGGGTCCATGTTGCCTTGCAGCGCGACCTTGTTGCCCACCCGACGGCGGGCTTCGCCCAGGTCGCAGGTCCAGTCCAGGCCAAGGGCATCGGCGCCGGCATCGGCGATGCTTTCCAGCCACAGGCCACCGCCTTTGGTGAACAGAATGACCGGCACTTTGCGGCCGTCGTGCTCGCGAATCAGGCCGCTGACGATCTTGCGCATGTAGGCCAGGGAGAACTCCTGATAAGCCGCAGCAGACAGGCTACCGCCCCAGCTGTCGAAGATCTGCACCGCCTGCGCACCCGCCAGGATCTGGCCATTGAGGTACGAGGTCACGGACTGAGCCAGCTTGTCCAGCAGCAGGTGCATGGCTTGTGGGTTGTCGTAGAGCATGGCCTTGGATTTGCGGAAGTCCTTGGACGAGCCGCCTTCCACCATATAGGTCGCCAGCGTCCATGGGCTGCCGGAGAAGCCGATCAGCGGCACGCGACCATTGAGTTCGCGGCGGATGGTGCTGACGGCGTCCATCACGTAACCCAGATCCTGCTGTGCATCGGGGATCGGCAGCGCTTCAATATCGGCCAGGGTGCTGACGGTTTTCTTGAAACGCGGACCTTCACCCGTTTCGAAATACAGGCCCAGGCCCATGGCATCGGGGATGGTCAGGATGTCAGAGAACAGAATTGCAGCGTCCAGCGGGTAGCGTTCAAGTGGCTGCAACGTGACTTCACAGGCGAATTGCGGGTTCATGCACAAGCTCATGAAGTCACCGGCCTTGGCGCGACTGGCGCGGTATTCCGGCAGGTAGCGACCGGCCTGGCGCATCATCCATACAGGCGTGACGTCCACGGGCTGCTTGAGCAGGGCACGGAGGAAACGGTCGTTCTTCAGGGCAGTCATGTCGGCATCCGGAGAAAAAGTGCGGGCATTTTCTCAGAGCACGACGCAAAAGGCACGGCAAGAGCCGTGCCTTTTATCTATCGAGACGATTTGTCGCGGGAGGATTGCTTTGTCACCGCCAATCCTGTGGGAGTCGAGCTTGCTCGCGAAGGCGCCCTACCTGAAAAATCATCAGTGCCTGACAAGGCTGGAATCGCGAGCAATCTCACTCCTGCAGAGGATCAGACGCCCAAGTAATCCATGATCCCTTCAGCCGCATTGCGGCCTTCGAAAATCGCGGTTACCACCAGGTCAGAACCGCGAACCATGTCGCCACCGGCGAAGATTTTCGGGTTGCTGGTCTGGTGCTTGAACTGCGCCTGCTCCGGGGCGATGACGCGGCCCTGGCTGTCGGTCTGGATGCTGAACTGCTCGAACCACGGCGCCGGGCTTGGACGGAAACCGAAGGCGATGACCACGGCGTCTGCCGGGATGATCTCTTCGGAGCCCGGGATCGGCTCGGGGCTGCGACGGCCACGGGCATCCGGCTCACCGAGACGGGTCTCGACTACCTTCACGCCTTCAACCTTGTCTTCACCAATGATGGCGATAGGCTGACGGTTGTAGAGGAATTTCACCCCTTCTTCCTTGGCGTTCTTCACTTCCTTGCGCGAGCCCGGCATGTTCGCTTCGTCACGACGGTAGGCACAGGTCACGGACTTGGCGCCCTGGCGAATGGAGGTGCGGTTGCAGTCCATCGCGGTGTCACCACCGCCCAGTACCACAATCTTTTTACCTTTCATGTCGACGAAGTCTTCCGCGGACTTTTCAAAGCCCAGGTTGCGGTTGACGTTGGCGATCAGGAAGTCGAGCGCATCGTGCACGCCCGGCAGGTCTTCACCGGCAAAACCGCCTTTCATGTAGGTGTAGGTACCCATGCCCATGAACACGGCATCGTATTCTTCAAGCAGTTGATCGACAGTGATGTCCTTGCCGACTTCGGTATTGAGACGGAACTCGATACCCATGCCGGTGAAGACTTCGCGACGATGGCTCAGTACGGTTTTTTCCAGCTTGAACTCCGGGATACCGAAGGTCAGCAGACCGCCGATTTCCGGGTTCTTGTCGAACACCACGGGCGTAACACCACCACGCACCAGCACGTCGGCGCAGCCAAGACCCGCAGGCCCCGCACCGATGATCGCCACACGCTTGCCGGTCGGAATGACCTTGGACATGTCCGGACGCCAGCCCATGGCGAACGCCGTGTCGGTGATGTACTTCTCAACCGAACCAATGGTCACGGCACCAAAACCGTCGTTGAGGGTGCAGGCACCTTCACACAGACGATCCTGCGGGCATACGCGTCCGCAGACTTCCGGCAGGGTGTTGGTCTGGTGCGACAGTTCGGCGGCGGCGAGGATGTTGCCCTCGGCCACCAGTTTCAGCAAG
>Ga0209901_1000609_pt1 | contig 13069 bp, 10 predicted proteins | sample OrgsoiDNA_201058_FD_185806 | JGI IMG/M metagenome (GOLD analysis project Ga0209901, IMG submission 185806) | Permafrost soil microbial communities from the Arctic, to analyse light accelerated degradation of dissolved organic matter (DOM) -... | ecosystem: Environmental > Terrestrial > Soil >...
CGGCGCTGGCGTCACGCTTACACACCATTGATCCCGCCACGCGATGGTGCGGCGCCTTGGTCGAAGCGAACGCCCGGCGCGGCTTGGCGCAACGGCGCGATCGATGTCATCGGCCAAAGCAGCCGGCAGGACTGGAAGAAGGGCTGTGGTTATCACCGGCGCTCGCTGGCCGAGACACTGATGTACCGCTTGAAGGTACTCACGGACAGGAACTTGGCAGCGCGCACGATTGGCGCCCAGGCCACCGAGATTGCCATCCGCGCACGTGCTCAATCGCATGACCTCGCTGGCCCGCCCTCAGTCCATCCATATCGCGTGAATTCATAGGGGAGGGGGAGTTTTCGTTCAGACTCGATTTATGCAACAACGTCGCGCAGAACCGAGACTGCGTTGGACGGTGTGGTTAGCTTGCTTTGGTATTCTTTGTCAAAATAATTCGTAATCATTTTAAAACCTCGATTAGTAATTGGTCTCTGCCTCAGGAGAATGTCCGCGCTTGTAAATCAGCATGGTTCTTTCAAATGTCATGACGACAATACCGTTTTGGTTGATTCCTTTTGTCTCGACAGTGACAATCCCTTGTGTAGGACGACTGTTCGATTCACGTTTGGACAAAACCTTCGATTCAGCATAGAGAGTGTCACCTGCGAAAACGGGAGCCGTTGCCTTGACGTTGTCCCACCCAAGATTGGCCACTACTTTTGCGCTTACCGTGCGTACGCTCATGCCGGTGATCAACGCAAGGGTAAAGGTACTATCGACCAAAAGCTTCTTCCATTCCGTCTTTTCTGCGTAGGCAGCATCGAAATGCACCTGTTGCGTATTCATCGTCAGCAACGTAGTCCAAATGTTGTCGGCGTCGGTGATGGTACGACCAGGACGATGCTCGTAAACATTCCCTGGAATGAAGTCCTCAAAATACAATCCAGAGGTTTCCCGAAAGCGATTTTCTCCAATTTTGCGATATGCCGAAATTTCGGTACTCATTGCGTTCTCCATGAAAAACAGTGTGTGGCGAGTTAGAGCGAGCGATTTGCAACGACTACAGGGCAGAAAGGGCTTCGCGGGCCTCTCTTGCGATCGCCTCATCGACCATACGCCCGTCAACGACACCCGCACCGCGTTCCGATGCCTCAATGACACGCTTTGCCCAGTCAATCCGTTCTTTTGACGGTGTGAAATAGGTATTGATCGCGTCAATATGCGATGGATGAATCGCCGCTTTTCCCTGGAAGCCGTTTTTTCCGGCAAAATTAAGATCAAACCGGAGTAAATCTGCATCATGCAGCGCAAAGCATGGCGCGTCGATTGCTTTGATGGACGCAGTTGCGCAAGCCATCGCTACATGGCAGCGCGCAAGCTGCAATGCAAGGGAATCCGGTTGCGCGCGTACGTCGGAGGCGAAATCTCCCGCACCGAACATAAGTGCCGTAACCGATGGGGATGCCATTGCAATGTTTAAAGCCTTACGCAATCCAGTGGCAGATTCGATAATTGGAACCAGCTCTGGCACCTTCCCGTATTTCGAGAGGAGCGAGTGAGCGGCAATTACTTGTTCGGGTGATTCAATCTTTGGTAGCAAGATGAAATCCGGTTTAGATACGCATTCTGCAAGTGCATTCAAATCTTCAAATCCTAAACTCGTGAAGGAATTATTGACGCGTATTGCAAGCAACGGTCTCGTATTGCGTGGTGTTTCCATCGCCAGAAAAGCGCGTACATTTTCTCGGGCCGCATATTTTTGGGCCAACGAAACAGAGTCTTCGAGATCCACAATCAACACATCGGCACCAACTGCCGATGCCTTTTCGAAGCGTTCTGGTCGGGTTGCAGGTGTAAACAGCCAGCTTCGCCTGCGCGCAGAGACGATTGAAATGGGGGACGCTTTTTCGGTGGACATGATGTGTTGACCTTGTGATGGACCGTTGCATGCGTTCACTTTAGTCACTAGGCGGAACACAGACAATGTGGCATTCTCGATGTATGCCTTCGCATTTCTCGAAGGCTACAACATGGCTCCACCGTTCACACCGAACACAATCAGGTCGTCCAATAATTGTCGGGAATATGCTGCCATTTCATCATGATCACGCACGCATACACGCATTTTTCTGAAGGGCCACCTTACCGTCAGTAAATCCGGATACTTTCTGAGATTTTTTTAATGTTCATCACAACGTTAAATCCACCGGCTTTCAACCGGTCAGCTTTAACCGCGCTGGATGATGTTCGGATGAACCGCCGGCGCTTGTCGCGACTGGTGTGCACAAATCGCCGTCTGTCCCAGTTGATGCAAAGTTTCGGTAAACTTGCGGCATGAGCACACCGACCAAGCAGAAGTATCGAACGACGAACTGGAAAGCCTACAACGCGGCGCCAAAGCAGCGCGACTCGTCTCTCGTATCTCGTTGCTCACATTTTAAAAATTCTTGAGAATTCCCCGCTACTCGAAGTGCAGGCGGATCTCGCCTCGCTAAAATGGTTCGTTGCCTTGTCGGTTGGGCGACACGCCGTGCGGCCAAATTCTCGACTTGCCGCTTTAAATATTGGAAAAAATCGGTTCACCGCCAACCTATACGAAGTCGAGCAAATTTGCATTGCGATACGTAACATTCAAGTCGTAGTGCAGCGCGACCACTCCGATCGCCGCATCTGGCTGCATGCGCACAGTGATCGTTTCAACCTTGAACTCGATACTGTGCTACTAATGTTTCATCTCCACAATTTTAGGCTTCGATCACGAAAACCTATTTGTACACATTCTCACTGTACAAGCTATTCGAGATCGTTATTGAAAAATTGCCAGCACAAAATCAACGCTCTGCTTTCCAAAAATTTCAAACGCGCCGCATGGTTTCGTTTTTGACAAACGATCACTTCGATATTTCTCACTTCACTCTTTATGCGAATGCACAGATACTGCATACGGAGATCTTGACGATCGGATAAGGTGCGATCCCCAGAAGGAAACCTCGAAAAACCTACTTTTTCGGCCTTTTGCACTTCGTAGTCTATTGATTTTTCAAGGAGCGATTTTCTGGAATCGAGGTTTTTCGAGGTGCCCAGAAGGTGATGCGAAAACGCTTTCCTACTGGTTTTTATTCAATCAAACGTTCCTGCACTCATTTCTGTGACCGGTTGTTTATCGCGGTTGAAGGTGGAATTTCTTCGCGACAAACGCCACCATGTCAAAACCAGAAAAAAGCGCTCTTCAATACCCCTAAGGTTTCGGAATGTGCCTGGCTATGTCTTCCGACGGACATTTGGAAATTTTCCGTGGCGATCGTGGATGATTTGAGGTTTCCGTCGATTTATTTCTTATCTCTAATGTGAAGGATACATTGTGCAAGCTCAAGCAAGTTACTCGAGTGGTACGCCGGGTACCGCTTCCGAATCCCTCGAATTTCTCGCATTTTACCTAGGCGATGAAGAGTACGGTGTCGACATTCAGAAAGTGAATGAATTACGTCGATACGAGAAAGTGACGAAAATTGCGAACGCGCCAGATTTCATCAAGGGAGTCATCAATTTGCGCGGGACAATTGTTCCGATCATCGACATGCGCATCAGGTTCAACCTGGGCGTTCCATCGTACAACGACTTCACCGTCGTCGTTATTTTGAATGTCCACAATCGGGTTGTCGGTGTGGTTGTGGATAGTGTTTCTGACGTGGTCACACTGAGCTGCGATCAAATCAAATCTCCACCAAAGATGGACAGCGCCATCGATAGCGATTACTTGATTGGACTGGGTATGCTCGATAAGCGCATCCTGATTCTGGCCGATATCGACAAGTTAATGTCAAGTTCAGACATCGCCTTGACTGAAGAGCTGGCTGCCTAGCACGCTCTATATTGGATATACAGCTAACTATCAATCGAACAAGAGGAAAATCAATTGAACATCGCAAATTGGAAAATCGGAACACGCCTAGGTCTTGGGTACGGTCTGGTTCTTGTATTGCTTGCTTGTGTGGCCGGATTTGGCCTCAACGGCATGAGTGAAACCGACGAATCACTTCATCACGTCGTTGACGTCAACGTCAAAAAGATCGCCTATTTGCAAGATATGGAAGCCGCGAATCTTACCGAAGCTCTGGTAATGCGTAATATCGCGTTGCTCAATGATGAAAACGAAGTCGACTCACAAAAGAAAATGCTTGATGAAGCGCGCCGTACTTATGAGGCCGCTCTTACCGCGTTGGAGAATACACCAATGAGTGAGCGAGGCAAGACCACCCTCGCCACGATCAATGAAGAAGTGACCACCGCAAAATCGCTCGCTGAAAAATTTTTGGATATGCAAAAAGAAAACAAGGGCGACGCTGTGCAATTTCTAATGCAAAAAATCATACCGGTCACTGAAAACTTGCGACACACCATACATAAGCTTTCCCAATTTGAGGTGGATGCAAATAAGAATGACGTAAAAATCGCATTGGCAAACTATAACTCCGCGCGTCTATGGATGTTTTCCTTGACCGCCATAGCACTTTTGTCTGGTGCCTTAATTGCCTGGCTCGCAAGTCGTTCGATCACACGCCCAATCAACGAGGCCGTCAGAGTGGCACAAACCGTGGCAAAAGGCGACTTGACCAGCCGCATTGAAGTCACCACCAATGACGAGACCGGTTTACTGTTGCAAGCATTGAAGGAAATGAACGGGAATCTGCAAAAAATTGTTGGCGAAGTACGAAATGGAACTGATGCAATCGCCACCGCCTCCAGCCAGATTGCTTCCGGTAACCTGGATCTTTCCGTCCGTACAGAACAGCAGGCAAGTTCGTTGGAAGAGACTGCTTCTTCGATGGAAGAATTGACCAGTACCGTAAAACAGAATTCCGACAATGCGCAACAGGCCAATACTCTGGCGCTTTCAGCATCTTCGGTGGCCAACGAAGGAGGCACAGTAGTATCGCAAGTGGTCGAAACGATGAGATCGATCAAGGAATCAGCAAGAAAGATCGTGGATATTATTGGCGTAATCGACGGCATCGCCTTTCAAACCAATATTCTGGCACTTAATGCAGCGGTAGAAGCTGCACGTGCAGGTGAACAAGGACGCGGATTTGCGGTGGTGGCTTCCGAGGTGCGCAATCTGGCACAACGTTCTGCGGCTGCGGCGAAGGAGATAAAAGCTTTGATCGGCGATTCGGTGGAGAAAGTCGATCATGGAGCGATGTTGGTGGATAACGCAGGTTCGACCATGCAAAAAATAGTTGAAAGCGTACAGCGGGTGACTGACATCATGAGCGAGATTACTGCGGCAAGCAAAGAGCAAACGGTCGGTATTGAGCAAATTAACAAGGCCATCATTGAAATGGACAATGTTACACAGCAAAATGCGTCGCTGGTGGAGGAAGCAGCTGGCGCTGCGGAATCGATGCAGGATCAGGCTAATAATTTGGCTCAGGCGGTCAGTGTCTTTAACATCGAGGGATCACATATAGTTTCACCTAAGATGACGAAAGTGGCAAACGACGCGGTGAGAAATTCGCCCAAGATGGTGGCATCCCTTACGGCGATTTCCAAAAATCCCAATCGTCCGAAGAACAAACCTCTTTCTATCCAGCGCATCGCCAACGCATCGGTAGTCAGGGAGGATGACTGGGAAGAGTTCTAAGCTCTTGCTAGCAAAATGTGGCGGCAATTGATTGCCAAGCGCGAGTGAATTTGAACCGCATCGATCGATGGCGCCTTCAACATGGAAACGTCCGTATTTGTCGATGAGATCGGATTACTTGCAGCGCTTTGTATGGTTGCGGCCGACCCTGGGCTTCAGGCGCCAGTGGTTGATGTGATGACTTCCTACGTCGTGGCCATGGGCATTTTGGCCAAGTTGACGTAGCGCTCGCGCGATGGCCTGGGTGGTCGCTTGGACGTGAACCTGCTTAATTGCGCGCTGGCACACCAGCAATCGTCGCTGACGAGCTACTTGCCCGTGCGGGCGGAAAACGTCGCGCCCTATTCGGCGCCGAACTAGGCGTTCAAAACCTCGGATGGCTGGATCATGGTAGCGGCCTATTCTCCGCAACGTCGGGAAGCTCTTTGCATCTTGCTCGGTCTGCCTGAACTCGTTGGCGACGACCGCTTCGCAACATCGCCTCTTCGCGTGGCGCATCGTCACAAAATGGTGGAGCTACTCACCGCTAAGTTCCTGCGGCAGCCTACGCAGCACTGGCTGGATTGTCTGCGCTAGGTGGACATCCTTTGTTCCCGCGTCGCGACCTACGAAGACGTCGTCGTCCATCCGCAAGTCGTCGCCAATCGCATGATCGGACAGGCGCAGCACCCGGTGCTGGGGACTATCCGCATGCCAGGTTTTCTGATCAACAGCACAGAGTCGAACGCGCAGCCGCACGGTGCGGCGCCGGAGAACGGGCGCGACACGCTGGGTGCTGCAGGCTGTTGGTTTAACTAACTGGAGAAGAAATATGTAGATGATATTGGAGTTATATGTCCGTTTGACACAGAGAAACTTTAATCATATTTGTCAATTGAGGAGCACCATGAAAAAAACACTACTCGTACTCACTGTTTTAGGCGCATACGCAGCAGCCGCCCAAGCTGTTGACTTTACCGTCGACGGAACCAATCTGTCAGTCTATGGGGTATTGGATGGGGCGGCCTATACCATGAGTTCCCCACACGCTCCCGCTGGACTGAGTTCCACTACTTGGGGTATTGCATCGAACAACATGCAAACGTCCAGGCTTGGCTTTGGCGCAAATACCGATCTGGGAAGCGGTTTAAAAATAACCGGAAATCTGGAAGAAGAAATCAGCATTTCCACTGGCGGACAAGGGGATGGCGCCACCGTTGCGACTCCAACCGCTGCAGCAAGTGGCGGTGGCACATACAACCGAGCAGCGAACGTCGGTTTGGCGAGCCCAAGTTGGGGGGAAATCAAGTTGGGGCGCCAGATAACCCCGTCCCTGATGACAGCCGTCCAGTTGGATGCTATGGGTTCACAATCCGGCGGCTACACGAACGCCTGGGCTTACTCGCAACTGGTCAATAGCATTATCTTCACTGGCGCAGGCGCGTTAAACGGAGGCGCAGCGACTGATCAGAACTTCAACGGCGGCAATAATGCCCCCGACCTCTTTGTGGCCGCCCTGAGCTATACGTCGCCGATATTTAGCGGTTTCCAGGTCAGGCTCTTGCAGACCTTTGGCAGCAACAACTCACCCGGAAGCGGCAACACTGGTCAGCCATTCGGTGATAGCGGCGTAACCGATTTTTCTCTCCGCTATGACGATGGCTCGTTTGCCTTTTCGCTCGCCGATAATGCGGTCAATATCGGTAACAGCGTCGCCGGCGCTTATTCAGGTAGATTGGAAAACAATTTGCAAGTTGGCGGATCATACAAGTTCGGTGATACCAAAGTCACCCTCGCTTATGGCGATATCGCCTACGCCGACGGTTATAAGGCGGCTCTTAAAGCGCTCGCAAACTCGTCGCCACCGGATGACGTCGAGATTTGGTCGCTTGGCGCCACGCAACAGGTCGGGCAATACAAATTTGGTCTAAGCTACACCGACATCAAGGATAAAGACCATTCCGCCAACGGCGTCAGCGACTGGTCAGCGTTGGTCGACTTTGCATTCAACAAGCAGGGCGACGTATACGCACAACTTACCTCATCCGATAACAAGGGAAATGCCCAATACTCTGGGTTGTATGGCTCGGCACTTCCATCGATGGCCGGAGGCGTCGGCGGCACTGTCAACTCCCTCGCCGTCGGGCTTCGTTACAAGTTCTAACTCACGATTTGCATGGTACCGGCATCTGCGAATTTGAAATTATTTTGCCCTGCTGATCTTGGAATTCCTTTCAGTTTCGTGGATGCCGACCCAACATGCATCGACATCGATTGGTTGATCTGATTTATGTTTTCTCCAAACGGTTGCCGTTATTTGTGCAGAGTCGCCAACACGAATCCGCGCAGTCGGCACCGCGATTTTTTTGCGCGTGGCCGAGTTCGACTTCACAAAGTTCAATGCGCATGCCCGTCAACCCACTTGATTTTCAAAAGAGCCCTTGTTTTTTACGAACGATGGTTTCGATAATTCTCACTTCACTCTTTATGCGGATGCACAGATACTGCATATAGAGATCTTGACGATCGTAAGGTGGGCGGTCTCAAGAACCAACTGCAACACTGAGTTAGTGAATCGGACCCGGGGTCCTAATTGTAACCGAACAATGTGCTCGGAATATACGACAAGCGGGGATTTCCATCCGAGTGTTTCGCGCGGTCGGTATTCAGAGAAAGCGCAAGTTTCTGGCGCTGCGGAATCGATGCAGGATCAGGCTGATAAATTGGCTCAGGTGGTCAGTGTCTTTAACATTGAGGGATCTCATGCATTTTCGCGTGCGCCGGCGGAAGTAGCAAACAGTGCCGTGCGAATTCCCCCCAAAATGGTGGCGTCGGTTACTGCCATTGCCCAAAATCCCAAGGGGCCCATGACGAAAGTTCCGGCTATTTAGCGTATCGCGAGCGCATCAGGTGCCACGAAGGTCGACCGGGAAGAGTTCTTAGTTATTACTATAACTCCTGCGCAAGCTGTTGATTGGCAATCGCATATGAATTTGAACCGTACCGACCGACAATGACGTCAACATGGAATCGTCTATCTTTGTGGAAAAGGTCGGATTGCTTGTGCAGTTTTGGATTTTACGATGTGCGTTCCGCTATCCGTTTCCGGTGTTTTTTTATGGAGTCAGCCCCATGCTTTTTCCTGCTAAGGTTTTTACTATCTGTATCCTCCTGCTATTGCCTACTAACTTTCAAGAAAGTAGAGCCATGCTTCCTCATAGGGGAAATCATGACTTTACTGGCTGGAAGGTTAGTATCGCCCCAGCAAGGGCGATTGAGGATGTCAGTCTTTATCTTATGGAAGTCAAGCCATATACAATCGATTCCCCGGAGAAAAAAGGGATAGTTGGTGACGTGGTCCTCGAAGCGATGCGCCGTGCTGGGTACAGGGCGAAAATTATCGTCATGCCAGTTCCGAGAGCACTTTTATTGGTGCCGAACATGCAAAATGCCTTGATCGTTCCGCTTGCGCGACTCGAGGAACGCGAGGCCAATTTCACGTGGATTGCCCGTGTAATAAATTCTGAGCGCACATTTTTTACCCTTGGCGGAAAGGTGAATTCATTTGCCGAAGCCAATGCAAACTTCAAATCGATTGGCGTAACACGTGGCTCGGCCGGCTTCCAAATATTACTACATCAAGGTTTCGAAATTTCGAAGTTAAAGCAGGTGAATCAGGGCGTAACAGCGGCAAAGATGCTCAATGCGGGGCGATTCGATGCATGGTATAGCTCCATACATGAGGAGCAGCAGTTGGAAAAAGATGCAGCTGTACGGCCATTTGTCATGAGTGTGCCGCTTGGGAAAACGGAGGAATATCTCGGCTGCTCCAAGCGCTGCGATCAAACCATGGTGGACCGTTTGTCAGAAACAATTGTAGAAATGCAGAAAGACGGGAGCGTCAAGAAAATAATAGCTGCCTACGGTCTATAATAAAGATACTTGCTTGTATGCCGACAACGCAGAGCCGCGAAATTTTGATTTTTTGTTGAAGTTGTGCGAAAACGCAAAAATTCTCCGGTGGCGTAGTTATTTGTGAGAACCGATCGGTTTGTAAAATTATAAAAATACCATTTTAATAAAATTAATTCGGGATGAGTCTTCAATAAGCATTTTTTTGAAAATGGCGTTGCTGCATAAATTGAATCTGATACGGACCTTCCCCTTTCTCCATGGATTCACGGGATACGGATGGACTGAGGGCGCGCCAGCGAGGTCATTGAGCACACCCATGCGGATGACATCCTGTAGATCACCAAGAAAAACGTCAACCGAACGCACGAACGGAACTGTTTGAGCTTCTGAAGGCAGGCACAGTTCGAGCTTTTTCCCCCACGTTTTGCTGGAAGAGATGGATGCGAATATTCCGAGAGAGGACGCCAAAGAGGGGCTGCTTTATTCCTATTTCTCGTGCACAGTAATTATGCTCTGTAAGGTACAATTCGTTTTCTAAAACAAATCTTGGATCTCTGAAAATGACCACATACGCTGACCTCAAACGCCAAATCCAAGAACTGCAAGAGCAGGCGGAAAAAGCTCGTGCCTTCGAAATCGCGGGGGCGAAAGCTAAAATCCAAGAAATCATGCAGACTTATAATCTGACCGTATCTGATCTGGGCGGTACGCTTAAGGCAGTCAAAGTTCCCAAGGCGGTTGCTGCCAAATATCGTGATTTAGCAACCGGTCAAGAGTGGACCGGACGTGGCCGTGCACCGACGTGGCTGAATGGGGAAAATAAAGAAGACTATCTAATCAAGTAAGACCCTGATTGGTTTCAGCCCTGACGAATGTCCGTATATGGACTCCTCCTCGTTTGCAAACATTCCGTCTTTGACTTTTAGGTACGACTGCTCACGTATATTCGGTCTCTTACTGCTTCGCCCTTTTTCGGGCAAGGACCATAATGGGCTATTCGCGCGCCGGCTCCCTATCGCTTTTTCGGGCTCGTGGGCCACAGACATTCTCGGGTTCTGCCGGCGCCGGTTCGACCTGTAGGCCATCAACGGCTTGTTTCGCAATCGTGGTTGGATAGAGCCAGAGTAGCCCGGTCACTATCACTCTGTGTGCCATCCACACTTACACGATACTGTGCTCCGCGTGCTGAATGGCGCGCAATTGCCCACTGGACGATCTCCAATATAATGAAGTCCGAAGGATGTGCTCTGCATTGAAATCAGCTTACAAAAGGATTGGTGTATGAGATTCAGAAGGCTAGCTCAATGGCATTGTGGTGTGCGGCATGGTCATAAATGGCAAGCGATCCGACGGCCGCCAGGCCATGACATTGGCTTGTGCGAAGATTGGTGCCTGCGATGCGGCAAGCGGAAATCGTGGGTTGAAGGCTACGAGGATAAGTGATGGTTAGCTCTAAAGGATGATTCACTACCGTTAGTGGACCAAACAAAGGAGGTTCCAATTTTGTCTCTCACGGCCCACAGGACTACTCTGCACTTACCAACCGATCTTGTGCTTAGCCTCGGTTTCCGCATGGCGGACGTGATCGGCGGAGTGCAGATAACCGCTACTTGTCGCAATCGATTCGTGCCCGAGGTTGTCGCGCACATGCCGCAGATCTACGTCCTTGTTGGCCATATGCGAACCCGCCGTATGACGTAACCAATGAGCCGAAGCCTGCATGACGCGTTCACCGAGTCCTGCGAAAGCGTCCCCGTGCTCGTGTAAGCGGTTTGCAGTGGACTCAAATACCGACTTGATGATCACATGGACACCGCCACGCGACATGGCGCGCGGCGCGCCGCCAAGGGGCAACAACAACGGCGTCAGATCACCAGGATAAGGGGAGGGTGGTAGTCCATAGCCATTCCGGTAGGTGCGCAACTCTGCCATGAGTTCTGATGTCGCCGGCACTATGCGCACCTTATCGCCCTTACCCAGCACCTCTAGCCACCAGCGCTGTACGCCATCCCGATCGCGCTCTCCGAAGAGCGCCCCCATGGGCGTGCCAATCAATTCGGAAATGCGCAGACCGCACAGGTACAGCACACTAAAGAGCCAGCGATCACGCCGATACCGTTCCTGCCGCTTGAGCGTGTCGCGTGGCATTGCCTCAATCGTCTCTTTGACTGCGGCCCAGATATCGTCATCTAAGTACCGTGTGATACGCGGCGCGCCGCGCGGCTTGCGATGACGTGATAACGAGAGCGGATTTCCGGCTAGATATCCAGCATTAACGAGCCAGGAGAAGAGGGCGTTCAAAATGACGGCAGTCTGCCGCTGGCTCGACGCTGAGAGCGGCCCTGCAAACGGTCGCCAATCCGGATGCGCACGCGGGTATTTGCGCCCCTCTGCTGACACCCAGCGCGCCGCCGGCGCTGGTTGCTTGAGGAACGCTTTGTACTGCAACCAATCCTCATGGGTAATGGACGACAACGGTTTGCCGCACTCGATAGCGCACCATAAAAGCAGCCGTTCAGCTTCCTTACGGTAGGTGTCCAGGGTCGTCTTTTTGTCCGCAGCGCGCGCCAGCCAGGCTTTCACGGCATCGACGTCATTGTCGGCCGTAATTTGCGGGTGTCCGGCGCGCGCGCGATTGACACCGGCGCGCCCATCCAAAACAAGCGGCAGAGATAAGCGCTCTAATGGCATCATTTGTTCAGTGGGGTATAACATAAATCGGCATATTAATCGTTGCGCGCAACGGGATAAATAAAGGTAAAAACCATGTGACATTAGAAGAATAATGTCACATTTCCAGAAAAATTGGATCTGCTGCAATAATGCAGAAACTATATGTGTTTGTGTTATGAAGAGTCAATAGCATTCTCTGATGAAAAATTAATATATAGATGAAATTCATTGAGACTCGAGATTTATCGCAAAATCAGCCGTCGATCGAATTCCGTGAAAACCAGCCAGAAATCGGGATTTATACGAAATAACGTAAAATTCGAGATTTATAGTCGATACGCACCTAAACTCGAGACTTATGCGATATAACGTTTTTAGTTGCAGAACAAACCCGGTTCCAACGCTCTTTTGATGACCTATAATGGCGGTAAGTTCGATTTGCTGAACTGTTTTTTGTATGGGATGCGCACCGCCATAACGAATTTCGCACGATAAGAACGTTATCAAGACTCCAAAGGTTTGGGCCGCCCTTAAGCCGGAGTCAGCATGTTCCGCATTATCAGTATCAGTTTCAGATGAAACTGCGAGCTAGAGAGCTTCAAATTGAAGATTTATAGGGTGAAAATCATGCGGAATTGGAAACTCAAGATTTATCGAAAACTTGCAAAAATAGCTTATAAACGAGCGATTACTAGACGATTGTCTCGAGTTTAGGGTTACCGCACTCGAATTTTGCGATTTTGTCCAATCAGCCACTGAACCCACTTAATTCGCATAATTTATATTATGTAAAATAAGGTTCGAGCCGTAAGTCAGCCCGAACGGTATCCGTTGATTTACAAAATATTGCTCTTGGATCTGACAAAAAATTGTTCATAG
>Ga0209901_1000614_pt1 | contig 12999 bp, 15 predicted proteins | sample OrgsoiDNA_201058_FD_185806 | JGI IMG/M metagenome (GOLD analysis project Ga0209901, IMG submission 185806) | Permafrost soil microbial communities from the Arctic, to analyse light accelerated degradation of dissolved organic matter (DOM) -... | ecosystem: Environmental > Terrestrial > Soil >...
CCAGCGCCGCCATTGCCCAACACCACCGGGATGAAAGCATCCATCCGATTCGGCGCCGGCTTGGTCAGTGCGCCGACCGCCAATTGATGACCGACTACCCACTTGCGCAGCAGGTTGGCGTTCACGCCGTGCTTGAGTGCCATACCGGCCAGCTATACGCCTGGCTGCAGGCAGGCCTTCACCAACGCCAACTTCGAATCGTCGTCGTAACGGCGCCGTCCATCGCGCCATACCTGTCACTACCAAGTGAAACTCTGAGTCTGTCTCCTGCATAGGTGTCCACCTCAATCTAAGTGGACGTCTAGGACCCGCTCCTTCACGCCCATGCGCTATGTGCGGTGAAACTGGCGCTTACCATGGAAGAGCGAGGTGTGTCGGTTGACCATTCGTCGATCAACCGATGGGCGATCCGTTTTCTGCCACTCATCGAGAAGATGGCCCGCAAACACAAGCGTCCGGTCGGCACCAGTTGGCGCATGGATGAAACCTACATCCAAGGTCAAGGGCGCTTGGAAATATATCTACAGCGCTGTCAATAGGCACGGAAAGACCGTGGACTTTTTGTTGATGGCAAAGCGGGACATGGCTGCGGCAAAGCGTTTTTCGACAAGGTCATGGGCGCGAACGGCGTTCCCGATAAAGTCGCGATGGACAAGAGCGGCGCCCTGCCATCGATGCGATCAACGTCGGCCGGGATGTGCCTACTGTGGTACTCCAGGTCAAATACCTCAACAACATTGTTGAGCGGGACCATCGTGCCATTAAGCGAGTGACCAGGCCGATGCTCAACTTCAAATCGCTCCGCTGCGCCGCCAGCGTGCTTGCCGGTGTCGAACTCATGCACATGATCAGCAAGGGCCAGTTCGCGATCGATGGCGCCGACGCGATGTCGTCCGCCGACCAATTTTATGCGTTGGCAGGACAGGTCCGTCCAGTTTGAGGAACCAGAGTTCCTTCCTGGAAAATTCCGTCTCTGGATCAACAACGTGACAGAACCCCGTTAAAGCCGTTGACACTTGCGCCGCCGCCGCCAGCCGGTTACAGTCGACATTTAACAATCCAACAATGGGGCCGCCATGCAAACCGTCGCGTTGGTGCTACGCCCGGGCTTCCAGATGATGAGCCTGGCCGCTTTGTCGGCGTTCGAGTTCGCCAACCTGGTCGCGGGCGAGCCGCTGTACCAGATCCGGGTCTTGTCCGAGCACGGCGGACTGGTGCCCAGCTCCTTGGCCGCAGGCATCGACACGGAGCAGCTGGCCCGCGCCGATTTCGACACCGTCCTCATCAGTGGCTCGATGGACCGCACCCCGGCCCCGGAGCGCATCCGCGCCTTCCTGGTCCAGGCGGCGCAGCAAGCACGGCGCGTCGGCGCGCTGTGCGTCGGCGCCTTCGCGCTAGCCGAGGCGCAACTGCTCGACGGCCGCCGCGCCACCGTGCACTGGCAACGCGCCGCCGAGATGCGGCGGCGCTTTCCCGCCATCCGGCTGGAGGAGGACCGCATCTTCATCGTCGACGGCCCGATCTGGACCTCGGCCGGCATGAGCGCCGCGCTCGACCTGACCATCGCCATGGTCGAAAAGGATTTCGGCGCCAAGCTGGCGCGCTCGGTGGCGCAGCGGCTGGTGCTGTACCACCGCCGGGCCGGCGGCCAGTCGCAGCATTCGGCGCTGCTGGAACTGAACGCCACCTCGGACCGCATGCAGCAGGCGCTCGACTATGCGCGGCAAAACCTCAAACGCGACTTGTCGGTCGAGCAGCTGGCCGATACGGTGCACCTGAGCGCGCGCCAGTTCAGCCGCGCCTTCAGCCTGGAAACCGGCAGCACGCCGGCCAAGGCGGTGGAAAACCTGCGCCTGGAGGCGGCCCGCCTGATGCTCGAACAAGGCCGGCATTCGGTCGAGATGGTGGCCGCCGAAACCGGCTTCGGCGACCGCGACCGCATGCGGCGCGCCTTCCTGCGCGTCTACGGCCAGTCGCCGCAGTCCTTGCGGCGCGACTGTGCGGCGGGCGTCAAGGCGTAGTCGCTTGCATGTAAGACGGCGCAATTTGTCGGTATTTTGACCTACGTGGCGGGTGCCCAGCCTCTACCATTGTGATGGTTTAGCAAAACATAGGCAGATCTAGCGTCTCCGTTTGACGTGCTGCCTAGCGCCGTCTCACTCAGCCGCGCTCTCGCCGTTCCCACCACGAAAGGTCCGTCATGAACGATCTGCTCGCCTTCGCACTCCAAGCCCACGGCGGCCTTGAGCGCTGGAATAGCTACAACAAGCTGAGCGCCGAGGTGTCGATAGATGGCGCCATCTGGCATCTGAAGCAGCAGGCCGGCATGTTGACCGACAAGGTCATCGAAATCGACACCCACCACGAGCGCGTCAGCATCACGCCGTTCGGCGCGCCGCAGCAGCGCAGCGTGTTCGTGCCGGGCCGGCTGACGCGCGAGTCGCTCGACGGCAGTGTGCTCGACGCGCGCGACGAGCCGGCCGCCGCCTTCGCCGGCCAGACACTGGAAACGCCGTGGGATGCCTTCCATGTCGCCTACTTCGCCAGCGAGGCGTTGTGGACCTACCTGACCTCGCCGTTCCTGTACGTGACACCCGGCTTCGCCTGCGAGGAAATCGCGCCGTGGCAGGAGAACGGCGAGACGTGGCGCCGCCTGCAAGTGAACTTCCCGCCGCACATCGCCAGCCACACGCGGACCCAGGTCACGCACTTCGGGCCGGACGGCCTGATGCGGCGCCACGACTACACGGTCGACATCCTCGGCGGGGCCACCGGCGCCAACTACGTCAGCGACTACCGCGATGTGCAGGGCATCAAGATGCCTACCCGGCGCCGCATCTACGCCTACGACGGCGCGCGACATAAAGTGCCGCAGCCCTTGCTGGTGTCGCTCGATTTCGGCGCCATCACGCTGAGCTGATCCATGTCCAGGCCCAGCGCAACACCCGGCAGCGGCTGGGTGGACATCATCGGCCGCGCCACTGCCGCGGAATTCGCCAGCGCATTTACTGCACAGGTGCTGCTGGAGACGTCGGCCGGCAGCAAGGCCATCGTCGGCGCCGCCGCCATCCGGCGCTTTTTCGACGCCACCCGCCGCATGTACGACAGCATCGCCTTCGACTACGAAACGGCCACGGAACTGCGCACCCAACTTGAATCGGAAGGCGTGTCTCAGGGCGCGCCGATCGCCGGCGCTACGTTCTTGACGCGCGACGCTGGCGGCAAGATCGACCGCATCCGCCTCTACCACCGGCCGTATGAACAAGTCATCGCCTTTTCCGCAGAGCTGGCGCGGCGGCTGGACGGATAGATTGAAACCGGTATTTTTCATCCCTGATCCGAGCTCGCGCTAGGGAAAGCGTCCGTGGGCCGGCATGCCGGCGCCGCGAACGTCGCTCGTCGCCGCTGTTTTTTCACCTCCACTACTATCTAGGAGAATAATATGAAACGCCTCGCCACCCTGCTTTGCGCCGCCCTGTCCACGCTCACGGCCAGCGGCGCATCGGCCGCGCCGGCCGCCAACGCGGTCAAGAACATTGTGCTGGTGCACGGCTCCTTCGCCGACGGCTCCGGCTGGCGTGGCCTGGCCGAGATCCTGGAAAAAGACGGCTACCACGTCGCCATCGTCCAGCATCCGGAAACCTCGCTGGACGAAGACGTCACGGCCGTCAAGCGCGTGCTGGCCCTGCAGGACGGCCCGGTCATCCTGGTCGGCCACAGCTACGGTGGCGTGGTCATCACCGAGGCCGGCACCGATCCGAAAGTGGCCGGCCTGGTCTATGTCGCCGCCCTGATGCCGGACGAAGGCGAAGTGGCCGGCCAACTGCTGAAGCAAATCCCCGCCGTCTCAAACGACATCGTCCCGACGGCCGACGGCTACGTCTATCTGCCGGCCGACAAATTCCAGGCCGACTTCGCCGCCGACCTGCCGGTCGCGCTGACCCACTTCATGGCCATCTCGCAGGTGCTGACCAATGGCGCCAATTTCGGCCAGAAGATCAACAACCCGGCCTGGAAAGTCAAGCCGACCTGGGCGATCGTCGCCACCGAAGACCACGCCATCAATCCCGAACTTGAGCGCTTCATGTACAAGCGCGCCGGCGCGCAAGTCACCGAAATCAAGGCCAGCCACGCGGTCTACATTTCGCGGCCAAAAGAAGTCGCCGCCGTGATTGAAAAAGCGGCTGCGGTTGCGAGCAAATAAGTCTGCCCTGGCCGCAAGGCCGTCGTCGGCTGCAGGGCGCCGGTCGAAGCGCCCGGGTTCTTTTGACGGCAGCACCTTAGCAAGCCCCGCAGGGTCAGTGCCTAATGCCGTTAAGTGGTTCTGTCGCATTAGCAAACTGTCGATGGCCGATCAGGTAGCCTACGACGCTTGAACCGTGGACGAATCGATATGCTCAACTTCAAAGGGATGCGCTTTCCAATTGACGTGATCTTGGTCTGCATTCGCTGGTATATGGCTTACCCGCTGAGCTACCGGCACCGCGAGGAGACCATGGAAGAGCGAGGTGTGTCGGTTGACCATTCGTCGATCAACCGATGGGCGATCCGTTTTCTGCCACTCATCGAAAAGATGGCCCGCAAACACAAGCGTCCGGTCGGCACCAGTTGGCGCATGGATGAAACCTACATCAAGGTCAAGGGCGCCTGGAAATATCTCTACCGCGCTGTCGATAAGCACGAAAAGATCGTGGACCTTTTGTTGACGGCAAAGCGGGACATGGCTGCGGCAAAGCGGTTTTTCGATAAGGCCATGGGCGCGAACGGCGTTCCCGATAAAGTCTAGATGGACAAGAGCGGCGCCCTGCCATCGATGCGATCAACGTCGGCCGGGATGTGCCTACTGTGGTATGCCAGGTCAAATACCTCAACAACATTGTCGAGCAGGACCATCGTGCCATCAAGCGAGTGACCAGGCCGATGCTCAACTTCAAATCGTTCCGCTGCGCCGCCAGCGTGCTGGCCGGCGTCGCACTTATGCACATGATCAGCAAGGGCCAGTTCGCGATAGATGGCGCCGACGCGATGTCGTCCGCCGACCAATTTTATGCGTTGGCAGGACAGGTCCGTCCAGTTTGAGGAACCGCAGTTCCTTTCCTGGAAAATCCGTCCTTGGATCAACAACGCGACAGAACCCTTTGCCCTGCGCCGTGCACTCGCGGCTATCTAGTTGGATCCGCCAGTTTTCATAGGAGAGAGAAACCATGACCGTCTCAAAACGTTTGCTAACGCTAATTCTCGGTGCTGCGGTCGGACTTCTGGCGTTGGCCGGGCTTGCGCTCAATCAGATGGGACGAATTTATACTGCGGCTAACTATGCGAATGTCAATACTGTACCTAGTATTTTGGTACTCGACCAGGCGCATGACGCCTTTAGCACTCTGCAAGTACTCACTTATTCGCATGTCCTCAATACGGACAAAGGCATCATGATGGCGCTCGACCAAAAGATCAACGTCGAGCGGGACCGAATAGAACTTGCTTTGAAAAATTACGAACCCTTGCTATCTGATGAGAAGGACAAGGGCTTGTTGGCCACTGACCGCTCCTTACTGAAGGAGTATGACTCCGGACGTGAAAAAGTACTTTTGCTATCGCGTGATAACAAGAATGTCGAGGCACAAGCGCTGATCGAATCTGTAGTTACCCCGGTTAGTCAACAACTGAATTCGGCTATCATGGCGCACCGATTGTATAACGTCGAGCTCGGCCAAACCGCTGCCAGCGAAGCGGGCGCTATCATCAAGAGCGCCGAGAAGATCCTGTCGGCGATTGCCGTACTAACCATCGCAGGCGTCAGCCTGCTCGGTGCCATGATCAGCCGCAGCATCACCCGTCCTTTACATCAGGCGGTGCAGGCGGCCAACCAGCTGGAGGCGGGGGACCTGACGATCCAGATCCATGCGGCCTCCAAGGATGAGATAGGACAATTGCTGCAAGCCATGAGCAGCATGGTGAGCAAGCTTACCCAGGTAATCGAAGGACAGCGACGCGCCATTGAGGCCGCCAATCGCGGCGACTTCGGCATGGGCACCGACGTGAATGGTCTGCGGGGCTACCAAAAGGAACTAGCCGACGGACTGAACCGGCTGCTTAACACAATCGGTGCCTCGATCGCCGATGTAGTACGGGTCATGAGCGCAGTGTCCGAAGGCGATCTGAGCAAGAACATCAGCAAAGAGTATGAAGGCAGTTTCGGCCAGTTGAAGGCTTACACCAACAAAATGGTCAGCACGACTGCTGCCTCGATCAACGACGTGATCCGCGTGATGGGCTCCGTTGCTGGCGGCGATCTTACCCAGACCATCAGCCGCGACTACAGCGGCGCGTTCGCCGAACTCAAGGAATATACCAACAGCACCGTGGCCAAGCTGGGCCAAGTGGTGAGCGAAGTCAAGAGCGCCGCGGTGGCGCTAGGCGCGGCCTCAATACAAGTGGCCACGACGGCGCAATTGTTGTCTCAAGCGGCAGTGCAGCAGGCCTCCGGCGTCGAGGAGACCAGCGCATCGGCCGAACAGATGGCGGCCTCGATTGGACAGAATACCGAAAATGCCCGCGCCACCGATGCCATCGCCGGGAAGGCGGCCACCGAGGCGACCGAAGGTGGCACGGCCGTACGCTCGACCGTTGCGGCGATGCGGCAGATCGCCAAGAAGATTGTCATCATTGACGACATCGCCTATCAAACTAATCTGTTAGCGCTCAATGCCGCGATCGAAGCGGCGCGGGCAGGCGATCATGGCAAAGGGTTCGCCGTGGTCGCGGCCGAGGTACGCAAGCTCGCCGAGCGTAGTCAGGTGGCGGCCCAGGAAATCGGCGAAGTCGCCAGCAGTAGTGTCGAGTTGGCGGAAAAGGCGGGCAACTTGCTCGACCATATGGTTCCCAACATCAAACGCACATCGGCCCTGGTGCAAGAGATCACTGCAGCATCGGAGGAACAGTCAACCGGCGTCGGCCAGATCAATGCGGCGATCGGCCAATTAAGCCTGACCACTCAACAAAATGCCGCAGGTTCGGAGCAGCTGGCATCGACAGCGGAGGAAATGAGTGGCCAGGCCGAGGAACTCCAACAGATCATGGCGTTCTTCCGGCTGAACGAGTCTGCCCGCGAGGGAGCGCAGGCGGCCCGGCCGCCGGTCAGGCGAGCCGTGACGAAAAGCAGCGCCTACGCGGGCTACCCGGCCGACAAAATGGCGTCTCAGGGGACTGACCTGGAGGACACACATTTCACTAGATTTTAAGACAGTTGCACAAGATAAGGTTTGCGCTTTCGGTGACCTGTAGCACGCACGCCGGCATATTGAGGAAGTCGATTCGTTCTGCCTTCGCAAAGCGTGTGTAAGAGTATTCGTGTGTTTCAGTGTACTTGGTTTCGGTCGCCGGTACATAAAGTATGGTGCGTATGCTTAGCAATCCACTTTCTGAAAGGTGGTCAAATGTTTTCCAACACTAGGCCTAACGGCGTGAGTATCGCCTCCCGGGACGAGATACTTAGTTGTGGACTGATAATTGCCCAGTCTACTAGCGAGCTACTCAAAAAGAGCGGATTGCTCCTAGAGCGTTGCCTCCACATTGGTGCGCAAGGAACAGCTTCCGTTCAAAGTTTCTACAGGTCGCTCATTGTACTCCAACAGCAATTGCCCCGGGATACGCCAATTGAGGCGGAAAATACCAAAGTCCGTCAAATGCTGCGGGAGACGGCTCAGTATGCGCGGGACGCGGTACAAACCGCCTCGCAGGCCGCCATCGATATCCGCCTCATTGTCGGCGAAACCGAAGCCTATACCCGTTACTTCAGGCGGGCACGGCCAACAGAACCCACAATGCAAGAAATCCAGGAAGCGATCGAGCGAACTCTGGAGGCGATTGCGCATGTGGCGAGCAAATCGACAGTGTATAAAGAAGAACTAGAAGCGATCAGGGGCCAGATTTACCGCAACTTCGAAGCTGTGCAGGAGCACACGAAATTGGCCAGAGTAACAGTCGTGTCAGCAGACAAAGTGCTACTTCATGCGAAGAACTTTCTCAGAACGATGCCACAATGACAATTCCCTCAGCAAACGCGCCCCGTATTGACTCACCTCAAACAGTTATTTATTCCATACTGTACGCTTGGGAAATGCAACCAATTCAAATTCGCCTCTGCTTCGCGGCAAGACAGCTTGCACGAACTCACGGCACCTTCTATGCCGCCTCCTTGCTTTACGAGCAGTCGGTGCCACTCGAATTCGCGCGGATCTTTTTGACCTATTCCGCAGATGACCGCGCCATTCGATGACTTGGTCGAGCGATCGAACAACACGCTCGGGCGGCAGCTAAAAATCCACGTCGATGACCAAGCCTTCGCGATTGAAATCATCGATCACGTTGAACAGGCGGATGCTGCGACCGTCGCTCAATTGGTCGTGCATAAAGTCCATCGACCAGACCTGATTCATCGCCGTGGGAACAGCCAGACGCAATGGCCGTTCGCGCACGAGGCGCTTGCGCGGCTTGATGCGCAGGTTCAATTCGAGTGCCCGGTAGATCCTATAGACACGCTTGTGGTTCCATTGAAAGCCCTTCACATCGCGCAGATACAAGAAGCCCAGGCCGAAGCCCCAGTTGCGCTGATTGGTGGTCAGACGGACCAGCCAGTCCGCGATGACGTCTTTCTCGGCGTTGAGCTTGGCTTGGTAACGGAAGCAGGTCTGGCTGATGTCAAACGCCAGACACGCCAGGCTGATCGTTGCGCGCCCTTGGTCAACCACCCAGCGCGCCATCTCACGGCACTGAGATGGCGCTACCACTTTTTTTGCCAGGGCCTCGGCGACGATCTCAGCTTTGAGGCGTTCTTCGGCGTACATCTTCTTCAGGCGCTTGTTCTCTTCCTCCAGCTCCTTCATACGGGCCATGAGCGAGGCGTCCATGCCGCCAAACTTGGCTCGCCACTTGTAGAACGTGGCCGTGCTCATGCCGTGTTCACGGCAAAGTTCAGGGATGGGGGAGCCAGCCTCGGCCTGCTGGAGGATAGCGATGATCTGATTGTCGGTGTAACGGGAAGGCTTCATGCAGAACTTTCAAAAAATCATATTTAGAAAATTCTACTCATTCCCACGCTTGTTTGCAGGGGGGATTACCCCTATTTTGGCACTTCGATGCCGCTTGAAAAGAGGGCGTCCATTCCATTAGAACCGGCATTGCACCATCTGTTTTCAGGTCATATCTGAATTACATGGCTTTCCTCGAGCTTCGAAGACGGAGTCTGACTTATGGCCACCTCTAATAACCGGCTTTTGACGATGTGAGGCGCTACGTAAGCCGTCCACGACGAATTTCGTGCTCGTGTCGGCCGAGCTAACGATACAGTGAAATGGTGTGGCACGGAAATGAGCGTGGCGATCTGCGGGAGGTTCCGGCCGCCGTGGATCGTTCAGAACGGTGTCAAACCGCCTGCCTTCAGAAACACGAGCCGTTTCAGGTTGTAGCTTGCAGCCTTGAGGTGCAAGGCAAAGGTGACGCGGACGATACCCATGCAGCGCACCAGCTTGCCGCCCATTTGCGCCAGCGCGCCGAAGACATGTTCGACACGGGCGCGCGGTGTGGCGATGCGGCGGTTACGCTTTTTTTGCGTATCGGAGATGCCCGTGGTGGCGCTTCCTTTGCGCTGGATGTGCACGCGCCAGCCTTCCTGTTTCAACTTCGCCTCCCTTTCGGCTGTGGGGTAGCCGCGATCGGCATAGACATCGCGGCTGGTGTTGGCGCGGTCCAGCAGCGGCTCGAACACCGTCGTGTCGGCCACGGCGGCATGCGTGACGGCTATTTTGCGCATCAGCTTGTAGCGCTTGTCCACGCTGGCGTGCAGCTTGTAGCCGAAGTAGCTCTTGCCGTGCTTCTTTGTCCAACGCGCATCGACATCCTTTTGCGCGCGCTTGTGCGGCTTCCAAGCCAGAGGCATTGCGCCTGCCTTGACGGTGTCGGCTTCCTCGCGCTTGTTGCGCTGAACCGGAGCCTGTACCAGCGACGCGTCGACGATCTGGCCGCAGCGCGCCATGTAGCCGTGCTGCTGTAATTGCTGCTGGACTTGCTCGAAGATCTGGTTGCCCACGCCGGCCTGGGCCAGGCGGTCCCGGAACAGCCAGATCGTTTTGGCGTCAGGAATGCTGCTGCTTTCGGTCAAGTCAAGAAATTGCAGGAAGCTGCGACGGTCGAGCAGTTGGTATTCCAGCGCGTCGTCGGCCAAGTTGTAGAGCTGTTGCAGCACCAGTATCTTGACCATCAACACCGTTGGATATGGCGGACGGCCGCCCTTGGTCCGCGATGGTCTTGGTGCTGCCTCGTCGATGCCGGCGGCCAGTGCCTCGAAGTCCACGTGTTTGGTCAGGCCGATCAGCGGATCGCCGATCTTTGTACGCCGATCTTCACGTTCATGCTCGGCAAACAGGCTGATCCGGGGCTTCATCATCGTAGGTACTCACTCGTCGTGGCTGATGTCGGAATTTTACCGAGTCAGGCCGATTGTCGACAGGTTTTTAGAGGTCGCCTTATGTTAAGGCCGCCACGCTAGACCGCCGTGCTGATCTTGCCTTTCTCCATGGCGCTCTGCAGTTGCTGCTGGATGATGTGCTGGATTTTATCCTCGATGGCCTTGCGCTCAGCTGGACTCATATTGGCCAGGTCGCTTTCCTTGAGGCCCATGCTGGACAGGATGGTCGACACCATTTGCTGCGCCGGTGTCATCTTGACCCAGGCCGCCAGCTGCACTTGCGGACTGTCGGCGTCGACCACACCAGGAGAACCGCCCATCGCCGCGCTCAATTGCGACGCGAAGTCGCTGCCGCTGGCGCTGTTGCCGCCGCTGGCTGCGGACGCCGAAGCGATGCCGCCATTGTTGTTGATAGCCGATACGTTCATTTGTGCTCCTTGCATGATTTTAGGGAAGGGACTCTCTAGTCCCGCTGCGGATTTGCGGAGGGATAATGTAACTATCGGTGATTGCAACAAAAAAAGCAAATAGACCGGTTTGAGGGGCTCTGTTGCACAAATCGCCGTCAGTCCCAGTTGATGCAGGGTTTCGGTAAACTGGCGGCATGAGCACACCGACCAAGAAGAAGTATCGAACGACGAACTGGAAAGCCTACAACGCGGCGCTCAAGCAGCGCGGTTCGTTGCTTATCTGGGTGGACCAGGACATTTGCTGGCACGGCAGTGCCAGCGGAAAGCGTGGGCGTAGTACGCAGTACAGCGAGGCCGCGATTCAATTCTGCTTGACCATCAAGGGGCTGTTCAACCTGGCGTTACGACAGGCGACGGGTATGGCGCAAAGCCTGCTCAAGCTAGCTGGATTGGATTGGGAGGTTCCGGATTTCAGCACCGTTAGCCGCTGCCAAAAGTATCTTGCCGTGGAGATTTCGGCGAACGCAACGACGACAGGGTTGCACCTGCTGGTCGACAGTACCGGCATCAAGATGTTGGGCGAAGGTGAATGGAAAACGAAGAGGTTCTGTCGCATTAGCGAATGCCGGCGGGCCGGTCAGGTAAACTGCGGCTCCCGAATCCAGGACGAATCCCCGCTGGGTCAATTTTCGGTCGGCGCCAACAAGCTGGATCACAAAGCGCAGACATGTTCCGGCAACGGCTGGACGAACTGGTCAACCTGAACCATCCGCTGGTCCAGCTGCCCCCCACATCGACTGGGCCGTCTTCGAACGTGAATGGGCCGGGCATTTCCCCTCGTCGCGCGGCCGTCCGGCCACCTCCACCAGACTCATTGCCAGCCTGCTGTACTTCCAGCACACCTTCGCGTTATCGGATGAGGACGTGGTGTGGGGCTGGGTCGAGAACCCGTATTGGCAGTTGTTCTGCGGCGAGACCTGGTTCCAGCACCGGCCGCCGATCGATCCGAGCTCGTTGACGCGCTGGCGCAAACGCATCGGCGAGGCCGGTCTGGAATGAATGCTGACGCAAACGATCAAGGCGGCCGAGTCGGCGCGGGTAGTCAAGCCCCAGAGCTTCCACAAGGTGATCGTCGACAGCACAGTACAGGAAAAGGCCATCGCCCATTCCACCGACAGCAAATTGCTGGAGCGGGCAAGGCAGCACCTAGTCAAACTGGCCGCCGAGGCTGGACTGGTGCTGCGCCAGAACTACAATCGCGAGGTGCCGAGGCTGGCCGTGCAGGTGGGACGCTACGCGCACGCCAAACAGTACAAGCTTATGCGTGCCAGCCTGAAGAAACTCAAGACGGTGGTCGGTCGTGTCTGGCGCGACGTAGAGCGCCAACTCGACAAGATACCCGATGCGTTGCGGGACAAGACGTCCGAGCTGCTGGCCAATGCCAAGCACCTGCTCGCGCAAAAACAGCGCGACAAAAACAAGCTCTACAGCCTGCACGCCCCCCGAGGCCGAGTGCATCGCAAAGGGCAAGACGCGCCAGCCTTATGAATTCGGCGTGAAGGTGTCGATCGCCACCACGCACAAGGAAGGTTTGGTGGTGGGCATACGCAGCATGCCGGGCAGTCCGTACGACGGCCACACCTTGTACGAAACGTTGGAGCAGGTGGCGATCCTCACCGACCACCAGCCCAAGGAAGTGTTTGTCGACTTCGGCTATCGCGGCGCCGACGTGCAAGCCGGCACCAAGGTCTACCACCACAAGCTCAAACGCGACATCACCGGGCGCCTACGGCGCGACATCCGGCGCCGCAGCGCCATCGAGCCGGCGATCGGGCACACGAACAACGACGGCAGGCTACGACGCAATTGGCTCAAAGGCACGGATGGCGATGCGTTCAACGCGCTGCTATGCGGTTGCGGTCACAACCTTCGCATGATCTTGCGAAAGCTGCGGCTTTTCTTCGCCTTTATCGCAGCGTGGCTGGCATCGCTGCACTCTACACCGGCACCGGTGGCAGCTCTGGCACGCTTAGTTGACGATGCCCATGACTACGATCACCCGCAGCTATGGCTCTGTCTTGGGTGATTTTCGATTTATTCAGGCCGGACTAAGTCACCTTTTGG
>Ga0209901_1000615_pt1 | contig 12997 bp, 11 predicted proteins | sample OrgsoiDNA_201058_FD_185806 | JGI IMG/M metagenome (GOLD analysis project Ga0209901, IMG submission 185806) | Permafrost soil microbial communities from the Arctic, to analyse light accelerated degradation of dissolved organic matter (DOM) -... | ecosystem: Environmental > Terrestrial > Soil >...
GCTGCTAGTCGCAACGCCATCGACCTCCCTTGTGGAGGGTAAAAAGCCAAAGAGAATGAATGGCATCAGCTCGGAGCAGGCGGCAAAGATGGAGCGGGAGATGAGCAACCTGCAAGTGCAATACAAACTGGTCGAGCAAACGTATGGGCAGGACGTGCTGAATCTAGTGCTTGCAAAGGGCTACCTGGCGAAGCTTCTCGAGAACAAACCGGCGCAGCAATACTTGCGGAAACACCAGTCCGATCTGCTCACCGAGTTCGAGGCGATTGTTGCCACGATCTCGCTCGATCGACAACTCGTTGCTACCGTCTGACAGCTTGCGCTCGCAGGTCCGACAACCGCCATAGAATGAAGGAGGACGCTCGCCGAATAACACGCCGAATAACACAGAGGGAGCGCAAGCATTGAGTCGCGCGAGCAACTTAGATTTCGGCCATCGGTCCGCACAAGCAGACGTCCCCGGATGGCTAGTGCCAGTGCTTCGCCAACGTCCGTACGGGTCGACGACGCGACTGACGTAAGCCCTGCTGGACGAAGGTCGTCTGTCTGGGGCAGAGCCGACGTTCGAACGTCCCCGTGAAAGCATCGGCCAACGTCCGTAGATGGCCTCTGCCTGATACGGCCGACTACAAGATTCAGCAAAGTAGAGTGTCGGAAGCCGTCTCGATGAGGATCGTGGCCCCGCATGGATCGCTGTACTGGGCCACGGAGGTGGATACCTTGGGCGCTCATCCTTTCCAGCCCTGAACGGTCAGGGCGCTCGCTTTTCGCTGCACCTTGCGCACTTGGCAATGACGCCGGTCTTTACCGAGCCGAAAACCCATCCATCGCCCTACTTATTTACCGCGTCTTTAAATGCTTTGCCGGCGGTGAACTTGACGGTCTTTGACGCAGCGATCTGAAGCGGCTCGCCGGTCTTCGGATTGCGCCCCGCGCGAGCAGCACGCGCGCCCATACTGAACGACCCGAACCCGATTAATTGAACCGCATCGCCCTTAACGACCGCGTTTGTCACGGCGTCCAGGAATGCGTTGATTGCTTCTTCTGCTGCCGATTTCGCGATGCCTACTTCGCTTGCCACTGCGTCGATCAGATCCTGCTTGTTCATGTTTGTCCTTCTCCATTGATTAAACTAAACGCCGCTAGGCGTGCCGAGTCGGAGAATACCTTACGCAGCAAGCGCATCGGGCATAGCCGCGTCGCTTTCAGTAGGCGCTCCCACGTTCGCTTCGGCGTCGAGTTCACCGAAGGGACTACCCTGCGTCTTCCGAATAATATTTTGCCGCCTCGTCAAGCATGCGCTGCCGCTCGGCCCGCACATAGATCGACGTCGTCTGCAGTGACGAGTGACCCAGGATGCGTTGCGCCACATCGATCGGCATGCCGCGGGCCACCGTCTGCGTTCCAAAGGTATGCCGGAACGCGTGCGCCGAGGTGGCCAGGAGTTTGACGTGCGCATCGTGTGACAGAGCACCTTCGCGCAACAGAGCTTGCGCGATGCGTCGGATGGCTTCGCGCACGAGTCTCGCCAGTGCATCGGCCGCGTAGGGGGCATGAGGCTGGTGGACGGCCGCGCCCTTCCCTTCCGATGCGTCGCCATGCTTGGCCAGCGACGCATCGGTCCCGTTGATCACGACGGGTGCGATCAAAGGACCCTCGGCCCACGCTGCATCAAAGTCCAGTTCCCGATCCGCCCAATGCGAACGCAGCGCGGCGACGGTTGCCGCGCTCACCGGTACCGTGCGTTGCCTGCGGCGTTTGCCGATCACGCCCAGCGCCCACACCGAGCGCTGCTCGGTGGCTGAATTGGCTGACGAGTTGGTTGAGAAGTCGGTTGACGAGCCGGTCGCCGCCACGACAGCGACACTCAAGTTTTCACGACGGGCGTGGGCCGCTTCGTCACGTCGTACGCCCGAGTTTCCCATCAATAAAATGGCCGCACGCGCGATACGCCACTGGCGCGCTTCGTCCTCGGTTGGTGTCAAGCCGCCCAGGTCCTCGCCATCGCACCGGGCATCCAGTTCCGCGCGCACCCGGGTCCAGAGATCGGTGGATAACGCCCGCTCGACCTGCACCTCGACCTCGCGCGTGATCGTCGCCGGATCCGTCACCGCGCCCCATGGATTGCCGGCGAGATATCGGACGGTCGTGAGCCACGCAAACGCCGCGCGGATCGCGCGCACCGCGTACGCCTGACTGTCGGGCGACAAACCCTCGGGCGTAAAAGGCCGCCACCGGCCGCTGGCGCGAGCTCGCTTCGGGCCCACGAAACTCGCAATCGGCGCCTTCAAGAAATCCTTGTACGCTTCGCCGTCTTCCACCGTCATCGATGACAGCGCGACCCCGCGCACAATGACGAGCCACAGCACCAGGCGCTCGAGTTCACGCGTATAGGCGCGCAGCGTCGCGGGCCGGTCGCGATAGCGATTCAGATAGGCGTGGATGGCCGCGAGGTCGTGTTCGGCACGGATGAACGCAAAGCCCCGGCCGCGATTCATCCCGTGCTCACCCGAAAGCGCCGTCGGGATCGCGAGCCGCTCGAAAGGCGCGAGCAGCGGCGCCTCCACCGGGCCACCGATCACGATCACGTTGCCGAGCCCCACGGCCGGCACCAGCGGCGCAGTATCGACGTCGGCCTCGACCCGCTTGCCCAGGTCGGTCTCGTAGCGGCGCAGCCAGGCGACGATCACCCGCGCGCGATGTGCGCCGATGCGCGGAATCGAGCGCCACCAGCTGCCGCCGCGCGCATTGCACACGTCGATCAGCGCACCGAGCGAATCGATCCCCTCTCCCATCAGACGCCGGGCAATCAGCGGGCGAAACCACAGTCCCACGCCGTGATCGAGCGACGGAGTAGCCGCCGCCAGACGCGACGCCTGCTCGACCATGCGCAAGGTGACCGCCGTCAGCTTCGCGCTGCCGTGTTGCTTGATGGACGCCTTCAGATGCGTCGCGAGCACGGCCGAGCCGTGCCGCAACGCGAGTTGCACCAGGTCCTCGAGCATCGTGCCCAGAAACCGTGTCATCGCCTCGGCGCTCGCGGCGTGAGGTAAATGGCGGGGCTCATCCGGATCGTAGTAGCGACGCGCGATGACGCCCGGCTCGATGCGTTGCACGAACGCGCGCAGGGCTGCGAAATCGGTGCGCGTGTAGGTGCGCGGTGGTGGCAACGCGAGTTGCTGCGCTTGATTGGCGATGGCGCCCTCTGTTGGTCAATGCGCGCCCGAAAACGCGACTTAAAGCAGATGATTAGGTCGATATCGAGGTTCGATCCGAGATACCGCCGATTTTACCCATTAAACGCTTGTCTGCTAATAACAACTATCAGACATGTCTCATCGATAGTCTTGCGCTTTTGCAAAAGCAATCGTTGTGCTCCGCTAAGACCCGCGGTCGTTATACTTTGCGCAGCGTCGGGCTTCAACGTCAGCAAAAATCGAGCTTCGGCTGGCAAACTACGCGCCCCCACACAGCGGGTGCACCTCATAAACACGGCGACTGTTACGTTGCGACGTATCCTTAAAGGAAGGTTCGGTCGTGCGATACCGCGACCGCATTGCCGAAGTGCTCGGCGAGGCGCGCGGCCGGCGAGTCATCGTCAAATCGATTCACCGGGACGGCGTCGAGCGGCGCAGCGCTGTGAAGCGGCTTAATCTCTTACCTCTCGAGGATCAAATGTTGCAAGTAGCGCCGCCCCAACGCCGGGGATTGAATCACCGAGCAAGTACTTCGCGCCGCTGCCATGGGGCGGCGCAAAGCCCCGGTGATACGGCGAGCGCACTCACGAATTCAACTTGTCCTTGAACGCCTTTCCCAACGTGAATTGGCAGTGGTGGTAGCAGCAATTGCAGCGTTTCACGGGTCCTCGGATTGCGACCGGTCCGCGCCGCGCGTTGGCCCAAGCCGAAAGTGCCGAAACCGACTAGCTGAACGCCCTCGCCTTCAACGACTGCTTTCGATACAAGCGCGATGAACGCATCGACGGTCTCACCGGCAGCGCTCTTGCTTGTAGAAACGGCCGAGGCGATAGTGCCAACCGATTTTTGATTGTTCATATTCTCTGAGGTTGCTTGTTGTCCCGCCGGCGAAGGGTCATGGCAACACGGGACGATACCGGAGGCGTTTGTCCGACCCAAATTGCGCGGGCCGTGAGAGTGAGGGCGCCGACGGCTGTACCTGCCTGTCCGCAACAACCAATCCGGCGGGCGGTCGCAAGTGCACGTTGCCTTGACCGCCTTGCTGCGAGACTTCACCTGGCAGGCGGACAACTTCAATGAGGACGGCAAGGTCGTGGGCGCACCCCAGCGCTGCCGCATGCGAACTGGCATCCTCGTAGTCGGCGGCGTCGCATTCTGGCGCCCTGCCCATTTTGACTCATCGATGTTGCCTATCAAGTTGTTCCGCGCGCGTCTCGCGTGCCGTTAGGCAAACGAGCGGTTTCCCTGGTTAGGTCGCCCGCGCGCCTGCCCAATGTCCACGTTTCGGGACGCTAGCCGCAGCGGTGAGCGCTCACGCCGGCATGCGCCGTCCAAAGTTGCTGAGCAGGCACTCCCGAAGCGGCCCTCTCCGGCTCGAACGCGAGAAAAACCAAACTGCTCAGTCTCTCGATTGCACCGGACATCATGTCCCGTTCGTTCACCACAAATGTCTAATTGGAAGCCACCACGATCGGTCAGTACACCTGAGGTAATACAACATCGCCCAGTTCTCCGGACGCGGTAAAGCGACCTGCATGGAAGGACACCTCTCGTCACGCCCACTACGTGTTACCAGGCGTCGCATTGCTCCAGCCCGTGATCGGTGATCGGTGATCGAAAGCGTGCGACCTGTCAGCTATCCCCCGGGTCCGCCCATGCTTTTGTTAGCCGTCTTGCCTGGCGCACTTCCAAGGATCTCAGGGCAATGCCGATGAGGGTCTGCCGCGACCCAGCTTTGTCCGCTCAGACCTCGATCACCAGGGCAGGATTGAAGGCCGAGTTTTCCCATTTAAGATCCTGCGGCGCGCCCGCCATGTTCAGATTTCTAGCGTAGCCTCGCGGATTCGCAATCACCCGGGCCTCGCCTACCCGGTAGTCGAACGAGTCATGGACATGGCCGTGAATCCAGATGTCGGCCAGATCAATGATGTGACGCAGATCACTCACGAACCCGGCGTTCACCGGATCATCGCGGTAGCGCGGGTGCACCGACGCCGGCGCCACGCCGTGATGGGTGACGACGACCGTGTGACCATCGAACGGCGTCACGAGCTGCTCCTGGAGCCAGGCGAAGGATTGTTCGTGCTCGGCGAGCGCATGCTCCGGCATGAACCATTCGCTCTCCGCTGCCCGGATCACCGTGTGATCGTGCATGAAGCGACGCGCCATCTGCATGCTGCGCTCGCGCGTGCCGTAGAGCTCATAGTCGGTCCACAGACAACAGCCGAGGAAACGCACGTCGCCAATGATCACTTCATCACGCTCGAGAAAACGAACCTGCGTGCCGGCCGCCCGAGCCCGGATATCCCGAGTCAGCTCCCCGTACACCGATCCGTAGGCCTCGTGGTTGCCGTGCACATAAATCACGGGTACTGGCCAGTCGGCGAAAACGTCAACCGCGTCGGACCCGGCGGCAATGTCGCCGGCCAGCACCAGCACATCGGCGTCCGTGACGTCGAGCGCGCGGTAGTCGGGGAAGCGTCGCCGTAGCGATTCGAGGTGGAGGTCTGACGCGATCTGGATGCGCATGGTGGTTGTCTAAGGTCGTCGACAGGGGGAGCGCACACGGGTTTGACCGCGCGATGACGGCACACCGGTGCACCGCGTGTCGCGAGGCCCGACACGACGGTGATGGATGGGTGATTGGCGGGTGATCGGTTGGCTACTGGCGGGTGCGCCGGGCGCGGGTGCGCTTGGCCAAGCTCAACACGCTCACCAGCTCGGGCCGGGTGTCTGAGCGCATCCACATGCGCGAGCAGGGCTTCGGTTCACCGCCGCTGGTCGCGTACCAGAACGACGGCACGGCGCCCTCGTGCATCTCGCGCCAGAGGCCCGTGACCTGTCCAAGATGCATCTCTCCAACGTCGGTGGTGCGATCCAGCACGTAGACGGTAAAGGCGCCGGGTTCCAGTTGTGAAGCCGCGTCAAGCAACGCCTCCGGACCACCGACCAGCCATCCGTCCGGCAAGTGGTCGCCCGCACGCATGGTGCGCGACGCGACGATCAGGAAATTCAGCATCTCGTCAGTCCATCCGACGCAGCGCCATGCCTGATAAGGCTTGGCGAGCGCTCGCTTGACCGGGTGGGACTCCGCCCAGCTCGTATCTGTCATTAACATCCACTATTCCTAAAGTTGATTCCAATCTTGCGGCCACGTGCCGTCGGACCAAGCCCATTGCGTCCACACGAGCGCCGCGTGGACGGCCGGACCACGCCGCTGCCCCGGCTAGTACTCTTCGCGAATAACAACGTGCACTTGACGTGTGTGGCGAGCCGTTTTGTTGACCGCCTTGCGAGGTCCCACCGATTCGTACGGAGCAGACTCAAAACATCCACGCGCTTTCGCCTCTTGTGATGAAAATCCGCCTCGAATCATATCAAATGAACACTATAGATTGTAGCCCTTTAGTGGTCGCAATGAGTTCATCAAATCCTTTATCGAGAGGACTTGCATGCGCTCCGAAGCCAAGATCGGCAAGGCATTACAGCTGCTTCGACAGGCCGCCAACCTGACGCAAGAGGATTTCGAACTGGTGTCCAGCCGGACTTACATCAGCACGGTTGAGCGCGGTCTGAAATCGCCCACGCTGGGGAAGATCGACCAGTTGGCGCACGTGCTGGGCGTCCATCCGCTCGCGTTGCTCACGCTCGCCTATATCGACAAGCTCACGCCAAAAGAAGTCGAACGGACCACCGCCGCTGTCTGCGCGCAACTTCTGGACATCCTGAGCGCGAAATAGAGGCCACCGATAGAGGCCACCGGTCGACGCACGACGCCAGGCGTGGCAGACGCTGCCCCTAGCTTGACGGCCGCGCGGCAGCCCTTCCTTCTGGGGAGCGCGCGATTCACCGTCGCCCTGTTGGGCACGTGCGAGCGCTCAATCATCCCCACGCGAGTCAGCGATGCGCCCGGGCACCGGATGGCCGCCCGCCACAAAAGCCTGATGCCGCCAGCAGCACAGACCGCGCGCCTCACGTTGATAGAAATTGAGCCGGCGGCGGGGGTTGGCGTCACCGCGGGTTTGCCAACGCCGCTCTGCCCACCTAGACCCACTGCCTGCCGCCTGACGGGGCCGGCTCAACGCCCCGGTAAAACGGTGAGGCGAGCGGTCGGGCAGGCCCTCCCATGGCCGGCGCTGTACCGCTAGCGGGGCCACCGTGGTTTGCCGCGATAAGGGGGTTTATCACCGCAACCCTTTTCCTTCCCGACCAAAAATCGGTTGTCTGGCGTTAGACCTGTGCGTGTTCTAGACTGGAATTTCCCGCCCGCGTCCGGCCATCCTCGCTTTCGCCGAAGGTGCGCTGGCGTGCCGCCGCTGGAGATCTTCCATGCCCCGCCCTGCCGCCGTCTCCGCCGACCAGATCCGCACCACCGTGCTCGCGATGCTCGCCGAAGCGGGCATGGACAACGACCACCAGCCGCCCTCCGGCGAGCGCTTCCGGCGCGTGGTGTCGGTACGCAAACTGCGCGCACGCCTGGGCGCCGGCGACCCGGCGACGCTCGCGCGGATCCTCAACGCCATTGAGGCCGAGGTGGTGCGCGCGGGCCTCGCCGGAGTCGCGATTCCCGGGCTGCCCGACACGATCGCCGAACAGATGCGCACGCTCTGGCAGGCGGCGGTCGCCGTGCAACTCGACGATGTGGCGCGCCTCAGGGAGGAAGCGACGCAGGCCGCGCAAGCCGCGGAGGCTGCGCGGCGGGATGCCGACCTGCGGGTCGAACTGCTGCGGGTCGAACTGGCGGAGCTGCGCGAGCAGATCTCGGCGCGCGATACGGCACTCGCCACCGTGCGCGCAGAATGCCGGGCCGCCTCCGGAAAAATGACGGCAGCCGAAACGGCCGCCCTGGACCTGCGTGCCGCGCTGACATCCGCGAACGCCTCGCTCGCTACGGCGAATGCCGAACACGCGGCGGCGATTGCCGCGATCCACGCCCGTTACGAAGGTCTGTCCCGGCAACTGCTGCAGGAAACCGAACACCAGCGCGAGGCGTGGCGCGGCGAGCGCGAGCGGCTCGCGGGCGAAATCGTCCGGGCCGAGGAGCGCATCGCCGCACTCGAGGGCCTACGTGAGCGCTTGCTGACCGATCTCGCCAGCGAGCGTGAGAGTGGCCAGCGTGCCTCCGCCGAAGCGGCCGCCCTGACCACGCTGGTCGCCGAACAGCGCGCGCTGCTGCAGGTCATACAAGCCGGACAGGCGGGCACGCGCCGGCCGCTCAGGTCTGCCGCCGTGCTTAGTCCCGCTCCAGGCCGGCACCGACAGACCCCGGCCGCATCGGTCCCAAAAGCGACGCCCGCCCCGGCGAGCTCCACAGCGCGGCGGAAAGCACGATGAACCTGTCTCACTGGTTCGATACCGCCGCGTCGCCGCCCCAGCCGCTGCCGGATTCGATCGAGGCGGCGCTCGACTACCTCGCCGGCGCGACCGGCCACCCGGTCTACCTCCGCTGGACCCTGGCGCGTCTGAAGCGCGGTTGCCCGTCGCTCGCCGACGCGAAACGCGAGCACCCCACCGTGTTCGCGCTGCTGCTCGAGCACGAGGCGGCGGTCGAATACTGGGACCGCGGACGCCTGCGCATTGTCGCGGCGCACGACGCGCCGGCGCCCGAGATCATCCTGCAACGGGTGCTGCACCAGCACCGGCGTCGTTTCCACGAAGTGTCAAATGGGAGCCCGCTGGTCTTGGCAACCGACACAGCGGCACGCGCCGCGACTGCCACGACTGCCGTCTGGCTAGCGGCGCTCGAACCGCCGCGCACCGTTGCAGCGCGTGTCACCCCTGTCGCCCATGACGCCCATGACGCCGATGTCACCGCCGCCAGCGTCACCCCTGTCACCGGCGGATGGCTCGCGCGGGCGGGGCGCTTCGTCAATCCGTCGATGGTCACGAACACTCTTGGCGTCGCCGACGATGCCCAGGCCGTGATCCTCTTCCTGCGCGATCGCGCCAGCCGCTCGCCCCACACGCTGCGCGCGTACCTGGCTGACCTGCGGCGCCTGATCACCTGGTGCGAGCGCGAGCAGCTCTGGCCCCTGTCCGATCTCACGCGCCACGACCTGCTCGCCTACCGCCGCGCCCTCGAACGCCAACCCGAGCAGGGTCCTTCGATCGGCGAACAGACGCCCCTCAGTACCCGCCATCCGGAGCGTCGCGCACACCCTGGCGGGCCGCACGAGCAGTCCGCCGCGGTGGCATCGCGCGCACTCGCGGTGGTCTCCAGCTTGTTTCGCTACTGGCTCAAGACCGGTTACCTGAGTGCGAATCCCGCCGCCGACCTGTCCACGGGCGGCGCCGCCCGCTCGGCCTGGACACCGACTCGCATCATGCCGGCCCGTGTGATCGCGCTGTGCGACGCGGTCGTCGCCGGTTCCGCACCCATGGGCCTTGCACCGGCCGGCCTCACCCCGCTCGTCTGGGCGCGCCGGTGCGCGATCTGGTCGCTGTACCGCTACGCTGGGGTGCGGCTCGCGGAACTGGTGTGGTCCGACGCCACCGGCTTACCGCGGCTCGATGTCGACGCTGAGGGACACTGGACGCTGCACGTGCGCGGCAAGGGGAATAAGCGGCGGGCGATTCCGCTGCCCGCCGTCTGTCTGCCGCCGCTACGCGCGTACCGGCTCGCGCGCGGACTGACGGTTACCCCGGCTCCGTTCGAACGGCTGCCGGTCATCCACAGCGAGAAGCGCGACGCGCTCGGCGCAAGCGGCCTCTACGACGAGGTCAAGGCGGTCTTACTCGCAGCCGAAGACCTCGTTACACCCGGCGACACCGCAACGCTCGTCATCCTGCGTGCCGCCTCCACCCATTGGCTTCGCCACGGCTACGCGCGCACGCTGGTGGTCGACCACGCGGTGCCGCTGCCGGTGGCGCAGCAGCTGCTTGGACACGCGTCGGTGCAGACGACGGCCGCGTATGCGAAGACCGATCTCGCGCAGACGCGTGCGTTTGTGGAGGGGAGTTTTGCGACGTGCACTCCAGGTGAGAATCAGATTGCGAAGCCTAACGAAGACAAGATATGACGGATTGCCAGCCGCTTGTCGAGGTGGTAGCCGGCCATCTTCTCCACCAAACCAGCCTTCCCCATCTGCCTCAGCGCATTGCTCTTCCAAAGACGCTCGACGTAGCGCCACTCAACGTCCACCAAGACCTCAGGGTTGCAGTCGAACGGGTCGTTGAAGGTGGACGGCTTCGCGAAAAAGACCTCCGCCTGGGTCAACAAACGCAGCGTGGTCGTGCTGAACGTTTGAATTGATACGCATCCCCAAAGAGGTCTGTGTGCTGCCAGATGGCGAGAACTGATGCGCACCATCACCGAGTTGCGTATTTGCCCGTCAAAAAAGGCGGAGGCTATTTCACCCGAATCGGTATTCGATACCCACCGTTGAATGGTGCAGTCTCGTCGATGCGGATGCACGGCACAGAGCGCCCGTCCTCGAACCGGCAGGATGTAATGTCGAGATGGCCGCCCCTGCTATCAAGGTAGGCCACCCGCTGTTCAAGTTCTGTCTTCTGCTGTTCGAGGTCCGCCTTCTGCTGCTCGCGCGAGCATTACGACGTATTCAGAAACCACCTTGAGCATCTCTTCGATGGATTCGAGCGTGAAGGCGCATTTGATGTCTATATCGCCTGCTTTGCGGAGCATCATCCAGATAATCCGGATGGCTCGCTTTCGATGTGGCGCGGGTATGGCGCAAACGGCAATGGCGCTTGCGTTGTGTTCGACACTGCAAAGCTCACTGAGGTACCGTCTTCTCCTCTCATCATCGGGAAAATCGAATACGCGAGCCGAGACATACGAATAGGCTGGATTGACCGGATTCTAGATGTGTTCGGCGAGCTTGTTGTTCTTACGGAACTGCCGGCGGAAAAACTACACGCTGCCGCATGGACACTATTTCAACGGCTGCTCTCCCTTTCCCTGTACACAAAACATGAGGGCTTCCAGGAGGAGCAGGAGTGGCGCATTGTGTACATGAAACATCATGACACGGATAATCTTCTGATTAGCATGCTCGACTATCACATCGGCCCTCGTGGCATCGAACCGAAGCTTAAATTCGAAATCAAGCCGCTACCGGGTGCAGCTGATGAATCGATTCTGATTGACCGACTAGTCCATAGCGTCATCCTCGGCCCGACGGCGGCAGCAGACATTCACCGGAAGTCCGTACTGCGCATGCTGAAGCGACTTGAACGCGATGCTCTGGCTACCAGAGTGTTCTCATCAACGATTCCGTATCGTTCCAACTAAAACCGGATGCGACCGAAGAGCGCATCTGTTGCGAGACACAGCTTATTGGCTCAATACTGTGCCCCTTCGCTCACGGGACTTCGACCGATTGGGCAAACGATGGAAACTGCCGGCGCCTGGTCGTTGCGCTCGCCACCTTCGGCGTTATTGAGTCTTGGCACGATGAAAGCAATAGCGTCCCACTGCTCCGTCCGGACATGAATGACGACAGTGTTCTTCTCTGGCAGCAGGCACAACTTCAACTGCAGGGACAGTTGGCGCTATGATTGCTTGAGCAGCAGAATTACCAGAAGTACGGTCAGATAGGCGCCACCAGAGTGCCTATCGCCGGGAAAATGCACACTACCAAACTGTAGTAACCGTCGCAAGTAAATATGACATGGGAAGTCGCAGTTCGGTAAAAATGCGTAATTTCCAGCGCGGGCGGCAGATTGCCCACTTGGGAGTTATGCCTGCAGTGCTGTAGGTGAGTCGCCGCTCGGGTCTCGTGGCGCCCTCTTGACTCGACGGCCACTTCCCGAAGCTGGCGTGTTGCGAAGGCGAAATCGCGGTGCCGGGCGCAAAAAAGGGACGCTGGAAGATGTCGCGACGACGATTTCCTATGGTGTGAGCCATTTATCTTGGTAGCAGTCTGTCTTGTGGAGAGCGCTATTAATTTCGGTTAATAATCGCAATTAGTTTCGGTTAGCGTTCGGCCGCGTCCACCAACGCACAAGGAGAATATCGGCAGATGTCGCTCCGATCAGCGCCTTGCGACCTCTTGGGCGCATCACCTTATGCTTAACTATTCGACGAGCACTTTCGGCCCGAGCGTGGCAGCAATGAAATGCTCATCATTTGGTTTATACAGCGATTCTTTTGTCAAAAAATCATAATAAAATCAATGAACTATGTCGCTCATCAAAAGAACGCAGCTTTTGCTTTATTTCCGCGAAAGATTGCGCACTTTTGCTTTACTAGCAGCAGACTGTCCCAGACCGCAAGCCCGATCTGACGTTCAAATTTTGATTTATATTTTTCCAGCTTTTGCTTTATTCGACAGCGTCTACGCCGCCGCAACGCGGCGGTGCAGAGCGACGGCTGGCCATCCGGCTCGGACGGCTTACTCCTGATTTCAATGTTCAAGCGGCTTGATGTCAGGATCACTTTCCACCACGTCTTTGGTCGCTTGCCAGTACGGCTGCCGGTTGTAGTAGCTGTGCGTCGACGTTCCCCACGTCGCGTCTGCCATCGATGGCCAGTGGTCCTTGTCGAAGCCCGGGTCGTCCTTGAGACGCTGCGCTGAAATGTCAACGTGGAAGCACTTCTCTGCCGTGTCCAGAGTGAGGGCACTCCACGGGATCGCATGCAGTTTGGACCCCATCCCGAGGAAGCCGCCCTCGGACAGGACCGCGTAGGCGATGCGTCCGCCACGGACGTCCAGCATGATGTCTGAAACTTTCCCCACGTGCTCGCCGTCTGAGGACATCACCTTGTCCCCGTCAAGCGTCGCTGCGGCCATGACGTCCGGCCCCGGCCCTTCGCCAAGACCGCCGCCAACGATGTCAGC
>Ga0209901_1000619_pt1 | contig 12977 bp, 14 predicted proteins | sample OrgsoiDNA_201058_FD_185806 | JGI IMG/M metagenome (GOLD analysis project Ga0209901, IMG submission 185806) | Permafrost soil microbial communities from the Arctic, to analyse light accelerated degradation of dissolved organic matter (DOM) -... | ecosystem: Environmental > Terrestrial > Soil >...
TCGCCTTTATCTACCTGGATGCCTTCGATCCCGAGAAGGATGCGCTGGCCGAAATGAAAGCGCATTACGTGCGCGGCGGCCTTGGCGACAGCATCGTCAAGAAGCGCCTGGAAGTGGTGCTGCAAGAGTTGATCGCGCCGATCCGCGCGCGTCGCGAAGAGCTGGCCAAGGACCGTGGCTACATCATGCAGATACTCAAGGAAGGCACCTACAAGGCCCGCGAAGTGGCCGCGCAAACGGCCGACGAAGTCAAGGCCGCCCTCGGCCTGCGCTACTTCTGAGAGCAGCGCGCAAGCCCGCCGCGCCGGCTGCGGTGAGCAACGGCGCCAGCAGCTATATGGCTTTGCTGGCGTTCGTGCTGATTTATCTGATCGCGACCGCGCTGTGGAACCTGACGTTCCGGGTCACCACGTTCTATGGCGTCGCCAGCCTCGCGTGCTTTATCGTCTACGCGATCGACAAGGCGGCCGCCGTCCGGCAGCGGCAGCGCATCTCGGAACGCGCGCTGCTGCTGCTTGGATTGGCCGGCGGCTGGCCCGGCGCCATTTTGGCGCAGCAATGGCTGCGGCATAAATCGAGCAAGCTCGCGTTCCGCCGCTGGTTCTGGTGCAGCGTCGCGCTCAATGTCGCGCTGTTCGTCTGGCTCGCGCAGCTGCAAGCCGGATTCTTTTGAAAGTATCGACGATGTGGAATGGCGTGTTGTGCGGTTTGCTGGCGGGCGCGATGTGGGGCATGGTCTTTATCGTGCCCGAATTGCTGGCGGCGTTTTCGCCGCTGGAGATGGCCGTCGGCCGCTACATCGCCTACGGTGTGATCGCCTGCGGGCTGACGGCGCGCGGCCTGCCGGCGTTGGTGCGCCGGCTCGAACGCAGCGACTTCGCCGCGCTGCTGCGCCATGCGATGGCGGGGAATATCGTCTACTACATGCTGCTGGCACTGGGCGTGAAACTGGCCGGCGTGGCGCCGACGTCGTTGATCATCGGCGTGCTGCCGATTTCCATCACGCTGTTGGGACACAAGGACCACGGCGCGGTGCCGCTGCGCCGCCTGGCGCTGCCGCTGCTGGTGGTCGCGGCGGGCATCGCCTGCATCAACGTCGACGTGTTCACGCATGATGCCGGCGGCGCCGGCGCATCCATCGCGCACAAGCTGCTCGGCGTGTTGTGCGCGGCCGGCGCGCTGCTGTGCTGGACCTGGTACGCCATCGACAACGCGCGCTACCTGAAACGCAATCCGCATTTCAGCAGCGGCGAATGGTCGGCGCTGTACGGCATGACCAGCGGCGTGATCGCGCTGCTGATAGGCGGCGCGGCGCTGGCGCTGTTCCACGCCGACGTCACCGGCGCGGCCGGCGCCGCGTCGGGCCGCGACTGGGGCTTGTTCTGGATCGTCAACGCCTTGCTGGCATTGGGCGCGTCGGTGATCGGCAATCACTTGTGGAACGTCGCCAGCCGGCGCGTGCCGGTGACTTTGTCCGGGCAGCTGATTTTATTCGAGACCCTGTTCGCGCTGCTGTATGGCTTCATCTACAAGCAGCAGCTGCCGCGCGCGCTGGAGACGGCGGCCATCGTGCTGCTGATCGTCGGCGTGGTGTGGTCGGTGCGCGTGCACGCGGTGGACGAGGTGGCGCAGCACAGCGAGTGATCGACAGGACGCCTGCCTGCCGCCTTTTATTCCGGCCGACGTCCCGCGACCAGCGCCGCCATTGCAACGGCCGGCGGCTGTTGCGCCAGCAGGCCGTCGACCACGCCCTGTCGATCGGCCTCGCTGCGATTCTGGCTGACCTTCCACTTGCCGACGATATCGTCGATGACGATCTCGATACCGACGATGCCCTTCATCGTCGCCGCCAGAAAATCGGCCGGCGCATCGGCCGGCTTCCACGGCGCCGGCAAACGCCCTTCCTGCGACGCCGTCAGATCATCGAGCTGGCGCCGCAGCCACGCGCTGTCCTCGACCACGCGCGCGCTGCCGCGCACCTGCACCGTCGCATAGTTCCAGGTCGGGACCACCTTGTGCGTCAAGCGCTTGCTCTCGTACCAGCTTGGGCTGATGTACTCCTCCGGGCCCTGGAATACGATCAGGCACGCGCCCTGCTCCACCGTCTTCCACAACGGGTTGGCGCGCGCGACGTGGGCGCGCAAGGTGCCGCGCTCGCCCTCATCGGCATACAAAATAAATGGAATCAGATCGGCCAGTGGCCCGTCATCGCCGCAGCGTATCAGCAAGCCTAGCGGAGACGCGCGGATCAAGCCGTGCTTCACTTCGACGCGGTCTTCCTGAAATGCGGGCGGCAGATACATGACTCCTCCTGTGTTGATCCGGGCAGCCAGTGTAATGCCATGCCAGGCGCGCGGCCAGTGCCAGCAAGGGCCGCCGCGATGGAGCCAGCGGTGCGGCGTGTTGCATTAACCGAGCAAGCCGTTCTCGTTCAAGGCATCCTGCACCAGCTCCAGTCGCAGCACCGGATTATCCTGCGCCAGCAGCCGCTGTTTCTCGTGCAGGTTCAGGCGCAGCAGCTCGCACCAGCGGTTCGCCACCCATCCCGCCTCGTCAAGCCGGTACGGCGGCGCCAGCGGCATCTGCGCCGGCGGCGCGCGCTTTTTTTGCAGCGACGCGATCAGGGTGCGCAAGGCCATCGCGACATCGTCCTGCTCCGCCGGCACCGGCACCACGCGATCATCGGCAATGGGCTCGACTTCGGCGATCCACAAACCATGCTTGAGCTGTTCGCTGCTCTGGATGCGGAAGCGCGTCGTGCCAACGCAAGTGATTTGCATCAGTCCTGCCAACGGCGCGGACCAGTCGACGATGCGCGCCATCGTGCCGACGTTCGACAGCGACTCGGTGCTGCGGCCCGGCTTGCGCACCTCGCTCCCTTGCAGCAGCGAGACGACGCCAAACTCGCTGCCGGTATCGATGCAGGTCTGGATCATGTCCAGATAGCGCACTTCAAACACCTGCAAGGACAATTGCCCGTCGGGGAACAGGATGGTATTGAGCGGAAAAAGAGGAATGGACGCCATGCCGTCATATTCTCATGAAAAGGAAACAGCCATCAATATCAAGGCCGGCGATAAATCACGCCGCCCTTCATGACGAAACCAACGTGGCGCAAGGCGCTGATATCCTGCGTCGGATCGCCGTCGACCGCGACCAGGTCGGCCAGGAAGCCAGGCTGCACCTGGCCCAGCGAGTTGGCGCGATCCAGCACCGCCGCGTCGACCACGGTGGCCGCACGCAGCGCCTCGACCGGCGTCATGCCCAGTTTGACGAGCCACTCGATCTCGCGTGCGTTGCTGCCGTGCGTGAAGACGCCGACATCGCTGCCGTTGCCGATGATGACACCGAACTTGCGCGCCAGCGCGAAGGCATGCGCGGCGGCCTGCATCTGCGGCGTCGGCGGGCCGCCGCGCTCGTGCTTCTGGAAGTATTCGCCGACCGCCTCCGGCGCCGTCAGCGTCGGAAAGAACGCCACGTGCCGCTCGGCCATCAACTTGAAGGTGGCTTCGCTGCCGCCGTAGCCATGCTCGATGGTGTCGATCCCGGCCAGCACGGCGCGGCGCATGCCTTCGTCGGTGCTGGCGTGGGCCGAGGTCTTGCGGCCCGATTCGTGCGCGGCCTGCACCAGCGCGTTCAGCTCCGCCTGCGAGAAGGTGGCGCGCGAGCTGCCATCCGGGCCGGTGCGATAGTCGGCGTAGACCTTGATCCAGTCGGCGCCGCGGGCGGCCTGCCCGCGCACCGCCTTGACCACTTCATCGACGCCGGTCGCCTCCTGCGCGCCTTCGGGTATATCCATGTCGCTGCGGTAGGCGCGCACCGACGGGCCGTAGCTGCCGGTGGCGACGATGGCGCGGGTGGCGACGAACATGCGCGGCCCGGGAATGACGCCGTCCTCGATGGCGCGCTTGACGGCGACGTCGGCGTACAGCGCGCCTTCGGTCCCCAGGTCGCGCAGCGTGGTGAAGCCGGCTTGCAGCGTGTCGCTGGCGTGGCGCGCCGCCTCCAGCGTGCGGTATTCGACCGACTCCTTGAGCACCTGGTCATCCCACGAGGTTTCGTTATACGGATGCAGTAGCACATGCGAGTGCAAATCCATCAGGCCGGGTATCAAGGTCTTGCCGGGCAGCGCGATGCGCTCGACGCCATCGGGTGCGGCGATGCCGGCCGCCGGGCCGACCGCTTCGATCTTGCCGTGCGCGACCAGCACGGCCCAGCCGGCGTGCGCCTGGCCGTCGCCGGTCCAGACGCGGTCCGGCGTCAGCAGCACCGGCGCGGCGTCGGCGGGAGCGGCGGCCACGGTGGCGGCGTTGGCCGACAGCGACATCATCACAGCCAGCAGGGTGGTCCAGGCGCGCATCGTCGTCATCCTTGAGGTTTCTATAATGAAACGCATAATAGCCTGTGCGCTGCAAAGGCGCAAAGGCGCGACTGGGCCAGCCCATACTTGATAAGCTGTCTTTTTGTCGTGCGAAAGAAGAAAGGAGCTGGCCATGCTGAGTGAAAAAAACGTCATGGCGACGGTGGCAGTCCGCGATATCCATAGCGCCATGGCTTTTTATGGCGGCACGCTGGGACTGGAACAAAGCGGCGCGCAGGGCGAGGATTTAATCGCTTATCGCAGCGGTGCATCGACGCTGCTGGTGTACCGGTCCGATTATGCGGGCAGCAATCACGCCACGGCCGCGACCTGGGCGGTCGGTGAAGATCTGGAACGGATAGTGCAAGAACTACTATCCAAAGGCGTGACCTTTGAACATTACAATATGCCGGGACTGACGCTGCAAGGCGATATCCACGTCGGCGCCGGCATACGGCTGGCATGGCTGCGGGACCCTGACGGGAATATCCTGAATATAGTCAGCGGATAAACCCGTCCGGCATCCCGGACGACCATTATTTAATCAGGAATTGCGCCTTATCCTTACCTTCGAGCCATTTCGGCGCGCGGCCACGGCCGGTCCACGTCTGGCCGGTGGCGTCGTCGCGGTACTTGGTCGGCACCGGAGCACGGGTTTTGACGACTTTGACCTTGGCGCTGGCGCCCAGGTCGGACGGGCTCAGATTGTAGTTGCGCATAATGCTGGCGATTTGTTCTTTGGCGGCGGCCAGTTCGTTTTTACGCGCGGTTTCGGCCAGAGTTTCTAATTCAGCGATCTTGGCTTTGTATTCCTGATAGGTCGTCATCTTTTATATCCTTGTTATAGGTGGATGGAGTAAATCGGCTGCATTGAATGTGAGACTGAAAAACCGTGCGTGACAATCTGTGACAATTCATGAACGCAAATTTACCATAAGAATAGAAGTCATCCCACTTATATCTGCAATAAATATCAATATAACTAGAAAACCCAATAATTTCCACAACTATATGTCAAAAACGTGGCGCGGATCGTAGCGATTTATTCTCCGAAGCACAGCGGCGCTATCGCCGTATATTCAGCGCGGGACGGCGTGTGGACGATGATATGGCGGGAGCGGCGGCTTTATCGCCGGCCGTAACAGATAGACAGCGCGGAATACCCGGGCAGCCGCCGGGAGCGGTATTGCGGCATCGGCGTCAGGAACAAACCGGCCGCGCGCCTTTACCTTCGGCGACCGTTTGGCGTATCAAATTCGCCAGGCGGCAAGTCGCCGGCCCGGCCGCCTCCGGATGGGCGACGATCAGCGACAGCGACAGGCGGCGGCGCTGGCCGACCCGCAGCGGCAGCGGCTTGAGCAGCCCGTCGGCCAGCTGCGCCTGCATTTTGTGCTCGGCCAGCCAGCCGAAGCCGAGGCCATTGCAGATCATCTCCATGCGCGTCAGCGGATTGGTGACGCTCCAGCGCTGGCCACCGGTCAGCCAGCTGTTGTCGCGCGGCGTCAGCGAGCCCGAATCGCGCACCACGATATGCAGGTTGCGCGACAGGTCGTCAATTTCCAGCTCACGTCCCAGCGCGTGCAGCGGATGGCAGGGGTGGGCCACGGCGACGAATTCGATGTCCATCAGCGCGTCGCCGAGAAAGCCGGGCGGCACGTGGCTGGTGATGGCCAGGTCGACGCGGTCCTCGATCAGCGCGTCGGCCGAGCCGCTCAGCACCGTCTCCTCCAGGTTCAGGCGCGTGTTGCGCGACCACGGTTCGAAGTCGCGCAACACCTGCACCAGCAGCTCGACCGGGAACAGGCTGTCGACGGCGATGCCGACCTGCGGCTCCCAGCCCTCGCTGAGACTTTGCGCCAGCTGCTCCAGCTGGAACGAGGCGCCCAGCAGCTCGCGCGCCTTGCGCAGCAGCGCCTCGCCGGTCTTGGTCAGGCGCGCGCGGCGGCCGTCGATTTCCAGCAGTTCCACGCCCAGCTGCTCCTGCAGTTTGGCGACCATGTAACTGACCGACGACTGGCTGCGGTGCAGCGCCTCCGCCGCCTGCGCGTAACCGCCGCATTCGACGATCGCCTGCAGCACCTGCCACTGTTCCAGTGTGCTCTTGGGGATCTTCATTTCGATTCCATGACAAAGGTGCCGTTCCAGTCGTCGGCCGGCGGATGTTCGGCCAGATGGGAACAGCGCTCGATGTACAGCGACGCCGCCTTGTCCTGCGGGTTCAACGCCAGCACCTCGGCGAACAGCCGGCCGGCGGCGGCCCAGCTGCGCCGGCGATACTGCGCCAGGCCGTTGCGGAACAGGCCCATGGCGTCGACCAGTTGCGGATAGCTGTCGTCGTCGTGGAAGTCCATCACCTCGTAGATCGCCACCGGCTGGGTCTTGCCCTTGACGACGACGATGTCCAACTCGCGCAGGCGGTAGGTGCCGCGCAGCGCGCGGTAGGTGAATTCGCTGATCAGGATGCGCGCGCCGTACTGCTTGCAGGCCGATTCCAGCCGCGCCGCCAGGTTCACGCCGTCGCCGATGATGGTGTAGTCCATGCGCTTGCGCGAGCCGATATTCCCGGACACCACCTGGTCGGTATTGAGGCCGATGCCGATTTCCACCGGCGGCTTGCCGTCGCCGGCGCGCGCCGCGTTCCACGCGCGCAGCGCGCGCATCATCGCGATGGCCGAGCGCACGGCGCGGTCGGCGTCGTCCTCGTGCCCGACCGGGATGCCGAAGGCGGCCATGATGGCGTCGCCGATGAATTTATCGAGCATGCCCTCCTCGCGCTGGATGCAGTCGACCATCAGCGTGAAGTATTCGTTGAGCAGCGCCACCGTGCCCTGCGCGCCCAGCGCCTCGGTGATGCTGGTGAAGCTGCGGATGTCCGAGAACAGCACCGTGGCCAGCACGTTTTTGCCGCCCAGCAGCTCGGCGCCGTTGGCCACCATCTGGTCGGCGATGCCGGGGTCCATATAGCGCGACATGGTCGAGCGCAGCCGCTTCTCGTTGGAGATGTCCTCGACCATCAGCATCCAGCCGATGCGCTTCTTCTCCATCGACAGCAAGGGCTGCACGCTGAAGTTGACCGACAGCGTGTCGGCGCCGCAGACCAGCTCCGCGTCCATCAGGTGTTCGGCGGCCTGGCCTTCCTCGACGTGGCGCAGGCGCTCCAGCACCCAGGCGTTGGCGCCGCTGAAGAAATCGGCGGCCGGCTTGCCGAGGATGGCCGCGCTGTCGGTGCGCAGGATGCGCAGGCCGGCCGCGTTGCAGGTGACGATCTTCTCCTGGCCGTCGAGCGTGATGACGCCGTTCGACATCGACTCCAGCATCGCCTCGTTATAGTTCTTCATCTGCTGCACGTCGGCGAACAGCTTGGCGTTTTCCAGCGCGATGGAAATCTGCGCGGTGAAGGCGCGCAGGCGCGACTCGTCCTCGTTGCTGAACGGCCCGCCGCGCTTGTTGAGCACCTGGGTCACGCCGATGGTCTTGCCATGCTTGTTGATGATGGGGACGCACAGGATGGAGCGCGTGAAGTAGCCGGTGCGCTTGTCGAACGCCGGATTGAAACGCAGGTCGGCATAGGCGTACGGGATGTTGATGGTCTTCCCGGAGGTGAAGACGGCGCCGGCGATGCCGGCGTTGTTGGGCAGGCGGATTTGCAGCGACTCCAGGCCCTGCCCCACTTCCGACCACAGCTCGCCGCTCTTCTCGTCGTTGAGGAACAGCGTCGAACGTTCGGCGTTGAGCAGGCGCGTGGCCTCGCCCATCACTTTTTGCAGCAGCGATCCAAGCTTGATATCGGCCGTCACTTCGGAGACGACGTCGATGAACTCCATCTCCTGGCGGCGCACCTTGTTCATGCTCTCCAGGAAGCGCGCGCTTTGCAGCGCCAGCGTGCCCTGCGTGGTCAGCGCCTCGAGCAGCTGCAAATCGCCGCGCGTGAACTTGCCGCGCTTTTTGTTCAGCGTCTGCGACACGCCGATGATCTCGCCCTTGAAGGTCTTGATCGGCACGCACAGGATGTTGCGCGTGACGAAACCGGTCTGCTCGTCGATGGCGCGGTTGAAGCGCGGGTCGGCGTAGGCGTCGGCGATCAGCACCGCCTCGCCGGTGGTGAACACATGGCCGGCGATGCCGACGTGGTTCATGAAGCGGATCTCGCGCTGGATGTTCCCCTGCGCGACGCGCGAGAACAGCTCGTTGGTGTCGGCGTCGTTGAGGAACAGCGTGCCGCGTTCGGCGCCCAGTTCATCGGTCGTCACGTCGACCAGCGCGGTGAGGATTTCGTCGAGCGTGTCGTAGGCCGCCATGCGGCGCGACACTTCCAGCAGCAGCTCGACCTGGCGCAGGCGGCGCCGCTGCACCCCCGCCGTGTCGACGGTCTTGGCGCGCGGCGCGGCGGCATCGGGCGCGATGGTCTCGCCATTTTTCGACGGCGATGGCGCAGGCGACGGTGGCAGGGACGCCGGCGTCGTGCGGGCCTTGGCGCGCGCAACGCTCATCACATCGGCCGATTGGGCAGGCGTCGCGGCGCCCGGTTTAGCGCGTGGCGGCATGGCGCGCCTCCAGTTCGGTGCGCAGGGCGCGGATGATGTCGTGCAGCTGCGTGACTTCGTTGCGGTGTTCGGTGGCCGCATGCTGCAGCGCGTCAGACTGTTCCAGCGTCTGGCGCTCAAGCTGTTCGCGCAACGCGGCGACGGCCGCGCGCAGCTGCACGATCTCGGCGTGGCTGGCCGCGTCGCTGGCTTTGACGGCGGCGTCCTTGTCGGCCCGCGCCAGTTCCAGCGCATCGCGCAGCGTGGCCACGGTGGCCTTGATCTGCTGCGTCTCGTTGTGGGCGCCGGCCAGCGCGTCCTGCAACTGCCGCTGGCGTTCTTGATGGGCGCTTTCCAATTCGCCGCGCAGCACGACCACGGTGCGCTGCAAGTCGCGCACTTCGGCCAGCGCCAGCGCCAGGGAATCTGGCTGCTCCGGCAAGGATGGGATGAGAGATGGCTTATTCAGGATAGTCCCGCAATCGTAGAGGAGTCGAACGCCGCAATCCGGCGCTCCATCATACCATCGGCGGATTCCTCGCTGCGGTGGCACATAACAACAGGCGCGACGCCGGACGACGGAATTCGGCACATGCATGAATAGCACCGTTATAATTCGCTCTCCTTATTTGCCATGGATTCTCCTATCGTGTCTGATCGCCTTGCCGTGTTGCCGCAGTATCTGCTGCCGAAAAAAGCGCTGACCAACTTCGCCGGCTGGGTCGCCGGCGCCAGGGCAGGCGCCATCACCACGGGGCTGATCCGCTGGTTCGTTGGCAAATACGATGTGAACATGGGTGAGGCGCTGAACCCGGACATCGGCAGCTACACCAGTTTCAACGATTTCTTCACGCGCGCGCTGCGTGCCGATGCGCGGCCGCTGGCGCACGCCGATTTCATCTGCCCGGTCGATGGCCGCATCAGCCAGTTCGGCGCCATCGACGAACACCAGATCTTCCAGGCCAAGGGCCACAGTTTCACGACGACGGCGCTGGTCGGCGGCGATAGTGCGCTGGCCGAGCAGTTCAAGCATGGCAGCTTCGCCAACCTGTATCTGAGCCCGCGCGACTACCACCGCATCCATATGCCATGCGACGGCAAGCTGACGCGCATGATCTATATACCGGGCGAGCTGTTCTCGGTGAACCCGACGACGGCGCGCGGCATCCCCGGCCTGTTCGCCCGCAACGAGCGCGTGGTGTGCGTGTTCGACACGGCCCAGGGCCCGTTCGTGATGGTGCTGGTGGGGGCCACCATCGTCGGCAGCATGGCCACCGTGTGGCATGGCGTGGTCAATCCGCCGCGCGCGCCGCAAATCTGCGAATGGACTTACCGGGACCAGAACATCGCGCTGAAAAAAGGTGACGAGCTGGGACGCTTCCTGCTCGGCTCCACCGTCGTCATGCTGTTCCCGAAGGAGACGCTGCACTTCAATGCGCAGTGGCAGCCGGCCGGTCCGGTGCGGCTCGGCGAAGCGATGGCGGACCTGAAGTAACTACAGGCCGAGATCCTCGCCGGCATCGTAGATCGATTCGAGCATATCCAAAAACACCCGCGTCTTGGCCGGCATCAGCCGGCGGCCGGGGAAGACGGCCCATCCCGTCACCGCCGGAAAACTCCATTCCGGCAGCACCCGCACCAATTCCCCGGTCTGCAAAAAGCGTCCCGCGAACTGCTCGCTGCTGGCGCCTATGCCGGCGCCGGTGGCCGCCATGCGCACCAGCAGCTCCGGCGAGTTGGCCATCAGGCGCACCGGCAGGTCGCGCTCCCAGCGCGTTTTGCCGCGCAACAGGGTCCAGTGGATCATGCCGTGCACGCGCGGCGGAAGACTCATCAAATCGTGCTTGAACAAGTCGTCGGGATGCTCGGGCAGGCCGCGCAGCGAGGTGTACGACGGCGCCGCGTACAAGCCCATGGTGCTGAAGGCGATGCGCCGCGCGGCCAGCGACGCGTCGTCCGGCAGGTCGCCCATGCGGATCGCCAGGTCGAAATTCTCGGCCAGCAGGTCGACCCGGCGCGGCGACAGATCCAGCTCCAGCGTGATGGCAGGATAGCGGGTCATGAACTGCGCCATCACCTGCCCCATGCGGTAGTTGGCGAAATCGCCGGGCATCGACACGCGCAGCAAGCCGCTGGGCGCGCCCTGCCGGTGCTGCGCCAGCGCGGCGGCGGCCTCGGTTTCGTCGGCCACCTTGCGCGCGTGGTCCAGCAGGCTGGCGCCGAATTCGGTCAGCACCAGTTTGCGCGTGGTGCGCTGGAGCAGGCGCTCGCCCAGCTGCGCTTCGAGCTGGGACAGGCGGCGCGACACCGTCGATTTGGGCAGTTGCACGCGTTCGGCCGCCATGCTGAAACTGCCGCATTCGACGATGCGGGCGAACAGTAGCAGGTCGCCGGGGTCGATTTCCATGGATTGTTCCATCAGTGGATTAATGTTATCCATTCTAATGGATTCCCGACGGTATTTGGAACTGTTAAAGTTCATCCATCCCAGCACCAACCCCACACAAGGAGCTTCCAAATGAACATCCTGCAAATCAATTCCAGCGCCCGCAGCAGCGGTTCCGAATCGACCCGTTTGGCCGACGCCATCGTCGCCAAGCTGCGCGCCGCCACGCCAAACGCCACGCTGGCCCGCCGCGACCTGGCCGCCGATCCGCATCCGGTGATCGACGAGCCGACCTTGCAGGCGCTGTTCACGCCAGCCGACCAGCGCAGCGCCGAACAGGCGGCGCGCATCGCGCTGGACGACGCGCTGATCGCCCAGGTGCAAGCGGCCGACGTGATCGTGATCGGTTCGCCGATGTACAACTTCGGCATCACCGTGCAGCTGAAAAGCTGGTTCGACGCCATCGCCCGCGCCGGCGTCACGTTCAAGTACGGCCCGACCGGCCCTGTCGGCCTGCTGACCGGTAAAAAAGTCTACGTCGCCGTGGCGCGCGGCGGCGTGCACCTGGACGGTCCTAGCGACACCCAACTGCCGCACCTGAAAATGTTCCTGAGCTTCCTCGGCCTGACCGACGTGCAGTTCGTCTACGCCGAAGGCATGGGCATGGGTCCGGAAGCCGTCGCCAAGGCGCAGGCGCAGGCGGAAGAACAGATCAACGCCGTACTGGTATAAACCGGCGCCGCGACGAGGCGGCACACACAAGGAGCAAGCAATGACACAAGCGACACAAACGAGCGTGGTATCGGACAGCGTCAACAACGGACGCGGCGTCGAGCGCATTATCCACGGCCAGGCCGTGATGGACGGCGCCGGCGTGAAGATCAACCGCGTGCTGACGCAGCCCTTGCAGCGCCGCCTCGATCCCTTCCTGATGCTCGACGCCTTCGGCAGCGACAAGGCCAACGACTACATCGCCGGCTTCCCCAGCCATCCGCATCGCGGCTTCGAAACCGTGACGTATATGCTGGAAGGCCGCATGCGCCACAAGGACAGCGCCGGCAACGAGGGCTTGCTGACCAACGGCGGCGTGCAATGGATGACGGCCGGCCGCGGCGTGATCCACTCGGAGATGCCGGAGCAGGAAGCCGGCGTGATGGAGGGCTTCCAGCTGTGGCTTAACCTGCCGGCGCGCGACAAGCTGCGCAAGCCGTGGTATCGCGACTTCAACGGCGCGGATGTCCCCGTATTCACCACCGACGCCGGCGTCGGCGTGCGGGTGATCGCCGGCGCCAGCCACGGCGTGCAGGGCGCGGTGCAGCGCGAAGTGACGGAGCCGATTTATATCGACATCGACCTGCCGGCCGGCGCCACCTTCCATCAGGCGCTGCCGCCGGGGCACAACGCGTTTATCTACACCTATCGCGGCGTGGTTGATATAGGCGACAAGGCGGTGCCGGAAAAAAGCATGGCGATCCTGGAGAATGCCGCCGGCGCCGACGGCGTCACGCTGCATGCGACGCAGGCCAGCCGCGTGATCCTGATCGCCGGCCAGCCGCTCAACGAGCCTATCGTGCAGTATGGCCCGTTCGTGATGAACACGCAGGCCGAGATCGTACAGGCGGTCGAGGACTTCCGCGCCGGGAAGCTGGGCGAGGAAGCGCAGCACTGATTTTCACCGACCTTTTCATGGTTCCCTTTTGGGCCGGCT
>Ga0209901_1000622_pt1 | contig 12923 bp, 11 predicted proteins | sample OrgsoiDNA_201058_FD_185806 | JGI IMG/M metagenome (GOLD analysis project Ga0209901, IMG submission 185806) | Permafrost soil microbial communities from the Arctic, to analyse light accelerated degradation of dissolved organic matter (DOM) -... | ecosystem: Environmental > Terrestrial > Soil >...
CATTTTGACACCCTTTTACCAAAGCACCCATACATGACGATAGCAACACCTGCCGCGTCGGCCAGCGACGCCCAAGCGCCATTTTTGCTGATTGACCAGCTGGTCAAGGAATTCGATGGCGTGCGCGCCGTTGATGCGATTTCTGTGACGATCAACAAGGGCGAGATTTTCGCCTTGCTGGGCAGTTCAGGCTGCGGCAAGTCGACCCTGCTGCGCATGCTGGCCGGTTTCGAGACGCCGACTTCGGGCAGCATCCGCCTGGCAGGGCAGAGCATCGTTGACGTGCCGCCACATCAGCGGCCGATCAATATGATGTTCCAGTCGTATGCGCTGTTTCCGCATTTGTCGGTATGGGACAACATCGCTTTTGGTCTGCGCCGCGATGGCTTGCCGAAAGCGGAGATAACCGCGCGCGTGGAGCAGATGCTGGCGCTGGTACAGCTGACGCAATATGCGAAGCGCAAGCCGCACCAGCTGTCGGGTGGGCAGCAGCAGCGCGTGGCGCTGGCGCGCAGCCTGGCCAAGCGTCCGCAATTGCTGCTGCTCGATGAACCACTGGGCGCGCTCGACAAGAAGCTGCGCGAGCGCACGCAGATGGAACTGGTGAATATCATCGAACAGGTGGGCGTCACTTGCGTGATGGTCACGCACGACCAGGATGAAGCGATGAGCATGGCCACGCGCATCGCCGTCATGAGCGAAGGGCGCATTCTGCAGGTGGGCGCGCCCGGTGAAATCTATGAAACGCCGAACTGCCGCTTCGTTGCCGACTTTATCGGCAGCGTGAATTTGTTCGATGGCCGCATCACGGAAGACGAACCCGATCACGTGGTGGTCGATACGCCCGATGGCCGCCAGTATGTCGCCCATGGCATTACGGGCAACCTGGGCATGGATGTGTCGGTGGCCGTGCGCCCTGAAAAAATCGCCATCCAGATCGACGCTCCCACGCTCGAAGAACGCGCTTCGCCAGCAGAACATGGCTATAACTGCGCCCAGGGTGTAATCGTTGCGATGGCGTATTTTGGCAATGAAACCAGCTACCACGTGCGCCTCGACAGCGGCACGGTGGTGAAGGTGTCGCGCACCAACGCGGCCCGCCATGACATCGCGCGTCTGGAGCGCGAGCAGCGCGTATGGGTGTGGTGGGATGGCGCCGATATCGTCGTGCTGACCAGCTGAGGCCATCATGACGTCCATGCTGAAAATGCTGCGCAATCTCGTCACCCTGCGCTGGATCACGGGGAAGAACGCCGTGATCGCCGTGCCGGCGCTGTTCCTGACAATCGCCTTTTTGATCCCCTTCCTGATCGTGCTGCGTATCAGCCTATCCGATATGGACACGGCCGGCAGCCCCTTCGGCGGCTTGCTGTCGTATGTCGACGGCATCGTCGTGTTGAAGGTCAAGGTCGCCAATTACCTGTTCATCGCCGCCGATGAACTGTATCTGCTCACTTACCTCAGCTCCATCAAGTATGCGGCGATTACTACCGCCATCTGCCTGGTGATCGGCTATCCGTTTGCCTACTTCATGGCGCGCGCCAAGCCGTCCATCCGCCCGGTGCTGATGATGCTGGTGATGCTGCCGTTCTGGACTTCTTTTTTGCTGCGCGTGTATGCGTGGAAGGGCATCCTGGCCAACCAGGGTTTGCTGAACGACTTGCTGTTGTCCCTGGGTCTGATCAGCGCACCGCTGCACATGATGAACACCTCGTTTTCGCTGGTGGTTGGCATGGTCTACGCTTATTTGCCGTTCATGATCCTGCCGCTGTACGCCAACCTGGTGAAGATGGACATGCGCTTCCTGGAAGCGGCGGCCGACCTGGGCGCCACGCCATTGCAGGCGTTCTGGCGCATCACCGTGCCCCTGTCGAAGTCGGGCATCATCGCCGGCGCCATGCTGGTTTTCATTCCATCGGTGGGCGAATATGTGATCCCCGAGCTGCTGGGCGGCCCGGAAACGCTGATGATAGGCCGCGTGCTGTGGGATGAATATTTTACGAATAATGACTGGGCCATGGCTTCGTCGGTGACGGTGCTGGTGATCTTGCTGATCCTGGTGCCGATGGCGATTTTTAACAAGTACAAGACGGACCAGGATGGAGGGGAGCGGGCATGAGCGCAAATGTGAGTGGAGCGACCTTTTTGCAGCGCTGGTTCGGCCGCGGCTGGCTGTCCTTGGGCTATTTGTTCCTGTACCTGCCCATTATCGTGCTGATCGTCTTTTCGTTCAACAGCTCGCGCCAGGACATGGTGTGGAGCGGCTTTTCGCTGCGCTGGTATAGCGAATTGATGAACGATAGCGAAATCATCTCGGGTTTTGGCCTGTCGCTGAAGATTGCCTTCATGTCGGCCACGTCTTCCGTGATCCTGGGTACCTTCGCTGCGTTTGCCTTGAACAGCTACCAGCGCTTCCGTGGCCGCACCTTGTTTTCGTCCATGGTCAGCGCGCCGCTGGTGATGCCGGAAGTGATCATCGGCCTGTCCTTGCTGCTGATGCTGGTGTCCATGCAAAAGGTATTCGGTTTTCCTGAGCGGGGCGTGCTGACGATCTGGCTAGGCCACACCCTGCTGGGCATGGCGTATGCGGCGGTGGTGGTGCAATCGCGCTTGCAGGAAATGAGCAAATCGCTGGCCGAGGCGGCGATGGATCTGGGCTGCCGCGCGCACCAGGTGTTTTTCCTGGTGACCCTGCCGAATATCACGCAGGCGCTGGCATCGGCCTGGCTGCTGACGTTTACGCTCTCGCTGGATGATGTGGTGCTGTCAGCCTTTTTGTCTGGCCCCGGTTCGACCACCATGCCGCTGGTGATCTTTTCGCGTGCGCGCCTGGGCCTGGACCCGCGCGTGAACGCCGTGGCCGCCCTGACGATCCTGGTAGTGACGATCGCCGTGATCATTTTCAGCGTGATGCTGGCGCGCGCCGACCGGCGCCGCCGCAAGCAGATGTCCGCCGCGTACGCACAGGAAGAGTAGACTGGCTGCTTCACCAGACAGGAGACCGCCATGGCAGAAGCAGCAGACTGGAATGCACGGGCCGCAGAGCTCAAGATCGATGGCCGCGCCTTTATTAACGGCCAGCGCGTAGCGGCCTTGTCGGGACAGGTATTCGACAATCTGTCGCCCATCGATGGCCGTCTGCTGGGGCAGGTGGCGCGCTGCGATAGCGTGGACGTCGATGCGGCCGTGCTGGCCGCGCGTACCGCGTTTGACGACCGGCGCTGGGCCGGCAAGTCGCCTGCGCAGCGCAAGCGGGTGCTGCTCAAGTTTGCCGACCTGGTGCAAAAGCATGGTCCCGAGCTGGCGCTGCTGGAAACGCTGGACATGGGCAAACCGATCAAATACAGCCAGAGCGTGGACGTGGGCGCCACGGCTAATTGTTTGCGCTGGTATGGCGAAGCGATTGACAAAATCTACGATGAAATCGCCCCCACGCCCGCCAACAGCCTGGCCCTGATCACGCGCGAACCGGTGGGCGTGGTGGCCGCCATCGTGCCATGGAATTACCCGATGATCATGGCCGCCTGGAAGATCGCGCCGGCGCTGGCAGCCGGTAATAGCGTGATCCTGAAACCGTCTGAAAAATCTCCCTTGACGGCCTTGCGTCTGGCCGAACTGGGCCTGGAAGCAGGCTTGCCAGCCGGTGTCCTGAATGTGCTGCCCGGTTACGGCCATGAGGCGGGCGCCGCGCTGGCCCTGCATATGGATATCGATTGCATCGGTTTTACGGGTTCCACGCGCACGGGAAAATTGATCGTGCAGATGGCGGGCCAGTCGAATCTGAAACGGGCCTGGACTGAACTGGGCGGCAAGTCGGCCAATATCGTCTGCGCCGATTGCCCGGACCTCGATCAAGCCGTGGCAGCCGCCGTCGGTTCCATCTTTTTCAACCAGGGTGAAAGCTGCAACGCGCCGTCGCGCCTCTTCGTGGAAGAGTCGATCAAGGCAGAGTTTTTGCAAAAAGCGCTGGCCATGCTGCCCCGTTTCCAGCCCGGCGATCCGCTCGATGAAGCCACCGTGATGGGCGCCATCGTCGACGCCACGCAGATGAGCACCGTGATGGGCTATATCGCGGCCGGCCAGCGCGAAGGCGCGCAGCTGCTGGGCGGCGGCGCACCGGCGCGCATGGAAACCGGTGGCCATTATGTGCAGCCAACCATTTTCGATGGCGTCGATGGCAGCATGACGATAGCGCGTGAAGAGATCTTCGGCCCCGTCCTGTCGGTGCTGGGTTTTACCGATATCGCCGACGCGGTGAAGCAGGCCAACGCCACGCCCTATGGCTTGCAGGCAGCCGTGTGGACGTCCGATATCAGCAAGGCCATCCAGACGGCACGCGCCCTGCGCGCGGGCACTGTCCACGTCAACCAGTATGATGGCGACGATATCACGGTGCCGTTCGGCGGCTATAAACAGTCAGGCAATGGCCGCGATAAATCCCTGCACGCGCTCGACAAATACACGGAGTTGAAGACGACCTGGATACAGGTGGGTTAACACAGCCCTTTGTCGCGGCAGTAGCGGCGTACCGAATCGTCGATGGTCGGCAGTGCGCCGAACAGCTTTTGCTGCCGCTGGCTGTCGTGGCTGACATAGCCTCCCTTGCGTATCCACGCCAGTACCCTGGCCTGGTCCCGCAGGCGCGGCGAGAAAAATCTGGCCACCAGCGGCAAGAGCGCGACAATAAAAGACGGGAAAACGGGCCTGGCAACGACCGGCCGGCCCAGCACCCGCGTGAATGCCGCCGCCACCAGGGTGCCCGTGGCCGGCACATCGCAGCAGATATCCACGCTCTGGTTCAGCTCCGAGGCTGGCATGTCGAGGGCGGCATGGGCCGCGTAGCGGGCCAGGTCCGGGGAATAGATCATGCTCATCGGCACGCCAGGTACGATGTCTGGAAAGATACCTTGTCGTACCTTGTCCGCGACCACATCCTGGGCGCGGTCGAGGAAGGCGCCGGCGCGCAGGGCGAGATAGGGCTGGTGTTTCTCGGCCAGGTATTTCTCAGCTAGTAACTTTTGCGCAAAGTGGGGTACATCGGGCGCCTTGTCGCATGCGAGGATAGAAACCAGCACGAAGCGGGGGATGCCGGCCTGTCTGGCCGCGTCCACCAGATGGCGGTATCCCTCGGTATCCGTGCGCGAATTGTCGCCTTGCGTGCGGGCCGAGTGGGCGCTGAAGCCGGCGGCGCTGGCAATCACCGCCGCAGCCCTGGGTTCGCTTGCCAGCGCCCTTTGCAGCGCAGCGGGGTCCATCAGGTCGGCCACCACAAAGTCCGTCACGCCCAGCGCTACGAGTTTGCTGCGGTCGCTGGTGGCCCTCACCATGGCCCTGACATGGGTGCCTTTTTTGAGCAGGGCGCGCACGATTTCCGAGCCCAGCGTTCCTGAAGCGCCCACCACGGTGACTGTTCTGGTGTCCATGTATTTTCCTTGAGAATTGGATGTCATGGCAGCATGGTAAAAGGGCCGTCAGATATAATCTATGCGATGAAGTATTCAATTATGTCGAGATCGTCCAGAGTTGAGGCGGATCCGCTCTCGGAGGTGCTCTCCCTGCTCAAGCCGCGCAGCTATATGTCCGGCGGCATCGACGCGGGCGGTCAATGGTCGTTCCAGTTCGCGCCCAGCAACTGCTTCCTGTGTTTTGCGCTCGTCAGCGGCCAGTGCTGGCTTGCTATCGATGGGGAAGATGAGGCGGTACTGTTGCAAGCGGGCGATTTTGTGGCCCTGCCGCACGGACCGGCGTTCCGTCTTGCCAGCGACCTGGCGCTGCCCCCGGTGGACGTGCGCTCGGTCGTGACCGGGCCCATGAATGGGAACATTGTTACTTGGCAAGGCGGCGGAGCGTGCCTGGGACTGACGGCTTTCTTTAGCTTTGCTACCGAGCACGGGAACATTCTTTTGGCTTTGCTGCCCGCGCTTGTGCATCTGCGCAGCCCTGCGGATCGTGCTGTCATGCAATGGTATTTGGAACGCATGATGGCCGTATTGCAAGACCCGCAGCCAGGCGATACGCTGCTCGGTGAACACCTTGCGCAAATGATGCTGATCGAAATGCTGCGCCTGCATGTGGCGCAGCAAGACACGGAAAGAGTCGGCTGGCTGTTCGCGCTGTCCGATCGGCATTTGAGAGCGGTCATCACGGCCATGCATGAGCGCCCCGGCCATGGTTGGACGGTACAGGAACTTGCCCAACTTGCTTGCATGTCGCGCTCGGCCTTCTCAGTGCACTTCAAAAAGAAGGTGGGCATGCCCGCCATGGCGTACCTGGTCCGATGGAGGATGCTGCTGGCAAGCGACCGGTTGTTGCAGTCGCAAGATGCGGTCTCCACCATCGCACTGGAACTGGGCTACCGCTCCGAAAGTGCGTTCAGCTTTGCCTTCAAGCGGGAAATGGGCTGTTCTCCGCGTAATTATTCCCTTACGCTAGCGGGCTAATAGGCCAGCTGCGGATACCAATCCTTGCCGCGCCCGGCCGGCGTCAAGTCCAGCAAATTCCATAAGGGCGTCGGATCGGGTGCGCCGCGCGGGTCTTGTCCCGGGTCTTGGGTGCCGCCCAGTTCCGCGCCCCAGAAGTGGTAGATCTTGCCGTTGCGCCTGACCCAGATATCGAGCGCCGGCCATTCGCTGCCGTCCGGCGCCAGGCCCCGGTAATCGCGCGCATAACTATCGTCCACTGTCGCGTAAAACGGCAGGTTGCGCCAACCGCGCTCGCGGGCGAAGGCCAGTTGCCGCTCGACCGGCGAGCGGCCGATCACGGCCACGGCGATGCGCTGCCGCAGGTCGGCCACCGGCGTATCGAGCGACCCCAGGAAAGCGGTGCACATGGGGCAGGGCCGCTGCCGCTGCGGGCCATACATCCAGAAATAAGTCAGCAAGGTGTCGTGTGCACCGAACAGCTCGGCCAGGTGTACGGTCTTGCCATTTTCATCCTTGAAGGCATAGTCGGGCGGTTCGCCGCCCAGCGGCAAGGCGCGCCGTTGCTGCGCAACGCGTTCGATATGGCGCCGCAATTCGATTTCCTCCGCCAGCAAGGCCACCCGCGCGCTGCGGTATTCGTCGCTGTCGTTCGGATAGGGCTTGCTGGCCTTGGCGGCCAGCGTGGTGGCCGGTTCCAGTGTGCTCATGTCGTGCTCCCTGTCTCAGTGAGTTGCCAGGAGAGTCACGCTACGCCGTTCGCAGCCATCCCGATGTGCGCTGCTTCACGCATGTTCCGCAGTTTCTTTGTATTTTCAATATTTTTCTTTACAGATACCTTTTCCATATGCAACTATTCTATTTATGGCAATCTTACAACTGGGAGAAATTGCATGAAAGTCGGACTGAATCAGCTAAAAAATATGGCATTGGCGTTATTGTTGGCAAGCAGCATACCCGCGCTGGCCCAGTCCAGCACTGCAGATGTGCCCTGGACGGGGACTTGGGCGGTTACGCCGTGGACCACCGGTGACGCCGGCTTTAATAACCAGACTATTCGCCAGATTGTCTATACCAGTATCGGCGGTTCGGCGGCGCGGGTGCGGCTGTCTAACCTGTTCGGTAGCGAGCCATTGCAAATCGGTAACGTGCATATCGCACTGCGCGACAGCGACGCCCGCATCATCCCCGGCAGCGACAGACTGGCGACTTTCGGCGGCCAGACGGCGATCACCATCCCGCGCGGCGCGGAAGTGCTCAGCGATGCGGTGGCCCTGGAGGTGCCGGCGCTGGGCAATGTGGCGGTCAGCATCTATCTGCCTGGACGCACGGCGAATAATTCAACCGGCCACGCCGGTTCGCTGCAAGACGTGTATATCGCGCCCGGTGATGTGGGCGGCAGCGTCGATTTGCCGGGCGGCAGCGCCAACTCGGTCAGCGGCCAGGCGTATTACTTTCTGACCGGCCTGGACGTGCAAAACCCGGCCGCGACCGGCGCCGTGGTGGCGTTCGGTGCGTCGATCACCGATGGCATCGCCTCGCGCGGCAATGTGAACCGCCGCTGGCCGAACGATCTGGCGCGCCGCTTGCAACAAGCCAATATGACGATCGGCGTGCTGAATCAGGGTATCAGCGGCAATAACTTTTTCTACGATGGCGCGGGCCAGGCTGGCCGCACCCGCTTCAATCGCGATGCCTTGCAGCAAGCTGGCGTGAAATGGGTGATCGTCTCGGATGACGCGGTCAATAGCCTGAACAATGGTAATCCGCCACCGGCAGCCGACTTTATCGCCGTGTACAAGGAATTGATCGCCCAGGCGCACCAGGCCAACGTCAAGTTCCTGTGCTCGACCCTGACGCCATTTCACGGCACGCCGCAATGGACGCCGGCCGCCGAAAACGTCCGCGCCCAGCTCGAAGCATTCATGAAAAGTCCGGATAGCGGCTGCGACGGCATCGTCGACCAGGCGCTGGCGACCAGCGATCCGGCTGACCGGACCCGCTACTTGCCAGCCTTCAATGCCGGTGACAGCCTGCATCCGAATGAAGAGGGCTTGCAGGCGATTGCCGACGCCGTACCGCTGAATAAACTGCGCTTGCTGCCAGCCGTGACGAAACCGCAGGTCTGCGGCCAGTTGCTGGCCGGCGAAGGCTTGTTGCGCGGCGAAACGCTGAGCTCCTGCGACGGACGTTTTACGTTCAGCCTGGGCCAGGATGGCAACTTGACGATTGCCGATGGCGACACGCAGTTATGGGCCAGCGGCACGGCTGGCAGCAGCGCGGCCGAAGTCGTGCTGCAAGACGATGGCCGGCTGGTTGAGTACGATGCCAGGGGCAATGTGCTGTGGCAAAGCGACAGCAGCAGCCATCCGGGCGCCGTGACCTTCTTGCAAAATGACGGGAATCTGGTGATCTACAGTAACAACCAGCCGGTGTGGGCCTCGAATACCTGCTGCCACTGAGTTATTTGACTGAGTTGCTTGAGATGTGGCCGCCTGGCGGCCACACCTGGAATACGATCAATACGATCAGAAGCAGTGTTCCAGCGCCGGGAAGCTGCCATCCTTGACGGCTTTGACATAGCCGGTGACGGCGTCGTCGATGCTGGCCGCGCCTTCCATGAAGTTGCGCACGAAGCGTGCCTTGCGCCCTGGAAACACGCCCAGCATGTCGTGCATGACCAGCACCTGGCCCGAGCAGTCGGGACCGGCGCCGATGCCGATGGTGGGAATGCTCAGCATTTCGGTCACTTCCTTGCCCAGCTGGCTAGGCATCGCTTCCATCAGCACGATGGCGGCGCCCGCATTTTGCAGGGCCAGTGCATCGTTTTTCAGCTGCGTGGCGCTTTCCGTGCTCTTGCCTTGCACCTTGTAGCCGCCCAGTTGATGCACCGATTGCGGTGTCAAACCAATGTGGGCGCAGATGGGGATGCCGCGTTCGCTGAGGAATTTCACGGTGTCGGCCAGCCAGGCGCCGCCCTCGATCTTGATCATGTGTGCGCCAGCCTGCATTAGCAGGACGGCATTGGCGTACGCCGTTTCAGGCGTGCCATAGGCGCCGAACGGCAGGTCGGCCATGATCATGGCCGATTTTGCGCCGCGCGCCACCGACGCCGTGTGGTAAGCCAGTTCGGCCACGGTGACGGGCAGGGTGGAGTTGTGGCCGTTGCAGACCATGCCCAGCGAATCGCCGATCAGCAGGATCTCTACGCCGCAGCGGTCCATCAGCGACGCGAAGCTGGCGTCGTAGCACGTCAGCATGGAAATTTTTTCACCGGCGGCGCGCAGCGTGGCCAGCGTGTGGATGGTCACTGCCTTGTTGGCGACAGGCTTGGCTGGCGCAGGCGCCGGGGCGGCAGTCTTGTCTTTCGCGGCCAAATCTGTTCCTTGCAAATAAGCGGACATAGGTATTCTCTAGAGTAAAAGGGGGGTGACGCGTGTGCAACGCCGCTAGTGTAGACCTTTATTCACCAGCGTGCAGCGGCGGCATTTTATTGCATGGATGGTGATAATGCTCAGAGCTTGCTGATGGCCTGGTCCGCCACCTTGGGCAAAAAGGCCAGTGCGGGGCCCAGGCCAGGCACGGCGATGGCGGGCGCCAGTTCCAGCAGCGGCACCAGCACGAAGGCGCGCTCGGTCAATCGCGGATGGGGCACCGTCAAGGTGGCGCTGCTGATCTGTTCATCGCCATACAGCAGCAAGTCCAGGTCCAGCGTGCGCGGCGCGTTGCGGTAAGGCCGCTCGCGTCCGTGCGCCGCTTCGATGGCGTGCAGCGCCTGCAGCAATGCTTCGGCTGGCAGGCTGGTGCTGATGTGGGCCACGGCGTTGATGTAATCGTCGCCGCTCGAATCGATCGGCGCCGTGCGGTAGCTGCCGGACGCCGCCAGCAAGGTGGCGCCAGGCAGGCGCGCCAGGCGCGCGATGGCGTCTTGCACATTCGCGCGCGCATCGCCCAGGTTGGCGCCGATGCCGATGTAGGCGTTCACTTGCATTATTCGCCGCTGGTGGAGCCGGTGCTGGTCTTGCTGCGGCTGCTGCGGCGTGGCGGGCGTTTTTTCTTGACGGCGCCGGGAGCGGCATTGGCGCTGGCCAGCAGCGCTTCGCGCGTTTCTTCATCGCCTTCATAAAAGGCTGTCCACCATTCGCCCAGTTCCATCTCGATCTCGCCGGAAGCGCAGCGCAGCAGCAGGAAGTCGTAGCCGGCGCGGAAGCGCAAGTGTTCCAGCAATTTGTAGGGCGCCTTGCCGACACGGCGTTCGAAACGGGGCTGCATCGACCAGATGTCGCGCATGTCGGAACCGATCTTGCGCTGCAAGGCCAGTTTTTCCGTTTGCGAATCGAGCACGTCGTCGGCCGCCAGGTGCAGCGCGGGGATGGTCGATTCGCCGGCGGCGCGGTAGGCGGTCCACTTTTCCAGCACCTGGTGCCACAGCAGCGAGGCAAACAGGAAGCCGGGCGAGACGGTCTTGCCGGCGGCGATGCGCGCGTCGGTGGCGTCCAGCGCCAGGGTGACGAATTTCGCGCCCAGCGGCTGTTCCAGCACCACGTCCAGCAATGGCAGCAAGCCGTGATGCAAGCCTTCCTTGCGCAGCTGCTGCAAACAGGCCAGCGCATGGCCGCTCATGAGGAGCTTGAGCATTTCATCGAAGACGCGCGGCGCGGGCACATTGTTGATCAGGGTAGCCATCACGGGGATCGGTGCGGCGGTGGCCGGTTCGATGGTGAATTTCAGCTTTGCTGCAAAGCGCACCACGCGCAGCATGCGCACCGGGTCTTCGCGGTAGCGTTCTTCCGGCTTGCCTATCATGCGCAAGGTCTGGGCGCGGATATCTTCCACGCCGCCATGGTAGTCCAGCACTTCCTGCGTGGCCGGGTTGTAGTACATGGCGTTGATGGTGAAGTCGCGGCGCAGCGCATCTTCGTGCTGCAAGCCGAAAGTATTGTCGCGCAATACGCGGCCATGCTCATCCTTGGGCGCAGAGTCTGAACCGGCGCCGCGGAAGGTGGTCACTTCCAGCAAGTCCTGGCCAAACATCACATGGACGATCTGGAAACGCTTGCCGATGATGAAGGCGCGGCGGAACAGTTTTTTCACCTGTTCCGGCGTGGCGTTGGTGGCGATGTCGAAGTCTTTCGGCTTCACGCCCAGCAGCAAATCGCGCACGGCGCCGCCGACCACGAACGCTTCGTAGCCCGCTTCCTGCAGGCTGCTGGTCACGCGGATGGCGTTCGAGGTCACCAGTTTCGGATCGATTCCGTGTTGCGCAGGACCGAGCACGGTGGCTACCGTGGTGTCGCGCGCTGCCTCTTTTTTAACGCCGAGGATCTTGCGGATGAATTTTTTAATCATTGAATAAGTGGAGTGATGGCCAGCCGTGGATCGATGCATGTGCGCTCAAAGCGGCGTTGGGATTGGTTGCGACGGGGTGGGTAACAACCGACATCAGCGGAATGTCATTATGCGAATCGCTGTAAAAATAACTGCGCTCGAACTGGCCCAGTTGCTTGCCCAGCTTTTCCAGCCAGGCGTGGGTGTGGGTCAGCTTGCCGGCGCCCAGGGTCGGCGTGCCCAGCAGCTTGCCCGTGATATTGCCTGCTTCATCCGTTTCGGGCATGGCGGCGATCAGATGCTCGACGCCCAGCGCGGCGGCGATGGGTTTGGTGATGAAATGGTTGGTGGCCGTGACGATGGCCAGCAGATCGCCTGCATCGCGGTGCTGTTTGAGCAGCGCCAGCACTTCAGGGCGGATCGCCGGGGTGACGACTTCCGCCATGAACTGGGCATGCAGCGCATCGAGGCGCGTGCGGGGAAACTGCGCCAGCGTGCCCAGCGAGAATTCCAGGTATTCCACGGCATCGAGCGTGCCGGCCTGGTATTGCGCGAAGAATTCGTTGTTGCGGCGGGTGAATTCGGCGGCATCGACGGCACCGATACGTACCAGGAATTCGCCCCACTCGTGATCCGAGTCGATGGGCAGCAGGGTGTGGTCGAGGTCAAACAGGGCCAGATTCATCATTCTTTCGCTTCCGCCTGCAGCAACTCGCGCAACAATGGCAAGGTGATCGGGCGTTGGGTTTCCAGGGAATAGAGGTCGAGGGAGTCCAGCATCGTCGACAGCGAACGCATGTCGCGCCGGAAATGGGACAGCAGATAGGGTAACACGCCCGGCGACAAGGTCAAGCCACGGGTAGCGGCTGCCTGGGTCAGGGCGGCAATTTTTTCTTCATCCGTCAAGCCGTGGATCTGGTAGATCAAGCCCCAGCCCATGCGCGTGCGCAAGTCTTCGCGCACCGGCAGCACGGCAGGCGGCACGGCGCCGCTGCAGACCATGAAGGCCTGGTTGGCGCGGATTTCATTGAATAGCGCAAAGGCGTCGATCTGCGCCAGCGGCGACAGCTTTTCGCAATCGTCGAGCAGATACAGGTCGACCTCGGGCGAGTAGACGAATTCGGACTCGATCGAGAATGGCGAAATATAGCGCGCGCGCTCGGTGCTGGCCAGGGC
>Ga0209901_1000623_pt1 | contig 12920 bp, 12 predicted proteins | sample OrgsoiDNA_201058_FD_185806 | JGI IMG/M metagenome (GOLD analysis project Ga0209901, IMG submission 185806) | Permafrost soil microbial communities from the Arctic, to analyse light accelerated degradation of dissolved organic matter (DOM) -... | ecosystem: Environmental > Terrestrial > Soil >...
TTTCCGCTGTATTTCAGTCCTTCGTAGCACTTGCCCCTCTCGCTGCGAAGCTCAGGATAGCGACATGATTATCAGAGCCCTACAGGCACATCAGGGCGATGTACGAGACGAATTCATGCGCCCGAACACAAATTGTCCCAGGTACCAAACTAGGTCTGCGTTCGCGAGGATGTCCTCCTCCGTTACTGTTGAGGCCTCAAGTTTCATACGGCGGAGCATGAGTTTGCCTTGGCTCGACGTGATCCATGAGCGGACCAAATCTTTACGGGTTTTTAAGTCCGCAGAATTGAAGTGTTCACGTCCTTTAAGCGATTCTTCATTCATGCGTGCACGGACTTCTTCCTCACGCGACGCCATGGTGCGTGCGACCGAACTCCGGGTTTCATTCTTCGCGACCTCTGCTTCTGTTTCGTTGCTAAGCAGCTTGGCCTGAACGTCGACCATCGTCCGTTCGGCTTCGGACATTTTCCAGTTATCGCGGAGAGCTCTCATCAAGTAGCCAGCTGGACTCCTTTTCACCTGTCCGCGATTAATCTTGAATCGAGTGTATTCGACAGCTTGCTGAATGTGTGTATCGGTCCAGACCTCACGGTTCTCGGAAATCTCGGTGAACTGTTTGGTCGACAAGTTGAATTCATCCTTGAGAATCTTGTACAGGTGGCTGGCGTCGGCTAAGCTGGCCAAAACAGCGTCGGCGGTATCCTTGCGCTTGAGCAGAAACCTTATTCGGTCGATTTTTTTCGATGTGCTGGACTCGGTCCTAGTTTCATAAGTCAGATCGATGTCCGATACCTCATTGATTTCACGTACTGCCGGCTCAAGCCAGTCGCGTTTGAAGTATTTGAAGATGGCCGCGTTTGCACCCATTTTCCCGGGCCAATTTCGCATGTCTTCAAGCGGTATCCACTCCGTTCGGCCATCGGGGACGCTCGGCAGTATCTGGTCATAGATCGCGCGAGCCAGACTGCGCGTAAAAGCCGTCGAAATGCGCAGGCTCAGCCAGTGTGATTTTTTTGGGTCACGGATGTGCGGGACTAATCTCGGATGCACGTCGAATCGGACCCGCCCTCTGTGGAACCCCACCATCCCCAGCAGTTGGACCGAGACCCATAGGTCGTCTTCATTGGGGTCGCGGTCGAGCGGCGTATCCGTCACCTGGATTTTCGCGTCCTGCGCTTCCTCCGCGATTGTGCGCAGGTGCTTGAGATTGCGGCTGTCATAGCGCATCAGCCACTTGAAGTAGTTCAGTTCAACGTCATACTGATCTCGTGCTTCTTGTTCCTGTGCGACGATGAAATACGCGGCGTCAAGAAATCGCCGCGCCGGCAGGCCCATGTTGACGATTTGGGTGAAGAAGTTGTTCCGCTGGTAGCCGATTTCACGGGTGGCCTCACTGATGGGCATGCCTAGGTCGAACAGGTCCTCGAACAGCGCGAGCGCCATCTGGCGAGGTGTTACCCTCGACTTGCCTGCTTCAGGATTGTCCGCCGCCATAAGCTCATCAGCTGATCGTTTGAATTGTTTGCGAATGTAGCATGCGTGGGTGAGCTGTCAACACATACAACCTCACCCTCCTCCAGCCAGACAGGGCTGTTTGCATTACCTTTGTCGGTTACGCACAATTAACCTCACCTCGGCACAATCAACCTCACCACGTTGAACCTGCGCCCAGCAGTCACGCCTTATCTCGTGCCGCTGGCAGCGACGCCTTCCCCGTGCTGCACAGCCAACCTCACCTTTGGTAGAGCAGTTCTTTTCCACACATCAAACCTCACCTTGGTGTGGAACGAACCTCACCTCTGCGCACAGTTAACCTCACCTCTGACACAAGAGACCTCACTTTCCCGAGGTTAAGCTATTGAAACTAAAGGAGGTCGTGGGTCGCTGTTGGTAGGTGGGTTGATTTAATTCTTTAAAAAAACAAACCAACTAGTCTCCAATACGTTGATATGCGAACTGCTGTCGACGGTGAGGTTAATTGTGCCGTGCCCCAAAAAAACAGGCGGTGCGCGGACTGACGAGCAAATTTGATGGTGAGGTTGATTGTGCAGATTTACTCTTGAGGATCTTTCCACACCTTTTCCGTGATGTCTTTCCTGATACCTGGCTTTGAAGGTGAGGTCCATTGTGCAAATTGAATATGGTCGAGCGACGCGGGCGTAATAGCAGCACAATCGACCTCACCTTGAAGCCTAGTAGTGATTGAAGGTTGATCTAACGGTATGCAACTACCAATAGCCGAACGGATTGCGATGGTTCGGAAGAGAAGGTCGGGGTTTCACGCCTGGCGAAGGCGCTCTATAACATTGCGAATGAGACATCGACGTGGCGTTTTCAGGGATATCGCTATAGTAAACAGCAATTTATAGCGCAATTGCCAAGTCTTTCCTGTATTCTGAGGTTAATTAAAATTTCCGGAAAAACCTCAGAATGGTGAAAACAAGCCAACTTCCTGCTGTAGACAGAACTGTTCATCTTGAGCAGATTAGCCAGTTTGCTGAAAAGGTCTCTATTTTCACAGATGAACTGCGCGACACTATCCTCGCGCCACGGCCGAGAAAGGCTGCCCCTGTCTTTAAGACAGGAGAGATCGCCGAAATGTGCAATATCGCCCATTCTCAGGTTCAATACCTCGCCACCAAGAGTGACGGAGAGTTGCCCTCGGGCACGGCAGCAGGCACTGGGCGTACCCGGACCTTCACTCTGGAGGAGGCGCGCGTCTGGGTGCAAAAAGTCTCTGACATCTATCAGACTCCGCTTGTTACCGGGACACGTGAGCCTGAAGGGAAAATCATCATCACGGCCCAATTAAAGGGGGGATCGGCAAAAACAACCACAACCATGTGCTTGGCGCAGGGATTGACCTTGCGCGGACGCAAGGTGCTGGTTATCGACCTGGATCCGCAAGCCTCGCTTTCCGAACTTTGCGGTCTTTACGCGGAAAAGGATGTGACGCCGGACGACACGATTCTGCCTTACATTTATGACCAGGACATCGAAGGCGGACTGGAGGCGAGAGTTCAATCAACGTACTGGGATGGTCTTGATGTGATCCCGGCTCACACGGAATTAATTGGTGCAGAGTTCCATCTGCCCGCGATGCAGAAGATGAGACCTGGATTTCGGTTTTGGACTGTGTTGCGACAAGGTTTAGAGCCGCTCCGCAAGCGATATGACTACATTCTCATGGACACGTCGCCCTCTCTGTCGTACCTCAATCTGAACGCGCTGCTTGCAGCAGACGCGATGGTTATGCCGATGGTCCCGGAGAATCTCGACTTCATTAGCTCGCTATCGTTCTGGCGCCTGTTTTCTGACGTGTCCAAGAGTTTCATGAAGTACGAGACGGACAAGAAATACGACTTTATTTCGTTGCTGCTTTCGAGAGTCGATTATGGCCGTAACTCTTCAGCACCTATCGTGCGAGCATGGGCACAAAGTGCCTACGAGAGTTGGTTGCACTCGATTGAAGTGCCCGCGAGTTCTGTAATGAGCACGGGAGCGCTTGCGTTCTCAACGGTGTTCGACGTCAGCAGTACCCATAGCGCGTCCAAGTCGTTGCAGCGGGTTAGACAGCCTCTTGTCGATTACTGTCGTTGGATAGATGAAATCTATGCGGAAAAATGGAGGAACGCGCAATGAGCAACATGCGTGAACAATTACTGGCCAAGACGGCGGGCATACGAGCGACTTCGTCTATCAATGAAGACGAGGTGAAACGTAGCACTCGAACGCAAACGGCGCCTGGCCTTGCAGGGGCGTTGGCGGTTGCGCAGCTCCGTGTGCAAGAGCTGGAGTCCACTGGCGCTGCCTCGCAATTGGCGGTGTCAGATATTGTGGCGAACCCCTGGCAGCCGCGGCGAGTATTCAACGAGGCGAAGCTGTCGGAACTAGCCGAATCTATTCGAGAAGTCGGGCTTATGCAGCCTATCGTGGTGCGCCGCTCGGGGGATATTTATCAGATTGTGGCGGGCGAACGTAGGTGGCGCTCGCACAAAATGATCGAGCTTGCCACGATAAAGGCAGTTGTCGTGGAGTGTTCCGACGCGGACATGGCGGTGCTGGCCCTCGTGGAAAATGTCAGCCGTGACGATTTGTCGGACTATGAAGTTGCCACGTCCATGAGGCAAACGGAAAAGGAGTTTCCTGATCGGAAGCGAATGGCCGAAGCGCTGGGTATGTCTCGCAGCGGGCTCTATCAGTTTCTCTCGTTCGAGAATCTGCCGGACTTTATCAGGAAGGACCTGGATATCCAGCCACGGCTACTTGGTGGGACTGCGGCTCAGGCGATTGTTACGGCGATCAAGAAGCATGGAGAGAGCGGAATGAACGCTGCGGTGGAACTTTGGCCCCTCGTTGTGAAGGGCGATATGGACCAGGGGAAGGTCGCGGCGGCGATTAAGGCGTTGGCAACCCGCCAAGCAACGACGGCCAACTCAGCGAGCGAACGGAGCATCGACAAGTTCTTTTCTGGCAAGGAGCACGCGGGCTCCATTACCAAGGATATCAGCGGGATCACGGTGAAAATCAAGTCCGGCGTGCTGACCAACGCGCAAGAGACACAGATTAGGGAGCTTATAAGTCAGATGTTCCACGCTCAGCCGAGAACGAACTGAGGGACGCTGAGCGCAAAGCCCGCCATGTGCGGGCTTTTTTTGTGCTCTTTTCTAGCGTGTCTAGAGTCTAGACAGAATCAGACGCGGTGGCCCGTTTCTGATCGATTTCGCAGCGAGGGTCGTGTCTAGAGTCTAGACACACGCGTGGGCAGATCTCGATCGAGCGACGCTATTAACACATGCGGTACACCCAGTCTGACCGAGGGCGGCGGCAGTGTAGAGGCGCTCGCTAGGACACGTTGGTGCGGGAAGCGATACCAACGCTTCTGGCTGCCGATTTTCTGCGCGGGAGACATGTAGGGGATACAAATGTCTCTATGCGGGCGTGAAAATCACGTTCGTCCGGTTCGCAAAAGACCGGGTCACATTGGCAAGAGCAAATGCCGTGACCCAGAAAATCACCAGAGCGGTTGGCGTGCCCACAACAACAGTGGATCACAACGCCGGAGAGTTCATCGAGAAGATGCCGGGATATCGCGCGCCAGTCGTTGCCTTGGTGTAGACAGCAGTTTGGTTGATCGCCGATGCTCGCGATCGGACATCTTCAGCGAGGCCGCCTTTCCCCCCGTCACTTGCTTCGGGATTATATGGACCGTCGGGGCCGCGGAGGTAAATCAAAGGACATTGAGGTACCCACGCAAGCTCGCGAGAGCTGGCTTTGCTGGGAAATTCAGGGGTTCTCCGAGCGACCATAGGATGAACGGAAGCGTCTATTTCCAGTCAAATAATGCCCGTCGCGAGATTCAAGTTCGGCACGAAGAGCTTTGTGAACCTGCCCTTCGCCTGTTCTAGCCGCTTAGGAAATTGTGCCGGCGCTGAGTCCCGTACTCCAGGACTTCACCGAGCGCCATTGTCGCCCTCCGTCCAGCGTGTCCGACTGACACGCTGGACCAATCACTACGTGGCGACAGCCTTCTTCCCGAGCGTGTCTAGACTCTAGACACGCATAGTCACGCTAGCGTCGTGCCCGTCCTGCACTCAAAGAGCCTCCGGTTTTCCGCCCGCATATAAGCGGCAAGGCTCTGCAATGTTGTTGAACCCTCACGTGAGATTCAGATCTGACGGAATCGAATCGCCATATCACGGACACCCGTTTTCCGTCCCATGTCCCCATTGCGCGCTGCGTTGCTATCTTCGGTATCAGCTGAAGCTGGTCGGCATTGACGAATTGCTTTTCGAGCGTGGCCAGACTGGTAGCAACGAGAGTCCCGTCGCCGATGCGACACGTTGGACGGAAGTTTTGCGCACAGTCTAAAGGCCGTGCGTTGCAAGTCCAACACCACCATCCCATCGTTACGCTGCCCAGCGAGCCGCATTTGATATAGCGAGCAGACGGCATGTGCACCACGATATTCAGTACCGCCATGCCTCGCAATGACGATGCGTGGGCAGTTGCGCAACTAACGGTCACGCCCGAAGGCGTATCCAATAAACAAAGCCACGCTCAACATTCAATGGCGGAAAAGGCCTACTACTTGTCATCAGTAATTCCTCGAATTCGAGTACTGTATAAACATACAGCCTGCGAGGAAGCCATGGAACAGTGGGTACGAGTGCGGACCGAGCAGGATCGTCAGTTGTTAAAGTGGCTCATTGAGACCATCGGCGAGGCGGCGATTGTCAAGGCTGCACACGGGTGCGCAAGGGGTGACGCCAAACCCTACTTATCGACCGTGTGTCGGCAGCTAGGGGTGTCAGTTCCGCGACTTTCAACCCAGCGTTCTCACCCCGGCGAGGTAGGCGAACAGCACCTCCAAGTGATCTACCACATCCTGCAGTGCCCGCGCACCCATGCTCGAACGGGATTGTGATCGATGCGCTAGAGGTCCGTCCGTCAACGGACAATGATCTTTCGGAAACAAGTCGCCGTACTAAGTCGCAAAGCGTGGTGACCGCCAGAACAGCCCGTTATCCGACAGTCTGTGCTAAAATTTGCGTTGCAAATGCAACGCATTGGAGTCGTCATGAAAACTGCCTCCCTCCCTTCGCTTCGTGTCGACCCCGAACTGCGTCAGGCCGCTGAAAGTGTCTTAAACGACGGTGAGAGCCTCTCGTCGCTGATGGAGTCGTCACTGAGATCAAGCGTCATACGCCGTCAATTACAGCGGGATTTCGTCGCGCGAGGGCTCGCTTCCCGGGATGAGGCCCGTCGCACCGGCGAATACTACGCCGCGGATGAAGTGCACGCAGAACTCGAAGTGATGCTTGCTGCGACCAAGAAAGGGAAGGGTGCTCGTTGAGTTATCGGGTCCGCTACACGGGTGAAGCGCGTGCTGACTTGATCCGACTTTACCAATTTCTACTAGAACAGGACCCTGCGGCTGCCAGACGAGCTCTGGAAACGATCCGCAAGGGTGCAGACATGCTTGCATCGTTCCCTTTCACCTGCCGCAAGGTCGACTCTGGCAATCCCTATCTGCGAGAACTCGTCGTGCCGTTCGGTAGTACGGGCTACGTCGCGCTGTTCGAAATCGAAGGCCAGGAGACCGTGACAATTCTCGCCATACGGCATCAACGCGAGGACGACTACCACTAAGTATGGCGTTTGCTCTCGGGTTACCTTAAAGCATTAGATAAAGAGTGCGTGGAGCACTGCAGTGCGCCGCACGTCCCACTGGATCTTACCGGGGCGGGCGGATTCCATTCCGCTTTCTCATCTCGGCGGACCGTGCCGCGACGCTCCGGTGCCGTTCGACGGGTGCGTGTTCGCGCGATCGATACGAGCCCTGTTAACTATTAGACATTATCGCTCATAATGTCCAGTAGATCGCAGGCCAGCCAAGGGATCGACTGGCTCTCGAGCAGTCCGCCACTGCCGCGGTTCGATGGGGCACATCGAGGTTTGCTGAATCGCGTGCGGGCCATGTGCCGGCACGCCGGCTGATCGACTCTCGCTTGAGCACTGCGGCGCAGCCTGCGTGCCAGAGCGTTCCGCAAATCTGCACCTCGTGAAACAATCAACGTTGAATTCGCGGCAGCCTGAAAGCTATATCCAGCTTGGAATGGCAGCATTAAACGCACTAATGTTTCACGCCGCCGCGAGACCCTTTCGGCTCGACACGCTCTAAAAGAGGTTTTTCAGTCGGCGAACGGCGAAACGCCCGCCGTATAAGGCGTTTGTATTAGATAGGATGTAAAGCGTATTAATCACTACGTCCCGAAGGGGCGTGTGATTGGCTTGGCTCGGAGGTCGCTGAAGATTCAGATGCTGCGCAGTTGCCATCGACATATTCCGAAAGGGCGGGGCGGCAAACGACTCGGCGATCGACAATACGATCGCCGCCAGAATGTTGTCGAGCTTGTAGTGCTGGCTCTGAGTGAGGGGAGACGGTGCACCAAGCCGGATCGTACCGTACGCTACTACGGTTGATGCGACGGAGGTGGGCATATCACGGATCGCTACCCAGTCCTTTACGGTAGGCGGCCGACGGTGAATGTCGCGCAATGCACGCAACGTTTTTTGATCACCATCAAGTGCTGACAAACACATTGTGCCACCGCGGTATAAACGCCCTTAAGGCCGCGCCAACGGCTACTCCGCCGATTCCAGACCACGCAAGACGTAAACTTCGCCCGGGTCACGCCAAATCGAACGGACATTTCTGTATCACTTTTAAAACACCCTACGAATGCTTATGCGACCTCGGTTTGACGGTCGCAAAAACAGGTGTTTCAAATCGCGCTATAGAAATCGGATGCGCTTCCAGTAAGGGATTGAACAGATGAAAGCGTTTGCGCGATTGATCGGACGGATAGCGCCGGTTCGGCCATGTGTCGTTCAAGACTGAATCAAAAACGTTCCTGGCCCCACTGTGCGCTGCTGCATATTCGAGGACCCATCCTTGATGGCATTGGGTTTTACGCCTACTGGCACGGTCCTCGCTGTATGTGTGGTGCAGCACTAGCCAAGGTCGACATTAGAAATCAAGCAAACGACTTTGACAGAGCTGCTTACGAGGCCGGTCGCTACATGTCTTAGATGGATGCCGTCAGATGCATCACGAGACACGGAGTGGACCGGAATAAAAAAAGTAGGGCGCACAGCGCAAACGAGAGAAGAAAAATCATGTTGACCCTTCAGTCCGACCTGCACGGCAATCATCTGTTAGGCGCACTTCCGGCGCACGAATGGCAAGCTCTTACGCCTCACCTCGAACTTGTTCAGCTTCGTACGGGCCAATTGCTTTGCGATTCAGGACAACGTATCCATCACGTGTATTTTCCGACGACGGCCATCATCTCTCTGCTTCACTCGATGGAAGACGGCGGCTCTGCGGAAATCGCAGCCATCGGGCGTGAAGGCATGACCGGCGTTCCTATCCTGACCGGCGGCGATACCATGCCAACGCGCGTTCAGGTCCAATGCCCGGGCTTCGCTTATCGCATGAGCGCAAGCGCCCTGCGCGAGCAGTTCAATCGCTCGGATTTCCTGCGCCGCCTGATGCTGCTGTACATGCAAGCCCTGCTGACGCAAGTCGCGCAGACCGCCGCGTGCAATCGTCACCACTCGCTTAGCAAGCAGTTGTGCCGCTGGTTGCTGATCGAGATCGACCGTACGCCGTCGAACGAGTTTCAGGTGACGCAGCAGATGATCGCCGACATGCTGGGCGTGCGTCGCGAAGGGGTGACAGAGGCCGCTGGAAAGCTCCATGACGCCGGCCTGATCCATCACAGCCGCGGTAGTATCAAGGTGCTGGATCGCGCAGGTCTGGAAGCCCGTGCATGCGAATGCTATGGCATCGTCAAGCGTGAGTTCGACCGGATGCTGCCGCGCGTGCGCCAGACCGAAGAAGTTTGCTAAGGCTTGTGCGGCGGCCGCGGTGGTCTGGTCGCGCGGATCGGTGAACGAGTCGAGAGGGCGGGAGGTCGTCGTTCTCTCAGTGCCGAACAGGTACGACTGCGTTTCGATCGGCTACGCGAATTCGGGTATTAACTCTTGTCCGCCGGACATATAGGTCTTCTGTCATGTGCAGGGAGCTGTAATGCGAGGATCACCTCAGGTTTTCGTCGAAGAACTCGACAGCCCGTATGTCACGCCTGAGACCGCGTCGACCTACTCAAACAAAGAATCGATTCCACCCGAACCGTGGGCATCGACGCGAACTGTGTTGCTTCTGGGCTCACGAGCGATTTTGGCCACTCAAGAGTTAGTGTCGCATTATCGGCGCGGACAGGTCGGAAAAATGAATGGACATCCACTGGCAGACTTCAACGATTAAGAAACCTGTGGTCAGAAAAAGCGGCATTATTGTTTTCTCTCCCAGCGGGCACGTCGAACCAGCACGCTCTCGATTTTGGCCAGCGCAGCACCTGGCTGATTGACGGCCAACTTCGACGTTGCGACGTCTAACGTGCCTAATGCCACTGTGTCCATTCCAAAAAGCTGCGTCGAGAAAGAGATGAGCATCTCGATTTCCTGTCGAAGTGCCTCGCTGTTCGCGGGAGGAACCTCGTCGACTCGGTTCTGCAGCGCAATTAGAAGAACGCGCAGATCTCCAACTGTGATAAAGGATCGGCGCCCCATACATTCTCCCGTTTTTTAGATGGTGACATCCGCGGGAAAGCATGAGAAGAGTCCGAAGGTGTACAAAAGGCTTGCGGCTTTTTCGGGTGGCCAATTCACGTGGCTTCGCGCGGTCGCCGAGCAACAGGTCGTCGAGCATCCTAGATGAGCACCTTGAAACCCGAAAAGGCTATCAGGTTGCCGGAGACGTTTGATCACACGGCTTTCAGTCTAGAAGAGGGCCGCGCTGCGAGCGCCTGGCCGGGACGCTATCGCAGCCAGTATCACCGGCAGTTGGGCAGGTGCAGGTGGTCGCTCCCGTCAAAATAGCGACGCTTTCGGCCAGCGCGGCAACTCGCGGAATCTTGGCACTTTTCTTCCGGCACATCAGCCTTTTGGGACTCGACGACGTAGGTCGGCCATTGCACCACGCGGAGGGGGTGGCCCAATGAGCACTCTTCAGTCAAGGGTTCAACATTGCAGTCGCCGTTGAGACGGACTTCAATTGGAAGATCGGGCGAGGTGTGCCGGCAGTGCGGACGAAGTTGGAGCAGTTGGAGCGTTCATGCAGCAATCTCGTGTGTACACGAGAACGGCACGAATGCGAAAGGTGTGAACCCGGCATCACGACAAGGTCGTGCGTGTGCTATAAATGTCAAATGCGTTTGACGCACCAGGTCAGAACACAGTATTTCATGGCCGCCGGCTCGTGTCAAATAAATTTGACATCTTTTGGGCTGTCACACGATGCAGTTCGATTGGTACGACTTGTTCGATGAGCTGAAACGTAGAGGTCGTTTCAATAGCGACGCGCAATTGGCGGACAGCCTCGCCCTGACACGCTCGCAAATTCCGCGTGGCGAAACAGCAAAAGCGACCTGGGGAACGCTGACAAAAATTAAAATCCTGGATGCTCTGGGTCACGATACGCTGCGCTCGGCGGTGTTGTGCTTGGTTCCGGAAAAAAACCGTGAAGAGCACATAAGACAGCAGCAGCGGCTCATTGCACGAGTCAACCGGAGCTCAGGATTGCTCGATAAGGAGCTCGCGAACGAAACGGACGATTCTCTTTCATACCTGAATTATCTTCTGGCCGCACTGCCATCGGACGAGCGAGAGCGTATCGCGCCCCATCTGTCGCGCGTTTCCATGCAACTAGGTCAGGTGGTTTATGAGTCAGGCGACCATCTGAGTCACATCTATCTTCCGACCACCGCCATCATTTCAATGCTGTACGTAATGGAGAATGGTGCCTCCGCGGAGATTGCGGTCGTCGGTCGAGACGGGCTTCTAGGTGTCGCGCTCTTCATGGGAGGCGAGACCATGCCGAATCGCGCGATTGTGCAGAGCGCGGGGCAGGCATTTCGCCTGAGCGCCGAGATCGTGAAGCAGGAGTTCGCCCGGGGCGGTGCAATACAACGTCTCTTCCTCCGCTATACCCAAGCGCTTATTACACAAATGGCGCAGACGGCGGTTTGCAACCGTCACCATTCGATTGCGCAGCAGTTCTGCCGCTGGTTGTTACTGAGCCTGGACCGCCTCGAATCAAATGATGTCCGGATGACCCAGGAACTGATTGCGAACATGCTCGGCGTCCGCCGGGCCGGTGTTACAGAGACCGCAAAAAAATTACATGATGACGGAGCAATCCGCTACAGCCGGGGACTGATCGAAGTGGTGGATCGCCGTGCACTGGAGGCGCAGGTTTGCGAGTGCTACAAGGTGGTAAAACGCGAGAGCGACAGGCTCTTTAGCAGCCTCTGAACAATATAGTGAAGACGCTCCACCGTCGAATGAGCGACTCATGCATCCCTCATTCGACGGTGGAAATATTCTCTCGCGCGACAATGATTGGGAGTCGGAGGACGAATTTGCTGCCAGCGCCTGGACCCGTACTGGTTGCTGAAATCGTCCCGCCGTGTAGTTCCGCAATCGCCTTCACGATCGCGAGGGTTCCGGTGCAAATATCTTCTGTGGCCAATATATCTCCAATCAATAAGGTAACCTTATTGATTGAACAGGACCGCAATCCAGGCAGAGGGGGGCAGCGGTGTCATTGACGAAGGTTAGGCGCGGTCAGTCAACTCAAATGCCGGAGCAGGGCGCTCACACCGTAATAGCGGCGCTGCCTCGCACCAACGGGGTATTTCCGATGCGGTATCCTCCGGACCTGGCAGGTACATAGGCTGTCTTTCGCTCAAATCGGAGAACGCGAACATGAACAAACAGGAACTCATCGATGCGGTGGCCAGCGAAGTGGGCATCGCGAAATCCACCGCAGCAGAAACGATCGACGCATTTTTGGCGACCGTGACGAACGCGGTGGTCAAGGGCGACCCAGTTCAACTGATCGGGTTTGGATCTTTCAGCACGGGTGCGCGTGCAGCGCGAACGGGTCGCAACCCGAAGACCGGCGAGGCGCTTCAAATTGCCGCGTCGACGACCGTCAAGTTCACCGCCGGCAAAGCGTTTAAAGACGCAGTGAACCAGTAGGACTTTGAATGCATTTTCCACCTGCGCGGGTCGCAGGCCGCGGCAATGTGCTCGGCTTGAGACCTGCGGGCTCACACTAGAACAATTGATCGTCGAGCAACCTCAGATTTTTCCACTTCACCGCGCTGCGTCGCTCGACCCCGTCGGCGTGCAGCGAACGGATCATGACGCGCTCGCCCCGCGCCTCACCCAACACCTCCGCAATTCGGTCGCCGTACCGCACCAGCACGCCGCGCTTAGGACGCACGTTCAGCAGGAGGCGGGCGCGGGAGCTGACACATTTGGTGCGCGGCATTGCTGAAAAGTGA
>Ga0209901_1000627_pt1 | contig 12876 bp, 12 predicted proteins | sample OrgsoiDNA_201058_FD_185806 | JGI IMG/M metagenome (GOLD analysis project Ga0209901, IMG submission 185806) | Permafrost soil microbial communities from the Arctic, to analyse light accelerated degradation of dissolved organic matter (DOM) -... | ecosystem: Environmental > Terrestrial > Soil >...
AACATCCCCACCGAAGTCGACTATGGCGAGGCGGCCTTGTGCGCCATCGCCAGCGCGGCCGAGGTCGACGCCGTGATGGCCGCCATCGTCGGCGCGGCCGGCCTGGCGCCGACGCTGGCCGCCGCGCGCGCCGGCAAGAAGGTGCTGTTGGCGAACAAGGAGGCGCTGGTCATGTCCGGCCAGTTGTTCATCGACGCCGTGCATGACAACGGCGCCGTGCTGCTGCCGATCGACAGCGAGCACAATGCCGTGTTCCAGTGCCTGCCGCATACCTACGGCCGCGCGCCCGGCGCCAGCGGCGTCGCCAAGGTGATGCTGACGGCGTCGGGCGGCCCGTTCCGCACGCGCGCCGTCGACACGCTCGATGCCGTCACGCCGGACCAGGCTTGCAAGCATCCTACGTGGGCCATGGGCCGCAAGATCTCGGTCGATTCGGCGACCATGATGAACAAGGGCCTGGAGGTGATCGAGGCGCACTGGCTGTTCGGCGTGCCGGCCGACCTGATCGAGGTGGTGATCCATCCGCAAAGCGTGATCCACTCGATGGTCTCCTATATCGACGGCTCGGTGCTGGCGCAGTTGGGCAACCCGGACATGCGCACGCCGATCGCGCACGCGCTGGCCTACCCGGAGCGCATCGCCTCCGGTGTCGCGCAGCTCGACCTGACGCAGGTCGGCACGCTGCAGTTCGAGCGTCCCGATTTTGAACGCTTCCCCTGCCTGGCGCTGGCCTACACGGCCTTGCGCGCCGGCGGCACCGCGCCGGCGCTGCTCAACGCGGCCAACGAGGTGGCGGTGCAAGCCTTCCTCGACGCGCGCATCGGCTTCCGCGACATCGACCGCGTGATCGCCCATGTGATGGACTCCATTCCGCACGGCGCGGCCGCCAGCATCGCCGCCGTGATGGCGCAGGATGCGCTGGCGCGCGCGTCGGCGACGTCGTATGTCAACGGGATGATGCGATGAGCTTCGTGACGACGGTGCTGGCCTTCATCGGCTCGATGGGCACCCTGGTGGTGCTGCATGAACTGGGCCACTATCTGGTCGCGCGCGCGTGCGGCGTCAAGGTGCTGCGCTTCTCGGTCGGCATGGGCCGCGTGGTGTGGTCGCGCCGCGTCGGTCCCGACCAGACGGAATGGGCGATATCGGCGCTGCCTTTGGGCGGCTACGTGGAAATGCTCGACAGCCGCGCGCAGGATGTCAGCGGCCTGTCGCCGCAAGAACTGAAACGCGAGTTCACGCGCCAGAACGTGTGGGTGCGCATCGCCATCGCCGGCGCCGGCCCGCTGGCCAACTTCCTGGTCGCGATTTTGCTGTACGCCTGCCTGTACATGCACGGCGTGCCGGAGCCGGTCAGCAAGCTGGGGCAGGTGCCGGTCGCCAGCGCCGCCTACGCGGCCGGCCTGCGCGCCGGCGACAAGGTCACGGCCATCAACGGCCACGCGGTCGGCGTCTGGTCGGACTTGCGCTGGCAGGTGATCCAGGCCGCCGTCGACCGCATCGATGCGCATATCGACGTGCGCCACGCCGATGGCGCGCAAGCGAGCCTGATGCTGCCTGGCTCCGCGCTGGCGGCGCTCGATCTCGATAGCGACGTTCTCGATAAACTGGGCATCGTCGTGGCGCGTCCGCCGCCGACCCTGAACAGCGTGCTGCCCGACGGCGCGGCCGCGCGCGCCGGCCTGCAAGCGGGCGACTTGATGGTCAGTGTCGACGGCCAGCCGGTCGTTGACGGCCTGGACCTCATCAACATCATTCGCGCCTCGGCCGGCAAGACCGTCATGATCGCGCTGCGCCGCGCCGGCCGCGACTTGACGCTGCCGGTCACGCCCGACACCGACACGGCCAAGAGCCTCGATGGTAAGGGAACTGTAACAGTCGGTAAGATCAGCGTCTATCCCGCGCTGGCGCCGGCTATGATCGATGTGGCATCACCGCCGTTCACCGCCATCGGCAAGGCCACCGGCAAGGTGTGGGATGCCAGCGCGTTGACGCTGAAAATGGTCGGCAAGATGGTGGTCGGCCAGGCCTCGCTGAAGAACGTCACCGGCCCGATCACGATCGCCGATTATGCCGGGCAGGCCGCGCAGATAGGCTGGGTGCCTTATCTGAGCTTCGTCGCCTTCATCAGTATTAGTCTCGGTGTGATGAATTTGCTACCCATTCCAGTTTTAGATGGGGGCCATTTGCTGTATTATTCGCTGGAAGTTTTGACGGGGCGTCCCGTGCCTGAGCGTTTCGCGGAGATGTCGCGCCGCCTCGGCGTCGGATTGCTGGCGGCCTTGATCGTGCTGGCCCTGTTTAACGACGTCACCCGGCTGCTGTAGTTGTTGTAGTTGAGCTGCAAACAGCGCGCTGGCGCCGTGGTCCGGTGCCAGCGCTACCGAGTTTGAAAGTGAGCTTGAATACGTGGCAAGGCCGCTCGATCCGGCGCCTGGCCACGCATCGTTGCGTTTATGTAGTCCAATGATTTAGCCATTGAATACCCAATGAAATTATATTCTGACCGTTTTGCCTTGCCTTCCTTTCGCCGCAGTCTGATCGGCGCCGCCGTCCTGGCCATCTGCGCCGGTAACGCGCTGGCCATCGAACCATTCGTCATCAAGGACATCCGCGTCGAAGGTATCCAGCGCACGGAGGCCGGTACGGTGTTCAGCTATCTGCCGGTGCGCGTGGGCGAAACCTTCACCGACGAAAAAAGCGTGGCCGCCATCAAGGCGCTCTACGCGACCACTTTCTTCAAGGACGTGCGCCTGGAAAAAGACGGCGACGTGCTGGTGGTGCTGGTCGAGGAACGGCCGGCCATCGCCAAGGTCGAATTCACCGGCACCAAGGAATTTGAAAAAGATGTGCTGATCAAGGCGCTGAAGGACATCGGCGTCGGCGAAGCGAAGATCTTCGACAAGGCATCGGTCGACCGCGCCGAGCAGGAGCTCAAGCGCCAGTACCTGTCGCACGGCCTGTATGGCGTCAAGATCACCACCACCGTCACGCCGATCGAGCGTAACCGCGTCAACATCACCTTCGCGGTGGACGAGGGCGACATCGCCAAGATCAAGCAGATCAACATCGTCGGCAACAAGGTCTTCACCGACAAGGAATTGAAAGAGCAGCTGGCGCTCAATTCCGGCGGCTGGTTCGCGTGGTACACCAAGGCCGACCAGTATTCCAAGACCAAGCTGACCGGCGACATCGAGACGCTCAAGTCCTACTACCTGGACCGCGGCTACCTGGAAATGCAGGTCGAGTCGACCCAGGTGTCGATCACGCCGGACAAGAAGGACATCTACATCACCATCAACATCACCGAGGGTGAGAAGTACACGGTCAACGACATCAAGTTCGAGGGCGAGTTGTTCGGCCGCGAGGACGAGCTGCGCTCGCTGGTGCTGCTGCATCGCGGCGACGTCTACTCGGGCGCGCGCCTGACGGCCACCAACAAGCTGATCTCGGACCGCCTCGGCACCTTCGGCTATGCCTTCGCCAACGTCAACGCCAACCCCGACATCGACCGCGCCAAGCGCGAAGTGTCGTTCACCTTCTTCGTCGATCCGGGCAAGCGCGCCTACGTGCGCCACATGAACATCTCGGGCAATACCTCGACCCGCGATGAAGTCATCCGCCGCGAGTTCCGCCAGTTCGAATCGTCGTGGTACGACGCCAACAAGATCAAGCTGTCGCGCGACCGCGTCGACCGCCTCGGCTACTTCAAGGATGTCACCATCGACACCCCGGAAGCGCAGGGCACCAACGACCAGGTCGACGTCAACCTGGCCGTGACCGAAAAGCCGACCGGTAACTTCCAGATCGGCGGCGCGTTCTCGCAGTCGGAAAAATTCTCGCTGTCGGCCTCGGTCCAGCAGGCCAACTTCGCCGGTAGCGGCAACACCGTCGGCATCGACCTGAACACGAGTAAATACAGCCGCACCATCGCGCTGTCGGGCACCAACCCTTATTACACCGATGACGGCGTGTCGCGCTCGGAAGAGATCTATCTGCGCACGACGCAGCCGCCGGCGGTCAACATCGGTTCCTACACGATCAAACAGGAAGGTGGACGCGTCAGCTGGGGCGTGCCGTTCTCGGAAACCGACACCGTGTTCTTCGGCCTCGGCCTGGAGCGCTCGCGCATCGACACCGACTCCACCAGCCCGCTGCGCTTCCGTAACTACGTCGCCGACATCAACGGCACCACGCTGCAGCCGACCGACATCGGCTACGGCGTCGGCTCGGCCACCACCAACGCCGTGCCGTTGACGGCGGCATGGGCGCGCGACAGCCGCGATAGTTCGCTGACGCCGACCGTCGGCCGCTACCAGCGCGCCAACCTGGAACTGGATTTGATCGGCAACTCGAAGTACTACCGCGCCGTCTACGAGCAGCAGTGGTACAAGCCGCTGTTCAAGAAAATCACGCTGGCCTTGAAGGGCGAATTCGATTATGGCCACGGCATCGGCGACAAACCGTACCCGGTGTTCAAGAACTTCTACGGCGGCGGTATCGGTTCGGTGCGCGGCTACGAAAGCTCGTCGCTGGGCGCGGTCGATCCGACCACCTACGATGCGCTGGGCGGCCCGGAACGCCTGATCGGCAATGCCGAGTTGCAGATGCCGTTCCCCGGCTCGGGCAACGACCGCAGCCTGCGCTGGTTCGGCTTCCTCGATTCCGGCCAGGTCTACCAGGAAGGCGAGAAGATGCGCGCCTCCGAACTGCGCTATTCTACGGGTCTGGGTATCAGCTGGATTTCGCCGGTCGGCCCGCTCAAGCTCAGTTACGCCAAGCCGCTCAACGCCAAGCCGGGCGACCGTCTGGAACGCTTCCAGTTCCAGATGGGTACCGGTTTCTGATGCCCCGGCCGCACAGCGTTTTGCGACTCACCACCTATCACGGAGAATTAAGTTGAAGACTGTATCCGCCACGATGAGCAAATATCTTGCCGCGCTCGCGCTGGGCTGGTGTTCTGTCGCCACGGTGCAGGCCCAGACTGAGGCTCCGATGGGCGGTTCGCGTATCGCCTGGCTCAGCCCCGAGCGCATCTACAATGAATCGAAGCTGGCCAAGCTGGCCGGCGACAAGCTGGCCGAGGAATTCAAGGGCCGCGAAAAAGCGGTGCAGGAGATGGCCGGGCGCCTGAAGGCGGCGTCCGAAAAGCTCGACAAGGAATTGCCGGCGCTGGGCGAGGCCGAACGGGCGCGCCGCCAGCATGAATACCTGGAGCTGGACAAGGAATTCCAGCGCCGCCAGCGCGAGTTCCATGAAGACCTGAACCAGCGCACCAACGAGGAACGGGCGGCGATTTCGGAAAAGGCCACCAGGGTCATCAAGCAGCTGGCGCAGACCGAAGGCTTCGACATCGTGCTGCAGGACGCCGTCTGGGCCAGCCCGCGCATCGACATCACCGACAAGGTGCTGGCCGCGCTGGACAAGGATAAATAACCGTTGAAAGGGCCCGAGGGCCCGGCAGCACGTACACACACTAGCCACTCAAAGATTGGACCCCCGATGGGCACTCGACTAGGAGCATTGGTCGAACGCTTGGGCGGGCAGTTGGTGGGCGACGCGAACCTGGAAGTGTCCGGGATCGCCCCACTGACGGACGCCGGCGTTTCGCACATCAGCTTTCTCAGCAACAGCAAACTGCGCGCGCAGGCCGCGCACAGCCAGGCCGCCGCGCTGATCGTCTCGGCCGCCGACGACGACTTCATCGCGGCCGCGTATACCGGCGCGCGCATCGTCACCCACAACCCGTATGTCTACTTCGCCCGCGCGGCGCAGTACTTCGCGTCGCTGGACGAAATCGTCGCCGCCGCCGGCGTGCACGCCAGCGCCGTCGTCGCGGCCAGCGCGCAGGTGCACGCCAGCGCGCACATCGGCGCGCGCGTGACGGTGGAGGAGGGCGCCATCATCGGCGAAGGCGTCGTCATCGACGCCGGCTGCTACGTCGGCCGCGACGCCGTCATCGGCGCCGGCACCCACCTCTTCGCCAACGTGACCTTCCATGCCCGCTGCCAGATCGGCGCGCGCGGCATCATCCATTCCGGCGCCGTCATCGGCACCGACGGATTCGGTTTCGCCAACGAGGGCGGGGTCTACATCAAGATTCCGCAGACCGGCCGCGTGATGATAGGCGACGACGTCGACATCGGCGCCAACACGACGATAGACCGCGGCGCGCTGGCCGACACCATCATCGAGGATGGCGTCAAGCTCGATAACCAGATCCAGATCGGCCACAACTGCCATATCGGCGCGCACACGGCGATGGCCGGCTGCGTCGGCGTGGCCGGCAGCGCCAGGATCGGCAAGTACTGCACCTTCGGCGGCGCCGCCATGGTGCTGGGCCACTTGACGATCGCCGACCGGGTGCACATTTCCTCGGGCAGCATGGTGTCGCGCTCGATCCTGGAGGCGGGCCAGTACACCGGTTTTTATCCGCTGGCCAAAAACGCCGACTGGGAACGCTCGGCCGCCATCGTGCGCAAGCTCGACACCATGCGCGACAAGATCCGCGCGCTGGAAAAAACAATTAAAACGCTAACGAATCAAGACCACAAGAACGAAGACCAATCATGACAACTACGCCTACCTCCATCGCCGCCGAGACCTGTGTCAAGAAGTGCCTCGACATCCACCAGATCAAGCAGTATCTGCCGCACCGCTATCCGATGCTGCTGGTCGACCGCGTGCTGGACTGGGAGTCGGGCAAGACCATCACGGCGATCAAGAATGTCACCGTCAACGAGGAATTCTTCAACGGCCACTTCCCGCACAAGCCGGTGATGCCGGGCGTGCTGATGATCGAGGCGATGGCGCAGACCGCCGCCATCCTGTCCTTCCTGACCATGGACGTCAAGCCGGACGAGAACTCGGTGGTCTACTTCGTCGGCATCGACAACGCGCGCTTCAAGCGTCCGGTCGAACCGGGCGACCAGCTGGTGATGAACGTCGAGATCCTGCGCGTCTCGCGCGGCATCTGGAAATACAAGGCGGTCGGCAGCGTCGATGGCAAGGTCGCGGTGGAAGCCGAATTGATGTGCACCATCCGCAGCGCCGACGACGCCAGCCAGCCAGCAGGGAAGTAATCATGGCGACGATACATTCCACCGCCATCGTCGACCCGCAAGCGCAACTCGGCGACGACGTCGCAATCGGACCATACAGCATCATCGGCCCGCACGTGAGCATCGGCGCCGGCACCGTCGTCGGTCCGCACGTGGTCATCGAAGGCCACACGAGCATCGGCCGCGACAACAAGTTCTTCCAGTTCTCGTCGATCGGCGCCGCGCCGCAGGACATGAAGTGGAAGGGCGAGCCGACCCGCCTGGAAATCGGCGACCGCAACACCATCCGCGAATTCTGCACCTTCAATGTCGGCACCGTGCAGGACGCCGGCGTGACGCGGTTGGGCAACGACAACTGGATCTCGGCCTACGTCCACCTGGCGCACGACTGCCAGGTCGGCAACAACACCATCTTCTCGAACAACGCGCAGCTGGCCGGCCACGTCGAAATCGGCGACTGGGTCATCATGAGCGGCTTCGCCAACGTGCACCAGTTCTGCAAGATCGGCGCGCACGCCTTCGTCGGCATGAGCACCAGCCTGACGCAGGACGTGCCACCGTTCGTGCTCCTGAACGGCAATCCGGCGCAGGCCCACGGCGTCAACATCGAGGGCCTGAAACGGCGCGGCTTCACGCGTGAGCAGATCAACGGCATCCGCACCGCCTACAAATTGATCTATCGTTCCGGCTTGACCTTGGAAGAGGCCAAGGCCGCGCTGATCGCCGAAGAAGCGGCCACCCCGGCGGCGGCGGAGCAGATCCGCCACATGCGCTTGTTCCTCGATACGGCGACCCGTGGCATCGTCCGCTGACCTGGGCCGGCCGCTGTCGATCGCCGTCGTCGCCGGCGAGCCGTCGGGCGACGTGCTGGCCGCGCGGCTGCTGTCGGGATTGCGCCCGCAGCTGCCGGACGCGCGCATCCACGGCATCGGTGGCGAGCACATGATGGAACATGGCTTCCAGTCCGACTGGCCGATGGACAAGCTGACCGTGCGCGGCCTGCTGGCCGTCCTGCCGCGCTACCGCGAAATCAAGGGCATCCAGAACGCGCTGCGCGACCAGCTGATCGCCGAAAAGCCGGCGGTGTTCATCGGCGCCGACTATCCCGGTTTTAACCTGGGGCTGGAGATGCAGCTGAAGGCGGCCGGCATACCGACCGTGCATTACATCGGGCCGCAGATCTGGGCCTGGCGCGGTGGCCGCATCAAGAAAATCATCAAGGCGGTGTCGCACATGCTGGTGATCTTCCCCTTCGAGGAGGAGATCTACCGCAACGCCGGCGTGCCGGTGACCTATGTCGGCCATCCGCTGGCCGAGACGGTGCCGCTGGTGCCGGACGAACTGGCGGCGCGCCGCGCGCTCGGCTTGCCGGAGGACGCCAACGTCGTCACCATCATGCCGGGCAGCCGCATGTCGGAATTGAAGTACAACACGGCGGCCTTTGTCGGCGCGGCGCGGCTGCTGCTGCAGCGCGACCGCTCGCTGCGTTTCGTCGCGCCCATGGCCGGCGAAAAGCAGCGCCAGTATTTTCTGGAGCTGGTCGCGCAGGCCGGCTTGCAGGACGTCGACATCCAGCTGCTGGACGGCCAGTCGCACACCGCCATCGCCGCCGCCGACGCGGTGCTGGTGGCCTCGGGCACGGCCTCGCTGGAGGTGGCGCTGTTCAAGAAGCCGATGGTGATCGCCTATAAAATGATGGCGGCCGAGTGGCAGATCCTGCGCCACTTCGGCTACCAGCCGTGGATAGGTTTGCCGAATATCCTGGCGCGCGAATTCCTGGTGCCGGAGCTGCTGCAGGACGCGGCCAGTCCGAAGGCGCTGGCCGACGCCATGTGGCAGCAACTGAGCGACGTGCCGCACCGCCTGCGGCTGGCGCAGCGCTTCACCGACATGCACCATAGCCTGTTGCGCAACAGCGCACAGGAAAGCGCGGCGGCGGTGCTGAAGGTCATCGGCATCTAGTTGTAGATTGCTTCAACCGGGGCCTGACCCCGGTGGCCACGGCCGGCGCGCGAACATAGAAAGAATCAACGTGAAAAATATTTATCCCGGCTTGTTTGACGACCTGCCATTCTCGCTCGACGAGATCATCTGCGGCGTGGACGAGGCGGGCCGCGGCCCGCTGGCCGGCCCGGTGTTCGCGGCCGCCGTGATCCTGCATCCGGACCGTCCCATCGACGGCCTGCGCGACTCGAAAAAACTCACCGAGGCCAAACGCGACCTGCTGGCGCCCATCATCAAGGCCAACGCGCTGGCCTGGGCCGTCGCCGAAGCGTCGGAAGCCGAGATCGACGAACTCAATATCCTGCACGCGTCGATGCTGGCCATGCGCCGCGCCGTCGAGGCCCTGGCCACCGTGCCGACGCTGGCCCTGATCGACGGCAACCGCTGCCCCGTGATGAAAATCCAGGCCATCGCCATCGTCGGCGGCGACGACAAGGTCGATTCGATTTCAGCCGCCTCCATCCTCGCCAAGACCGCGCGCGACGCCGCGCTGGTGACGCTGCACGCGGCCTATCCGCAATACTGCTTCGACCAGCACAAGGGCTATCCCACCGCGCTGCACCTGGCGCTGTTGCAGGAGCACGGCGCCTCGCCGGTGCACAGGCGCTCCTTCGGCCCGGTGCGCAAGGCGCTGGAGCTGGCGGCATTGAAGACTGCGTAAAATATGAAAACCATCACCTCGCGCGACAACGCGCAGTACAAAGAACTCAAACAACTGGCCGGCAGCTCGCAGGCGCGCCGCAAGGCCGGCCGCACGCTGCTCGACGGCGTCCACCTGTGCCAGACCTGGATACAGCTGCGCGGCCTGCCGGAGCAGTGCATTGTTAGCGAAAGCGCGCTGGCCAATCCGGAAGTGGCGGACATCGTCGGCCAGCTCGAAGCGCGCCACGCGCATGTGATCGCGCTGCCGGACGCCTTGTACAACGCCGTCAGCCAGGTCGAACACGGCGTCGGCCTGATGTTCCTGATCGCCACGCCGGAGCGCGCCGTGCCGGAGGCGCTGAGCGTATCGGCGGTGCTGCTCGATAACGTGCAAGACCCCGGCAACGTCGGCTCGATCTTGCGCAGCGCGGCGGCGGCGGGCATCGGCCAAGTCTATTGCAGCGCCGGCACGGCCTTCTGCTGGTCGCCGAAGGTGCTGCGCGCGGCGATGGGCGCCCACTTCGTGCTGGATATTTTCGAGAACGTCGACCTGGCGGCGCTGGTGTCGGGCGCGCGCATCGCGACGCTGGCCACCAGCGGCTACGCCACCCAGCGCCTGTACGACGTTGATCTGCGCCAGCCGGTGGCGTGGCTGTTCGGCCACGAAGGGCAGGGCGTGGCCGACGATTTGCTGGCGATGGCGACGCACCAGGTGGTGATACCGCACCTCGGCCAGGTTGAATCGCTCAACGTCGCGGCCTGCGCGGCAGTATGCTTTTTCGAACAAGTCAGGCAGAATCAGGTCTGAGGCGTCGGCATCGGCATTGCAGGTTTAAAAAGCGCAGCACATCACTGGAGCAGTCATGGATATCGGGCAGTTGCATTTTCTGGTCGCCGAAGGGGATCATGGCCAACGCGAGGCGCTGGCCGACGCGCTGGTGCATCTCGGCGTGGGCCGGATCACGCAGGTGCCGGACGGGCATAACGCGCTGCGCAATTTCAACGACGGCTTCACGCCGGCGGTCGACATCGGCATCATCGACCTGGCGCTGCCGGGCATGGATGGACTGGAGCTGATCCGCCGCCTGGCTGACGTCAAATGCCAGGCCGGCATCATCATCATCGGCTCGCAGAGCAGCGCGGTGCTGCTGTCGGTCGAGACCATGGCGCTGGCCTATGGCATCGACCTGCTCGGCACGATCGCCAAGCCGGTCAGCTCCGCCAAGCTCGAGGCGCTGATCGCCAACTACGCGCCGCAGGACCGCGCGCAGCTGGCACACGCGGCCGCGCCGCAGTTCTCGTTCGCCGACGTCGGACGCGGTTTGCAGGCGCGCGAATTCGATCCCTTTTTCCAGCCCAAGATCGAGCTCGAAACCGGCCAGGTCAAGGGACTGGAAATGTTCGCGCGCTGGCGCCATCCGGAGCACGGCGTGCTCGGGCCGGCGTCGTTCATGGCGACGCTGGAAGAGAACGGGCGCATCGACTTCCTCGACTGGAGCATGATCGAAAAATCGGTGGCTGCCTGCCGCACGCTGCACGACCAGGGCATCCCGATTTCGTTTTCGATCAACGTCGATCCGGGCACCATCGCGCATCCGCAGTTCATGGCGCAGATTAACGCCTGCCTGGAACGGCACCGCATCCTGGCCGACTACATCACCTTCGAGATCACCGAATCGGCCGTGCTGACCACCGAGCCGCACTTCCTCGAACGGCTGCTGCGGCTGCGCATGCAGGGTTTCGGGCTGGCGATCGACGATTACGGCACCGGGCGCTCGAACCTGCAGCTGCTGGCGCGGATTCCGTTTTCGGAGCTGAAGATAGACCGCAGCTTCGTCGACGGCGCGTCGAAGAAGGCGGCCATCGGCACGGTGCTGCGTTCCTGCCTGGGCCTGGCGCGCAGCCTGGAGCGGCGCTCGGTCGCCGTCGGCGTCGAGACCAAGCAGGATTGGGATTTTTTGCAGGGACTGGGCTGCACCTACGCGCAGGGCTATTACATCGCCAAGCCGATGCCGGTCGAGGAATTCCCCGATTGGCTCAAAGACTGGCGCCAGTTCTTCTGACGTGTCAGCGAACGCTTGAACGATCGGTGGGTGGATTGGCGTTGTCGGGCGCGCGCACTTTGGTCTTGGCGGCCGGCGAGGCTTCCGGGGTGAGCGCACCGCTGTTGCGGGCGAAGTCCCTCAGTATTTGATCGAGTCCCCGGAAACCGAACAACAGGCCGGCGATGACGAGGATGCTGGCAAAATTGACGGCGAGGTTGCCGCTGACGTCCGCAGCCCAGCCCTTCCAACTTCTCTTCTTCTTTAATTCGTTTTGGATGAGCTGTAACTGCTGGCTGATCGTGGTTGTAGCGAACTCGCTCTCAAGCGCGCTTTTTCGGGCCTGAAGCGCCTCCTCGACAAAATCATTCACGAGTGTCTCCGCGTGATCTTCGTAGAGGGATAGCATTTGGGGGGCACTGGTCGTGCAATACCGCATCGATATCGCTCTGCGTCGGCGCTGCACCTGTCGCGGACGCTATAGCGGCGAGCGCTTCGAGCTCGTGCCGTTTGTACGTCGCGTACGCTAAGGCTGCGAATACATCGTCGGGGTCGGGCACCAATAGTTCATACATGGTCGGAGGCGCGGGCATTTAGCTTCTTTCATATGCCTTTTTGCTTGCGACAATAAATGCGTTGCGAATCTCACTACGACTAAGCTTGATCAGTGGTGAATTGACAAAAATCCGATTCTTGTCTTCGATGGGCGGCGCGGTAGTTCCAGCGAGCTTGGTTTTCTGACGCTCACTGACGCGGCGGCTGATTTCCCTTAATTCCGCTATGCTGAAATTAAATTCCATTTTGGCGCTCCTGGAATATTTGAACCGAGTTCCGATTGTACGTTATCTGCGCTGTGTCCTTTTCGTACGCACGGCAGGCTTTTCTGATCAAGCTCAGTTGTTGGACATCGGTTTTCAGGCGACCTCATCCCATTGGATCAGGCCGCCAGATCTTTTACTTCTCTGGCGCATCCAGATAGAAAATGGCGTACGCTTTAGCTGGCACCTTTTCGGTCGGTTTTTCGATCTGCACCTGCGCGCAATCCTGCACCGCCACGCTGCGCCAGTTGCCGATGCCGGCGTTCATGAAGATGGGCTGCGCCTTGGAACCCAGGCTGATATCCAGCG
>Ga0209901_1000630_pt1 | contig 12846 bp, 10 predicted proteins | sample OrgsoiDNA_201058_FD_185806 | JGI IMG/M metagenome (GOLD analysis project Ga0209901, IMG submission 185806) | Permafrost soil microbial communities from the Arctic, to analyse light accelerated degradation of dissolved organic matter (DOM) -... | ecosystem: Environmental > Terrestrial > Soil >...
GACACCGACAAACAGTGATTTTTCAGGCGAGCTTTGCGCTCGCCTATTTTTCGCCCAACAGATAATGGTCGTCCTCTTCGGCAGCCCACTACTCCACGCGCAATCACGCGGCAGGGTCAATCCCCAGCACGTGCCAGTACGGCGCAAATCCCTCACGCACACACTCCCCGACCAGCTCGATAAACGGCACCATGTCGCCGTCCACATGCGCAGTGTCCAGCGCCTCGTAGTAAGCCAAGCGACGCGTCACCGGCAGCACAATGGCCGGGAAGCCAGCCTTCAAGAGCTCCAGGTTTAGAAGCAGCCGCGCTGTCCGACCATTACCGTCGACGAACGGATGAATTTTCACGAAATCGACATGCAGCTTGGCCGCACGGACGACAGGGTGCACGGCCGCCCCCTCGGTATCGTACCAATGCATCAGCGCGGCCATCTGCTCAGGCACCAGCAGCATGTCCGGCGGCACATGACGCGCGCCTGCAATGGTCACGTTCAACTTACGGTAGGTACCGGCGTTGTCGTCATCAATCTGCTTGAGCACCAGGCGATGCAAGTTCCGTATCTGCCACTCGCTCAACGGCTCCGCTTTCCGCACCACGTCTTCCACGTACAAAATGGCATCGCGGTGGTTAATGGCCTCAAAGTGTTCGCGCAGGAGCTTTCCGCCAACGGTGATGCCTTCTAGGACCACCTTGGTTTCCATGAGCGTCAGTGTGTTGCCCTCGATGGCGTTGGAATTGTAGGTCCACCTCAGCACAAGCTCATCGTGCAGGTTGCGTAGCGCCGCAGTTGGTAACGGTCGCAACGAGTCAAGCTTCGCCTTTAGGGCATCGAGTTCATCAAAATTCATAGGTACCTTACATCCCAAACGCATAGAGTATTTCTCTGCGCCTACTGACCGTTCCAACGGTATGACTCCACCGCAATTCCGACATGCAGGTAGCGCGCCGATTTTCGCAAAAAAATATTATATAAACTGTTTATACAATAACCGATTGCGGACACCCAATCCGCCCTGGACTCATTCGAAAAACTCCTCATCCAGCTTCTTCACATGCAAGGTTTCCTCAATCTGACATCCAACACGATGTTGAATCATCAAGCGCGTCAGGTGAGTGCCATCTATCAGTACAATTCGCTTGCTCAACTGCTCAGCGGTTTGTCGAGCGGACGCAGTGAAGGTTGAGGCCGTGACAAACAACCCCTTGCTGGCTTTGAACCGGTCCAAGCTCCCGAAAAAATCTCGAATGTCCGCAGCGCCCACGGTATTGGTGGCCGCGTAGCGCTTGGCCTGAACGTAAATCCGGTCCAAGCCGAGTGGGTCCTGGTCAATCACACCATCAATCCCGCCGTCGCCTGGCCCACCGACCAAGGCCCTTTCAACATCATATGCTGAGCCGCCACCATACCCCATAGCCACGAGCAAGTTCACGACTAATCGCTCGAAAAATGCAGGCGTCCCCGACCGAATCCGTTGAAGCATTTCATCAGCCAAAGCGACCTCTAGCTGACGATGTGCGCTACGCATAACTTCGTCAGGCGTCAACGTGGTCGCTATTTCGATGGAGCCCAGCGAGTTGTCATCCGCATCGATATCATCGGCACCTCGCAAGCTGACTCCGTTACCTTGGACTTGACCAACATCATCGACACCACCCTCACCGCCCCCTTCTCTGAACTTCTGGAACCCTGGGAACTGGTTAAGGTATTTGATATCAATACGCTCCGGTGGAGATGCAACCACGTCGCGACCTCGGTCAGTAACAAGGAAATGCGCTCGCTTGGTCAATTCGATTAAGCCAGCTTTGCCGAGGTAGCTCTTCGCCCAATGAATCCGGTTCGCGAAGGTCGTTTGCTTTCCGGATGGAAGCAATTGCGAAAGCTCATCAGATGTCAAAGAAAAATCTTCCGCTAGCTTTTCAACTACGTCGGAGATTTTCACCTCTTCATTTTTTTCCGCAGCAACGCGCAGGACGGGTAGCATCAAAGTCTGAAAGTCCGGGATAGCCAATTCATTTGCTCCAAGTTAAACGGGTCTAACGCCGCCGTTTGCAGAACGTGCACGTAGCGCCTCATACAACTGCGCAGGGCCAAGCAAAGTGTCTTTCAACCCATCACGCACCCGCTGCGAATCCAACGCTTGCGTACTCATGCTGGTATGGGCGTCAAGCGCATCCATGATGGCATTTAGCAGCGCATTCGACAGGTCGGGCGAGTTGGCGAACTGCTCTTTGCTGTTGTTGGCTGCCTGCTGAATCAAGGTCTCGTTCTCAAGCAGCTTTCCCTTAATTACGCCGTTTACGTAGACGAGCTGGTCGTTGTCGGACAGCTCCCCCTCGAATAGACCATTGACCTTTTCGATAATTTCGTCAAGCAAGCCCTTTTCCTTATCCTGGGCTGAGCCACTACCGGCCCCCTCCATCGGCGTCAGTTTGGGTTGCTCACCTTGGCCCAAGGTAAGCGCCTGCTTGCCGATATTCTTCAGGGTGTGATGCGTCAGTGTCACCTTGGACAAATCGACCGTATCACGCTCGCGGCCAAACGCCAGCAATGGCAGTAGCAGCTTGTAGAACAGGAAGCGCTTTTCGATGTCGGTGTTACCGTAGTCAAAAATCTGAGACAGGAACGAATACAAGCGGACGAACGCACCCATGTCATTCTTGAACAAGAGCAGCGCCGCCATAACATCCTTCGCTACCTGCTCACCCTTCTCGTCTTTCTGCGCCTCGGCTGCCGCTTTGTCCGCTAGCGCAGCGGTGAATCGCTTCAGCAGTCGGTCAGCCACCGGCGAAATCGCAGCTAGCAGTTGGCTCTGAGTACCCTTGGGGTCCGTCGCGACCTTAGCAACGCGGTCCACCTCGAAATCGTCATAGTGACCGGCGCTATCTAGCTTCGCGCGCAGGTCGTACACCATGTGCGGGTCGGTGGTAGCCTCGAGCTCGGCAGTTTCGTAGTAGGTCATAAATGCAGCCAGCACTTCTGCCGCATCATTCACGAAGTCGAGAATGTAAGTCGTGTCCTTACCTGGCGCGGCGCGGTTCAGACGGGACAATGTCTGCACCGCCTGGATACCGCCCAGCTTCTTGTCCACATACATGCCGCACAACAGCGGCTGGTCAAATCCGGTCTGGAACTTGTTGGCCACCAACAGCAAATGGTAATTCTGTTCGTTGAATGCTTCACGGATGTCCCGGCCTTTCAACCCAGGATTAAGGTCCTTGCTGACTTCACTCACCGGCTCAGGGAAGCTAACTGGGTCATCAACCTCGCCAGAAAACGCTACCAGAACGCCCAGCGGATAATTCTGCTTCTGAATATATCCAGCAATCTCTATCTGCCAGCGTACAGCCTCCTTGCGGCTGCTGACCACTATCATTGCCTTGGCTCGACCTTGCAGGAGCGGCTGAACGTTTTCACGGAAGTGCTCGACTACGACTTTGACCTTTTGAGCGATGTTGTACGGGTGGAGTCGAACCCACTGCATAATCCCCTTCATCGCCTCGCTCTTCTCGACCTCCTTTTCGTCGTATTCCTTGCCGTCGTTGGCGAGCTTGAACGCGAGCTTGTAGGTCGTATAGTTCTTCAGGACATCAAGAATGAAACCCTCTTCGATTGCCTGGCGCATCGAGTAGACATGGAACGGCTGCGGCAAACCATCTGGCCCTGGGCGTCCAAACAGCTCCATCGTTTTGGATTTTGGCGTGGCGGTGAAAGCGACATAGGTCAGTCCATCAGCGCCGGTCCGCGCGGCCATCTGGGCAGCGAGCAAATCCTCAGTGCCAATTTCGCCGCCGTCCTGCAACTCAGCCAGCTCTTCGGCCGACAGCAACTGCTTCAGCTTTGATGCAGCCTCGCCTGTTTGGGAACTATGGGCCTCGTCAGCGATGACCGCGAACGTTTTCCCCTCCGTGCTAGAGAGCTCCTGCACGGCCTTCAGAGCGAACGGGAAAGTTTGTATCGTACAGACGATAATCTTCTTGCCGTTCTTCAGAGCCTGCGACAACTGAGCGCTCTTGCTGCCGTTCTCGTTGGTGATACTTTCGACGACGCCGGTGGTACGCTCGAAGTCGAAGATGGCCTCCTGTAGCTGGGAGTCAAGCACAGTGCGGTCGGAAACCACCAGCACGCTATCGAATAATTTCTTGTTGTCCGGGCCATGTAAATCCGCTAGGAAGTGAGCTGTCCAAGCAATCGAATTCGTCTTGCCGGACCCAGCAGAATGCTGAATCAAGTATCGCTCCCCCGCACCGTTGGCCAGCACATCAGCCACCAGCTTCCGCGTAGCATCCAGTTGGTGGAAGCGCGGGAAAATCACGCTCGCCATCTGCTTCTTGTCGTTGCGCTTTCCGATTAGGTAACGACCAAGAATTTCCAGCCAGCTGTCTCGAGAAAAGACATTTTCCCAAAGGTAGGACGTTGCATAGCCATCAGGATTGGGGGGATTACCGGCGGCACCATAATTGCCCATATTGAAGGGTAAGAAGCGCGTGGCAGTTCCGGCCAACCGAGTCGTCATTTGCACCTCTGCCTGGCTGACGGCGAAGTGCACCAGCGCTCCGCCAGGGAACGACAGCAGCGGCTCGACCATACCGCCCTTAGGTGCAGGGTCACGGTCATAGCGGTACTGGTCAACCGCGTCCTCCACGCTTTGCGTGAACTCGGATTTCAGCTCCAATGTAGCAACCGCAATGCCGTTCACGAACAGGACCAGGTCGATGGACTCATGCCCCTTGTTGAGCGAGTGATGCACTTGGCGCACAACGCGTAATCTGTTCGCGGCATAGTGCTGCTGGATGACCGGGTTGATGGCAAGAGCTGGCTTGAACTGCACCAAGAACAGCGGCTTGGCCAAGCCAAGCATTTCGACGCCACGACGCAGCACGTCAAGCGTGCCACGGTCGTTCAGGTTCTTACGTACGCGCTCAGCCAAGTTCTTCCCGGTCGCGGCCCCATGCGTTTTGTTCAGACGTTGCAAACTGTCCGGTTGTGTAGTTTCGAGCCATGCCATCAAGTCTGGCAAGTAGAGCGCGTTCTGCTTGTCATAATTAGCAGCATCACCTTCTGCATACAGCCAACCGTTGGCCAGCAGATGTTCACAGATAGCAGCCTCGAAGTGGAGTTCCTTGTGCAGAGTGGACATTAGGCGGCTTCCTGAATTGTCGATGGCTCCTGCTGAAATGCTCGGCGGACGTCGATTTTACCAGTCACGGCGGCTGATATGAGAGCATTCCGGCGTTCTTTGAGCAATGCAATACCACGGTTGGCTTCCGATATGAGAACATCAAGCCGCGTTGTCTCAACATTCAGGAACTCAACTATTGCCAACTGTTCTTCGATAGGCGGAACCGGAAATTTGAACCCTGCAATTTTCTCAAGATGTAAGTTAATTACTGTACTTTGTTTAATTTCCGCATTGATTTGAGACTCAATCGTACTGGAAAGAAATACATAAAATGCAAAATAGGGAAGCATTTTCTTGTTAAATTTAATTAAGCAAAGGCTGACAAATATACTAAACTCCCAATCCCATGAGACGACGCGGGGTACGCCGATTGTGCCATTCTTTGAGAGTAACAAATCCCCCTTTTCAGGATTACATCTCAACGATAACTGTTGATGTTCTGAAAGAGGAATACGTTTAATCTGCGACAAATCAATCCCGGGAGAAGAAATATCTGTAACCCTTAAAAAAGGGATGCCATCATCAACGTATGTCGGTGTAAAGTGTGCACCGTCGACAATTTTCCGTGTCAAATGACTGAGTCGTGTAGCTCCCCAGTGTTCCGGCACCTCCCCCAACCACTCCACACCAGAATCCTTCATCGGCACGTTTGGATTCAAACCCTTGGTCACAGCATGGGAGATGGTTGCTTGGCGCTTTTCGGCGAGAAGCGTGATGAGCTTTTCTTGTTCGGAAATTAGCGCATCGATTTTTGCGACTTCGCGATTCAAAAAAATGACAATGGACGCCATCTCGGAGAAAGTAGGGATAGCAACCACCATTCGACCTATTTGGTCAAAATTTAGCCCCTCCCTTCCCGCACCATTTTGCAAAAAATCAATCTGCGTCTTTATTGGAATGGATTTGAAATACCAGGCTATAAAATTAACACTCACATCTTGCAGTACTCTAATCGCGCAAACGTGTTGATTAACGTTCGCTCTAGGAAATCCATCAGGTACGATGCAGCTACGGCCAATCGAGGCCCCGGTAATGTTGAGGAGAATGTCATTGGGCATGACACGACTCACCGCCATTTCCTCGTCTACTGAGTCCGAAATATACGCTACGTCATCGAGCCGCAATCCTTCATCGTAGACGTTTTGACTACGAATAAACACCACGCCTTCGTCAACATAAGTCTCACTTCCACCAGTAGGCGTTTTACCACTAGAGACCCTAGAAGCAAGCTTCTTTACCTTTCGAATACCCCAGTGCTCGGGTAACTCTGTCGGCCACTGCACACCGCTTGCTTTATACTTAAAATACTGTGGCAAGCTCATTCCGCCAACTCCTCAAGCATCTTCATGATGGTCGCAGTGACACCCTTGAGCTCCTCGTCTATAGTATGCAGGTCACGTGCCGGCTCAAAGACATAGAAGTGCCGATTGAAAGGTATCTCGTATCCCACTTTGGACTTCTCATGGTCAATCCATGCATCTGGCGCATGCGGTAATACCTCACGCTCAAAGTAGGCCTGTACCTCATCGGTCAGTGGCACGTTTTCAGTGTCGCGCAATGAACTATCTGCCTGGGGCAAGCCCTTCTGCTTTCCCTTCAGTCCAAAGACAACATTGCCAGCTTCGTCGTACAACGGGCGCTCAACCGTAATAGTGGTGTAACCAAATTCGTGGTTCATGAACACGCGGGATATCGGTGCGACCTTTACCTTGCCGCCTTCGGGCGCATCCGGCGCTTCATCGCCTGGTGCCAATAGCTTCCGCTCAACCTCATTGCCTTTGGCGTCAAGCACTGTGACCAAGTCACCTTCGCTAAAGTCGCCAAACATGCGAGTGATGTCAGCGATATGTTCATCGGATAGTTCCTTGCGCTTGCTACCCAGACTTTTGCGCATTTTCTGCCAGAAGCTGCTGGCGTCAATGAGCTGCACCCATCCTTTGCGGTCGTCAGGCTTCTTGTTCGACAGAATCCAGATGTAAGTCGAAATTCCGGTGTTGTAGAACATGTCCGTAGGCAGACCAATGATGGCCTCGACCAAGTCGTTCTCGAGTACGTAACGACGAATCTCACTTTCACCCGAGCCAGCGCCACCGGTGAACAAAGGCGAACCATTCAGCACGATACCGATGCGGCTACCGCCATCGACTGCTGGGCGCATCTTGGCGATGAGGTGCAGCAGGAACAGCATTGAGCCGTCCGAGACGCGTGGCAGCCCTGGTCCGAAGCGTCCATCGAAGCCCTTCTCCGCAGCTTCCTTGCGTACCTCTTTTTCGACCTTCTTCCACTCAACGCCGAATGGCGGATTGGAAAGCATATAGTCGAACTTCTTGCCGCCGTGGCCGTCCTCGGAGAGAGTATTACCCACAACGATGTTGCCGACGTCTTGGCCCTTGATAAGCATGTCTGCTTTGCAGATGGCGTAGGACTCGTCATTCAGTTCCTGACCGAACATAGTCAGACGAGCGTCAGGGTTGTGCTCCGACAGATACTCACCTGCTACGGATAACATGCCGCCAGTACCGGCCGTAGGGTCGTAGATGGTTCGCACGACAGCATTGCCAGGCGTGAGCACGTCATCGTCCTCGATGAACAGCAAATTCACCATCAGGCGAATGACTTCGCGAGGGGTGAAGTGTTCACCGGCGGTCTCGTTGGATATTTCGGCGAACTTGCGAATCAGCTCTTCGAAGACCAAGCCCATGTCGGCGTTGTCCACAACATTCGGATGGAGGTCGATGTTCGCGAACTTCTCGACAACCAAGTACAGAAGGCCAGCTTTGCCGAGACGCTCTATCTGCGTATAGAAGTCGAACCGCTCAAAGATGTCGCGCGCGGCTGGCGAGAACGCCTGGATGTAGGCGTAGAGGTTCTGCCGGATGTGGTCCTGGTCGCCCAGCAGCGTTGTCAGGTCGAGTGACGACGTGTTGTAAAACGACTGTCCGGCTTTCCTCACAAGGAACGGCTCCGGGTTCAGTCCTGCCTTGGTCTTGGCATCAAACTCAGCAAGCACAGCCAGTTTCGTGGCTTCCAACACGCAGTCAAGGCGTCGCAGGATGGTGAACGGCAAGATGACCTTGCCGTAGTCGGACTGCTTGTAGTCGCCGCGCAGAAGGTCGGCGACCGACCAAATGAAGGAAGATAGGGCTTGATGATTCATGATTTACCAGCTTTCGAATGATGCATAATAGACAAATTCTCTTGAGCATCATTCTACCCTTTCAAGGGGCTGCGTAGGGACCTTCAGCCCGCCGTTAGAAAGCCCGGAAGTTCAAGTGTTCGCCAAGCGCTTGCCCCCCCTCCCAAAGACCTCCGATACCCGTTTCAGGTATCATGTGCGACCATATCTGTTGATTGTCGGAAAGTGAGCACACTTTGCGAGAAAACGACTGACATAATCGGCATACTGAATTAATCTATTAGCAAGATGAATCATGCACTCGTCAATCCCACGTTGATGTCCTGGTCCCGCCGACGAGCGGGCCTGACTGAGGCCGAACTGGCCGAAAGCATTACCGTAAAGGAAGATAAGGTGCTGGCTTGGGAAACCGGCGAAAGCAAGCCCACGTTTCGACAAGCACAACAATGGGCCAGCGTGGCACATATCCCGTTCGGCTACCTTTTCTTAAGCGAACCACCAAAGGAGCAACTCCCGCTCCCTGACCTGCGCACGGTTGGCGGCGCATCCCCCAAAGACCCAAGCATCGACCTACTGGACACAGTACGAGAAGTTGTAAGAAAACACGAGTGGTACTTGGACTATGTAAAAGAACAAGAGCACCAACCACTATCGTTCGTAGGAAAATTCTCGAGCTCGTCCCAGGTAGCGGACGTTGTAGCAGATATCCGTTCTACCTTGCGCGTTCACGAGGTACCACACCATCAGGGCGGCGATGAGTATTTGCGCCAACTCATTGCCGGTGCCGATGCCGCAGGAATTTTGGTCATGCGTAGTGGGATGGTCGGCGCCAATACGCATAGAAAACTTGATGTAGGTGAGTTTCGTGGCTTTGCCATCAGCGACAAATACGCGCCAGTTGTTTTCATAAACATCGCCGACGCCCCAACTGCCCGACTCTTTACGTTAATTCACGAGCTTGCCCATATTTGGATTGGCAGCAGCGGCATTTCTAGTGTTACGCCATCGAGCAATCGGAAAGAGGAGGCATTCTGCAATTCGGTCGCGGGAGAGTTCCTGGTCCCTGAAGCTCGACTCATGCAAGTGTGGCGAAAAACTGGCGATTGGATGGAGTTGCTCCCTGAGCTTGCTGGAATTTTCTATGTCAGCAAACTGGCAATCGCACGTAGAGCATGCGACCTCGGACTCATTTCCAACGAAGCCTACAGCCAGTACTATGTAATGGAACTGAATGCTTACCGAGACAAAAAAGGAAGCGGCGGTAGCTTTTACCGCACTGCTGGTGCAAAGAACAGTAAACGATTTAGCCGCGCGGTTCTTTCTGAAACGTTCAGCGGACGGCTCCTTTTGCGAGATGCGGGAAAGCTACTGGGTATCCAACCTGCGAAGATTCGAACATACGCTGAAAAGGTGGATGAGTGAAATACCTTTTAGATTCCAATACCTTCGTGGAGGCCAAGAACCGTTATTACAACATGACGGTCTGCCCTGGTTACTGGATTTGGATTCTACAAAGATTTACTGCTCAAGATGTTGCAAGCATTTCGATTGTTGGCGACGAGTTGAAGAAGGGCGACGACGAACTCGCCGATTGGGCCAAGGACAACCCAAGTCTATTTGTCAGCGTACATGATGACGAGACTCAAGCATGTTTTGCAAAGGTGGCCGATTTTATCGTTGCGAATAGCTCCAAAATGAAAGTCGGAGCGGTTGAGGACTTCCTATCCGGAGCAGACCCTTGGTTAATCGCCAAAGCGATGGCAACCGGAGGAACAGTTGTCACTCACGAATCTTTCCATCCTGAGGCTAAGAAGAAATTCCTGATTCCAAATGTATGTAAGGAATTTGGAGTTGACTGGATGAATACGTTTGACATGCTCTACAAGCTAGAAGCTCGATTCGTATTGGCAGCGTAGGCCAAAACACGCGCAATATTAAGAGCACGGCACAGGTCAACGCCACGCACGGTCAATGGCTTGTCGATGAAATCACACTCTGGCCTAAACGCATCAACACGTCATGGCTCCGACACAACCACCATGCTCTATTAGCCTCTGGTCCTTGGCGGAAAGCCCATAGTAGTCGTGGCACCACTCGCTAGGCCCAGCCCAGACCGGCGCCGCCGCGCCCATGCAATTCGCACCGTCGCCGCAACGAAAACCAGAAACGCGACCTGGGCAGAAAACGCGATAGCATCAATTCCGTAGTTGGCCCCGACCCAACTGTTAACGACAACGTCAGCCGCGATGATGGCCGCAGTCAGTGCCAAGCCGACACGTGGCCTCGCCAGCAAGAACACAATAGCAATCGGGTCAAGAAATGTAAGTGCCGTCCAGAATGTGCAAACAAATACTGGCAGTCCACCATAGTCCCAGCGCAGTCCGTGCTGGAACGTGGTCCAAGCGTGGTTGAAAGTAGCACCGGCCAGGCACAGAGCGTAGATGAGGCGAATCGAGAATGGGCTGAGGCGGAGGATGGTCATGTCCTTAGTTTACTCCATGCCCAACACATGCGGTCGGCCATCGGCCATGGCGTCGCCATCCGAGGCCTCAGCAACGCATCCGGTGGTCGACTCGGTGGTACTCGGTACTTGACGGGCCACCAGCTGCTTCGCGACAATTCGTCGAACCGTAAGATGCTCATCTCTACGCGCCAGCCTTGGCCAACTGACTTGAAGGGAACCCCAAGCATGACCGAACAACAGATTGATTCCAGCAGCGTGCGTGCCGAGCTACGCACCCTGCCCCGAGGCTGCTTGCTCTTGATAGCCGAGCGGGCTGTTGAACTCGTTCCAACGGACCAATTGAGCGCGCTGCTCGGTGATATCGTGCACCTTGATGCGGTCACGCCCGGCACAACCGGCTCTGGGCCACTAGCGCCAACGCTGCTTGACGAGGTACGAGAGTTCCGCGATATCGCTATGGCTGGACAGTATCACGAGGAGATTCAAGTCAACAACAGGCGGGCATTCGAACAGTCCCCTGGCACGGATGCCTTCGTTGCCGATTTCGACAGGCTTATGCGCAAATGCATTGGCGCCGTTGGCCAGGGAGAGAATGATTCGGACGTGCGCGAGAGTTTTGAGGTGCTCTTTGGGCTGCTCAGGCATATCGATGAGGGCAACGACGATGTGCTGTTTTTTGCGGACGATGGCAGCTCGCTGGACGTCGGCGTCAATTGGCGCGCCGTGCTACCTGCGTACTTCAGGTGCATGCCCGAGACGTCGCTGCCTAAAGAGTATGCGCGGACTGTGGACGACGCAATAGCGGATTTTGCGTCGCATGACCGACCGCATTATTTGACCATGGCGGGCAACACCGCCAAAGATGCGCAACGTGCGGCTTTGGATGCTCTGGTGGTTACCGAAAAATGAATACACTCGCCAATGTAGGTCTGCCACGAAGACCTCGACAGAGCCGTGCGAATCAAATACTACATTGAGTGCTGTTTGATGCCTTAACCAATCTTTCTGCTTCTGCGATAAGCCACAGCCCAACTCCCACGCATCCGATGAACCCAATGGCGGAAAACGTCTGAGCGTGCGGTTCACTAAGCCATTTGAAAAAACACAACTCCGCACCGATGCCAATTGACACCATTGCCGCCACAACGGCTGCAATAAAACCTACTACGTAGTTCAGAACCTTGGCCCCGTCTGCCCTGTACATCGGTGCATACCGCAGAATTACTTTCAAGCCGCCGGTTGTCTGCATCGATGTGATGGCGAGGTAAACAAAGAGAATAAGGCTATGTTGCTTGACGTTCACCTCTCGCAAACCCTCTAGATAGCCTAATGTAATGACAAGCCACAATGCCAGAAGAATTCGTTTGGTGTTTTCTTTGCTCATTTCTTCTCCTTCAGATAGAACGTCAAATTCGAATCAGCGTGTCTGGCTTCACAACGTCAATGGCCGCAGGAACTTCTGGCACAAAAATCAGCAACCAAATTGAATTCGCCTCGATATTTAATCACTGCAAATGGAGTCAAGTCAACTTCTCAACAACGTCACGCCAAGTATGCAATGAAATTTCGTGAGCCGTTGAGAAAGCTACCGAACTAAACTCGCGAACCCAACGACGCGCGGTAGGGAACAGAACAAGGTTACGCCCCCCTGGCCGAACTGCACTCGGGTATACGATGCCATCGAGTTTACTGCCATCTCCGTCAGATTGAAAAACCAATGCAAAATACTCCGACACCACCTGTGAGGGAGCGTAGTCGACATGTTCCCTTACGTTGAAGCGGGTAGCGCGCTCGATGTATTCGGCCGCCACGGCCTTACAGGATTCCGAATAGCGTAGCAGCGAAATGTCGTCAGCACCCATGAATCACTCTCTAGATATTGCGTTTCAATCAACGCTTTGTTTGCTCGTGTCTTCGCGGTTTCGACAAGCGCTGAGTGCCCTGGAGGCATTCTGCCTACAGATGGTAGATTTCAGAGAAATGATTCCATAGGGAAATTATATTCCTACCAAGTCGGGCGGCAACTCGAATCTCCGACAGCGCGGCCCCTGAGCAAAACGACCG
>Ga0209901_1000632_pt1 | contig 12814 bp, 11 predicted proteins | sample OrgsoiDNA_201058_FD_185806 | JGI IMG/M metagenome (GOLD analysis project Ga0209901, IMG submission 185806) | Permafrost soil microbial communities from the Arctic, to analyse light accelerated degradation of dissolved organic matter (DOM) -... | ecosystem: Environmental > Terrestrial > Soil >...
GGCGGCGACGGTGGCGATGTCTTTACGGAGCAGTTGGATATCTATCATGGGGGAATTGCCAGCGATGTCGAAAGCGGCAATTGTACCAAGACGCGACCATTTTCTTGCGAGTTTTAGCGGCGCCGGCTTCGACCGGGCGCGCCGCCCGCGCCATCCGGCGCCGCGAGTCCGAGCACGGCTCAGATCAGCGCGGCTTTTTCGGCGGCCGTCAGGCGCTTGGCCGACACCTTGACCACTTGCATGTGCAGGTCGCTGGCGGCGACGGCGGCGGCGCGGCTGACAGCGCGCGCCGGCACGCCGGCGGTGGCGAAGTTGGTGGCGGTAGCCAGCAGGACGATGGCAGAGAAGATGAATTCCATGTTTTTGCTGATGTTCATGATGTGCTCCTGAGTGGTTGGGCTGGCTGGTATGGTTGTACTGTAGCCACGCCACGCGCGCGCCGCCACCGGCTTGCGATGGAGCGCATGAAACACGGGATGAAACGCAGGAAAGACGGAGCGGAACCGTGCACGGCGGCACGGCCCGGTGACGACGGCGCGGCGGTTCAGCCGGCCGAGGCGAGGCGCGACAACAGCAGGCGCAGCGGCGCCGTCAACAGGCGCTTGAGCGGCTCGGCCAGCGGCACCGGTTTCAGCAGCATGGTCACCGCCATGCCGAAGGGATAATAATTGCGCGCCAGGCGGCGCACGGTGCGGTTGTAGTCGCCCCACTCGCGCTCGCTGAAGGTCTGGCCCGGATGGCGCGCCGACCACACGTGCTTGTACGCGATATAGGCATCCTCGCCGCGCACCTCGCGCATGCGGCGCCAGATCGTGGCCAGCACGGCGAACACGCCGTGGCGCTCGTCCACGTTCGATTGCTCGTAATAGCGGCGGAAATGCGCGTAGTGCGCCACCTCGTCGGACTTGATATTGTCGAGCAGCTGGCGCAGCACCGGCTCGCGCGTGTAGTCGTGCAGCGCGCGATAAAAGGTGGCGGTGCCGGTTTCGATGACGCAGCGCGCCACCAGCTCCAGCGCGCGGCGCGGTTCGAGCTGTTCGACGGTGCAGCAGGCGCTGTACTCGCGCTGGAAGCCCTCGAAGCCGGCCTGCCAGTCGAAATCGGGCCAGACCGCCTGCACATAGGCCTTCAGCGATACGCCGTGCTGCACCTCCTCGTGCTGCCACGAATCGCGCAGCCAGCCGGTGACGTCGCTGCGGCCGTCGAAATGCTCGACCAGGTTGGCGCTGTACATCTCGGACAGGATTTCGACGTAGGAGGCCGATGCCAGGGTTTGAAACAGAAACAGGTCGTCGCGCACCAGGGTGGCGTCGATTTGATCGTAAGCGATATCGCTGAGGCGCCAATGGACGCGCTGGCGGTCGGTCGACAAGGGCATGGTGGCAGCTTTCTTTTTATTGAACATTGCCGAAAATACTCTATTTTTCGCGCGCTGTCTGTGCGCAAAAACACACAGTATCGCCAAGGCGCGTCATTGACCGCGCCTGCGCCGCACACAAATACAATTTAAACAATATAAACGATATAAATCAAGCGGCGTTTTCTTCCGCGTCGTCGGCCGCGGCATCGGCGGCGGCCGACGCTTCGGCCGCGATCACCGCTTTCGAGCGCGTCGCGTGCAGCCAGTCCGCCACCTCGCGATTGAACACCTCCGGCTGCTCGACCATCGGCCAGTGGCCGGTCTTAAACGCCAGCACCTTGCAGCCCAGTTTCATCAAGCCGCGCAGCCACTGCGGCGAATGGAACATGAACGGTTTCTTGCTGCCGTAAATGAACAGCATCAGCACCTTGGGCGTGAACGCCTGCGCATGCTGGTAAGAGCCGTGCGCGCTGGACCAGGTTATATAGTAGGGATAATTCATGCCCGAGCTGATGTACTGCGGATCGGACGGCGCCCGCAATTTGCGCACCATATAGTGGGTCATCTTCTCGCCCATGTCGCCGGCGATGCGCCAGGCCGCCGCCAGCCAGAGCTGGTAGGCGGCGATCTTCAGCTTGGCCATCAGCGACAGCGAGCCGCGATAGGTCTGCGTTTCGACGTCGCCGATATCGACGCCGACGATGCGCGACACCAGCTTCGGATAGCGCATCGAAAACTGGTAGCCGAACACCGCGCCCCAGTCGTGCAGCATGAGGATCACGCGCTGCCCCGCGTTGACCTGGCGGATGATGTTGTCGAACATGCGCATCGTCAGGTCGAGCGAATATGGCCGCCGTTCCTTGTCGATGTCGAAGCCGGGCAGCGTGAAGCGCACGCAGCGAAAATCGGCCTTGAGCGCTGCGACCTGCGCGTCCCACAGCCGATAGGTATCGGGCCAGCCGTGTATCATCACGATGGTTTCGGCGCCCGCGCCCTCGATGAACACGTCGACGCCGCCGATGCGCAACTCGGTCACCGCGTCCAGCGCGGTATCGCCCTTGGCATGCTTCTTCTCGTCCTTCTTCGCAGCGCTCTTTGCGTCGCTCTGCGCGTCGCCTTGCGCGTCCTTGTCTGCCTCACTCATCGCCGGTTCATCCTTCGCGCGCCTTGCGGTCCAATTCGCGCAGATAGGCCAGTTTATCAGCGATTTTGCTTTCCAGACCACGTGGCACCGGCTGATACCAGCCCGGCTCCGGCATCCCGTCGGGGAAGTAGGTTTCGCCGGCAGCGTAGGCGTCCGGCTCGTCGTGCGCGTAGCGGTATTCGTGGCCGTAACCGAGTTCCTTCATCAACTTGGTCGGCGCGTTGCGCAGGTGGACCGGCACCTCGCGCGACTTGTCGCGCTTGACGAAAGCCATGGCGGCATTGAAGGCGTTGTAGCCGGCGTTGCTCTTGGCGGCGATGGCCAGGTAGACCACGGCCTGCCCCAGCGCCAGCTCGCCCTCGGGCGAACCGAGGCGCTCGTAGGTCGCGGCCGCGTCGTTGACCATCGTCAGCGCGCGCGGATCGGCCAGGCCGATGTCTTCCCACGCCATGCGCACGATGCGCCGCGCCAGGTAGCGCGGATCGGCGCCGCCATCGATCATGCGGCAGAACCAGTACAGCGCCGCGTCGGGGTTCGAGCCGCGCACCGACTTGTGCAGCGCCGAGATCTGGTCATAGAAATTGTCGCCGCCCTTGTCGAAGCGGCGCGCGTTCAGGGTCAGCGCGTTCTCGACGAACTTGCCGTCGATCTTGCTGATGCCGGTCGACGAGGCGGCGGTGTCGGCCTGCTCCAGCAGGTTGAGGAAGCGGCGCGCGTCACCGTCGGCGAAGCCAACCAGCGTATCGATCGCCACCTCATCGAAGCTCAGGTGCGGCAGCGCGGCCATGCGGGCCTTTTCCAGCAGTTGGCGCATCTCGGCGTCGTCGAGCGACTTGAGGACATAGACCTGCGCGCGCGACAGCAACGCCGAGTTGACCTCGAAACTGGGATTCTCGGTGGTCGCGCCGACAAAGGTGACCAGACCCGATTCGACAAACGGCAGCAAGGCATCCTGCTGCGCTTTATTAAAACGGTGGATCTCGTCGACGAACAGCAGCGTATGGCGGCCCAGCTGGTCGAGATTGTGCTGCGCCTGCTCCATCGCGGCGCGGATGTCCTTGACGCCGGCGAACACCGCCGACAGCGCGATGAATTCGCTGTCGAAGGCATGCGCCATCAAGCGCGCCAGCGTGGTCTTGCCGACGCCGGGCGGCCCCCACAAGATCATCGAATGCGCCTTGCCGGCCTCGAAGGCCAGCCGCAGCGGCTTGCCCTCGCCCAGCAGGTGGCTCTGGCCGATCACTTCGGTCAGCGTCTTGGGCCGCAGCGCCTCGGCCAAGGGCTGCTGCGGTTCGGTGGTAAATAGGTCAGCCATGGGGTTCAGCCATATTCTTTCGCCGGTTCTAAAATGGACTAGCGCCGCGGGGTTGCCCCGGCGGCGCGCCAGCCAAAAGCTTGAGTACTCAATTATTAAAGACGTCGGCGCCCTTCGGCATGACGAATTTAAAATAAGTCGCCGTTAGCGCCGGATTTTTTTCGAATTTGCTGAACGTCAGCGTCGACACCTGGCCGAAGGAATCCTTCAGCTCCATCGCCTCCGGCAAACCATTGCGCAGGCCGATGCTGATTTGCTCGAAGCTGGTGTCCTTGGCTTTCGGCGTCGCCTTCAGCCATTCCAGGCCATCCCTGGTGCCGGCTTCGGCCAGCGTGAAATTCTTTTCCAGGTCGTTGCTGCCGAACAGGATCGCCGCCGGCGAGGAGCCCAGCGCGTCGCCCAGCTTCTTGACGGTCACCTGGTTCAAATCCTTATCGTAGATGAACAGCTGCTCGCCGTCGGCCTGCAACAGCTGCTCGTAGGGCTTCTGGTAGGTCCAGATGAACTTACCGGGACGCGCGAACACGAAGGTGCCGCTGGCCGGCGCCGAGGTCTTGGCCGCGCCGTCGATGTTCTTGGTCTGGCGCTGCACGAAATCGCCCTTGGCCGATTTGGTGCTGGCGACGAAGGACTTGAACTGCTCCAGCGCGCTCGCGTGGGCCGCGCCGGCGAACAGCAGGCCGCAGGCGGCCAAGGCCAAAGCCGTCTTCTTGAACTGAGTGTTAAAACCAACCATACTGTTTATATCCTTTTTTATTATTCCGCGCTGGCCGCCGGCACCAGGATTTCCCGGTTGCCGTTCGATTGCATAGGCGAGACGACGCCGCTATTTTCCATCTGTTCCAGCAAGCGCGCCGCACGGTTGTAGCCGATGCGCAGATGGCGCTGCACCAGCGAGATCGAGGCGCGGCGGTTTTTCAGTACCACCTGCACCGCCTGGTCGTACATCGGATCGGCCTCGCCGCCCCCTTCGCCCGGCGCCGCACCGCCTTCCGCGCCGCCCTCGCCTTCGAGCGTGCCGCCTTCGAGGATGCCGTCAATGTAATTCGGTTCGCCGGTCGTTTTCAGGTGCTTGACGACGCGGTGTACTTCTTCATCCGATACGAAGGCGCCGTGCACGCGCACCGGCAGGCCGGTCCCCGGCGGCATGTACAGCATGTCGCCCATGCCCAGCAAGGCCTCCGCGCCCATCTGGTCGAGAATCGTGCGCGAGTCGATCTTGGACGAGACCTGGAACGCGATGCGGGTCGGGATGTTGGCCTTGATCAGGCCCGTGATGACGTCCACCGACGGCCGCTGCGTCGCCAGGATCAGGTGCAGGCCGGCGGCGCGCGCCTTTTGCGCGATCCGCGCGATCAGCTCCTCGACCTTTTTACCGACCACCATCATCAGGTCGGCCAATTCGTCGATGATGATGACGATGGTCGGCAGTTTTTCCAGCGGCTCCGGCGAATCCGGCGTCAGGCTGAATGGATTCGGGATGTGCTCCTCGCGCTTTTGCGCCTCGGCGATCTTGGCGTTGTAGCCGGCCAGGTTACGCACGCCGAGCTTGGACATCAGCTTGTAGCGCCGCTCCATCTCGTTGACGGCCCAGTTCAGCGCGTGGCCGGCCTGGCGCATGTCGGTGACGACGGGCGCCAGCAAGTGCGGGATGCCTTCGTAGACCGACATCTCCAGCATCTTCGGATCGATCAGTATCATGCGCACGTCGGCCGGATCGGATTTATACAGCAGCGACAAAATCGTCGCGTTGATGCCCACCGATTTACCCGAGCCGGTGGTGCCGGCCACCAGCAAGTGCGGCATCTTGGCCAGGTCGGCCACGATAGGCTTGCCGGCGATGTCCTTGCCCAGGGCGACCGTCAGGCTCGATGGATTGTCGTTGTAGACCTTGGAGCCGACGATTTCGCTCAAACGCACGATCTGGCGCTTGGGATTGGGCAGCTCCAGCGCCATATAGTTTTTGCCGGGGATGGTCTCGACCACGCGGATGGAAGTGAGCGACAGCGAGCGCGCCAGGTCGCGCGCCAGGCCGACGATCTGACTGCCCTTGACGCCGGTGGCCGGCTCGATTTCGTAGCGCGTCACGACCGGGCCGGGGAAGGCCGCGACCACCTTGGCGTCGACGCCGAAGTCGGACAGTTTTTTCTCGATCAGGCGGCTGGTGAATTCCAGCGTCTCGATCGACACGGTTTCCTGCACCGGCGGCGGCTCGTCGAGCAGCGACAGCGGCGGCAGCACGCTGTCGCCGCTGAGGTCCTGGAACAGGCTGGCCTGCTTCTCTTTTTCGACGCGCTCGGACTTGACCACGGTGACCACTTGCGGCTCGATCTTGACGGCCGGCGCGGCCACATGTTTTTCAACGTGCTTGGCGCGCTCGATGACGACGATTTCGTCGCGCTTGACGGCGGCCACCTCGCCCTGGCGGCGGTCCTCGCGGTACTGGTAGCGCTGGATGAACCATTCGATGACCATCTCGACGCCGCCGCCGATGCGCTCGGCCACGGCCAGCCACGAGACGTGGAAGAACAGACTAAAACCGAGGCCGAACAGCAGCAGCAGGAACAGCGTCGCGCCGGTGAAGCCCAGCGCCACATGGGCCGCGTGGCCGATCAGCTGACCGAGCACGCCGCCCGGCTCGCGCGGCAGCTGCGCGCGCAAGCTCCACATGCGCAGGTATTCCAGCGCCACGCTGCCGACGAACATCAGCAGGAAGCCGATGGCGCGGATCAAGCCCTCCTGCTGGTGCTCCGGCTCGACGTCCCTGGACATGACGAATTTCTGCGTCAGCCGGCGATAGCCGTTCCAGACGATGCGCAGCAGGCAGACGCACAACCACCACGCGGAAAAACCGAAGATAAACAGCAGCAAATCGGACAGCCAGGCACCGGCGCGGCCGCCCATATTGTGAATCTTGGGCACCAGGCTGGCGTGCGACCAGCCGGGATCGAGCTTGGAAAAGCTCGCCAGTATCATGACGAAGTAGACGGCCAGCGCGGCCAGCGCCAGCCAGCGCGCCTCCGACAGCAGCAGCACCAGCCGGTTCGGCAGCGGCTGGCGTTCGGTGACGGTACGGGTGTAGCTGGCCGGCGACGGGCCGGATTTGGACGCGCGCTCGGAGGCTTTGCTGTTCGTGGCCCTGCTGTTCGCGGTTTTACCGCTGGTTTTACTGCTCATATAGTTCGTTTCTACTGCGTCGTTAGCGGCCGGGGCGGGCAATGTTGGATATTCTAAGGCATCCGGCGCTCGCCAGAGGGCTTGATTCATGCCGAATCGCTGCTTGGACTATAATCTCGTATTGATTGCGTCAGCGCAATAGCTTGTCCGTGGCGAGCATCCCTTGCGCCGCATGCAAATGGCCCCAATTTGAACTTATCGAGCCGCTGAGTGTATCTACTCGCCAGTATCCACCCTTAATGAAGAAGCCCTCCATGACCACTACCAAACACGCCCGCGTTTTGATCCTCGGTTCCGGCCCCGCCGGCTACAGCGCCGCCGTCTACGCGGCGCGCGCCAACCTCAAGCCGATGCTGGTCACCGGCGTCGAACAGGGCGGCCAGCTGATGACCACCACCGACGTCGAAAACTGGCCGGGCGACCCGATGGGCGTGCAAGGTCCGGAACTGATGCAGCGCCTGTTGCAGCACGCGGAGCGCTTTGATACGCAGATCGTGTTCGACCATATCCACACCACCAAGCTCAATGAAAAGCCGATGCGCCTGATCGGCGACAGCCACGAGTACACCTGCGACGCGCTGATCATCGCCACCGGCGCCTCGGCCCAGTACCTCGGCCTGGAATCGGAAACCGCCTTCATGGGCAAGGGCGTGTCGGCCTGCGCCACCTGCGACGGCTTCTTCTACCGCGGCCAGGAAGTGGCCGTCGTCGGCGGCGGCAACACCGCCGTCGAGGAGGCGCTGTACCTGTCGAACATCGCCAACAAGGTCACGCTGATCCACCGCCGCAACAAGTTCCGCGCCGAGCCTATCCTGATCGACCGCCTGAACGCCAAGGTCGCCGAAGGCAAGATCGAACTGAAATACAACCACACGCTGCACGAAGTGGTCGGCGACGAGAGCGGCATGACCGGCCTGAAAATCCAGTCCACCGACAGCGGCGAGATCAGCGACATCAAGGTGCACGGCCTGTTCGTGGCGATCGGCCACAAGCCCAACACCGGCATCTTCGAAGGCCAGCTCGATATGCACAACGGCTACATCAAGACCAAGACCGGTACCGAAGGCATGGCCACCGCCACCAGCGTGCCGGGCGTGTTCGCCGCCGGCGACGTGCAGGATCACATCTACCGCCAGGCCATCACCAGCGCCGGCACCGGCTGCATGGCCGCGCTGGACGCCCAGCGCTATCTGGAATCGCAGGAATAAGCGACGATGGGACTGAAGGATTTCGCCGACCTGAAAACGCTGGCCAAGCAGCTCAAGGAGCAGGCCGACGCGCGCGCCGCCGAACAGGCGGAGCGCGCCAAGCGCGAAAAGGTGCAGGCGGTCGAGGCCAATCTGTTCAAGGCCAGCATCGGCGGCGTCAAGAAGATGCCGCAGGTGGACCGCTACGTCCCGGGCATGCCGAAAACGTCGTCTGCGGCACCGGCCGTGGCGACCCGTCCGCGCACACAGGCCGAGGATGACGCGGCGGTGCTGCGCGAATCGTTGTCGGACCTGTTCGAGGTCGACCACTATATGGAAGAAGACCCGGCGCTGAACTACGCGGCGCCCGGCATCGGTCCGGACGTGGTGCGCAAGATGCGCAAGGGCCACTGGCCGATCCAGGATGATCTCGACCTGCACGGCCTGCGCCGCGACGAGGCGCGCGATGGACTGGGCGCCTTCCTGCGCAACGCCGCGCTGCGCAATCTGCGCTGCGTGCGCGTCATCCACGGCAAGGGTTTTGGATCGAAGAGTCAAGAACCGGTGCTGAAGTCGATGGTGCACAGCTGGCTGGTGCAGAAGGATGAGGTCATCGCCTTCTGCGTGGCGCGGCCGTCCGATGGCGGCGACGGCGCGCTGGTGGTGCTGCTGCGCGCGGCCTTGCAGCCGGTACGATGATTCAAAAAAAACGACCTTCGTGAAGGTCGTTTTTTCGGTGTAAGCCTGCTTATTTCACGGTCACGTGGATAGTCTTGCTCATCTCGGGGCCGTAGGACTGGTGCGCGCCGTTGGCGAACTGCATGGTCAGCGCGTACTGGCCGGGCGGCAGCGTCACTTCGGTTTCGGTCTGGCCCTTGCCGAAGTGGAGATGGGTGGCGTCGGTCGGCACAACCTCGCCGGCCTTGACCGGCTCGGCGTTGATCAGCAGGTGGTGGTGGCCGCTGTTGGCGAGGATCGCGCCGGCCGGCTTGACTTCCATGCCGTCGACCGCGAACTTGACCTTGAACGTGCTGCCGACCACCGCGCCGTCGATCGGCTCAACGAAAGACACCGACTGCGCCAGCGCGCTGGCCGCCATGCACACCGTGATGAGGGAAGCCGCCACTACGCGGCCTACCATTTGCGTCGCTATATTCATCGTGCTTGTCTCCATGAGTGAAAACCGTATAAACCGCATTAACCGTATAAATCGTACTAATTAATCGTTTTTGATGACGATGCTCGGGAACTTGCTGGTCATGTCCTTGGCCTTTTCCGCGATCTGCACCGCGATCTTGCGCGCGATGTCCTTATAAATCGCGGCCACCGGACCATCCGGCTCGGCGACCACGGTCGGCGTGCCCGAATCGGTCTGCTCGCGGATCGCCATCGTCAACGGCAGCGCGCCGAGGAATTCAACGCCGAAATCGGCGCACATTTTCGCGCCGCCGCCGGAACCGAAGATTTCCTCCGCATGGCCGCAGTTGGAGCAGATATGGGTGCTCATGTTCTCGACGATGCCGAGGATAGGAATGCCGACCTTCTCGAACATTTTCAAACCCTTGCGCGCGTCCAGCAGCGCGATGTCCTGCGGCGTCGTGACGATGACGGCGCCGGTCACCGGCACTTTCTGCGACAGCGTCAGTTGTATGTCGCCGGTCCCCGGCGGCATGTCGACGATCAGGTAATCGAGGTCGCGCCAGTTGGTCTGCTCCAGCAGCTGCTGCAAGGCCTGCGTCACCATCGGGCCGCGCCACACCATCGGCTCGTCCGGATCGATCATGAAGCCGATCGACGACACCTGCAGGCCGTGGCCTTCCATCGGTTCCATGCTCTTGCCGTCCTTGGTCAGCGGCTGGCCTTTCACGCCCAGCATCATCGGCTGCGACGGGCCGTAGATATCGGCATCGAGCACGCCGACCGACGCGCCTTCGGCGGCCAGCGCCAGCGCCAGGTTGACGGCCGTGGTCGACTTACCGACGCCGCCCTTACCCGAGGCGACGGCGATGATGTTTTTCACCGTCGGCATCAGCTTCAGGCCGCGCTGCACGCTGTGCGAGATGATCTTGCTATACACGTTGACGCTGACCTTGCCCGCGCCGGCCAGCGCCTGCAGGGGCGCCTCCACGCTGGCGCGGATCGCCTCGAACTGGCTCTTGGCCGGGTAGCCAAGCTCGATATCCAAAGAGATATCCGCGCCATCGACCTTGACGTTCCTGGCCGATTTACCGCTGACAAAATCCTTTGTTGTATTCGGGTCTATTACTTTAGACAATGCCGCTTTGACGTCTTCAACCGTGATGCTCATGTAAATCTCCGTAAGTGATCCCGCAGTCTAGCGCAAAATAGGCAGAAATACAGGATTGCCCCTGCGGCCAGCGTGCGCATTCGGCCCCGCGGCTGGTAAAATGCTCTTTTCCTCCACCCACAAAGTGCATCAATCATGACCCGCAAGCTGTTCGTCACCACTGCCCTGCCCTACGCAAACGCTGCTTTCCATATTGGCCACATGATGGAATACATCCAGGCCGACATCTGGGTCCGGTTCCAGCGCATGCAGCGCGACGGCGCCGGCCTGCGCGAGGTGCACTTCGTCGGCGCCGACGACACCCACGGCACGCCGATCATGATCGCGGCCGAAAAGGAAGGCATCACGCCGCAGGAATTCGTCGCCAAGATCGCCGCCGGCCGGGCCCAGTACCTGGACGGCTTCCACATCGCCTTCGACAACTGGTACTCGACCGACTCGCCGGAAAACGTCGAACTGTCGCAAGGCATCTACCGCAAGCTGCGCGACACGGGCCTGATCGTCACCAAGGTCGTCGACCGCTTCTACGACCCGGTCAAGGGCATGTTCCTGGCCGACCGCAACATCAAGGGCGAGTGCCCGGTGTGCCACGCCAAGGACCAATACGGCGACAACTGCGAAGTGTGCGGCGCGGCCTACCAGCCGACCGAGTTGATCAACCCGTTCTCGGTGTTCACCAACGCCACGCCGATTTTGAAACCGTCGGAGCAGTACTTCTTCAAGCTGTCCGACCCGCGCTGCTACCAGTTCCTCAAGGACTGGCTGAACACGCCGGGCCGCTTGCAGCCGGAGATGGTCAACAAGGTCAGCGAATGGCTGGGCGAAGCCGGCGAGAAGCTGGCCGACTGGGACATCTCGCGCGACGCGCCCTACTTCGGCATTCCGATTCCGGACGCGCCGGGCAAATTCTTCTATGTCTGGCTGGACGCGCCGGTCGGCTACCTCGCCAGTCTGAAGAACTACTGCGAGAAAAAGGGCATGGACTTCGACGCCCTGCTGAACGATCCGGCCACCGAGCAGATACACTTCATCGGCAAGGACATCGTCTCCTTCCACCTGCTGTTCTGGCCCGCGATGCTGAAGTTCGCCGGCCATCCGGTGATCGACAAGCTGAAGGTCAATGTGCACGGCCACCTGACCGTCAACAACGAAAAAATGTCCAAGTCGCGCGGCACCGGCATCTCGCCGCTGCGCTACCTGAACCTGGGCATGAATCCGGAGTGGCTGCGCTACTACATCGCCTTCAAGCTGAATTCGAAAGTGGAAGACCTGGACTTCACCGGCGACGATTTCGTGGCCCGCGTGAACAGCGATTTGATCGGCAAGTACGTCAACATCGCCAGCCGCTGCGCCGGCTTCATCGCCAAGAAATTCGACGGCAAGCTGGCGGCCACGCTGTCGGAAGGCGCGCAGGGCTGGATCAAGCGTGCGCTGACCACGGCCGACGGCGCCGAGCGCCAGGCCAGCATCGCGACGCATTTTGAACATCGCGAATTCGGCAAGGCGCTCAAGGAAATCATGGAGATCGCCGACATCACCAACCAGTACGTCGACGAGAACAAGCCGTGGATACTGGCCAAGGACGAGACCAAGGTCGCCGAGCTGCACGACGTCTGCACCGCCGCGCTGATCCTGTTCCGTCAGCTGACAATCTTGCTGTCGCCGGTGCTGCCGGGCGTGGCCGCCAACGTCGCCAAGTTCCTCAACGACGAGCAGCTGGTGTGGGCCGATACCGATGTCGCCAGCGGCATCGTGTCGTCGGCGATGCTGGGCCGGACCATCGGCGCCTACACGCACCTGATGACGCGCGTCGATGCCAAGATGATCGAGGAGCTGTTCGATGCGCCGCCCGCCCTTGCTGGCACCGTCGCTGCCGCCGCAGTCGGCACCACCGGCGCGCCGGCCGCCAAGGCCGCGAAGCCCGCCGCCAAGCAGGCCGCTGTCGCCGTCACCGAGACCGGCATCGAAGAACTGGCGCCGCAAATCTCGATCGACGATTTCGTCAAGATCGACCTGCGCATCGCCAAGATCGTCAACTGCGAACACGTCGACGGTTCCGACAAGCTGCTGCGCCTGACCCTGGACGTCGGCGAAGGCCGGATGCGCAATGTCTTCTCGGGCATCAAGGCGATGTACCAGCCGGAAGACCTGGTCGGCAAGCTAACCGTGATGGTCGCCAACCTGGCGCCACGCAAAATGAAGTTCGGCATTTCCGAAGGCATGGTGCTGGCCGCGTCGGCCGCCGATGAAAAGGCCAATCCGGGCATCTACATCCTGAACCCGTGGCCGGGCGCCGAGCCGGGCATGCGCATCCGCTGATAGC
>Ga0209901_1000635_pt1 | contig 12784 bp, 11 predicted proteins | sample OrgsoiDNA_201058_FD_185806 | JGI IMG/M metagenome (GOLD analysis project Ga0209901, IMG submission 185806) | Permafrost soil microbial communities from the Arctic, to analyse light accelerated degradation of dissolved organic matter (DOM) -... | ecosystem: Environmental > Terrestrial > Soil >...
GGCGTGGTGTGGGATCGCTTGCCAAATGCGTTAGCGAAAGCTGGCATGAAAGTCACCGACAGCAGCCGTCCTCAAGGCACGCTTTCTGTGACCTACAAGCCGCTGAACGACGATGCGTGGCAGACGCTGGGCGCGAAAGATCCGGGCCTGACCTCTGGTGACTACAAACTTCAGGTCGGTGACCTGGATAACCGTAGTAGTTTGCAGTTCCTTGATCCGAAAGGACATGCACTAAGCCAGTCGCAAAACGATGCGATGGTTGCGGTCATGCAGGCTGCGTTTAACCAGAGCAGTGTGACGAAGTAAGACATCATCAAAAAGGGGCTGCGGCCCCTTTTTACATCTCTCTTTTCACCGGTTATTTTTTAAAGAATTACCACACATTGTCTTATTACTGGAGTAAGTAAAGATGCAAAAGTTAGCTGAGTTGTATCGCGGAAAGGCGAAAACCGTCTACACCACCGAAAACCCAGACCTGCTGGTTTTGGAGTTCCGTAATGATACATCAGCACTCGATGGCGAGCGTATTGAGCAGTTCGACCGTAAAGGCATGGTTAACAACAAGTTTAACCATTTCATCATGAGCAAACTGGAAGAAGCCGGTATTCCGACCCAAATGGAACGCCTGTTATCTGACACTGAAGTGCTGGTGAAAAAGCTGGATATGGTACCGGTTGAGTGTGTTATCCGTAACCGTGCTGCCGGGTCGCTGGTAAAACGTCTGGGCATTGAAGAAGGTCTGGAATTGAACCCGCCGTTGTTCGATCTGTTCCTGAAAAACGATGCAATGCATGACCCAATGGTGAACGAGTCTTACTGTGAAACCTTTGGTTGGGTGAACGCAGAAAACCTGGCACGTATGAAAGAGCTGAGCTACCAAGCCAACGACGTGCTGAGCAAATTGTTTGATGATGCAGGGCTTATCCTGGTTGATTTCAAACTGGAATTTGGTCTGTTCAACGGCGAAGTGGTCCTCGGTGACGAATTCTCTCCAGACGGTAGCCGCCTGTGGGACAAACAAACGCTGAATAAAATGGACAAAGATCGCTATCGCCAGAGCCTCGGCGGCTTGATCGAAGCGTACGAAGAAGTTGCTCACCGCATAGGTGTGAAACTGGACTGATCGGCAACGATTTTTTCAGGTTGAAGACGCAATCGTTTACGCGCTATGACTTTTGGCGGTAAACGACCCACCTCTGAGAACGGGCGATCATGGTGAACGCCCGTTTTTTTATGCTTATTCTTTTGAAAACATTCCTTTTCACTCTTCTTTCCTTAAAATTGCCCGCTTTGGAAAATGGTATTTCCGGCACTCATTATCTAGTCTTAGAAAAACAGCACGGGGGTGAACTATGCGTTGGCAAGGGCGTCGTGAAAGTGACAATGTGGAAGACCGGCGCGGACAAAGCTCTGGCTCAGGTCTTGGCGGTTTAGGCGGTGGCGGAATGCGGCTGCCCATTCGGGGCAAAAGCGGCATTGTGATTATTATCGTGGTGCTGGTGGCGGGCTACTATGGCGTGGATCTGACTCCGCTGATTGACGGCGGCCAGTCCGGCGGGACGCAACAGACGCGGTCGCAGTCGATTAGCCCGAAAGATGATCAACAAGCCAAATTTACCTCGGTTGTCCTCGCGTCGACCGAAGACACCTGGAAAGAGATTTTCCGCCGTCAGGGGCAGACCTACGTCGAGCCTAAACTGGTGATGTATCGCGGCGCAACGCGCACCGGATGCGGTACCGGTCAGTCGGTGATGGGGCCATTTTATTGCCCGGCAGACAGCACGGTGTATATCGATTTATCCTTCTATCAAGAATTAAAAGACAAACTCGGGGCGGGCGGTGACTTTGCTCAGGGTTACGTGGTGGCGCATGAAGTGGGCCACCACGTGCAGAACCTGATGGGGATTGAGCGTAAAGTGCGTCAGATGCAGCAGGGCGCCTCGCAGACCACGGTCAATCAGCTCTCGGTGAAAATGGAGCTACAGGCCGACTGCTTCGCCGGTGTCTGGGGACACAGTATGCAGCAACAAAATGTGTTAGAAGAGGGTGATTTGAAACAGGCATTGGACGCCGCACAGGCTATCGGCGATGACCGCTTACAGCAGCAAGGTCAAGGCCGTGTGGTGCCTGACAGCTTTACTCACGGTACCTCGCAACAGCGTTATACCTGGTTCAAACGCGGTTTCGATAGCGGAGACCCGAATCAGTGCAACACCTTTGCCAGCCGTTAATAGCATGAGATTGCCCCGTCACACCGCTGGTTTGCCGGAGTAAACTGTTTAATAATCAAGGCTTCACTCCGAGAGGTTTTTTGGGCCTCTCTTTCTTTATGATGAAACCGCTGGGATAGTTATGGCCTTTCTTGACCCTACGTTGTTGATCCTGCTGGTGTTTGCTGGTCTGGGTATCATCAGCAATAACAGTTCTATCACCATCGCGATGTTCTTCTTGCTCACTGTGCGTATCACCCCTCTCAATCAGTTTTTCCCTTGGATCGAACGCTACGGCTTAACTATCGGCATTATTATTCTGACCATTGGCGTCATGGCACCGATAGCCAGTGGAAAGATCAGTGCGAGTACTTTGGTACATTCGTTTATGCATTGGAAATCCATTCTGGCGATTGTGGTTGGCGTGTTGGTGTCATGGTTAGGGGGGCGAGGTGTCGCGCTGATGGGCACGCAGCCGCATCTGGTTGCCGGTTTGTTGGTGGGAACGGTACTCGGTGTGGCCTTCTTCAAAGGCGTGCCGGTTGGACCGCTGATTGCTGCCGGATTATTGTCACTGATGGTCGGAAAAACCTAACGTGGACCTTCGAGATCTTGCGCTGAAAACGGCGTTGCAACGACAAATGCAGCAGCAAGGTGTGCGTCGTTTATTGGTGTTGAGCGGTGACGCATCATGGTGCGAGGAACAGGCGCTAGCTTTTAGCGACGGGCAAACTGGCGACTGGCTGTGGATGAGCGATGCTGCGCCGCGTGGCGTGGCGTCAGCGCCTTTTTCTGCCGCTTCCACGTTGCTCGGTCAGGAACGGTGCCATGGCGTATTCGATGCCAGACTCGGCCTTAACGTTGAAGCACTGGCGGCGTTTACCGGTACGTTACAGGCGGGAAGCTGGTTGGTGATGCTGGTGCCCGAATGGCAACGCTGGGCGCAATGCGCCGACAGCGACAGTTTGCGCTGGAGTGAACAACCGCAGCCGATAGCCACACCCCATTTTATTCATCGTTTTCAGACGATAGTCTCGCAAGATGCTACCTGTGCTGTCATTCGTCAGCATCATACTGGCACCCTAAATTCCTTACCCTCAGCAACTGACTGGACGCCGCCCGACGGCAGCCCGACGCCAGAACAACAACGCATTTTGTCCACTTTACGTCAGGCCGAACGCGGTATTTGGGTGCTGACTGCCGCGCGAGGCCGCGGGAAATCGACGCTGGCGGGAATGTTAATGGCTGGCTGGCCGGGGAAATGTTGGGTCACGGCACCGGGTAAAGCGTCGGCGGAAAGAGTGATGCAAGAAGGGGGCAGTTCGGTCACCTTCTGGGCGCCCGACGCCTTGCTGGAACACCTCGAACACCATCGGCCCAGCGACGTTGATTGGTTAATGATTGACGAAGCGGCGGCTATTCCCACACCGCAACTGGCGACGCTGGTGGCAGCTTTTCCCCGCGTATTGTTGACTACCACGGTGCAAGGCTATGAAGGCACCGGTCGCGGTTTTTTGCTTAAATTCTGTGCCTCTCTGACCGAATGGCATGATCTGCGGTTGCATGCGCCGGTGCGCTGGTCGCCGTCGGATCGGCTCGAACCGTTGCTCAATCAACTGCTGTTGTTTAATGACGCACCTCCTTCCACGTTTTTGCCCGACCAACCCACACAACAGTTAAGTATCAAGCCTGAAGAGTGGTTAACGAATGAAGCATTACTGGCCGATTTCTATGGCTTACTGACCAGCGCCCATTACCGCACGACACCTTTGGATTTACGGCGTCTGCTGGATGCGCCGGAGATGTCTTTCGCCGCGACCCTGCAACGCGCGAGCGTGGTAGGTGCGATTTGGCTGGTGGCGGAGGGCGGTTTACCCCCTGAACTGGCGCATGAAGTCTGGGCGGGAAGGCGTCGGCCGCGTGGCAATTTGGTCGCACAATCTCTGGCAGCTCATGGTGGGCAGAGCATTGCGCCGGTATTACGTTCGCGTCGCGTCAGTCGAATTGCCGTGCAACCCGAGGCGCGTCGTCAGGGCATTGCGCGGGCGCTGCTTGCCAGAGAAGCGGAGAGTGCGCGGCAGGATGGGCTTGATTTTCTCTCCGTGAGTTTTGGCTATACCGCAGAACTGGCCGCGTTGTGGCTGGAGGCGGGATACCGTCTGGTGCGCATAGGCAGCCAGCAAGAAGCCAGCAGCGGTTGCTACGCCGCGATGGCGGTGCTGCCGCTCAGTGCTGCAGGCCAGGCGATGGCAAAAGAAGCGCATCAGCAGTTAGCGCGTGATTGGCATTGGTTACAACGGCTGATTTCCGTGGAGTTAGCCTTCGACGGCGGTAGGCACGAACCCCTGACGCTGAACGAGGATGACTGGCGCGAGCTGGCCGGTTTTGCCTTTGCTCATCGCACACTCGAAAGCAGTTATGCGGTGTTACAGCGGCTGCTGTTAGTAAGCCAGCAGCCGATGAGTGCGCTGCGCCAGCACTTGCAACAGGGGCTGTCTGTGGCAGCCTGCGTGGAGGCGAGGCACCTTAGCGGCCGCAAAGCGTTACTGCGTTTATGGCGGGAAGAGGCGGCGCTGGGGATGAACGCGCTCGACGACGCTGCCTGTGCGCGCTGGCGGCAATTTTCTTTGCCTCTCACTCCGTGGGCGAACTAACGTTATTTCGTTGGAATAAATGGAATAAGTCGTTCAATAAAACCCGATTTACCCACGTTTTACTCAAGGTATAGTGGCGGGATATTCATTATGCCGCCCGCGCGGTGACTCATTCAAAAGGAACCCTCATGGCTATAGAAAATGTCATCGTCCAACAGCAGCAGGGCGTGGCTGACAAGCTGATCTTGTTATTTCACGGTGTCGGCGATAATCCGGTTTCCATGAGCGAAATAGGCAAATTCTTCGCGCACGCTTTTCCCAATGCGGTGGTGGTGAGTGTGGGCAGCCCAGACGTGTGTGATTTCGGGCGTGGGTTTCAGTGGTTTTCGGTGCAGGGCGTGACGGAAAAAAATCGTCAATCGCGCATTGATGAGGCCATGCCTTTGTTCATCAGCACCGTGCGTGAATGGCAAAAGAGCAGCGGCGTAGCGGCGCAGGATACCGTGTTAGTCGGTTTTTCGCAGGGCACTATCATGGCACTGGAATCTACCAAGGTCGAAGAGCAACTGGCGAGCCACATTATTGCTTTCAGCGGGCGGTTTGCTAATCTTCCTGAAACGCCGATTGCCGCCGGGACCACGGTGCATTTTATTCACGGAGAGCAGGATCCGGTGATCAATCCGTTCCAGTCAAAAAGCGGTGCGCAACGTCTGCTGGCGCTGGGTAATCCCTGCACCTTAGATTTGCATTCAGGCATGGCGCACGGGTTGGACGAACATATGATCAACACGGCATTGAGCTATCTGCATTAATCACGTGATGCGTGGATAAACAAAAAGCAGCCTATCGGCTGCTTTTTGTTTTACTGACGGCCTACTTTTTCTTTGGCCAGTCGTCTTCTGCATCCCATTCGGCATTATTGTCACGATGCGGAGGGATTTCCGGTTTGTCGTTTAAATACTTTTTAACGTCCACGCGGTTCAACTCTTTGATACCGCTGATGATGATCCCAGCCAGTATGATCAAAATGATCCACCAGTAATCTTTAATCCACTCCATGGCTGACTCCTTATTGTTTGGGTAATGCGATGAAACGCGGGAAAATCGTCACCAGATGAGCGCTCAGCCAGTCGCGGCCCGCGACGTCTTGTCCTTGCCATGCTGCAATTAATACCTCTGGAGTTAGCAGCGATTCACACTGCATTGCCAGAGGGCGGTAACTCAAATGCCAGGGTTCGACGGCAACGCCGCCGCGATCCTGAGAGTAAGGGCGATAAAAATCGAACTCCGCCATATTACCCGTCAGCCACTGATTCAGCTCAGCGAAATAACCGCCTGATTCATATTCCCACGGCTCAAGCTGAAGCTTACTCCCCTCGGGTAACAGGCTTGGGTCATACACATCCAGATCACTGCCCCAATGATGGCGGCTGGCGCCCGGCAGCGCCGACCAGCGCAGAATCAATTCGCAGCGCTGTGCGTCAGTCAGCGAACTAACGTCAACCGGTCGACTGTCTTTATCTAATACTGGTCGCTCGCCGCGAAATTTGCCATTCCAGATAGCCAATTGCCGCTCAAAATCACGAAATGTGCTGGCCGGTTGCAGGTCGAACCCTGCCAGACGAGCAGCTTTTTGCATGGCGATAAAAGCCTGTACCGCCTCGGGTTGCAGCCGGTGTGGCCCCTCATGGATGGGCGCTAAGTGCGCCATCGACCGGCCGGTCAGCATCTGATGGTCGATCATGCGACCAACTGTTCCATGATCCGCTGATACATCCGGCTCAGCAGTTGCAGGTCGGCGGCATGGACGCATTCGTTAATCTTGTGAATAGTGGCATTGACCGGCCCCAGTTCGACCACTTGCGCGCCCATCAGGGCAATAAAGCGTCCATCGGAAGTCCCACCGGTGGTTTGTAGCTCAGGGGTGATTTCACTGTAATGGCGTACGGCGTTGATCACGGCGTCAACCAGTTCGCCACGCGATGTCAGGAACGGCTGGCCTGACACCACCCAGTTTAGCGTGTATTGCAGGTTGTGGCGGTCAAGCAGCTCAGCCACGCGTTGCTTAATCAGCGCATCAGTCAGTTCGGTGCTAAAACGGAAGTTGAACTGGACATAAAGTTCGCCCGGAATGACGTTATTGCTGCCGGTACCGGCATTAATATTGGCAATTTGCATACTGGTTGGCGGGAAGAATTCGTTGCCCTGATCCCACTCGGTGGCGACCAGCTCATTGAGGGCAGGCATAGCGCGATGCACGGGATTATCGGCAAGATGTGGATAGGCAACGTGGCCCTGAACGCCATGAACATGCAAGTTGGCCGTCATTGAACCGCGGCGGCCATTCTTCACAATGTCGCCGACGCGCGTGGTACTTGACGGTTCGCCGACCAGACAAAAATCCAGTCGCTCACGGCGTTCCATCAAGGCATTGACCACTTTTACCGTACCATTGATTGCGCTGGCCTCTTCATCGGAGGTGATAAGAAAAGCCAGACGGCCCTGATGGTTTGGATTGCTGGCGACAAAGCGCTCAGCAGCCACCACCATCGCAGCCAGTGAGCCTTTCATGTCGGCGGCACCGCGGCCGTACAGCATACCATCGCGCAGGGCGGGCTCAAACGGGCCGGTCACCCACAGGCTATGGTCGCCGGTTGGCACCACATCGGTGTGTCCGGCGAAAGCCAGAGTTTTGCCCTCACCGCGCGTGGCCCAGAAATTCAGAGTATCGCCAAAATTCATGGCTTCAATCTTGAAGCCAATCGCCTTGAGGCGTGCAATCATGATCTCCTGACAACCCGCGTCATCGGGGCTCAGGGAAGGGCGGCGAATTAACTGTTGGGCTAAATCGAGAACGGGGCAAGTCATGTTATTTCACCTCAGTGACAAATTGCTGGTAGCTTTCAGGCTTAAACCCAAGCAGAGACTGGCCGTTGGCCGCCAGTAAGAACGGGCGTTTGATCATCGCCGGGTGCGCTAACATCAGTGCTTTCGCCGTTGCCTGATTATTGCAGGCCGTCCGCGTTGCCTCGTCCAGCTTGCGCCACGTGGTTCCTTTGGTATTTAACAGCGCTTCCCAACTCTGTTTGTCGATGAGCTGTTGTAGCAGGACATCATCAAGGCCGTCGGTGCGGTAATCGTGAAAACGGTAGTCACTGCCGTTTTCATCCAGCCAGCGACGAGCTTTTTTGACGGTGTCGCAATTTTTAATACCATAAAGGATAAAAGGAACCGCTGAGGAGGTTTCTGCCATGGGGAATATTACCTGTCTATAAACTGAAAGTGCCTGTCAACCAGCCATTGGCCGGTGCAATGATGAGGCACATAATGCGGGAAAAATCGGTCGGGATCCACTTAGGCAGGATAATGAAAGATTTAATTCAAATGGTAAGAAAATTATTAAAAATATTAATGTAAGTTACTGGCGGCTATTATTCGATGCGGTCCAAATCATCGCAGTAAAACGCAATGGCTTTTTGGTAGCGGATAATTTCTTCGCTGGAGTTAGTGTCCATCATGAGCATTAATAATTGCGCGACCGCTTCTTTTGCATGGCCGAGGTTATATAAGGTTATCGCACGGAACATTTTGATTTCGCTGGCATTTGGAAATGCCTGCAAGCCGGTGTCAAACGTCTCAAGAGATTCGTGATAACGGCCCAGTGCGCGGTAAGTGCTGCCGAGTCCCAGATAGGCGTCGCGCAAATCTTGCCCATCGAGTTGGTTACGAATGGCGGCCTGATAGAAAGGAATGGCTTGTTGCTCTAAGCCGAGGACGTCATATAACGACGCAACTTTATACAGCAGTTGCGGATGCTGATCGGACAACGGCAGCATATCGAGCGCGCGCTGAAGCGCATCTTCATAACGGCCTTCGAGCCTTAATTTTTCAATGGTTTGTAGCATTGCTCTGACCTTACTCGTACTTTTCGATGGATGCGGGAACAGTGGCGGTGAGCTGACAAGTCACTTAAGGCAAATAAAATAACCTTTCACGACGAAGAGGGCAATTAGCTGATGATATTTTAAGATTATCGCTAAGCTTCTGATTCGCCTGATTACCGGTTTTACAACTGTGATCCTGATTAAAATATCGTTAATAAGAATTTGTGAGGTTAATTTTTCACCGTATAATCCCCAGCGTCAATTCAAGGGGAGTAACATGGTCGAACAAGAATTAGTTAACTGGAAAGACTTTATCGATGCCATGCTGCGCGGTTAATCGCCAGAGTGTCACTGAGATAAAGCCATAATAAGTCCGTCAGTTTGAATACGATGTCATTGTCCCATTTAGCTTAAGATTTATATGACACCAACGGGTCCGAATTAAGTTTCAACCTAAGTTTCAACTTGTGTTTCAAATAAGCAAACCGCATAAGACGGTCTGGTAAATAAAAAGGCGCTAAGTAATTAGCGCCTTTTTTTGCCTGTTGCTCTCGATTGTCAGCCGCTATTCGGGTGGGTGCTGATGAGGTGCAGACTCGACGATATCACCGATAAGCGGCGTGGCTGACGGTTTTACCGGGAAGCGGCGGCGTACCAGCACAAAGAACAGGGGCACAAAGAAGATCGCCAGCACGGTCGCGGAGATCATCCCACCAATAACGCCGGTACCGACGGCGTGTTGGCTGGCAGAACCGGCACCCTGGCTGGTCGCCATCGGCAGAACCCCGAACACGAACGCCAGTGAGGTCATCAGAATCGGGCGTAAACGCATACGGGATGCCTCGAGCGTGGCTTCCAGCAACGCCTTACCTTTCATATTGAGGTCGTTGGCGAATTCAACAATCAAAATGGCGTTTTTCGCCGATAGCCCAATGATAGTCAACATCCCCACCTGGAAGTACACGTCATTTTCCAGCCCGCGCAGCCAGGTGGCAATCACCGCACCGATCACACCAAGCGGAACGACCATCATGACCGAGAACGGAATGGACCAGCTTTCATACAACGCGGCCAGACAGAGGAAGACCACCAGTAACGAAATGGCGTAAAGCGCGGGGGCTTGAGCACCTGAAAGACGTTCCTGATAAGACAGGCCGGTCCATTCCAGACCAAAGCCGGTAGGCAGTTTGGCGACCAGTTTTTCCATGTCGTCCATCGCGGTACCGCTACTGACCCCGACCGCGGCTTCACCAACAATCTCTACCGCCGAATAGCCATTATAGCGCTCAAGACGTGGCGAACCGGTTTCCCAGTGAGACGTCGCAAAGGCTGAGAAGGGCACCATGGTGCCGGAGCTGTTGCGAACGAACCATTTATTCACGTCATCTGGCAACATGCGATACGGCGCGTCGGCCTGCACATAGACTTTCTTCACGCGGCCACGATCCACAAAGTCGTTGACATAGGTCGATCCCCACGCGGTGCTTAAGGTGCTATTAATGTCCGCAATAGCCACGCCTAGCGCCTGTGCTTTGGCCTGATCAATCTCGATTTGCAACTGCGGGCTGTCATCCAAACCGTTGTGACGAACGCGGCTCAAATTCGGATTTTTGCTGGTCATGTCGAGCAACTGGTCGCGCGCATTCATTAAGGCATCGTGGCCCAGACCCGCATGGTCCTGCAATTCCATATCGAAACCTGCGGAGGTACCTAATCCGTTAATCGACGGCGGCGCACTGGCAATGACGCGGGCCTCTTTGATTTTACGGAACTCTTTAGTCGCACGTTCGATGATGTCGAAGGCCGAGTTTCCGCTGGCTGTTCTGTCATCCCAGTCGGTTAATCGCACAAACATACGCGCGACGTTTTGACCGTTACCGCCGGGGCCTGCGCCCAAAGTGGCGAAGACTGACACCACATCTTTGGTTTCTTTGGTCAGCAGATAATGTTCAATCTTCTCAACCACTTTTTGCGTCTGTTGCAGCGTCGCGCCCGGGGGTAACTGAACCTGAATCGTAAAGACGCCCTGATCTTCCTGCGGTAGGAAAGACGTGGGTAATTTGATGAACAGGAAGGCGAGAATACCGAGGATCAGCAAATATCCCAGCATATAACGCAGGCTGTGTTTGAGAACGCTGCCTACGCCTTTTTCATAACGGTTGGCGTTACGGTCAAACATGCGGTTAAACCAGCCAAAGAAACCGGTTTTACCGTGATGATGACCTTTTGCGATAGGTTTAAGCAGGGTCGAACACAGCGCTGGCGTCAGTGTTAATGCAACAAACACTGACAGCACCATGGCCGCGACGATGGTGATGGAGAATTGCCGGTAAATCGCCCCCGTTGTGCCGCCGAAGAAGGCCATCGGGATAAATACCGCCGAGAGCACCATGGTGATACCGACCAGCGCACTTTGTATTTGGCCCATCGACTTGCGGGTGGCCTCTCTGGGGCTAAGCCCTTCCTCACTCATCACGCGTTCGACGTTTTCTACCACCACGATGGCGTCATCAACCAGCAGGCCGATGGCCAGCACCATCGCGAACATGGTGAGGGTATTGATGGTATAACCGAACTGATGTAACACCACGAAAGTGCCGAGTAAAACCACCGGTACGGCGATGGTTGGAATCAGCGTCGCACGGAAGTTTTGCAAGAACAGATACATCACCAGGAACACCAGCACGATGGCTTCGAACAGCGTTTTTACGACATCGGTGATCGCGGCTTTAACGAAAGGGGTGGTTTCATAGGCAATGCGCGTTTCCAGCCCGTGCGGGAAATAGTGCGACAGTTCGTCAAGACGTGCGCGGACCAGCGTGTCGGTTTGCAATTCATTAGCCCCCGACGCCAATTGCACGCCCATACCGGATGCCGCCTGGCCGTTGTAACGGCTGAGAATACTGTAATCTTCAGCTCCCAGACCAATCGTCGAGACTTCACCGAGTTTGACCTGTGAACCATCGGCATTCACTCGCAGCGTGATATCGCGGAACTGTTGTGGTGTTTGTAATTGGGACTGCGCATTAACCGTGGCATTCAAGGCTTGGAAATCAACGGAAGGCGCGCCACCCAACTGACCGACCGCCACCTGACTGTTCTGCGCTTTGATCGCGTTCACTACGTCGGTGGTGGTCAGTTGGTAATTATTAAGCTTATTTGGGTCAAGCCAGATACGCATCGCGTACTGCGAACCGTAGGCGGTGATACTGCCGACGCCATCGATGCGGCTTAGCGGATCCTGAATATTAGAGGCAACGTAGTCGGCAATGTCTTGTTTATCCATGCTACCGTCGGTTGAGACAAAGGCCACGGTCATCAGGTTGGTATCACCGGTTTTAGAGACGGTAACCCCTTGCGTTTGCACGTCCTGCGGCAAGCGCTTTAAGGCCTGTTGCAACTGATTCTGTACCTGCTGCAAGGCCTCGTTTGGGTCGGTTCCCGCAACAAAACTTAAGGTTATCTGTGATTTGCCGTTGCTGCTACTTTGCGAGGACATGTACATCAGGTTGTCTAAACCCGTCATGTTCTGTTCGATAATCTGCGTAACAGTATTTTCTAATGTTTGTGCCGACGCGCCGGGGTAGGTCGCGGTGATACGTACGTTAGGCGGTGCTAAATCCGGGTACTGTTCGATAGGCAAAGAGTGAATGGCCAAAGCACCGGATAAGGAAATGATGATCGCCAAAACCCAGGCAAAAATCGGGCGATCGATAAAAAAGTTGGCCATGCGTCAAAAACCTCGTGATCACCCAAAACAGAGTGAAGAACCTCAGTAAATAAACAGAATCGCGCTAACCGGTTGGTGTCGCCATATTCTGATAAGTGAATCAGCGCTCAAAAAGAAATTCCCAGCGCACCGATGCTCTGGCATCGAATAATATTATCGAAATCCCATCATGCGGCCGCAACGCAACCTATGAGCACTTTACCCGTTACCCACGAAGAAAACGTGGAGAAATAAAGGAGATAATGTAAAAAAGCCCCGCTCTGACACATTATCCAACCGACAATTTTCTTATGTTCAAGCTACTATTTTATGACAGGCGTTTTTGCAAAGAGTAAAGCGTAATAAATCGCTAATGCAATCAAAAAA
>Ga0209901_1000637_pt1 | contig 12690 bp, 10 predicted proteins | sample OrgsoiDNA_201058_FD_185806 | JGI IMG/M metagenome (GOLD analysis project Ga0209901, IMG submission 185806) | Permafrost soil microbial communities from the Arctic, to analyse light accelerated degradation of dissolved organic matter (DOM) -... | ecosystem: Environmental > Terrestrial > Soil >...
TCAACTCGGTCCAGAGCAACACGCCTGTCAGCGAGAGCAGAATAATGCTGCCCGCCAGGGTATCGATGAGCAGCACCCAGCCCACGCTCAATCCCACGCCCTTGTGCAAATTGCTCATGGTCGCGAGAAAGCTGTTCTCGCTCTTTTTCACCGATACAAACCCGTTCCCCACCCAGTATTCCGCCGATACCGACCCGCCTGGCGACGCCACCGCTACCGTCCACAACTCCGGCTGCATGGTCTTCTGATCACCCCAGCCTACCGGGTGTGCCGCTTCACGTTTCGTCCGGCCGATATTGCCATCGAGCTTGAGTTCCTGCTTGAGCCACTTCCCAAGTTCCATCGGTGACTTGAGGCCGTGCGCAGGCACCGCCATCTGCATCTGCGACACCTGTGGTTCTCCGCTCGAAATCTTCAGCGGACCGGCGCGATGATTCAACAAGAAACCCGTCGTCCCGAACAGCAACCCCAGCACAGCGCCCCACAAACCGACCCAGCCATGCACCTTACGCAGCCATTTGATGAAGGTTGCGCGGCGCGAACGCTGTTTTCGGACGAATTGTTCGGCGTCGTCGATAAGGCAGCCGCCGCGTGACGCGTACGGCATGGTGGTCACGTTGGACGCGGGTTCAAAAGTTTCAGGCGCGTTCACGCGTTTCTCCAGGGGGCATAGCGAATAAGAGGATGCTGCGGATGGGTTTCTCACCGATAAGGCCAAGAAGCGCATCGGCGATGTCAAGCTTTCAATTGAGAATAGTTATCATTACATGAAGATTAAAAATCTTCAATAGTCACGTTACGCGGCCGACGCAGGAGGGGCGCGCCAGCCGCGGCAAAGAGACACCGGCGAACGATCGCCGAAAACCCGTCAAACCGGCCAGAGCGGCCCTTCTTCCATGGCGCCGACTTGCTCGCGCAACTCCAGAATCCGGTCTTCCCAATACCGCTGCGTGTTGAACCACGGAAAAGCGGCGGGAAACGCGGGATCGTTCCAGCGACGCGCCAGCCACGCCGCGTAATGAATCAACCGCAGCGTGCGCAGTGCTTCGACCAGATGCAGCTCGCGCGGCTCGAAATCGCAGAAATCCTCGTACCCGGCCAGCAAATCACCTAATGCGCGCGACGCCTCCGGACGGTCGCCCGGCAGCAACAACCACAAATCCTGGATAGCGGGCGCCATGCGGCTATCGTCGAAATCGACGAAATGCGGACCCGCATCCGTCCACAATACGTTGCTCGGATGGCAATCCCCGTGCAGCCGGATGCTTTTCACGTCGCCGGCTCGCTCGTAGCATCGCTCAACACCTTCCAGCGCCATCTTCACCACGGTTTCATACGCTTCCCGCACGTCTTTCGGCACAAATCCGTGCGTCAGCAAAAACTCGCGCGGTTCGTATCCAAAGGTCTGGATATCGAGCGAAGGCCGTTCCACGTACGGCTTGATCTGCCCGACCGCATGAATCCGCCCGATAAAGCGCCCAAGCCATTCCAGCGTCTCCGGCCGGTCGATATCGGGCGCACGCCCGCCGCGCCGTTCAAAGATGGAAAACCGGAAACCCTCGAAGGTATGCAGCGATGCACCATTCAGCACGCGTGCCGGTACCGCCGGAATCTCGCGCTCATAAAGCGTCGAAACGAAAGCGTGCTCTTCGAGAATGGCATCGTCGGACCAGCGCAGCGGCCGGTAGAACTTCGCGACCATCGGCGGCCCGTCCTCCATGCCAACCTGGTACACACGATTTTCGTAGCTGTTGAGCGCGAGCATGCCGCCGTCGGTGCGTTCGCCAAGCGGCATCAGGACGCTGTCGAGCGCATCGAGCACACGCTCGGGCGTGAGATCGGCGAAAGGCGGAGGCGGGAGATTAGCGTCGTCGCCGGAGAGAGACAGATTGTCTCCGGACGCGCGCGATGCATCGGAATGGTTCGAGTTCATCCCTGCATTGTGACGCGCATCGCGGGGGGAAGCATCAGCGATGCGCGCTTTCAGCGAAACAGCGTTCTGAAACGCGCTAATTCCTCAATGCATGAGCGCGTTGGTCGGGCGAACGAGTTCGCCGGTATCGATCAGATCTTCGAGGAAGAACGGTTCCGTGTTTAGCAGCTCCGACGTGCCGGGTTCCTCCGCGTACCAGGCAACCATGGCCATGTCGCCGAGAATCCGCATGACGATCCCGCGTGCGCCTTGTGGCACAGCGATATGGACGGAGCGAACGATTGAACCAATTTGCATGATGACTCCCCGAGGTGTGCCGGCAAAACAGTGCGCGTGCCGGTCGGTTCTGCATAAAGCACAGGAGCGTGAGGCCCTGTGCACGAAACTGAAGTGCCGCGCGTAAATTCCTCGAATGCCTGCAAACTGCAGTCCTGTTCCGATGATTTCGGCTGAAACGATGTTCTACTTTAGCGCATCAATTCGCGCGGGTCGAAAACTTGCATCGCATTGAAACAACGTATTTGTATCTCAACCGCTTTTCGAAAGTTGATTGAAAGCGCTCGACGCGACGTCCGGCAAAACCCTGACAATCACGGTATCGTTAGGCCATTCGCCACCGGAGATCCACTTGTGACTTCATCGCCGGCGCCGTCCCGGTCAGCTTCGTCCCCCTCGCTTCCCCCTGATCCCTTGCCGTACCTCGAACGTGGCTCGCGTGCTTACTGGCACGCGGCGATTGCCTTGCTGTTTGCAGGCTACGCCACCTTCTCGCTGCTCTACTGTGTGCAGCCGCTCCTTCCGGAGTTCACCAAGACGTTCGGCGTGAGTCCGGCGGAAAGTGCGCTGTCGGTATCGGTGACGACGGCTTCACTCGCCGTGGCGATTTTTATCGCCGGCTTTGTTTCAGAGGGCTGGAGCCGGCACCGGTTGATGACGCTGTCGCTGACGGTTTCGTCGCTGCTGACGATGATCGTGGCGTTTCTGCCGAGCTGGCACGCCCTGTTGTTCGTGCGGGCGCTCGAAGGTCTCGCGCTTGGCGGCGTACCAGCCGTCGCAATGGCCTATCTCGCGGAGGAGGTACATCCCGACGGACTCGGCCTGGCGATGGGACTCTATGTCGGCGGCACGGCAATCGGCGGAATGGCCGGGCGCGTAATCAGCGGGATTCTCGCGGACTTCTTCTCGTGGCGCGTGGCTATTGGCGGGATCGGGGTGCTTGGGCTGCTCGCCACGCTGGCGTTTCGTGCGCTCTTGCCGCCTTCGCGGCGTTTCGTGCCGCGCGTCGGGATGGGATTTCGCCATCATCGGACAGCGCTGGCCGGGCATCTGCAAAACCGCGCCCTGCGGTGCGTGATCCTGATGGGTTTCGTGCTCATGGGCAGCTTCGTGACGCTTTATAACTATATTGGGTATCGGTTGATCGCGGCGCCGTTCAACCTGAGCCAGACGGAAATTGGCGCAATCTTCGTGGTGTATCTGACGGGCGTGGTGGCGTCGCCCTGGTCCGGGAAAATGGCCGATATATTCGGCCGTGGCCGTGTCCTGATTGCCGCGCTCTTGCTGATGATCTTTGGCGTGGCTTTGACGTTATCGAGTTCGCTGCCCGTGGTGATTGCCGGCATCGCATGCATGACGTTCGGGTTCTTCGCCGGCCATTCGGTTGCAAGCGGCTGGATCGGCTTGTTGGCGAAAGGCCCGAAAGGTCAGGCAGCAGCGCTCTATCTGCTCGCGTATTACATCGGATCGAGTGTGCTTGGTTCATGGGGTGGGCACTTCTGGACTATCGCTGGCTGGCCGGGCGTAAGCGGCTTCGTATTCGTGCTGCTGTTAATCGGCTTGGGCGGTGCGGAATACTTGCGTCGGAGAGAACGGCACGTGAACGCTTGATCGCTTACTTGATCTCTTAGATGCACGCGCGAACGTAATGAAAGTTATTTGTAAATACTATTGAACGAGGGTTTTTCCGTATCCGCTTAAAACATCTGGCCTGAAAGTCCCGCCCCATATGGCGTTTCGTTAATCGTTCGCTAACGTTTGCGCAGATCGGCACAAATAAAGCTCAAACAACGGCCTATACTCAAATCGACAGTGCGACGTCTCACGCAGCCAGGTGGACGCTGAGCACGAATGATGGGAGACGAGTATGACCACCTACTTCACGATCGGCGACTTCATCCTGATTATCCCGATGGCGCTTGCAGGCATTCTCTTCCTCGGCGCTGTACCGTGCGCAACGCAATTCCGGAAAAACACACTACGTGTATTTGGCGCGCTGCTCGGCGTGCTGATTGCGTTTTTGCTGGTGGAAGGATTGCCGGCGCTGGTTTAGCAGTCCGATGGGCTGATTGGCGCGGCAAGTAAAGTCGAGGCTTCGGCTTTCACTTCCACGCCTGGTGATCGGGAACAGGGCGTTTAAAGACGCACCGTTCCTGCGTTCCCGTTTATCGTCGGGAATATCTTGTGCTCGCGTTCGTTCTGAACGTCGACGCTTGCTTTGCTTCCACTTCTGCTCGGCTACCTCGCGTCGGCGCATCCGCCGGCGGACAACGTGCGTAATTACTCCAAGTCGTAGTTGCAATCGCACTCCAGTCGATGCCATTGATATCTAACGAACAAAAAATCGACATCGAGGACCTCATGCCGCCGCTCACCGTTGCAGTTATCGCTTTTATCGCGCTCATCGTTGTTTTCACGGCAATTTGGGCGTGGCAAATTAAATCGAAGAACGCCGGGATGGTCGATCCCATCTGGGCCATGTCGCTCGGCGTGATCGCGGTGCTGGTTGCAGTACTCGCCGAGGGCGATCTGCACACGCGGGTTGTCGTTGGAATTGGCGGGTTCGTCTGGGGCATTCGGCTTGGTCTGCATCTGTGGAAGCGCAATGCCGGTCACGCCGAAGATCCGCGGTATCACAAGTTCCGCGAGCAATGGGGTGCCGACGCGAACAAGAAAATGTTCTGGTTCTTCCAGATGCAAGTCGTGATTTCGATGCTGCTGTCGCTCGCGTTTTTCGTGCCGGCCTATCGCGCAACGCCGCCCGGCGCTGCCTGGGTCGCGCTGGCGGCGGTGATCTGGGTGATCTCGATTGCGGGCGAAGCGCTCGCCGACCATCAATTGCGCGTGTTCAAAGCGGACCCGTCGAATCACGGCAATGTATGCCGCGCGGGCTTGTGGCGCTATTCACGACACCCCAACTACTTCTTCGAGTGCGTGCATTGGGTCGCGTACATCCCGCTCGCAATCGGCGTTGGCGTGTGGATTTTCGCCATGCTGTTGCCGCCCGTGCTGATGGCATGGCTGCTGATGAAAGTCTCGGGCGTACCCATGGTCGAAGCGGAATCGGCTAAAAAGCGCGCGGGATATGCCGACTATATGCGTACAACCAGTGCATTGATTCCATGGCCGCCGCGTCATCCTTAAATAATAATAGCGAGGAGTTTCCACATGAGCGATCTGCCATCGCAAGCGGTTATGTCACAACCACAAGAAAAAGAAGTGCCGACGGAGAACTGGCTGATCGACTGGTGCGAGCGCGGCCGGCTTCCGGACTCGTTCGTGCGCCTCGGGATGCGCCACCTGATGAAACAGCGTCTGCGCGATGAAGGTATCGGCGACGGCGAAGCGCGTTCGAAGCGCTTTAATCGCCTGATCGATGAACTGCGCGTAAGCCCCATTGCGATCGAAACGCAAGCCGCGAACACGCAGCACTACGAGGTACCGGCGGCGTTTTTCCATGGCCATTTGGGCGAGCACCTGAAGTACTCGTGCTGCTTGTATCGGACGGGAACGGAAACGCTCGATCAGGCCGAGCTCGCGATGCTTGAGGAATATGCCGTCCGCGCGCAACTCACCGATGGCCAGCGCATCCTCGATCTCGGTTGCGGCTGGGGTTCGCTCTCGTTGTGGCTGGCGGAAACGTATCCGCGCTCGCAGATCGTGGCGTTATCGAATTCGCGGGGGCAGCGCGAGTTTATCGAGAGCGAGGCGGCCGAGCGCGGCATAACAAACCTGAGCGTGGTGACGGGGAATATCGTCGATCATCAGTTCGATCCGGCATTGCTCGGCGATGGGTTCGACCGAGTGTTGTCGATAGAGATGTTCGAGCACATGAAGAACTATCGATTGTTGCTGAACAAGATCTCGGGTTGGATGCGCGAGGACGGCAAGCTTTTTGTGCATGTGTTCGCGCATCGCACGCTGGCTTACCACTTCGAAGTGAATGACGGCAGCGACTGGATGTCGAAGTACTTTTTTACGGGCGGGACCATGCCGTCGGAGGCGCTGCTGCTGCATTTCCAGGACGATCTCACCATTGACCGTCAATGGTGGGTGAGCGGCGCGCATTATGAAAAGACGGCGAATCACTGGCTGGCGAATCTGGACGCGGCGCGCAGCGAGTTGATGCCGCTGATGGTCCAGACGTACGGCGCGGCTAACGCCGGTATCTGGTTTCAGCGATGGCGCATGTTTTACATGGCGGTGGCCGAGTTGTTCGGGTACGCCGGCGGCAACGAATGGGGCGTCGCGCATTACCGCTTTTCCAAGCGCTCAGGCTAGGTTTTCATCGCTTGGGTTGGGCAAACCCAAGCCCTTCACCTCGCTGTCATCAACGCCGGGCGGCGGCCGAACCACGGCCTCGCGGCCTCTAGCTGCGCCGCCAGCCGGAACAACGTGGCATCGTCGTTAATCCGCCCCGCGAACTGCACGCCGATCGGCATACCGCGGGCGTTCCAGTAGAGGGGCACGGACATCGCCGGCTGACCGGTAAAGTTGAAAAGCTCCGTGCAACCGGCCCAGTCAAACGCCTTCTTCGACGATACCGACAGCATTCGCCGCAATAACGGCTCAATAGGAACGGCCGATAGAACGTGCATCTGGAAACGCTCGAATTGCGATGGCTGCTTGGCGCCGATCTTGAACGGCGCGGCGGCAAGCGTAGGCGTCAGCAACACGTCATATCGTGTCATCAGCGTAGCCATCTTCGCCTTGAACTGACGCTGAGTTTCCAGCGCCGCCGGCAGATCGCTTTCGCCAATCTTCCGGCCGATATGCGCCATCGCCCACGAAGCAATTTCGAAATCAGCGCGCTTCGGCTTCTGGCCGCTGATGCGGTCGGCGTGCAGCACAATCTCTTGGGCCAGCACTGACCACATCACCAGGAACGCATGAGCGAGGGCGCCGAAGTCGAGCCCGAACGACGCCGGCTCTACACGATGACCTAGTGATTCAGCGAGCCTGGCGGCGTCGTCGAGAGCGGCTTTTACGTCCGCCGACAACGCCTCCGCGAGCTGCGGCTCTTCCATATAGCCGATGCGCAACGGCCCGCACGGCTCGCCGACGGCCCGGAAGAAAGCGCCCGATTGCCCGGACGATGTGAGATCGAGTAACAGGGCGCTGTCGCGGACACTGCGCGACACTGCATGATCCACCGCTAAATCGCCGGGTGCGGGCAGCGGTTGCGGCTGGACTTCGTTCGATGGCTTGTAGCCGAAGAGCCCGCAACACGACGCCGGGATGCGGATCGACCCGCCGCCATCCGCCGCGTGCGCGAGCGGGACGACGCCGCCCGCGACCGCCGCCGCTGCGCCTCCGCTGGAACCGCCCGTGGTGTAGTCGAGTCCCCACGGGTTGCGTGCCGGGCCGAACAACTCGGGTTCGGTGTACGGCATCTGGCCGATTTCAGGTGTGTTGGTCTTGCCGAAAATGTTGAGCCCGGCCTGCTTCGAGCGCGAGACGATCGGCGAATCTTCAGTCGGCGTGAAATGCTGGAAATGGCGACAGCCCATCGACATCCGCAAACCCGCGACCGGCGCACCCAGGTCCTTGATGAGGTAGGGAACACCCGCGAGCGGACCTTCGCCCAGGGTGCCGGAGCCGTCCCGTCCCCCACGGCTCGCGCGGTTGCGAGCCGCCTGATAGTCCTTCAGGACAATGGCGTTGAGCGCCGGATTGACGGCTTCGGCACGCGTGATTGCCGTATCGATCAGTTCCCGCGCGCTGACCTGGCCGCTGCGCACGAGCTCGGCCAGGCCGATTGCGTCGTAGTCGAGATACTTGGACTGCAAGGTGCCCCCTACTTTGATGCAGTTGTGTCCCGTCTTCTCAGGCGGGCAACCGTGCAGTCCGTGAAAGCGCTGCGCCGAGTCAGGAATGCTCGCCGAGGAACGTCAGTGTGCGGCCGTGCGCCAGTGCCGATGCTGCTTGATTGTACGATGCGCGGTCCGTGCAATTGAAGCCGTGATCGGCGCCCGGGTACACGTGGACCTGAGCGTCCTTGTCCGCGAAGCGCTGCTTGACCGAGTCGACGGCGTCAGACGGAATGTGCGCGTCGAGTGCGCCGTAATGGAATTGCATCGGCACCTTGATCTTGTCGGCCTGGTCGAGCTCGTTCTGGATGCCGCCGCCGTAGTAGGCCACGGCGATATCGAACGCACCTTGCGCGGCGGACAAATACGCCAGCCGGCCGCCGAGACAATAACCGACAGCCGCGACCTTGCCCGTGACTTCTGGTAGTGCCCGCAGCGCGGCGGCGGTGGCGGTGACGTCGGCGACTGCATGCGCTACGTCGAGCTTGCCGTAGATTTCCATTGCCTTCTCGCGGTCTGCGCCGTCATAGCCCAGTTCCACGCGCGGCTGGACGCGCCAGAAAATGTCCGGTGCGAGCGCGACGTAACCATCGGCCGCGTACTGGTCGGCCACGGCGCGGATATGCGAGTTCACGCCGAATATTTCCTGAATGATGACGACGCCCGGGCCTGTGCCACCTTTGGGCAACGCGAGATAACCCTGGAAGGTGTCGCCGTTTGCAGGAATGTCGATCCAGCGGGATGTCACGGTCATGATGAAGCTCCTGGCTGATGCCTGAATGAGTGGGGCGAAATGATAGGGGACGATAGGGCCGAACCGCAGCCGGAGAGTGTGCCACCATTCGATGCGCCTTGCTGGCAAGGGCGCTGGCTGTAAAGAGGCTGTAGGCCATGCACGCCGTGGCGCGTTTTTAGCGATGTTTCTGCAGCGTTCCTCAGTCGTTCTGGAGCACGGCATGAGACCTTAAAGCGGTGACTAGTTAATAGTGCTAACCCCAATGCTTGTCTGAGTCCGTAACTGAGTCCTTAACCGATTTCTTAACCCACGGAATTGACTTGAAACAAGCGGACCGGACGATAACGGCATGGCCGGGTAAAACTAAAGCGTTGCCTCTAGAATGCCGTGAACGGCCACTTGGGCAAACGTGCCAATCCGCTGAAGAACCGCATGAACAGGACCTTTGCGCATTGCACCAGCACACTTTCAACAGCTTCTCAACACATCTCTTATTAGTAGTCGCACCACTATCCTAAAAAACTTCCCCAAATTAATTTGACAACCCTACACTTGCGCGCAGTACGGATGCTGGTCGCCATAAACGGCCTGCGGAAGTACGAGCCAAGTGCATGACGATGCATCCGGCGTGGTCGTCCACGGGGCTGAGCGATCGTGATGAAGACGGAGCACAGGGCGACACCGTTGTTTTTGGGACCGAAACTGGAGACTTACATGAATACCAAGCTTCACAAACTGTTGCCTATCAGCGCTGCAGCGCTAATGTTCGCCTCGATGGCAACAACCGCTACGGCCGACGAGGTCGTCAAGATCGGTCACGTTGCACCGTTGACCGGTGGTATTGCCCACTTGGGCAAGGACAACGAAAACGGCGCGCGCCTCGCGGTTGAAGAAATCAATGCCAAGGGTCTGACGATCGGCGGCCAGAAAATCACGCTGCAGTTGGACGCACAAGACGATGCGGGTGACCCCCGCACGGGCACGCAGGTTGCGCAGAAGCTCGTCGACGATAAGGTCGTCGCCGTGGTTGGCCACCTGAACTCGGGCACCTCGATCCCGGCTTCGAAGATCTATAGCGATGCGGGCATCGTGCAGATCTCGCCGTCGGCAACGAACCCGGTGTACACGCAACAAGGCTTCAAGACGACGTATCGCGTTGTGGCAACCGATGCACAACAAGGTCCGGCACTCGCTAACTATGCTTCCAAGGACTTGAAGGTTAAGAGCGTCGCGATTGTCGACGACTCGACCGCTTACGGCCAAGGTCTCGCGAACGAGTTTGAAAAGACCGCCAAGTCGCTCGGCATGAACGTGATGTCGCATGATGCGACCAACGACAAGGCTGTCGACTTCCGCGCGATTTTGACGAAGATCAAGGGCGAAAACCCGGACGCGATCATGTACGGCGGCATGGACGCCACCGGCGGTCCGTTCGCCAAGCAAGCCAAGCAACTTGGCCTGCGCGCACGCGTTCTGGCCGGCGACGGTGTTTGTACCGACCAGTTGTCGACGCTTGCCGGCGACGCAACCGACAACATCGTCTGCTCGGAAGCCGGTATGGCGCTCGAGAAGATGGCGGGCGGCGCGGCGTTCGAAGCCAAGTTCCAGAAGCGCTTTGGCCAGCCGATCCAGATCTACGCTCCGTTCACGTATGACGCGGTGTACATCATTGTCGATGCTATGAAGCGCGCCAATTCCACCGATCCGGCGAAGATCCTGGCAGCGATGCCGGATACGGATTACAAGGGTGTGATCGGCGAAACGACCTTCGACTCGAAGGGCGACCTGAAGCACGGCGTGATCTCGCTGTATGACTACAAGGGCGGCAAGAAGACGCTGCTGGACGTGGTCAAGATGTAATTGCCGCGGGCGGTCGGGTCGTGATGTTTCGACCAAGACCGCCTTCGATGATTTTCATTCTTGAAAAAACGCGCTGATTTTGGTCAGCGCGTTTTTTTTGCGCGGCGATTTCGCAAGAAGTAACCGATGAAGTGGCCAACGCTTATTGAATGGTTGGCGCTCGTGGCCGGTTAGCATGTTGCAATCCGGTGAACGCGGCGCTGTCCGTTCACAACTTCAACTGCTTCATGATTCTAGGTCCCACGAGCGCGATCAGCGCTGCGCAAGCCGCGACCACCGATAACCCGATCGGCAACGTGCTCAACTGCGCCACACCGCCTATCAGCACCGGCCCGAACAGCAGGCCGAAGTAAGCCAGCCCCGCGACCTGCGCCAGCCCTTCCGCCGGGCTTACGCCCTCCACACGCGCCGCCGCGGCGAACAGCACCGGCATCATGTTCGCGAGTCCGAGCCCCATTAGCGTGAAACCTGCGAGCGTGACGACCGCGTCAGGCAGTAACAGCGCCGCCACCATGCCGATAAACGCCAGCGCCGCGCTCGCGAAGATGAGCTGAGGCGCGCCGAAGCGGGCACGCACCGCATCGCCACCGAAACGACCGGCCGCCATGCCGCCTGTGAAGGCCGCGTAGGCCGTGCTGGACAATGCGGGTGTGGCGAGCACAACGTCGCGCATGTAGACCGTTGCCCAGTCGTACATGGCCCCTTCGGCGATCAACGCGACCAACGCCATGCCGCCGAGCGCCCACAGGGCCCTGGAGCGCCAGCGATTCGACGATGACCGTCCGCCATCTACATGCTCCGCGTGAGGGACGTGCGGCAGCACGGCGGGCATTGACACCAGCAGCACGATCAAGCTCACAACCGACGCGAGCGCCAGATGCGCGGCCGGCGGCATGCCGTGCGCAAGCAACGCGCCGCCGGCGGCCGCGCCGGCCATCCCGCCGACACTGAACATGCCGTGCAGCGACGACATGATGGGCCGCTCGAGCGCTTCTTCAACGGCGCTGGCTTCCGCGTTCATCGCGACATCGAGAGTGGCCATGCTGAAGCCGAACAGCGCCAGCACGACCAGCAGCAGCCAGTAGAACGGTGCGACGAGGATAAGCGCCCCGCAAATCGTCATGCCGATACCGCCGGCCAAGCACGCGCGGCGAGTGCCGACGCGCGCGATCCACGGAGCGTTCGTGAGCATCGCGACAATCGAGCCGACGGCAACCGCCAGCAGCGCAATGGAGAGCGAGCCGGGGCTCAGGTGAAATTTGTCGCGCACCGTGGGCACGTGCACGCCCCAGGAGGCGTACAGCATCCCGGCGATGAAAAACACGGCCATGGTCGCGTAGCGCGCACGCTCGCGTTTCGCCGCGGGAAGCCGCCGATGCACGGCGTTCGGCGTGTCGTGCCCGACGGCGCGGGCACTTGAGACAGATTCGGACACAGGAATTGCTCTCTTTGCTTTCTTGTTTTAACGGCCGGTCCTTTCGTTGGCCGGCGAAGCTTTCAATTCTATCGGGTTGCGGACGGACCTGGTTTTAGTGCTTTAAGATCGCAAAGGCCGCTCGCCGCCCTTATTTAGTTCGCTTGGATGGCCGTTGGTGAGTTCTCTCGTGAGGTACCGCTTTGAATATCCCGTCGCATGCTCCGTTGCATCTGTTGCATCAAGTGCCGCACGGCACGCTTGCCACGCACTCGCGTGAACCGCGCGGTTTTCCTTACCCGACCGCATTACCGTTCGCGCCGACTTCCCGTCACGTGCCAATGGTGCTCATTAGCCATCTGGCCGAACACACGCGCAATCTGCAAGTGGACGCGCGCGCGGGTTTCCTGATTACCCAAACGGCGAGCGATTCCATTCTCGAAGGCCAGCGGCTTACCATGCTTGGCTCGTTTTCTCCGGCACCGCCTGAATCTGTCGATGAACTGTCCAGTCGTTATCTCAGATATCACCCGGATGCCGCCCGTTATCTCGAATTGGGCGACTTCACGTTCTGGATCATGTCGCTCGAACGCATGAGGTATATAGGCGGCTTTTGTGCAATGGGTTGGCTGGACGCAACGGCGCTTGATCCACTCGAACC
>Ga0209901_1000647_pt1 | contig 12485 bp, 7 predicted proteins | sample OrgsoiDNA_201058_FD_185806 | JGI IMG/M metagenome (GOLD analysis project Ga0209901, IMG submission 185806) | Permafrost soil microbial communities from the Arctic, to analyse light accelerated degradation of dissolved organic matter (DOM) -... | ecosystem: Environmental > Terrestrial > Soil >...
GAGGCTGGCGCTGCACGCCCTGTTCGGCAAGTTGTCGCAAGCCAGGGATTTCGATGTGCTGACGGCCACCGATATGGACATCGCCACCCATCACCGGCGCTTGCGCGTGGCCACCGATGGCGAAGTGACGGTGATGAATACGCCGTTGCGCTATCGCCTCCGACCTGCCGCGCTGCAGGTGATCGTGCCAGTCTCGTCTTTGAAAGCGGAGGTCTGACATGCGCACCATCGTGCATCTGTCGGACCTGCACTTCGGCCGCGTCGATGCGGCCTTGCTGGCGCCCCTGCGCGCACTGGTCGAGCGCCTGGAGCCGGACGTGGTGGTGGTATCCGGCGACCTGAGCCAGCGCGCCCGCAGTTCTGAATTTATCGCCGCACGCCATTTTCTCGACAGCTTGCCGGGCCCACAGATCGTTGTGCCCGGTAATCACGACGTGCCGCTGTATAACGTGTTCAGCCGCTTTTTGACGCCGCTGCGCAAGTATCGGCGGCATGTGACGGCCGACCTGTCGCCCGAATACGTGGATGATGAAATTGCCGTGCTGGGCATCAACACGGCCCGCTCGCTGACCTTCAAGGATGGCCGCATCAGCCACGAACAAATCGATGCGCTACGTACGCGCCTGGGCCAATTGCCGGAAGGCTTGACGCGCATCATCGTTACCCACCATCCGTTTGACTTGCCAGCCAATTTCAATGCCAAGGACCTGGTCGACCGCGCGCCGCTGGCGCTGGCCATGTTCGCCGAATGCGGTGTCGACCTGTTGCTGGCCGGCCATCTGCACGCCAGTGTGGCCGGTAACACAGCCGAGCGCTACAAGATAGACGGCTACGCGGCGCTGATGGTGCAAGCCGGCACGGCCACCTCCACGCGGGGCAGGGGTGAATCGAATTCCTTTAATGTGCTGCGCGTGGAAGCGGGCAACATCCGTGTCGAGCGCTATGGCTGGAACGAGGAAAGCCGCGATTTTGAAAAGGTCAGTAGCGAGGCGTTTGAACGCGCGGGTGGGGTGTGGGCTAGTAACAGGCTGTTGTAGAGCGGAATGCTGCCATCATGATTTTATGATGTGACGGGCGCACAACATTATAGGCTGGCCGTGATTGTCATGTCTGTTGTCAACGATGAGCAGGGCCCGCACTACAGTTTTCAGATTGATATAGTCTGCTCATATGCACTTCACGATGTATCCCCCTTTTGTAATCCCTCATAAAACATTTCTAATTTGTAATAATTAAAATGTTGCCATAGGGATTTTTTTATCATAATATTTAATTATTAAAACTTAAATAAATTTTTATTTCCTTAATAATCTTAAATTGGGATTTAATATTGGTTTTAAAAAATCAGTGGCTCAAAATAAGGAAAATCGATTACAGCAGCGATGCATCATTTTTAATAAAGGTGGTACATCGTATGGTGGCGGGAAAAAGTCAGGCCACCTCCTGATGTGGAAATTATATCGGGAAACGTGCATGCCTATATGCCTGAGCTGAAGTAGTAAGTCTTGGTGCAATATTTTCTATTCTCGCACTGCAACTCTGGAACAGTAGTTACATGGGAAATTTAACATGCAAAAATTACCGTTTGGCGAAATCGATGTATTTTCCGGAGCCGGCTGGATTGCCGATGGCTTGACGGGTGTTGGTGGCTCGGGCGGCTGGTTGGCTGGTTACCGGCGGTGAGTAAATATATCAATGCAAGTTGAAATTTGCCGCTATCAAGGAAAGAGTCCCTTATTTATGCGTGGGTAATTTCATAAAATGAAATTTTTAATAAAAATTTAATTTTTATTTTTAGGAAAATTTTCATGTATTTCATTTATAAATATCGCAATAAAAACCAATAAAATATTTGAGGTTACCAAATGCTTGAATTGAGTATTGCTGAAATTGAAGAAGTGTATGGTGCTGGTGCTACGCCTGCTGATGTTGTAATCGGTGCTGGCTTGTCGCAAGCTTCTTCGGGTGCTGGTGCTGCTATTGGTGCTGGAATTGCTGAAGGCTTGGAGGCTGGATCTTTTCTCGGCCCGCTGGGCGCAGTATTTGGAGCAATGGGCGGGGCAGCTTTCGCATATTACGTGTTCCGTAATACCCAACATGATAAAGATTAATCGGTTAAGAAATTCCAGCATACTATCTCGGGGATTTTGATTTTTTGGCCGTCAATTTTTATTTTATCCGAAGTAATCTGTTGATATTGAATTTGACGTGACACTGTTAAATATTTAAGTGCAATATTTCCTGGATGACTTGGGGTGTATCTGTATAACTGAAATCCATAGCTGTTGTTTGATGTGTTAGATGAAAGGGGCGTTTGCCTCTTTCGTCTTTTCGTGAATCAATGGCGAGATCACTGTCAGTAGCGACAGTGCTTAATTCAGGTGGGCCTATCATATTCCATCGCATAGCGTGATGAATGAGCGGCTATTCTGATGCTTAGGAATGAATGCCAGCCGTGGAAGTCCCGCATCTTCGCGTTGGGTCCATGATGCCGCCCTCAAAGCTACACCTTGATTTGACGGGAAAATTCGGAAATAACGATCCTGCTACAATCGGAGCCAAGTGTTAGAAATAAAATATTGCTACAGGCTGCTTCGGAAAAATATCATAAAATGTGATTTCGACTTTCAATGCACCTAGTTAAGTAAACGCTGACACCCTCAATTTTTATATGTGCTCAGGCACGGTCATTGTTATATTCATATTTGAAAATTTTTCTAGCATTTGGCCTGTCAATTAATTGGTTTATGCAAAAAGACCATTAAACTTTATGGATAAAATGAACGTTTCAAAAATTGAGTTATTAGGTTCATTACTTTTAAAAATATTTGGAATTCAGTCTGCAAAACAGTTAGGGTCTTATGTTGCTGCCACTTTGATAGGGTTTATGATTTTTCAGGCAGGGATAATGTTTTTTGGCGAGCCTATAGCCCCGCCGATAATTCTTTTATTTGCATTTTCCGGATCATCAGTTATCCTGAGAATGACATTGCCAGCAAGATTTTATATTGTGACGGACTCGTCTGAAAGATGTGTAGAGGTGGAAAATTTTCTAGCGCAAAAACTTAAAAAGCAAGGTTATAATTTAATATCAAAAAATATTTCAGAAACGACTTTCCAATCTAAATTGCCAGCACCTTTAAGATGGAGTGAAAACGAAATACTGATAACAAAGTCTGATGCGACTCTAATGATAAAAGGTCCGATATTCATGATACGAATGTTGCATAAATACTCATCTGAAATGTTGAGTGCTTAGTGCTTGATATATTTCATCCACAGGTGATAAAATTTTTACCTATGAATAATAAACACGCATATCGTCCTGTAGCATTGAACGTGCGCCGGATTGACTGACCCGGCACTATTGTTCTCATCCTTCTGGTTGCTTTTATTTTTTTTGCTGGCGTATCTGTGTAGCTTTATCGTGTTGCTATTTCTATCTTTCGGTACCTATACCAAACGAGAGGCCGTGACAGGCCAGCTTGTTCCCGATCTTGGTCTCGTCAAGATCTAAGTACTTCAAATATCTGGAGCTCGACTGGATCAGCGGCAAGCGTTCTTCGTCATTCTTTGCAAAATCAATGAATAAGACAAGTTATTTTCACCGCCAAGACTGAATTGAAAAAGAAATTTTTTGCTATTTTTTTGCAATTGCATTATCATTTGCAATTCTTGCACTAATTTTTTAAAGCAGGTGGTCTGGTGAATTTTATTTTTGAGATAAATCCGCTCGTTCTTATAATTTTATCGGCATTACTGGCAATTATGTCATCATTTATTCTTGTAATAAGAAAAAGAGATCATTGATTTATATAATGGTGATTTTCTATTGAAGGATCGCCATTCCATATCGTCATTCTTAATGATCATGGTATTCCATTTTTCCTGTTAAAGTCAATAAAGTAAAACCATGCTGGCAGATATGATTTTCATAAAAGTAGATCATCTTGCGTGATCAATCTTCCACCCAGGCTTCAGTAGCAAGCCCCGCCCCCCCTATCCAGCCCTTGTTCCGCCAGCAAGCCATCGAGCATCTGAGCAGCAAGCAATATGGCACGGTGATCCTGGCGCGGCCGGTCAGCCATCTGTTTCTGACTTTGCTGTTCCTGGCGATAGCGCTCGCCATCATCGCTTTCTTTATTTTCTTCAGCACCACCCGCAAGGCGCAGTCGCAAGGTGTGCTGGTGCCGACCAGTGGTGTGATCCGCGTGATGCCGGGCCAGGCTGGCGTGATCACGGGGGTGCGCGTGAAGGAGGGGCAGACGGTGAAGGCGGGCGAGGTGCTGTTCGTGCTGTCGGGCGAACGCAGCAGTAGCAATGCCGGGGCGCCGCAGCAAGTGGTGTCGAACTTGCTGAAGAGCCGGCGCGATAGTTACGACCAGGAATTGAAGCAGTCGGGCTTGCAGGCGCGCCAGCGCATTGCGGCGGCGCAACGGCGGGCCAGCGACCTGGCGGCGGAGATAAACCGCATGGATGGGCAAATTGTGCTGCAACAGCGGCGCATCGCACTGGCCGAGCAATCCTACAAACGTTATAGCGAGTTGAACGCCACCAATTACATTTCTGCGGCGCAGCTGCAAGACAAGCAGGCAGAATTGCTGGACCAGCACCAGCGGCTGGCCGAGTTGCAGCGCATTCAATCGGCCAGCGGCCGCGACCTGGCCAGCGCCGAAGCGGACGTGCGCGATTTGCAGGTGCAGGCGCAGCGCGATACGGAAGGTTTGCAGCGTAATGTATCCGCCGTCGAACAGGATTTGACGGAAAACGAGGCGCGCCGCGAAATCCAGGTGCGCGCCTTGCAGGATGGCATGGTGACGGCGATTACCACCGAGCTGGGCCAGACAGTTGGGACCAACAGCATCCTGGCGTCTGTGCTGCCGGCCGGCGCCGAGCTGGAAGCAGAAATCTATGCGCCGTCGCGCTCGGTCGGCTTCATCAAGCCGGGCATGCAGGTGCTGCTGCGCTACCAGGCTTATCCTTACCAGAAATTCGGCCAGTATCCGGCCCAGGTGCGCGAAGTGGCCAGCACGTCCTTGCGGCCGGAAGAGCTGGCCGTGCCCGGCGCCGTCAGCGGCACCAATGGCGAACCTTTGTATCGCATCCGTTTGAAATTGCAGCGCCAGAGCGTGCAGGCGTATGGCGAAACCTTGCCCCTCAAATCGGGCATGCAAGTCGACGCCAGCGTGCTGCTGGAACAGCGCCGCCTGTATGAATGGGTGCTGGAACCGCTGTTCAGTATTTCCGGGCGTTTATAAGCGTCTCCTTAACTTTTACCTCACTGACGTCTGCATTCCATGCATTTTCCTGATCTCGCCCACCTGTCGTTCTGGCGCAGCAAGCGTCTGCCGGTCCTGCTGCAAACGGAGGCTGCCGAGTGCGGCCTGGCTTGCCTGTCGATGGTAGCCAGTTACTGGGGCCACCAGATCGATATTTCCAGCATGCGCCGGCGTTTCTCCGTGTCACTGAAAGGCGTGACCCTGAAGGGGCTGATGGCCATGGCGCAAGGCCTGGCACTGCACACACGGCCTTTGAAGCTGGACATGCAGCATCTGCCCGAGCTGAAACTACCGGCGATCTTGCATTGGAACTTGAATCACTTCGTGGTGCTGAAATCCGTTTCCGGCAGCCATGCAGTGATCCACGATCCCGGTGTCGGTGAACGGCGCTTGCCCTTGAGCGAGGTCGCCAAGCATTTTACGGGCGTGGCGCTGGAACTGACGCCCACCGCCGATTTTAAAAAGGCGGAAGAAAAACAGCATTTTTCGCTACTGTCGCTGATGGGCCGCGTGGTCGGCTTCAGGCGAGGTTTGCTGCAATTGCTGGTGCTGGGTCTGGCCTTGCAGGTGTGCGCGCTGGTGGCGCCGTTTTATATGCAGTGGCTGGTCGATGAGGCGTTGCTGGCGGCCGACCGCGATTTGATCACTGTACTCGGCTGCGGCTTTTTGCTGCTGGTACTGGTACAAACGGCGATCAGCGCCGTACGTTCCTGGATTACCACCGTGCTGGCCACCAATCTGAACTTGCAATGGCTGGGCAATGCCTTTGCACACTTGCTGAAACTGCCGCTGCCATACTTCGAGAAGCGCCACACGGGCGATATCGTCTCGCGCTTCAGTTCCATCCAAACCATGCAGCGCAGCCTGACCACGCAATTTGTCGAAGGTGCGATCGATGGCGTGCTGGTGCTGGCTACCCTGGGCATGATGCTGTTCTACAGCCCGCTGCTGGCCGGCGTGGCGTGCATCGCGGTTCTTCTGTACATCTTGTTGCGCTGGGCCATCTTCAAGGCCTTGCGCGAAGCCAATGCCGAGCAAATTATCCATGCTGCCAAACAACAGACGCATTTCCTGGAATCGGTGCGTGGCATCCAGAGCATCCGTCTGTTCGGCCGCAGCGAAGAACGCCGCGCCAGCTGGATGAATGCGCTGGCCGACCAGTTCAATGCCGACCTGCGCATCGCCAAACTATCCGTGTCTTACCAGACCGCCAATACGCTCTTGTTCAGTGCCGAACGGGTGATCGTGATCTGGATGGCGGCCCTGGCCGTGCTGGATAACCGTTTTTCAGTCGGCATGCTGTTTGCTTTCATCAGCTATAAAGACCAGTTCAGCCAGCGCATGGCCAGCCTGGTCGACAAATTGTTCGAGTTGCGCATGCTGCGCCTGCATGGCGAACGGGTAGCCGATATCGTGCTGACGCAGTCGGAAGTGGACGGCAACGATGTGGAAATCGACATCGAGCACATTACGCCATCGATCGAGATACGCAACCTGGGCTTCCGCTACGCCGATAGCGAACCGATGATCTTGAGCGGACTGAACCTGAGCATTCCTGCCGGCCAGTGCATCGCCGTCACCGGCCCGTCTGGCTGTGGCAAAACGACCTTGATGAAATTGCTGCTGGGTTTGCTGGAGCCTACCGAAGGCGACATCCTGATCGGCGGCGTCCCGCTAGGCAGCCTGGGCATGGCGAACTACCGCCAGTTGCTGGGCACGGTGATGCAGGAAGACACCCTGTTCGCCGGTTCGATTGCTGACAATATCAGCTTCTTTGCCCCCTCACCGAACCCGCAGCAAGTCCAGGCTTGCGCCCAGCTGGCTGCCGTGCAGGCCGAAATCGCCGCCATGCCGATGGGCTTCAATACCCTGGTGGGCGATATCGGCAGCGGCCTGTCCGGTGGCCAGAAGCAGCGTATCTTGCTGGCGCGCACGCTGTATAAAAACCCGAAATTGCTGGTGCTCGACGAGGCGACCAGCCACCTGGATGTGTGGAATGAAAAAGCCGTCAATGCGGCGATTCAACAAATCCCATTGACGCGTGTGATCGTGGCGCACCGCCCGGAAACCATTGGCATGGCGCAGCGTGTAGTGGTGCTGCAACAAGGCAAGGTGGTGCAGGATGTATTACAGGAAACGAAGGAGGCAGCGTAGCTGATCGCGCCAGCCTATAGCCAGTAATTCATGAAACGGGCCGACCATTCCTTGATGCGGTCCGACAGCGGCCGTGCTTCCCATTTCGCCTTGGTAATCTCTTCCGAGTCGCGCAAGTCTTCCTGAAAGGCGTTTTCCATTTCGCGCCCGAAACTGTCACCGAGTACCACAACGTTCAGCTCGCTGTTGTGCAGGAAGCTGCGCATGTCGATATTGGTCGAGCCGACCGTCGACCAGGCGCCGTCGATGACGGCCGTCTTGGCGTGCAGCACGGCCAGTTTCAAGTGAAAGATGCGGATGCCGCCGGCCAGCAGCTGGTCGTACAGGGCATGGCCGGCGTGAAACACCAGGCCGCTGTCTGATACGCCGGGCAACACCACTTTCACATCCACGCCCCGCTGGGCGGCGGCGATCAGGGCTGCGACCGTTTGCTCATCGGGCACGAAATAGGCGGAGGTGATGTGGATCGATTTTTTCGCTTCCTGGATCGCCAGGATGTAGGACTTGTAGATTTCAAAGCCGCCGCCCGGTTCGCTGGCCACCACGCGCACCAGCTTGTCGCCCACTTCCGAGAGCACGGGGAAATAATTGCCGTCTGGCAGATCGGCCGCATCCTGCTGGGCCCAGGTGCGGATGAACAGCCACTGGAAGGCGGCCACGGCCGGGCCTTCGACTTTGACATGGGTATCGCGCCAGCCCACGTCGCTCTTGTCCTTGTCCTTGGATTTGGAGCGGAACAGCGAGCTCTTGGCGTAAGTGTCGCTGATATTGATGCCGCCCGTAAAGGCCATCTTGCCGTCGACGATCAGCACCTTGCGGTGGTCGCGGTTATTGATTTTCCATTCGTCGCCGCGCAGCTTGGCCGGGTTGACGGGGTTGAAGGCCACCAGGTGCACGCCGGCCGCGCGCATGCGGTCAAAGAACGCTTGCGGCACGCCAATGGTGCCCACGCTGTCGTAGATCACGTTGACGGTCACGCCCGCCTGCTGCTTTTCGATCAGCATGTCGGCAAACTTCAGGCCCAGCGGGTCCTGGTCGAAGATATAGGTTTCCAGGTTGATGCTGCTCCTGGCTTCGCTGATGGCCTTGAACATTTCAGCCATGGTTTGCGGGCCGTCAAACAGCAGGGTGACTTTGTTGCCCTTGATCAAGGGCACACCGGTGGCCGCTTCTTCCAGCGCAGCCTGGGTTTTCAAATCCATGCCGGACTTGGCCCAGCGCTTGTTGAGCAGGGCAGCCCGGCTGTTGACGCTGAGCACGGCGCCCTTGCCCGTGATCACCTTGGGCGTGGCGGCCGGCTCCAGCTCGGTATTGAGGTTTTTAACATTGGGCAAGGAGGCGCATGCGGTGATGATCCAGCACAGCAGGATCAAGGGGAAATAAGATCGCATGCGCCTCTTTGTCATTTGTGGCCTCTGGGTGGTGAGGTACCGGCCGATTCATCAGCCAGCGCCGGTGGCGGCGGATTTTTACTGCCGAAGAAGAAGGTGATGGGCGACCTGAGGAAGCGTTTGCCGAGGATTTTCAGCAATTGCACGCCATGCTTGAAGCGCACCTGGCGCGAACGCAGTGCCACCCATAGTGCCAGGCCGAAGCTGACCAACAGGTTGGCCGTGCCGATGGCAAAGATTCCCGACAGGGACTTGACGGCCAGTTGCCAGCTCATGTGGTGATCGAGTCCCACCAGGGCGGTGGCGAAGTTAGCCGCCGAAAAGGTGATATGGCGGATATCGATGGGCAGGCCGACCAGGAAACCCAGGGTGCCTATGGTGCCCAGCAAGATACCGAAATAGAAGTTACCCATCAAGCCACCGAGGTTGTTTTCCAGATACAGGCCCAGGCGCTGCAGCCTTTCCTGGCCGATCACGCGGCCCAGTCCGCGCAATTGCGCGATGCGCTGGGCCCAGCGCGTGTACAGAGCCTGGTTGTCATAATAGCCTGAAATCAAGCCGGCCACGAACAGGCACACGCCGGCGATCATGGCGTAAAACACGGCTGGCGTGCCGATCGGATCTATATCGTGCAGCAAGTGCATGGCCTTGTCGGGCGACACCAGGTGATGGCCGGTGATCGCCTTGTAACCGAGCGCGATCAGCCACGCCGTGGGAATCGCCGTGGCCAGGTTGCCCAGCACGGCCATGTTTTGCGTGCGGAACACCTTGGTGATCAGCTCAGCCATGCTGTCGAGGTCGATATTCCTGCCATCCTTGCTGTGCAGGCCAGCGGCGATGCGCGAGGCTGTCATGGCCGGCTGCTTGGTGGCCACCGTAAAGTGCAGCAAGTGGATGAACATGAAACCGACCGAGTAATTCATGCTGAACATGAACGCTTCGACCAGCGGCGCCGAGCGCAAATACGACATCAAGATCTTGAACAGGGCCATGAAGCCGATGATCACGCCGGCGCCGGCCGACGACAGGAACATGCCGCCCATTTCGCGGCGGTTTTCCGCAATGTAGTGTTCACCCGTGCGGCTGGCGTTTTCCGTCACGTTACGGGCCAGCAAGTTGATATTGTCGGAAAACAGGTCGCTGACTTTGTACTTGTTGTTGTGCGCGCTGATCAGTTCCAGCGCCAGCGAGACGGCGCCCGCGCGGCGGCGGCTGATGGGGCGCGCATCGAGCAAGTCTTGCGTAGCGTCAATGGTGACGGCGGCGATATCGACATTGGGCGAGCCGGGCAGCTCGCCGCTGGTATCGACCAGGAACAGCAGCTTGCGCAGGCGGTCTATGCTTTGCGCCAGGGCCACCAGCAGATAGGTGAGGGGGATGCTGGTACCCTGGTACAAGGCTTTCTTGCGGATCTTGGCGATCACTGCGTCGCACTGGTCCAGCATCACCAGCAAGTGGCGCGCATCTTCGATCGGCTCCGGGTCGCCGTGCAGCAGTTTGGTGTACGCATCAAGGTAGGCGTTCACTTCCGTGTTTTGCACCATGAACGGTGACTGGAAGACTTCAATTTCATTATGGAAACGCGTCAATTCCGGTTCCAGCCCCATCGCGCAGACGCGGTAAGACAGGGTGCGGATGGCGTCGAGCATGCCAGGCAGCATGATATTGCCATCGCCCACGGCCAGTTCGATCTCGTCCGCCGTCAGCACGTCGAACAGTTCCAGCCAGTCGGCCGCCGGTACATTGCTGATCCAGATGTAATCGGTCTTCAGGTACAGCACCTGGTCGAGCGCGTCGTTCAGGTATTCATCGCCCAGCGCGGGCGGCAGCATACGGTAGGCGATGCGGCGTTTCAATTCGGTAAAAAAGCCGCTGTTCGAGAGCACGCCGATATCGGTGTAGAGGCTGGCGTGGCGGCGCGCGGCCAGCACGCGCAGCACGTATTCATGCAGGGCGCGGGCTTGGTCGGGGTTGCCTTTCAGTAGTTGGCGCAGGGTGCGCACATTGGCGATGGCGGTGGCGCTGTCGTGCGGGCGCTTGGGACGCAGAGAGTTAAATAATTCCACCAGCAAGTCGATGTTGCTGGTGTAGGGATCAATGCGTTCGAGGATAGCTAGCATGCAGGAAAAACGGGCGAGCCGCTGTCGGTAAAACCAGTAGTGTACTGCCTGTGTCAAATCACGCAACGTTCGGCAACGAACCATGATGGAAGACAGGCTCTGCTTTTTTCCTTATTTTGCAGCAAAAGACGCAATCATGGTCACTATTTGTCTGTTGTCAGCATGCGACGCCTGTTCCGGGGCTAGGCTGGGATTTCTGTTGTACACCGCACAGATTGCTTGCCAAAAAGAGAGGATAACGTGACACTAAGGTCGTAATGCACAGCGTGCTTGATCTTGATCAATACCGGGAAGTTTTCTTTTCACGTTACCGAGATATTTATCATGAAGACTTCGTATTTCGCGCTTGCTGTGATGGGATTCGGGCCCTGTGCGCTATCGGCGCAGGCCCAGACAGGCTCCAATACCACCGTATATGGCGTGCTCGATGCTGGCATCGTGGCTGAACGCGGGTGTATCAGCGATTGCACCAGCACCAAGGTCTCGGGTGGTGTCGCTTCCGGATCGCGCCTGGGCGTGCAAGGCCGCGAAGCCCTGGGCAATGACGTGGCCGCCGTCTATACGCTGGAAGCGGGCGTGCTCAACGATACGGGCCAGTCTGACCAGGATGGCCGTCTGTTTGGCCGCCAGGCCTATGTCGGCCTGGACAGCCGTTTGGGCGCCCTGACCCTGGGCCGCCAGTACAACCCGCAATACCTGGCCCTGACCGATGTGGCTGACCCGTTCAAGGGCGGCATGGCGGGCAGTGCCAGCAATCTGGCCGGCTACAGCGTAAAACGCTACGACAACACCGTCAAATACGTCACCCCGGCCTTGCGCGGCATCAGCGCATCGGCCATCTACAGTTTCGGCGAAACTGCTTACAGCAGTGCAAATAACCGCGCCTATGGCGCCACCATCGGCTACTCGGCCGGCGCCGTGAATATCAGCGTGTCGCACCAGCGCAAGAATAGCCTGATCCTGGCCACCAGCAGTGCGCCCTCCATCGACATGTCGGCGCGCAACACCCTGGTGGCGGCGAATGTCGACCTGGGCGTCGCGACGGCGTTTGCCGCCGTCGGCGTCAACAAGGGTTACGGCAGTTCGCCCTGGGACCCCAGCAATGCGTACAGCTCGCTGGCCCTATCGATGTCCTCGTCGGACAGCCGTGACACTTTACTGGGTGTGTCGGTGCCCGTAGGCGGCTTCAAGCTGCTCGCTTCCTATGTGCACAAGGATGACCTCGACCTGGCCAACCGCGACGCTACCCAGTTCGCCGTGGGCCTCACGTATTCCTTGTCAAAACGCAGCGATTTCTATGCGTCCTACGCCAAGATCCACAACAAGAACGGCGCCCAGTACACCGTGGGGAACGCCAGCGATGCAGGCCGTGGCGATTCCGCCTTCAATATGGGTTTCCGTCACGGCTTCTGATGACGCCTGACCAAACCTGCTGCGCGTCGGTATAGGCGGCCTGCGATGCTCACTGTACTAATCGTACAGTTCCGCTTCTCGGTCACCTCTCCCTTCCGCTCGCGACGGTTTTGTCAGGCGTCGTAAAC
>Ga0209901_1000649_pt1 | contig 12476 bp, 14 predicted proteins | sample OrgsoiDNA_201058_FD_185806 | JGI IMG/M metagenome (GOLD analysis project Ga0209901, IMG submission 185806) | Permafrost soil microbial communities from the Arctic, to analyse light accelerated degradation of dissolved organic matter (DOM) -... | ecosystem: Environmental > Terrestrial > Soil >...
GGGTAGAGCGTGCGCGCGAGCACCATGATGGCGTCGGCCTGATTCTGATCGATATGGCTCAGTTCCACTGCCCAGGCGCGGCTTGGCGCCAGCAGGGCGATCGGGGTGCCGGCCACCAGCAAACCGGTCAGCACGACGGAACCTTGGAGGAAGTGCCTGCGGCTCACGCGCGCAGACGATACAGCGGGGATCGCGTCGCCAGTCTCGGCTGCGACTATGGCAATGGGGATTGCCTTGGGCATGATTTGTCTCCTTTTATATTGTGTACCGCGCCAACGTCAGTTCATACGTAGTGGCCCTCCCTGGATAGCACCTCGATCTTGTAGCCATCGGGATCGGTGATGAAGAAAAAGCGTGCGGCGATGGCGCCGCTGTGGGTTAGCGATTTCAGGTCGCCTGGTTGCATGCCTTGGCTTAGCAGACGGTCACGGAATGCTTCGATATCGTCGACCGCGAATGCAACGTGGCCGTAGCCCGTGCCGTGCGTGTAGGGCGTCGTTGTACCTTTGTTCAGCGTGAGTTCTATCTCGGCGCCGGTGTCGGAATCGCGAAGGTAGACGAGCGTGAAGGTATCGAAGTCAAGACGGTGCGACTCGCGCATGCCGAACGCATCTTGATAGAACGCAATGGACCGATCCAGCGATTCAACGCGAATCATGAGATGAAGGAATTTGGTCATGCCGAAACTCGTGTCATAGCGTTGCTTCAGTATGCAACGTTGACACAAAAGCGGGTAATAGCGGGTTATTACGGCAGGAGAGTTTGCTCGGGTGAAACACCTAGTAGGACGGTGGTCTCGTTCGCGCTGGGGGACGGTTTCGAGTTCGGGTCAGCGAAGCACACTTCGCCACCAGTGACTGAAACAGCCCAAGAGACACCCTGTGCCGCGTAAACCACGCTTCATGACGATGCCAAGGCACCGGGCTCAGGTGCTTTGACGCGGCTCGCTTTATCGTCACGCTTTTCTTGGTTTCGCGCCAGATGTCGACCAGGTGGCGAGCGCTACACCCGCCACCGCAAACACCATTGCGCCCCATGCCAACGGCGGCATGACTTCCTTCAATAACAGCGATGAGAGCACAGCCGCAACGGGTGGAATAAAGAAGAACAACGATGCGATCTTCGACGCCTGCCCCGCGCGAACCAACGCAAGCAGCAACGTGATCGCAATCAGCGAGTTGCCAATCACGAGATAACCTAGCGCAGCGACAAACGTCCCAGTCCATTGCACATGAACGTCTTCCAGTAGCAGCGCCAAAGGTGCGCAGAACACGAGGCCAATCGAATACTGGATCAGGTTTGCTGTCACTGGATGTTGCCCGACACCGAACCGCTTTTCATAAAGCAACGCGGCCGTCATTCCAATCAATGCGCCGATTACAAGCAGGAGACCTGCGACCGAATGCACCGACAAGCTCGATCTGGCAACAATCACGCCGGTCGCGCCAATGAGCCCCAGCGTCAGACCCAGCCATTGCCGGGCGCCCACGCGCTCGCCCACGAGTCGCGGCGCCAGCGCAGCCACGAGCACAGGCTGCAGCGAAACGATAACCGCGGCCACGCCTGCTGACACCCCCGCTTTGAAGGCGAGGTAACTCAGGCCGAAGTAGACCACCTGTACGAGGAACCCGACCACGCACGCGTGTCCCCAAGCAGCTCGGCTCTTCGGCAACGCAGGCTTGGTGATGATGAAGAGCGGAATGAGCAAGCAAACGGTGCATCCGTAGCGCAGCGCCAGCAGGGTCAGCGGCGGCGCATAGCCGACCGCTATTTTCGCTATCGGAAAGCCGCCCGACCAGAGCAGGACAAAAGCCGTCTTGGCGGCAAAAGTCTTGAGGCTTGCATGTTGCGTTGAAGCATTGGCTTGCAGCATTGTTCCTGGCTCGAGTGTTCTGCGATCCCGCGTTGCACGGGTAGCGTTTTTTTATCGATGCTTCAGGCGCCCGCAGAACCGGGCACCTGGTCGGGACGATGATTTTTTAAAGCGAGTGGCTTGGGCGCAGGCGACGCGAAACCCGTAACGTTTCCGTCGTCGCCCGCGTGTTACTGCCGGCGCAGAGGTGCGCCGTTGCCAGAGGCCGGCGAAGGATTGCGGCTAACCGTGTGGTTGCTGTTCGTTGCCGCCGCCGTGGCCGCCACCGCCGTTACCCCCTCCGCCGCCATGACTGGGCGGTGGTCCCTGAGGGCGTCCACCGCCGCCTGGTTGCCCTGGCGGACGCCCACCAGCACCTTGGCCGGGTTGTGGTCCGGGCGGACGCCCTCCCGCACCTTGGCCGGGTTGCGGCGCGGGCGGACGCCCGCCGGCGCCTTGCCCCGGTTGTGGTCCGGGCGGACGCCCTCCCGCACCTTGGCCGGGTTGTGGTCCGGGCGGACGCCCGCCGGCACCTTGGCCGGGTTGCGGCCCGGGCGGGCGCCCGCCGCCCCCATGACCGGGCTGCGGCCCTGACCGAGGACGTCCGCCATAACCGGGTGGACGGCCGGGACCGGGCCCAGGAGGCGGACGATTCGCCCAGTGTGATTGCTGGCTATACCAAGGGCGGTTGCGGTAATAACTACCCCAGTACGAACCGATGGAAAACGTCACGATAGGCAAACCGATCGTGGTTCCGTAAGTCAGGATCGGTACATTGCCACCCTGATACGGATAGCTGAGACGCCCCGCGTAGACCCAGCCACGCAAGTTGGGCACGACCACGTCGCACCATGTGTAGCCGCTGATGCAACCCATGACCGTGACGGGTACGCCGCCCGGCAACTGAGTCACGATCGGGTAGTCGCCCGCAGGCCCGGCGTGCATGTTGACCGGGCTATTCGTGTACGCCTGCTGCTGCGCGAAACTCACGCCGGGCAGCGCCAGCAACCCCGCAAATCCGATACAACCCCAGTGAAGCAATTGTTTTCGCATATGGCCTCTCATCGTGGGAGTGCGACTTCCGATGCTTGTCGGTAACCGTCCACCAACAGCGGTCTTCGACCTCGAAATCCCGAAAGCTGGACGGATTAAGCAAGTATGGAGTTCACTCTGTATGGAGTCTATGCGGGTGAAACCTGCCGGAACAGCAAATTTGGATAAACTTGAATCGGTCCCTGATGGTCCGCAGCGCCTGGGGTTTCGTTAACCATCGCCACGGCGAACGCACCGTAGACGCAGAATGGCGACGACACCTGACATGACTATTACGCGGATCGAGGCGTTGCCGCCCGAGGTGAAAACGCTCGAAGCGTCGGCAGCGTCTGAAGGCTTCAACTGCATGACACGGTTGCTCGCCGAATGGCGGAGCGGCGCGAACCGGTTCGACAAACCCGGTGAATGCTTGCTCGGAGCGTTCGAGGGCGGACGAATGGTCGGCATCGGTGGCCTGACGATCGACCCCTATCTTCCGGCGGGCGATATCGGAAGGCTACGACGTCTATATGTAACCCCTTCCGTGCGGCGACGCGGGATTGGCGCAGCGCTGGTCGACGCGCTCCTCCAACATGCATCAGGAAGGTTACGGCTCGTCCGCTTGACGACTGACACACAAGCTGGCGCCCACTTTTATCTGCGATGCGGTTTTGCTCAAGTAGACGACGACTCGGCCACGCACGCCAAGCCGATTACGGATGCTCTTGCCAAGACCCAACCTGGCAAGTAAGAACGCTGGCCATGCTGGCCCTAATCGCCGCTTGTGCAACTGATAAGTCCGTGCCGATGCCATGGTCGCCACCAACATCAACGAGGGACACTGCATGCTTGTTGGAATACGCGAGGCCACGGTCGAAGACTCAGAGGGTATCGCCACGATCCACGTCGAATCATGGCAGGCGGCATATCGGGGAATGTTGCCCGAGGCCTACCTGGCCAATCTGGCTGTGACGCAGCGGAGGGAGGCGTGGCGTAAGTCGATAGTCGCCGGAAGGCCCCGGGTGTTGGTCGCTCACGCCGAGGCCTACGCCGACGCCGGCGAAACGCTTCTCGGCTGGGTCGCATTCGGGGACTCACGGGACGGGGACAAGGATCATCGTTGGGCCGAAGTGGAGACGCTGTACATCGCGCCGGCATTCTGGCGTAAAGGCGTCGGCAAGCGATTGATCGATGCCGCGCGACACGCGCTGCAGTCCGCCGGATATACGGACGTCGCCCTGTGGGTCTTGCTGGACAATCGCCGCGCGCGTGCCTTTTATAAACGAAGCGGCTTTGTCTGCGATAACTCGAGCAGAGGCGTTCAACTCGGCGGCAAGTGGCTGACCGAGATTCGATACTGTTGCCCGCTCGGCGAGACATGAACAACCGCGTCATCATCGTCAGGCAAGCGCAGGCAGCAAGTACTCAACACACAGGAAAACAGCGTGGCACGCGATAAAGGCCTGGAAGAACTATTGGCCGATGAACTGAGGGCCGAGCCGGGAATCACGGAAAAGGCGATGTTCGGCGGATGGGCATGGCTCGTGAACGGCAACCTTCTGTGCGGCGCCCGCGATGACGGAATGCTGGTACGCCTCGGAAAGGACCGGGATGCCTGGGCACTGAAAATACCCGGCATCGTTCCAATGACCTCGCGTGGCCGGCGATTGCAAGGCTGGGTCTGGGCCGCTTCGGAAGCTTACGGTAACGACGCGCTACGCCGCAAGCTGATGGACGCCGCGCTTGAATTTGCGCTGTCGCTGCCAGCGAAATAGAACAGGGGTTGCAGTCCATTGGCCGAGACGGCAACGGGTCCACGTCCCATAGCAACGCAAATTGACGCAACACGGCGCGAGGGGAAGTCATACAATCCTGTGCATGTATTACACAGAAGATCACGCATGCAAGCCGACAACCGACTCCCCCGATACCAACGCCTGCGCGACGAACTTGCGTCGAAGATAGCCGCGCGCCGCTGGCAACCCGGCGACGCCATTCCCACCGAACAGGAACTTGCCCAGAGCTTCGACCTCGCGGTTGGAACCGTGCGCAAGGCGATCGACCTGCTCGTGGCGGAAGGACTGCTGGAACGGTACCAAGGGCGCGGTACGTTTGTCCGGCGCGCGAGTTTCGATGGCTCGCTGTTCCGGTTCTTCCGCTTTCAGAGCAAGTCCGGCGAACGGCGGATTCCGAAGAGCCAGATTCTAAAACGCAGCGTGGTGGAGGCACCGGCCGCCGTCGCCGCCACGCTGCAGATCGCGCCCGGCGCAAACGTGATCCAGATGGCGCGGTTACGCTTGATCGAGGACGCGCCTGTCCTGACCGAGGACATCTGGCTGCCGCTCGACCGTTTCGCGGCGTTCGCCGACCTGCCGCTCGACTCCATCGGTGACCTGCTTTATCCGGTCTATGAAGCGAAATGCAATCAGGTCGTGGCATCGGCTACGGAAACCCTGACGGTCGAAGCCGCAAGCCTGAAGCACGCAAAGCTGCTCGGCATAGAGAAGGGAACGCCAATCGTGGTGATCGAACGGCTGGCCTATGGATACGATCGCCATCCGCTCGAATGGCGTCGCTCGCGCGGCCCGGCGAGCCAGTTCCTGTATCAGTCGGAAATCCGCTGAGCCACGCGCGACGAAGGCTGTTCAGGCCTTCCGTACTCATTGGTCACGCTTACTGGCTCACGCTGAAAATCGCGAGCGCGTCTTTCAGCGACTTCGCCTGATCTTCCAGCGATTGCGCGGCCGCCGCGGCCTCTTCCACCAGCGCCGCGTTCTGTTGCGTGACCTCGTCCATTTGCGTGACGGCGGTAGCGACCTGGCTGATGCCCCGGCTCTGCTCGCCGGATGCAGCCGAGATCTCGCTCATGATGTCGGTCACGCGCTGCACGGCTTGCGTGATCTGGGTCATCGTCGCACCTGCTTCTCCAACGAGCCCCGAACCCGCGCTCACTCGCTCCACCGATGTATCGATCAATTCCTTGATCTCTTTTGCCGCACTCGACGAACGTTGCGCGAGGTTGCGTACTTCGCCGGCCACGACCGCAAAGCCGCGGCCTTCCTCGCCGGCGCGCGCGGCTTCCACGGCTGCGTTGAGCGCCAGGATGTTGGTCTGGAACGCGATCCCTTCGATGATCGTAATGATGTCCGCGATCTTCGCCGAACTCCGCGAGATATCGGCCATGGTTGAGATTACGTTGTTCACCACGGCGCTCCCATGACTCGCGATGGTCGACGCGCTCGCGGCAAGCGTAGTCGCCTGGCTGGCGTTGTCCGCGTTGCGTTGGACCGTGCCGCTGATCTGCTCCATGCTCGCCGCCGTTTCTTGCAACGACGCAGCTTGCTGCTCGGTGCGCGCGGACAGGTCGGTGTTGCCCGAAGCAATCTCGCCGGCCGCGACAGTAATGGATTCCGCTGAATGGCGGATGTGCCGCACGGTTGTTGCAAGCTCCGTTTGCATGCGGCGCAACGCGCCTTGCAACTGACCAATTTCGTTGTCGCTTTCCACGATGATCGGCGTACGCAAATCGCCCCCGGCGATGCGCTCGAAGTCGGCGGCCATTGCCGTGATTGGCTTCACGACCAGACGCGTCAATGCAATTCTCACGGTGATGCCTATCACCAGCGCCAGTAGCGCGCAGGCGACCAGTACCGTATTCACGATGTTGGCGGTCGTTTCCGCTGCTTCGAAACGTTGCTGGGCGCGCGACGATACATAACCGAGCAACGGCTGCGAAAGCTGGTCGAACTGGTTGTAGAGCGGACTGCTGAACTGCATCTGTATACGTTTGTACGCGTCGAAGTCTTTCGCTTCGAGCGCGTCGAACTCCGGCATGATGCCCTTTTGCATCATCGCGGCGTGCTTGGCCGCGGCGTCAGTAATGAGCGCCTGCGCATCGTCGGATACGGGCAACGCGGCGAACGCATCCCACTGCTTTTGCGATTCATTGCAGTATTCATGGGCTGTGGCGAGTTGTTTTGCGGCGGCGTCGGTCTTGTTGTCCTCAGTCAGCGACTCATACCGGTTCTTCGCAGAGCGGCAACGCAACAGCAATTCGGAACTGCGGGTCAGCGCAGTGCTTCCCGCCAGATCGTGCTCGTACATGCCGTTTAACGCGTGGTTGGCGCGGCCCAGCGAGACAAACGCACATGTTCCGACAACGAGTACCAACAGGACAAACACGCTTGTCGCAAGGGTCAAGCCTGTCTTGATTGAAAGATTTTTGAACACTGTCCGTCGGCCTCATTGATATGAACATATATATGTTTAACGGACCCGAAGCGGAAGACTTGAGGGTTCTTTCTATTTCCGATGATTAGCGAAAGTGGAACAACTCTGCGGGTGTGTCGATCAACACCGCCTGCCGATGTGACTCACTGGTGACAAGGCGATATAGGTCGTGCAGCGCGTGTCGTGGATTGCAGACCTGTTCGAACTGGGTATGCGGCCAGTCGGTGCCCCAGAGCAAGCGGTCGGCGCCGAAAGCGGGCAGCAATTCGGACCATGCGTTCGCGCTCGTGGCGAAGGTCGCTTCTGGATCCCCCGGTTTCGCGCTCACCCGATACGCCGCCGATACCTTGACCCACACGCGCCGTGTCTGGCCCAGCAGGGTCAGGTAAGCGAAGCCGGGGTCGCCGGTGCCGAGCGCGGGATCGAAACGCCCGAAATGATCGATCACGATCCGCACGCCGCTTGCCAGCAACGCGGGCGCCACGTGATGTAGACGGCCTGCGTCGATCTGTATTTCGAGGTGCCAGTCGAGCGCGGTCATGCGCGACAGCAACGCGGTCCACTGTTGATCGGTGAAATCGGGGAGTTGGGTGCCAATCAGGTTCGCGCGAATTCCCACGACACCCCGCGCATGCCAGTCGTCGATATAACCAAGAGCATTCACCGGATCGGCCATGACGACGCCGCGCAACTGCTGCGGGTACGCGTCGAGACAGGCGAGCAGATAGCTGTTGTCGAAGCCAAGGAAGCTGGGCTGGATCAAGACGCCATGCGACATTCCGATGCTCGTGAGCATGGCCCGGTAGCGCTCGAGCGGGGCGTCGTAGGCCGGTGCATAACGCCGACCGAGGGCGAGCGGCAGATCCTGCGTGAAGACGTGGGCGTGCGAATCTATACCGGTGACTAGGCTATCGTTCATAGCGATCTATGCCGGGACGTCTTCGGCTAGGGTGCGCCCGCGCGTTTCGGGCAGCATCATCACGCTGACAGCGACGATTGCATAAGCGAAAACCGCATCCACGCCGATCGCGAATCCGAGCGAATACTGCGCGGCCAGATGTCCGACCATCACGGGAAATCCGGCGGATACGACCCGCCCGAAGTTGTAGCAAAACCCCACCCCCGTACCGCGCGTGCCGCGTGGATAGAGTTCGTTGAACAGCGCGCCCATGCTGGCCGGAATGCCGGCGGCGAAAAAGCCGAGTGGGAAGCCGAGCGCCAGCATCGCGTGATTAGAGAGTGGCACGAACAGGTAAACGATGACCGTGCCCACGCAGCACACGGAGAACAGCAGGATGGTCTGACGACGCCCGATCCGGTCCAGCAACTGCGACGCGGCCAAACAGCCGAAGAAAAATGCCGCGATGATCACCGCCAGATAACCGCCGGTACTCAGCACCGAAAGATGACGCTCGGTCTTCAGGTAGGTCGGCAACCAGGTGGTGAGGGCTGAATAGCCGCCATGTGCGCCCACGCCCAGCAGGCCACCAATCAGCGTCATACGTATTACGTCGGGTGCGAAGATCGACAGAAGCGGCGTGCGTTCCTTCCCGTCCTTCAGTCCCGCCTCCTTGCGCGTGGGCGCAACGGGTTCCTTCACATTGCGGCGGATATAGATGATCAGGAGCGCAGGCACGATGCCGATTCCGAACATCACCCGCCAGCCGATATCGGGCGACATGAACGAAAACACGGTCGCGTAAAGCAGCACGGCTGCGGCCCAGCCGACGGCCCACGCGCTTTGTACGGCGCCCATTGCCTTGCCGCGATGTTCGTTGCGTATGGTCTCAGCCATCAGCACCGCACCCGCTGCCCATTCGCCGCCGAAGCCAAAGCCCTGCAGTGCCTTCAGCACGATGAACTGCGGATAGTTCTGCGCGAACGCAGACAGCAGTGTGAAGACCGAGAAAAAGACGACGGTGACCTGCAAGGTTTTCACGCGGCCGTAACGGTCCGCTGCTGCACCGCAAATCCACCCGCCCAGCGCCGACGCCACCAGCGTGACACCGCTCACCAGACCCGCCTGCGTTTTGCTGATGCCCCATTCCGCAATGATCGCGGGGATGACGAGACTGAACATCTGGACATCGAGGGCGTCGAGCGCCCAACCGCCGAAACACGCCCAGAACGTGTATCGCTCACCTTTAGAAACCTGCCGGTACCAGGAAAACATCGAGTCTCCGTGCGTTTTTGTCTTGCTTGAATGAATGAGGCGAGCCGAGATTGACGAATGGTCAACCAATCGTTAAAACATATATATGTTTATATGAATTGCGAATTCGTAGGATAGGTGTTTACCCGTTATCGGCAGGTGACGCTCAGACTTTAGACGGTGTTTTTGACGGTTTGCCCGTTGAGCTCAGCATGAACGCACGATCTTGGCCAGCATGCCGACAGTCTTGTGGGCGCGTACTTAAGTCCGGCCGTGGCTCTAGGTTTAATGACCCTATTGGATCTATGAATGGTGCCAGCACCGTTTTATTCTTATATCCGATCTCACGAGCCGGAGGGACACGATGCGAGCGACTTCACGACAGTTTGAAACGCGCGCTTTCGCGTGGAGTGTGGTTCGGCTGCTGGTTGCCATGGTGCTTATCTTGGCGCTCATGTTGGCTCATCCCATCCGCCGCATCACTGACGCATCGAAAAGAAATTTCGAATCTTGCGTGGCGAGCCGCAACGCCGATACGCAGGGAAAACAAACACCCGCCGAGCTCTACACGCGGCTCGGTGATTGCGCTGCTTCTACATAAAGCTTGGGGCCACTGAAGCGCGATCCGCCAACCACGATAACCGCCTAATATGACCGAAGCCATTCACGTACGCCCCGTTGTGCTATCAGATTTTCCCGCATGGAAGCATCTCTGGGATGGCTATAACGCCTTTTACGACCGCCACGACGACACCGCGTTACCGCTTGAAATCACCCGGATGACGTGGTCTCGCTTCTTCGATGTCTACGAACCCATGCATGCACTGGTGGCGGAAAGCGCTGGAGAGTTAGTCGGCCTGACGCACTTCCTTTTTCATCGAAGCACGATCCAACTGGGGCCGAGTTGTTATCTGCAGGACTTGTTTACTGCTGAGGCTGCCAGAGGAAAAGGGGTTGGCCGCAAGCTGATCGAGGAGGTTTATCGGCATGCGCAGACATCAGGTGTGGAGCGCGTGTATTGGCACACGCGAGAGACCAATACCACGGCGATGCAACTCTACGATAAGGTCGGCGAGAAGCAAGGGTCGGTGGTCTATCGTAAGTCGCTGTAATTCACGCTGTCCTTAAGCGAGCCCCTTGTCCGCGAGGCGTTGGTAAAAAAGCAGATCAAGCTCCGGCGCGCGTCCGGCCAGACCGGTCAGCAGCGCATGCACCTGGCCGCGGTGATGCGTCTGGTGATTAAACCAATGCGCGAGTGCAGGCGCGAGAGGTTGCGTGATCGCTTCCGGCGTGGAGACGCGCCGGTACGTGATCGCGCCTCCCAGCGACGCATCGTCAAGTCCCGTTAAGTACCGCACGATCCGTGCATCCTCTGTTTCACGCGCTTGGCGCAGCGGTTCAAGCCCCTCGAACAGAATCGCATCGAGCCGGTCCGGTGAATCGCCCTCGCCGGTGAAACGAAACATCCATACGCGGTCCGTCACCAGCAAGTGATTGAGTGTGCCGTGTACCGATCTGAAAAACGCACCGCGGTCCGCTCGATAGTCAGCGTCGCTGAGGAGGGCGGCGGCGTCGAATAGTCGCGTGTTCGCCCAGGCGTTGTAGCGCGCGAATGTGTCGAAGTGCTGTTTGTACATGCTCTGCATGTCGTCCTCCTTGCGGCTCTAAAACGTTCGTCCGTACGCATATTAATATTGATAGAGTTGACGTCAATCTTGATTCAATTCATCAATGTGAGAATCCCATGGCATGGATGACGGCGGCCGAGGCGTTGAGCGTATTGAACGTCCGCGCGCAGACGCTGTACGCGAACGTGAGTCGTGGGAAGATCCGCGCGAAGCCTGACAAGACAGACCCGCGCCGCAGTCTTTATCACCGGGACGATGTATTGCGGATGGCGGAGCGCCATAGCGGCCAGCGAAAGGTCGAGAAGGTCGCGGCGCAGACGATCGATTGGGGTGATCCCGTTTTGCTTTCCGCTATCTCGACGGTGTCGAACGGAAAGCTTTGGTATCGCGGGCGGGATGCTATCGAGCTTGCGAACACGGCGTCGTTTGAGGAAGTAACCGGGCTGCTATGGGAGACAGATGCGGTTTGCATCGAGTCATCAATCACGCGTAAGGCCGCTGGCGCCGACGATCCCTTGACCGCGAGTCTCGTCGCTTTGGCCAGGCGTAGCGCGGGTGATTTGCCATCGAATGGACGCACGCCTGCCGTGCTGCGAGACGAGGCCGCCAGCGTGCTTTCGACGCTCGCGCAAGCCATCCTTGGCGGTTCAGCTTCTTCGCGGGCGGGACGCACGTTAAGCGAGCGCCTGGCCGTATCGTGGGGATGCAGCGAGGCGGAGGATGCGATCCGGCGCGCCCTCGTTTTACTCGCCGATCATGAACTGAATGCATCGACCTTTGCGACGCGCGTCACCGTCTCGACCGGCGCGTCGTTATCGGCTGGCGTGTTGGCTGGCCTCGCTACGCTCACTGGACCGTTGCATGGAGGTGCATCGTCGTCGGTTCGCGCGCTGATTGAGCTGGCAACCGATATCGGCCCGGAAGCGGCCGTGCGTAACTGGCTGGCGCAAGGCCGCGCGTTTCCGGCATTCGGTCATCCGCTATACGCCGATGGGGACCCCAGGGCGAGCGCTCTGCTCAGCACATTGAGCGCGCCGCCGCTTTACGCAGAACTTGCCGCGTGCGTGGAGAGGGCGGTGGGTGAGCGGCCGAACGTTGATTTTGCGCTGGCGATTCTTGCCACTGTTTTCGACCTGCCGGAGCATGCGCCGCTGTCGCTGTTCGCACTTTCACGCTGTGCTGGTTGGCTCGCTCACGCGTTGGAGCAGGCGCAAACGGGACGCCTGATCCGGCCTCGGGCGCGTTATGTCGGGCTACAACCGAAGCCAACGGAGTGAGTTCGCGCGAGCCGCATGTTGAGACAAAATGAAGTCGTATAGTGGCAAAAATAGTTGTATAGCGCCGCGCTCCCCTAAGGAGTTGCCCAGCGACCATGGTTAATCCAACGTTTCATCAGGCCATAGCTGCGCGCCGTGCAACACGCGCAGGATGCGCACGGTCTCGCCCGTGATGCGATAGGCCACGATATACGGTGTTTGGCTTATGACCAGTTCGCGAGTGCCCTCGATGCGCCCGGGACGGCCAGTCTCGGGAAACTGCAGTAGCTGCCTGACTTGCGCACGGATCCGATCATCCATGACGA
>Ga0209901_1000659_pt1 | contig 12381 bp, 11 predicted proteins | sample OrgsoiDNA_201058_FD_185806 | JGI IMG/M metagenome (GOLD analysis project Ga0209901, IMG submission 185806) | Permafrost soil microbial communities from the Arctic, to analyse light accelerated degradation of dissolved organic matter (DOM) -... | ecosystem: Environmental > Terrestrial > Soil >...
AATAAAAAACAGCGGTCTTCTGACGGGCAGCCAACGGGCGCCCACAACCTTGGAGGAGAGCAGCATGAAACGTTTTATTCGTGTAGCAGGGATGGCAGTGCTGATGATGCAGGCGTGGGCCTTGCCGAACGCGCAGGCGGCAGCGCCTGCCGACAAGCTGGTAGTGGGCGTGGCGATTCCCACGGCAACCCACAGTTTTACCTCGGGCATCGTATGGTGGGCCAACCAGGCCAAGGCGGAGCTGGAAAAAGCCCATCCAGGCTTGAAAATCATCGTCAAGACGGCTGCCACGGCGCCCGAGCAGGCGAACCAGTTGCAGGATATGTTGACCGTCAACAAGATCAACACCCTGGTGATCTTCCCGATTGAATCGGCGTCCCTGACGCAGCCCGTGGCGCAAGTGAAAAACAAGGGCGTCTACGTGACGGTAGTGGACCGCGGCTTGACCAATACGGAAGCGCAGGATGCGTATATCGCTGGCGACAACACGGCCTTCGGCAAGCTGCCAGCCGAATATTTAGCCAAGAGCTTGAATGGTAAGGGCAATATCGTGGTGCTGCGCGGCATGCCGACCACCCTGGACAATGAGCGTTTCGACGCCTTTAACAGCGTCATGAAGGGCCATCCGGATATCAAGATTCTCGACGCCAAGTATGGCAACTGGAACCGCGACGACGCTTTCAAGGTCATGCAGGATTATTTGACCCGCTTCAAGCAGATCGACGCCGTCTGGGCGGCCGACGACGACATGGCCATCGGTGTGCAGAAAGCCATTCTGCAAGCCAAGCGCACGGACATCAAGCAAGTGTTCGGCGGCGCCGGTGCGAAGGGCGCCGTCAAGAAGATCATGGATGGCTCGGACCCGCTGATCGTGGCCGATGTATCGTACTCGCCGAAGTTCATGTACGACGCCATCAAGCTGACCACGGAAGCGCGGCTGAAAGGCGAAAAATTGCCAGCCAACACGATCATTCCCTCGGTGCTGATTACGCGCGAAAATGCCAAGCAGTTTTATTTTCCAAAATCACCGTTTTAAAAACTGGGGTCAGACCCGTCGGGTCTGACCCCGGCGGTTGTTTCTTTGAGGATTCTTATGAAAACCATCCAGGGCCCGGCCATTTTCCTGGCCCAGTTTCTCGGCGAAGAGCCGCCGTTCGATACCTTGGAGCACCTGGCGCAATGGGCGGCGGGCCTGGGCTACAAGGGCTTGCAGTTACCGACCGCGCCACGCTTGTTTGACCTGGAACAGGCGGCGGCCAGCCAGCAGTATTGCGATGAGGTGGTCGTCTTGCTGGCGCGTTATGGTTTGCAGGCAACGGAATTGTCCACGCATTTGCAGGGCCAGCTGATCGCCGTGCATCCAGCCTACGACGCGCTGTTCGACAACTTTGCGCCCGAGCACGTGCGCGGTGACCCAAAGGCCCGCACGGCCTGGGCCACGCAGCAATTGCTGTGGGCGGCTACCGCGTCGCAGCGTATGGGCTTGAAGGCGCACGTGACGTTTTCCGGCGCGCTGGCCTGGCCCTATCTGTATCCGTGGCCGCAACGCCCCGCTGGCCTGGTGGAAACGGCGTTTGCCGAACTGGCCCGTCGCTGGCTGCCCATCCTCGATGCGTTCGATGCGGCTGGCGTGGATCTTTGTTATGAGTTACATCCGGGCGAAGACTTGCATGACGGCGTGACGTTCGAACGCTTCCTTGCTGCTGTGAATGACCATCCGCGCGCGGCGATTTTGTACGACCCCAGCCACTTCGTGCTGCAGCAGCTCGATTATCTGGCTTTTATCGATATTTATCACGCGCGCATCAAGGCTTTTCACGTCAAGGATGCGGAATTCCGCCCGAACGGTCGCCAGGGCGTGTATGGCGGTTATGGCGATTGGCAAGACCGGGCCGGGCGCTTCCGTTCGCTGGGCGACGGGCAGATCGACTTCAAGGCCATCTTTTCAAAGATGGCGCAATACAACTTTCCAGGCTGGGCAGTGCTGGAATGGGAATGCTGTCTAAAACATCCGGAAGATGGCGCAGCCGAGGGCGCGCGTTTTATCCGCGAGCACATCATCCGCGTGGCCGAACGCGCGTTTGATGATTTTGCCGGTAGCGCCGTAGATCCGGGACAGATCAATCATTTGCTGGGCTTGGACTAGGAAGGCGCGATGCAGCGACGGATACGGCTGGGCATGGTAGGGGGCGGGCAGGGCGCATTCATCGGCGCCGTACACAGGATGGCCGCGCGCATCGATGACCAGTATGAACTGGTGGCGGGCGCCTTGTCGTCCGACCCGCAGCGCGCCCGCGAGAGCGGCGCCGCGCTGCATCTGGCGCCCGAGCGCTGCTATAGCGATTACCAAGCCATGGCGCAGGCGGAAAGCGCGCGCGCCGATGGCATCGAAGCGGTGGCCATCGTCACGCCCAACCATTTGCATGCGCCGGTGGCGACGGCTTTCCTGGAAGCAGGCATCCACGTCATCTGCGACAAGCCGCTGGCCATTTCTCTGGCCGAAGGGCAGGCGCTGGCCGCGCTGGCGCAGCGCAAGAACTTGCTGTTTGCGCTGACGCACACTTACAGCGGCTACCCGCTCTTGCGCCATGCGCGGGCGATGGTGGAAGCGGGCGAGATCGGCGAGCTACGGCTGGTGCAGGTCGAGTATTCGCAAGACTGGCTGGCGGACGCGATTGCGGCCGGTGGCATGGCAGAGGGCAACTGGCACAACGACCCGCAAAAGGCGGGTTTTGGCGGCACCCTGCTCGATGTGGGCGTACATGCCTATCACCTGGCGCAATTTGTCAGCGGCCAGACGCCGGAGCAATTGCTGGCGGAATTGTCGACCTTTGTTCCGCACCGCACGCTGGATGACCACGTGCAAGTGATGCTGCGCTACGCCAATGGCGCGCGCGGCACCTTGTGGGCCAGCCAGGTGGCGACCGGTTGTGAAAACACGGTGCGCCTGCGTCTGTTCGGTAGCAAGGCGCAACTCGATTTTGACCAGGAAGAACCGAACGCCTTGTGGTTCACGCCACAGGGCGGCAACCGCCAGCTGCTGCGCCCGGGCCGCGTGCACAGTGCCGCCGCCGCGCATGCCACGCGGGTGCCGGCCGGCCATCCGGAAGGTTATCTGCAAGCATTTGCGCAGCTGTATCTCGATGCGGCGATCGCCATCCGCGCGCTGCAGGCAGGCAAGCCGGTACCAGCGCAAGCGCGCTGGCTGCCGACGGCTGACGATGGCGTGGCCGGCCTGGCGTTTGCCGAAGCGGTGCTGCGCAGCCATCGGCAAGGCGCTGCCTGGACCAGCCTGGCCAGCTGATTTGTTACACTGGGGCATGCACTCCTACACCATTACCCTGATGCCGCAAGGCTGGCAATTCACGGCAAAAGCCGGCACAACCTTGCTGGCCGCCGCCGAGCTGGCCGGCATCCGCCTGCTCAGCTCCTGCCGCAACGGCACTTGCCGCACTTGCCTGTGCCGTATGCCCACGGGCCAGGTGCGCTACACGGTGGACTGGCCCGGCGTCAGCCCCGATGAACGGCTCGATGGTTATATCCTGCCCTGCGTGGCGGTGGCGGAAGCGGACATCATCTTGCAGGCGCGGGCAGTGCGCCGGGCCTGAGTTTGCTTTTCCCGGCCGTTCAGGATTTTTTGTCTTGTAAACGCTGCAGCAGCGCCGCCACGCTATCGCTTACCGGCAAGCCGTGGCGGCGCAGCAGCTGCACGTGCAGCACGAGATTTTCCAGCACCAGCTTGGCAGCGACCGCCAGCAAGGTCAGGTTGCGGTCTTCGGGCGTGAAGGTTTCCATGGCGTCGGCCATTTCGCACAGGTGGTTGGCGATCAGGCTGCGCAATTCTTGTTCATCGAAGGGCAGGTCGGCAAAGTCGATGGGATCCGACAATTCCACTTCCTGCATCAGCACTGCGAGCTGCTCCGGGGTGATCGTCATGCCTGCCTCCTGAGTTGGTTTATGCGGGGTGGGGCGTCGCGCTGTAGTAGCAAAGAAACATATCGACGGCGATGTCCATCACTTCCTGCCGCCGGGCGGCAGTGAGCATGGGTTTGCCCAGGATGATTTGCGGCCAGAAGGCAAAGGTTTTCAGGGGCGCCAGCAGCAGATGCGATACATCGTGCATATCGGCCTGTTTCACGCGGCCATCTTTTTGCGCGGCCCGTATCCAGTGGCTGAGACTGCTTTCCTTTTCATCCATGCGCGCCACCATCGCTTGCGCCCGTTCCGGCGAATGGATGGTTTCTGCCATCGCCACGCGCGCCAGGTCGAGGTAGTGCTCATCGGCCAGCAAGGCCATTTTTTGTTGCACCAGTTCCATCACTTGCGGCCGCAAGGGCTGATCCGCCTGGTAGGCGACTGCCGGCTGCGCCGCACTGCCTTCCCACATGCGCTGCAAGATTTCTGCAAATAGACTATCTTTGCTGGGGAAATGGTTGTACACGGTGCGCTTGGAAACGGCGGCCGTGGCGGCAATCTTGTCCATGCTGGTCGCATCAAAACCGTTTTCGCGGAACTCGGCGATGGCGGCATCGACGATGGCTACGCGCTTGCGGTCGGTCAAGCGTTGCGGTGAGGACATGGTGGTAAATCTCCTTTGAAAACAATATTTTACACCTCTTGGTTTACTTTGCTGAAAATAGGAACTACACTGTGTAGTGTAAATTACATCTTGTTTTCCAACCACTGGGCACCATATGTTCTTGCACCATATTCTATTTCTGGGAATCCTGATCATCATGAGTTCTTGCACCCTGCGCGCCGAGCCTGCGGCCACCCTTGCTTCGCCCCAGCAGCATGAAGGCAAATTCCGCAACCCCGTGCCCATGTTCAAGCTGGGCACGGCGGATACCGCCAAGCTGATGTGGACTTTCTTTTTCAACAAGCCGGACGGCACCGTGCCGACCAAGGCGGTACCCGTGCAAGCCTTGAGCCAGGCGCAATTGCTGGCCGCGCCCGACAATACCCTGTTCCGCCTCGGCCACTCGACCCTGCTGCTGAAACTCAATGGCCAGTTCTTCCTGACCGATCCGGTCTTTTCCGAGCGCGCGTCACCGGTGCAGTGGGCCGGACCGAAACGGTTTCACCAGCCGCCGATCAGCATCGCTGACTTGCCACCGATCAAGGCCGTGATCCTGTCGCACAACCATTACGATCACCTGGACTATGCGGCCGTGCTGGAACTGGCGGCCAAGACCGAACATTTTGTGGCGCCACTGGGCGTGGGTGATACCCTGGTGGAGTGGGGCATCCCGAAGGAGAAGGTGCAGCAGTTTGACTGGTGGCAAGGCACGACGATTGCTGACGTGAAATTGGTGGCGACGCCGTCGCAACACTTCTCGGGCCGTGGCTTGTTTGACGGCAACAAGACCCTGTGGGCATCCTGGGTTATCGAAGCGCCCGAAGTGCGCGTGTTCTTCAGCGGCGACTCCGGCTATTTCGATGGCTTCAAGAAAATCGGTGAAAAATATGGTCCGTTTGACCTGACCATGATCGAGACGGGCGCCTACGATAAACAGTGGCCTGACATTCATATGCAACCCGAAGAAACCTTGCAGGCGCACCTCGATTTACAGGGGAAATGGTTGCTGCCCGTGCATAACGGTACCTTCGACCTGGGCTTGCATGTATGGCACGAGCCGTTCGACCGCATCGCCGGCCTGGCCGAGAAGCAGGGCGTGGACATGACGACGCCCCAGATGGGGGAAGCCCTCAATCTGAAGCAGCCGCACCACGGCGAGAAATGGTGGTTGCCCGTGTTGCAGCAAGAGCTGACTGAATAAACTAAGCTGTTACGTCGATCAGGCGTCCGATCGTCTGGCCGATGCTGTTGAGTTGGCCGGCCGGTGTCTGCGCCGGTTTTGGCGGGACGGGGATCTCGATGGCCCTGTCCAGTTGCGGCTGCTTGATGGCCGGCGTGGCGTCCGCCCGCGCTTGCTGGCTGCTGCGTTCGGTATCGCGCAACTGTTCCTGTTCCTTCACCAGCTGCTGACGGCTTTGCGCCAGTTGCTCGCTGTCGCGCTGCACCTGGTTTTGTCCCTGCTCGACGCGCCGCTGCGCCGTTGCCAGCGATGCCTGCAGATTGTTGACGGAGGTTAGCGATACCACGTTGGTCACCTTAGTAGAGGGTGGGGCGAAAGCGGCCGGGAGCGGCAAGCGTATGTGTATCGGCCGGAACACCAGCCTGCTTACTTTACCAAAATCAAGATTAGGATAAATTCTCGCATAGTTCCAGTAAATTGTGCTTTATTGATAATTCTATCGTGTGCAGAAAACATCGCCATCCTGGTAGCGATGTTTGGCAAGTATCATGGCGACAGTAAGTGCCCGCTTCTTTTTGTTCCCTATGAAAACCATTCATGCACGATGGCCCACCATGCGGCCTCAAGCGTAGCTGTCGTCATAAAATGTCCTATTCGATCAGGTTTAAATCGTTGTTTTCCTACCAATCCAACACGCCTTGAGGCGTCGCTTGTTTGACGAGCTCGGCTATAATCGTGGGTCATAGTTGGTTTTATTTGTCAGACAGACAGGTAGTTAATACATGAATCTCAAGAGCCTCGCAATTGCCCTCGGCATGTCGAAAACGACAGTCAGCAGGGCGTTGAACGGCTATCCGGAAGTCAATTCCCGCACCCGTGAAATCGTCCTCGCCGCCGCCAAGAAAGTTGGCTACCGGCCCAATCCCCTGGCGCGCAGCCTGGCGGTCGGCCGCAGCAATGTGCTGGGGACGATTTATCCATTGCTGCCCGGCGACCTGGGCGACAGCCTGTTTCTATCCATCATCAATGGCATGTCGGGCGCCGTGGAAGCGGCGAAGATGAGTTTGATCATTGCTCCCGTGTCGCCCGAGAATGAACTGGCGTCCTATGAATCGCTGGTGCTGGGCCGTCAGGTCGATGGCCTGCTAGTGTGCCGCACCCGCGTGCGTGACGAGCGCATCGCGTATCTGACGCGGGTCGGTTTTCCGTTCGTGGCGCATGGGCGCACGCGCGTCGATGCACCGTATGCGTATTTTGACTATGACAACGATACAGGCGTCGACCTGGCGCTGACGTTTCTGCTGGCGCATGGCCACCAGCGCATCGCGCTGCTCAGCGCGCCGCTGGATGTGCACTTTGCGCTGGAGCGCAAGGAAAGCTTTATCCGTGGCATGACGAAAGCGGGTTTGTTGCCCGATCCCCGCCATATGCTCGACAATACCTTCGACCGGCGCAGCGGTTATCACGCCATGCAGCAACTGCTGGTCTGTTCGCCCCGTCCCTCGGCCGTCATCGTCGACAACCATTTATCGGGCATGGGCGCCGTGCGTGCGCTGATGGATGCCGGCATCGAGATCGGCAAGGAAATCTCCGTGATCGTCTGGGGCAGCCTGGAAGACAGTTTGATCGGCATCAATGTCACCACCATCGACCAGCCCGACCTGCCGCGCGCGGGCGCCAAGATGGTCGAAATGCTGCAAGCGCTGCTGGCCGGCACGCCGCCTGAAAAACTGCAGGAAATCTGGCAGCCGGTACTTTTGCCGGGAGCGACAGTGGGACGCTGCCCCGATTGAGCAAAAAAAACGCAGAGCCTGGACTCTGCGTTTTTGCTTTTCTAACTACGCTTTTACGCCGCGTGCTTGCTGCCTTGCGCCAATACCGCCAACAAGCGCGCCTTGTCCTTGCGATACGTGGCGACCGCCGCTTCCTTGACGTGGCCGAAGCCGCGGATTTTTTCGGGCAGGCTGGCCAGTTCCACGCAAGTGCCGTGGTTCTCAGCCGTCATATTGGCCAGCAGGCTGGCCAGCATTTCGCGGTACTCGACGATCAGCGCCCGTTCCATCTTGCGCTCGGCCGTGTAGCCGAAGACATCGAAGGTGCCGCCGCGCAAGCCCTTGGCTTTCGCCAGCAGCTGGAAGGCGCGCCACATCCACGAACCGAACTCCGCTTTCACGAGGTGGCCCTTGGCATCTTTCTTGGCGAACAGCGGTGGCGCCAGGTTGAATTTCACGGAGAAATTGCCTTCAAATTGCTGCTGCAATTGCTCCACGAACCGCCCGTCCGTGTACAAGCGCGCCACTTCGTATTCATCCTTGTAGGCCAGTAATTTAAAGTAGAACCTGGCGACGGCGGTCGACAGTTTCTGGCCCAGTCCCAGGGTGTTTTCGCGGTCGCGCACCTGCTTGACCAAGGTCAGGTAGCCGTCGGCATAGGCGGCGTTCTGATAGCTGGTGAGGAACTCCACGCGCTTCTTGATCACGCTATCGAGGCTTTGCGGCATTTGCACGATGATCGCTTGCGACGGCGTGGCGATTTGCGTGACCTTGCGTACGTCGAATGCGGCGCGGCGGCCCCACAGGAAACTTTTCTTGTTCGATTCGATCCCGACGCCATTCAATTCGATGGCGCGCAGCAAGGACGCTTCTGTCAACGGAATGCGGCCCTTTTGCCAGGCGTAACCGAGCATGAACAGGTTGGCGGCGATCGAGTCGCCCATCAGCGCTGTGGCTAATTTTGTCGCGTCGATAAAGTCAGCCGCGTCGGCACCGCCCACGGATTCCTCGATCAGCTGGCGCACTTCTGCCGTCGGGTATTGCCAATCGGCGTTTTGCGCAAACGTGCCCGGTGGTTGTTCATGCAGGTTGACCACGGCCAGGCTGCGGCCCGGACGCATTTTCGATACGGCATCCTGCGCGCCGGCCGTCAGCATGTCGCAGCCCAGAATCAGGTCCGCTTCGCCGGTGGCGATGCGCTGGGCGCGGATGCGGGCCGGCGAACCGGCAATCTTCACGTGGGAAGTGACGGAACCATTCTTTTGCGACATGCCCGTCATGTCCAGCACGGACGCGCCCTTGCCTTCCAGGTGGGCCGCCATGCCCATCAGCGCGCCGACGGTGATCACGCCCGTGCCGCCGATGCCGTTGATCAGGATATTATAGGGCGCGTCGCAGACGGGCAGTACCGGCTCGGGCAAGGGGCCGAAGTTATCCACTTCATCCTTCTTGCCGGCACCGGTCTTGGTCTTTTTCAGGCTGCCGCCTTCGACCGTGGCGAAGCTGGGGCAAAATCCCTTGGCGCAGGAGTAATCCTTGTTGCACGAGGATTGGTCGATGGTGCGCTTGCGGCCGAATTCCGTTTCTTTCGGCAAGATCGACACGCAGTTCGATTGCAGACCGCAATCGCCGCAGCCTTCGCAGACGGCGTCGTTGATGACCATGCGTTTGGCTACGTCAGGGTATTCGCCTTTCTTGCGGCGCCGGCGTTTTTCCGCCGCACAAGTTTGATCGTAGATCAGCACCGACACGCCTGGCACTTCGCGCAGTTCGCGCTGCACGGCGTCCATGTCCTTGCGGTCGTGCAAGGTCAGGTGCGCAGGCAGATTGCTGCGGTCGGCATAGCGCGACAGGTCTTCCGTCACCAGCGCGATACGGGCGATACCTTCGGCTGCAACCTGCTGCGCCATCATCGGCACGGTGATGAGTCCATCGACCGGCTGGCCGCCCGTCATGGCGACGGCGTCGTTGTACAAAATCTTGTAGGTGATGTTCACCTTGGCGGCCTGTGCTGCGCGGATGGCCAGGTAGCCTGAATGGAAATAGGTGCCGTCGCCCAGGTTCTGGAACACGTGCGGGATGCTGGAAAACGCCGCTTGTCCGATCCACGGCGCGCCTTCGCCACCCATGTGGGTGGTCAGCTTGTTCATTTCCGGATAGATCGAGGTCGCCATCACGTGGCAGCCGATGCCGGCCAGCGCCAGGCTGCCGTCGGGCACCTTGGTCGAGGTATTGTGCGGGCAACCCGAGCAGTAAAACGCTGGGCGAAACGGCGTGTTGACGGCTTTTTTCAGGACCGCATCCTTGGCGTCGAGAAAGCTCAGGCGCGCCTTGATCAGGTCGCAGGTGACGGGGTCGGAAATCAGCCGGGCGATGCGGCTGGCGATCACTCTTGCTACTTGCGATACGGAAAAATCCGCCTTGGAAGTCAGCAGCCATTCGCCGCGCGGCGCCACCCATTCGCCTTTTTCATCGAACTTGCCGATCACCTTGGGGCGCACGTCGTCGCGCCAGTTATACAGTTGCTCCTTGAGCTGGTATTCGACGATTTGCCGCTTTTCTTCGACGACCAGAATTTCATCGAGGCCTTGCGCGAACTCGCGCACGCTGTCCGGTTCCAGCGGCCACGGCATAGCCACCTTGAACAGGCGCATGCCGACTTCGGCCGCCATTTTTTCATCGATGCCCAGTTCTTCCAGCGCTTCCAGCACATCCAGATACGATTTACCTGAAGCAATAATGCCCAGCTTGGCGTTCGGACTATCGATGGTGGTGTGGTTGAGCTTATTCTCGCGCGCGTAAGCCAGCGCCGCATAGATCTTGTAGTCCTGCATCAGCGCTTCCTGGTTGCGCGCTTGCTGGCCCAGCGGAATGCTGGACAGGCGCGCGTTCAGGCCGCCTTCGGGCATGACGAAATCCTGCGGAATTTTCACTTCCACGCGGAACGGATCGGCATCGATGGAGGCCGACGATTCGACCGTGTCGGCCAGCGCCTTGAAGGCCACCGTACAGCCGGAAAAACGCGACATGGCCCAGCCGTGGATGCCCAGGTCCAGGTATTCCTGCACATTGCAGGGGTACAGCACAGGGATCATCGAGGCCGAAAATAAATGGTCGGACTGGTGCGGCAGGGTCGAGGAATACGCGCCATGGTCGTCGCCGGCCACCAGCAGCACGCCGCCCAGTTTGGACGTGCCTGCATGGTTCATATGCTTGAAGACATCGCCGCAGCGGTCCACGCCGGGGCCCTTGCCATACCACATGGCAAATACGCCGTCGTACTTGGCCGGACCGATCAAGTCCACTTGTTGCGAACCCCAGACGGCGGTGGCGGCCAGGTCTTCATTGACGCCCGGCACGAATTGCACGTGGTGCGCTTCCAGCTGTTTTTTTGCTTTCCACAGGTTTTCATCGAGGCCGCCCAGGGGCGAGCCGCGGTAGCCGGAAATGAAGCCGGCCGTGTTCAGGCCGGCGGCCTGGTCGCGCAGGCGCTGCATCATCGGCAGGCGCACCAGGGCCTGGATGCCCGATAAAAAGATGGCGCCGGAAGTGGCCGTGTATTTATCGTCGAGGCTGACGGTGGTCAAACGGGAAGTGTCGGGGGGCGTAGATGGCGCGGCACCGGCGTTTCTAGCGAACGCTGCGGAGCCGTTTTCCGTGGTTACGGACATGGCTGTCTCCAAAAGGGTGTTTCAGATGACGTCTGCACAAAACGGCGCCCGGTAAGGCGCGCCTGGTGCAGGCGGAATTGCCGCGTGTGGGCGGCCAGGTCAGTGTAGGGCGAAGGGGAGGTGGTGGCTAATACGGTTTGCCGATGGGGGTATAAGAAAAAATGATGGTATAGCGTTATTGCTGCGGCATCGCGATCTCGCGCAGCAGTGTTTCGGTGGCGTGGGCAAAGCGCGCGATCAAAAAGTCCAGCAGCAGCCGCACTCGGGGCGCCATGTATTTGCTGCTGTGAAATACGGCGTGGACACCGGCCTCGCTGGCGCTAAAGCCAGGCAAGAGCACTTTCAGCTTGCCGGCACGGATATCCGCGGCTGCTGCTCAGCCTGGGCGCATTCGCCGTGGCCGCCCTGGTGCTGGGACTGGGTAATATTTCGCCGCTGGTGGTGTATCTGAGTGTCGCCGTGTGGGGCTTGAGCTTCAGTGGTGCCCCGACTCTGCTGCAGACAGCCCTGGCAGACGCTGCAGGCGAGGGCGCCGATGTTGCCCAGTCGATGCTGGTGACCGTCTTCAATCTGGCCTTTGCCGGCAGCGGCGCGCTCGGTGGCCTGCTGCTGGAAACAGCGGATGCTGCACCCATGCCCTGGGTGTTATTGGGGTTGCTGCTGCTGGCGCTGTTCATCGCCTGGCAGGCCAGGACGCATGGTTTTACTTCACGCCGGCATGCCGGCAGTTGATACAGGGTCCATCTAGACGCATACTGGCACTTCGATTGATGACGCATACCTGCGAGTTTAGCCATGACACATCCTGTTGCCCTGATCACCGGTTCCACTTCTGGCATCGGCGCCGCCATTGCGCGCCGGCTCTCGCATGACGGTTATGCCGTGGTGCTGCACTCGCGCAGTTCGCACGAGGTTGGCCAGGCACTGGCTGCCGAGCTGGGAAGGGCGGCGTATGTGCAGGCGGACCTGGCGATAGACGCGGAGCGTGTCGGGCTGGTGCAGCAGGCGGTGGCGCATTGGGGACGGCTCGATGTGCTGGTCAATAATGCCGGCATCAGCCAGGTCATCGCGCATGCCGACCTGGCGGCGGCCACCCCGGCAGTCTGGCAAAGACTGCACGAGATCAACGTGATCGCGCCGTTCCGGCTGATCGCTGAAGCGGAAGCGGCCTTGCGCGAG
>Ga0209901_1000660_pt1 | contig 12378 bp, 11 predicted proteins | sample OrgsoiDNA_201058_FD_185806 | JGI IMG/M metagenome (GOLD analysis project Ga0209901, IMG submission 185806) | Permafrost soil microbial communities from the Arctic, to analyse light accelerated degradation of dissolved organic matter (DOM) -... | ecosystem: Environmental > Terrestrial > Soil >...
GCACCATGAAAAAACACTGGATCGTTTTGCTGATGTCCTTGTCGGCCGCCTCGTGCGCGCTGGCGCAGGTGACCGTCAAGGATGCGTGGATACGCGCCACCGTGCCGGCCGCGAAAGCCGGCGGCGCTTTCATGCAGCTGCAGTCGGCGCAGGACGCGCGGCTGGTCGGGGTGCGCTCGCCGGTGGCCGGCACGGTCGAAATCCACCAGATGGAAATGAGCGGCCAGACGATGAAGATGCACGCCATCGCCGGCCTCGATCTGCCGGCCGGCAAACCGGTCGACCTGGCGTCGGGCGGCTACCACGTGATGCTGCTCGATTTGAAGCAGCAGCTCAAGGACGGCGAGACGGTGCCATTGACGCTGCTGATCCAGAAGAAAAACAAGCAGACCGAAACGCTGACCATCGCCGTGCCGGTCAAGCCGCTGAACTACACGGCGCCGGCGCAGCACTGATTTACATCGGCGCGCCGCCCAGGTGCTTGACGGCGCCGGAGCCGATCACGTTCTTGCTCACCTGCGGATTGCCGTAGTAGCCGACATCGCCCGAGCCGGCCACGCTGACGCTGAGCGTTTGCAGCGCGTTGACCGTGGCCTGGCCGGAGCCGCCGATGCTGACCGAGGCGTCGTGCACCGCCAGCTGGCCGGCCTGCACCTTGCCGGAGCCGCCGATCGACACTTGCAGGTGGTCGGCGCGGCCGCCGGCCTTCATATTGCCGCTGCCGCCGAGCGCGATGGAGACGGCGTCGCTTTGCAGGTCGCGCGCCTCGATCGAGCCGGAGCCGCCGATGTCGAAGTCCAGTTTATGGCCGCGCAGATGGGCCGCGTCGACCGAGCCGGAGCCGCCGACGGCGATGCGCTCCAGCCCCTTGGACTGGACCACGATGCGCAGCGTGCGGGTGTCGAGCTGCTGGTCCTTTTTCTGCGGGCGGATGCGCAGCGTGCCGTTCTCGATGACGGTCTCGATCAGCGCCTGCAAATTGTCGTCGGTCTCGATGGTGACGCTTTCGGTGTCGCCGATGCGCACCTCGATATTGCCGCCGACGCTGGTGGCCAGCGCATTGAAGTGGCCCAGCTCGCGCGACTGCTTGGTGATGTGGCCGTTGCCTTCCACGTGTTCGCCGCCCCAGCCGAGGGCCAGCGCGTAGTTGGCGGGCAGGGCGCAGGCCAGCAGGCAGGCGGCGAGGGCGCTGGTGCGCAGGAAGGTGCGGGTCTGGATCATGGTTGGCTCCGGTTAGTGAGAATAGTCAGGATAGTGAGGATGATGGACATCTAATGCCTGCATCTTACGGCAGCCTCCGCCCACGCGCCGCGCCGCTGCGACGGATCGCCGTCACGACGGAACAGAATGCGCATTCGGCGGCATGGAATGCCGTCGCGGATGCGGCCCGCCGCCACCGCCGCCGGCATATCGGCCCGGCCGATCGGGTATCATGCTGGCATTGCGCCGCATCGCGGCACTCCCACATTACGTCTCACACGCCCGGCGCGCACCGGGCGACTCTAGGAATCACATGCTGACCATCACCATCAAACAAGGCAAGGAAAAGAGCTTGCTGGCCGGCGAGCCTTGGATTTACGCGTCCGCCATCGACAAGGTCGACGGCAAGCCGCAGGAAAAAATGAAGCCCGGTTCGACCGCCATCGTGCAGACTTCCTCGCGCCAGTTCATCGGCCGCGCGGCCTACAACTCGAAGTCGCAGATCCGCGCGCGGATGTGGAGCTTCAAGGAGGACGAGCCGATCGACCACGCGCTGATGAAGCGCCGCGTCAAGGCTGCGCTGCTTAAGCGTGCGGCCGTCATCCAAAAGGCCGGCGCGACCGAGCTGGTGGCGCTGATCAAGGGCGAGGAGGACGGCTTGCCCGGCCTGCTGGTGGACCTGTACGGCGGCGCGGCCGGCTATATGATCTGCCGCTTCGAGGCCGGCGGCGTCGACGCGTGGAAAGTGCCGATCGTGCAGGCGCTGCTGGCCGAAACGGGCTGCCGCAACGTCTACGAGCGCTGCGACGAATTGATACGCAAAGGCGAGGGCCTGCCCGTCGTGCCGGGCGCGCTGGCCGGCGACGAGCCGCCCGAGCGCGTCACCGTCACCGGCAACGGCCAGCGCTACGAAATGGACTTGTGCACCGGCTTCGAATACCCGAAGACGCGCGGCCCGCTGTAAGGCCCGGCGGCCTGGTCCGCCAGCGCGCCGCCGTCACTGTTGCGCGATTCGCCGCCGGCATACCATCTTCGCAATTTTTCCCTGACCTGCGGCGCGGCTGGACTTATAATTCTCGTCAGCAATTAGCTTCAACGCCCCGGAGACCAGAGCAAAGATGGAACATCACCTGTCGTCGCAAATACGCACGCTGTCCTACGTCGAAAATGAAGACCACCCGGTGTTCGGCACGCTGGTCGAACAGATACTGCACCTGCTGAACTCGCGGCTGAACTTCAGCGACATCCTGATTCACCAGAACAGCCCGCTGATGCTGCGCCAGCCCAAGGGCGTGGTCGCCGTCACCGATTCGCCGATCACGCGCGAGGAGCTGGAGGAATTCTTCGAAGTGGTCGAGCCGAACTGGGCCGAGCGCATCCAGGACCGCGCCTTCGACCGCTCGATCGACCTGCACACGGCGCGCATCCGCGCCAACTGTTTCACCTTCCAGGGCAAGAAGCGGCTCGGCTGCGTGATCCGGCGCTTCCCGAAAGAGCCGCTGGCGCTGGCCGCGCTGGGCCTGCGTCCCAGCGAGCAGGACTTCGCCAAGCTCACCAGCGGCCTGGTGCTGATCATCGGCGACACCTGCCAGGGCAAGTCGACGACGATCGCCTCGATGCTCGACGAAATCAACAAGCGCCGCTCCGGCCACATCATCACCATCGAAGACCCGGTCGAGACCTTGATACCGCAGCGCCGTTGCATCATCACCCAGCGCGAAGTGGGCTACGACGGCGACGTCGAGAGTTTCTATCTGGGCGCCCTCGACGCGCTGCGGGAGCGGCCGGACGTCATCGTCATCGGCGAAATCCGCGACGCGCAGACGGCGCAGGAAGCGCTGGCGCTGGCCGAGTCCGGCCCGCTGGTGCTGGCCTCGCTGCACGCGCGCTCGACCGAGCTGGGCTTGCAGAAGATGGTGCGCCTGCTCGGCAACACCGAGCCGCAATCGCAGGCGCTGGCGCACGCGCTGCGCGGCGTGCTGTGCCAGGCGCTGCTGCCGTCGGTCGAAGGCAACCGCTACCACCTGGCGACCGAATGCCTGACGGCCAGTCCCGAAGTGGCGCAGATGATCGCCAGCGGCAATGTGTCGGCCGTGCGCGGCTGGATGGCCGGCAAGGAAGGCGAGGGCTGCCACACGATGAACGCCTCGCTGCGCGCGTTGCTGGCGGCCGGCAAGGTCAGCGTTGAGGATGCGCGCAACGCCACCACCGACCGCATCGGATTCGCCGAACAATAGGCAGGCTCAGGACCCTGCTGTTTCTTAATCGAGCGGCACGGCGCGGTATTTGTTGACGTCGATGCTGCTCACCGGCGGCGCGTTGTTGCTCCACGTTCCGCGCAGATACGACACCACCTGCGCCACTTCCACATCGCTGAGCACATGGGCGAACGGCGGCATGCCATACGGTCGCGGGTTGCCGGCCGTGCCGGGCGCGAAGCCGCCGTTGAGCACGATACGCACCGGGTTCACCGCTTCCGTCATCGTCAGCGCGCGGTTGCCGTCCAGCGGCGGATAGCCGGGCGCCTTGCCTTCGCCGTGGGCGCCGTGGCAATCGATACAGTGGTCCTTGTACAGTTTGGCGCCGGCGGCCAGGAAGGCGCGCGCCTCCTCCGACTTGTCGCGCTCGTCATCGGAGCGCGACGGCGTGGCCGGCAGCGCGCGCAGATAGGTCGCCATCGCGGCGATGTCGGCGTCGTCCAGGTATTGCAGGCTGCGCTGGACCACTTCGGCCATCGGCCCGAACACGGTGGCGCGCGGCGACACGCCGGTTTTCAGCAGCGATGTCACATGCTCGGGCAGCCAGCCGCCCAGGCCCGCTTCGCCGTCCGACGTCAGCGACGGCGCGTACCAGCCAAGGATGGGGATCAGGCCGCCGGACAGCGTGTCGCCGCTGGCGCCGAGTGTGTTGCGCGTCGCGTGGCACGCGCTGCAATGTCCCAGGCCTTCGACCAGATAAGCGCCGCGGTTCCACGCCACCGATTGCCCACCCTGCTCATGGAAGACGGCGGGCCGGAAGTACAGCGCGCGCCAGCCGGCCAGCATGATCTGCAGGTTGTAGGGGAAGCGCAGCTGGTGCGGCCGGTTCGCCTGCCGCACCGCCGGCACCGATTGGAAGTAGGCGTACAGCGCGTCGGCGTCGTCGCGCGTGATCCTGGTGTAGTTGGTGTAGGGGAAGGCCGGGTAGAGCAGGCGGCCGTCGCGGGCTTTGCCGTTGTGCAGCGCGCGCCAGAATTCGTCGGCGCTCCAGCTGCCGATGCCGGTGTCGCGGTCGGAGGTGATGTTGGGCGTGAGCATGCTGCCGAACGGCGTTTGCAGCGCGCGTCCGCCGGCGTAGGCGGCGCCGCCGCGCGTGGTGTGGCAGGCCATGCAGTCGCCGGCCTTGGCCAGGTAGGCGCCGCGCGCGACCTGCTCGGGCAGCGGCAGCTTGGCGGTGATGCTCGGCGCGGGGCCGGCGTCGTCGGACGGATACAGCGTCAGCGCGACGGCGGCCACGATGATGAGGACGGCCAGGCCGGCCAGGTAGGGGAGGATTTTTTTCATGAGCGCTGCCCCTTATTGAGCGGCTGATGCCGGGACGCTGCCGCATTGCAGCGGCAGTGGCAGGGCGATGCTGGTGGCGGGACGGGCTTCGTTGTCGGCCACCTGCGTGCCGAGCCAGCCGGTGACGGCGGCCACGTCGCTGTCGGATAAACGCGAGGCGATGACGGCCATGCAGTCGGGCGCGTAGGCGCGGCGCACCTTGTTTTTCCATGCGCCGAACTGGGCGTTGATGTAGTCCGAGGGCAGGCCGACGAGACTCGGTATCGCCGGCGCGACGCCGGTCAGCTGGGCGCCGTGGCAGGCCACGCAGGCGGGGATTTTTTTGGCGGCGTCGCCGTGCTGCACCAGCAGCTGGCCGCGCGCCAGCGCCGCCTGCGAGCTGGTGCCCGGTTGCGGCGGCGGGTAGGGCGGGTGCTGGTCGGAGAAGTATTGCGCGATCTCGTGCAGATAGGCGTCGGGCAGGTGGTCGACCATATACGTCATCATCGGATACTGGCGCCGGCCGTCGCGGAAATTGAGCAGCTGGTTGTACAGGTAGCCGGCCGGCTTGCCGGCGATGCGCGGAAAGTAGGCGTCCTGTTTTTCCTTGACGGCGTGGCAGGCGATGCAGGCGGCGACGCGCTGCTCCAGCGTGTCAGGCAAGACCTCGGCGGCGGACGCGGCCGGCGCCGGCAGCGCGATGCCGGTCAGGACGAACGCGACGCGCAGCGCCGCAAGTAAGGAATTGGACATGGGGATACCGTTGATATGATTTATACGATTTGGAATCCGGCACTGGAAACGCGGCAGTATTATTGCTTCGGCAAGCATATACCGGTATGGCGAATAAAAACAGTGGCAGATGGGCATGCGCAACAGGGGCGCAGTTGCGTATTTGGGAGGGGTGGTCGCGACGCGGCGCTGCCAGTCGGCGCAGGCGGGCCGCTGTCTGGACTCAGGACTCTGTGGACCTGGCTTCGGGCTTGATGCGCGGCGGTTTTTGCGGCGCCAGCTTGCCGCCGTTGGCGATCCAGTGGCGGTAGATGCGCAGCGCCACCTGGGCGTCGTCGGCCGCGTACAAGATCTGCTTGTCGCTCAGGCGGGCGCTGGCCCAGTTGGTGGTCGAGATCTTCTTGGATTTTTGCAGTTTCTGGCCGAAGAATTTGGCCACGGCGCTTTTCGCGCCCAGGTCGTTGCGTTGCCCCGGCGTGCGCAGCGCGACGCTGAGGTCGACCACGTTCACGCTGTGGATGCCGAGCTTGGCGCGCAGACGCTTGACGTCATCGCTGAGGCCGAAGCCGACCTTGACGCTGGCCGCCGACTCCAGGATTTCCTTGATTTCCGGCGGCACCGGCTGCTCGCCGATCTGGAACAGATAGGCGACGCTGTCGGTGGCCAGCTGGATCAGGTGCGGCCCGGTCGAGGTCTCGCCCTTGAAGAAGGTCGGCTTGGACTCGGTGTCGAAGCCGATGGCGTCGGCCGCCAGCAGCGCCTCGCGCGCGGCGGCGGCATCGGCGGCGTTGCGGACCAGGCGCACGTCGGCCAGCCGGATGCCGACATAGGGCGGCAACTCCGGCGGCAGGTCGGGTGCGTGGTCCGGCAAATCCGCGTCCAACTTATTTCCGCGAGAATTTCGCGGTCAGCTGGTTGAGCTTGTCGGCGCGCAGGCGGGCCGCTTCTTCTTCGGCGGCCGCGTCGCGCTCGGCCTTCTTGCGCTCGGCTTCCTTCTTGAAGCGCTCCTGCAGCACTTGCGTGGCGTGGGCGCGGTGGGTGTCGGTCACTTCGGCGCCGGCCGTGCCGTCGAGGTCGTGGCGCAGCTTGGCTTTTTCCATGACCTTCAGGTAGCGCAGCGAGCCGGTGTGGATGCCCAGCGCCGTGCGCATGGTTTTGCGGTCCAGTTCGGGCATCAGCGCCAGGATCTGTTTGTCGATGCCGATCGACAGCGGCAGGAAATCGCGGAAGGCGGGGAATTGGGTTTGCAGCTGTTTCAACAGGGTGCGCGGGGTCAGCGCCGGCGCGGCTGGTGTTGCTGGGGTGGTCGCGGCCGCAGTGGCGGTGGCGGTGTCAGGCGCGGTTGCCTGAGGGGTGAGGCTAGTGTTCATCGACTTCATAGTTTAAGCAAGAGGCGTCAGCATATCATGCGCGCCCGCGCTTGGTAGTGGCTTTTGCGCCAGCATGTTGTTTTGCTTACGATGAGGCGGCCTGCGGCGCGGCTGCTTTTGCGCCCCAAACCGTGTATAATGATTGACGCACCAAATGCAGCGCGGTGCGGATTTCAGTGTGGTACAGGATGTGCAGCAGGGCCTGCAAACGTAGTCGTGGCAACAGTGGCGGGCCGCTGTTATATGGTTTTCAGATGTCCGGTATGCGATTTATTGAGTATCGGGGCGTCTCGCTATACGGCATAATTTCGCCTCCTCCTCTATTCTTCACTGAAAAATAGATACAAGCCCGTTGCAGGTCGCGGGCTTTTTTTATTTGCTAGGTACCACGTCAACTTATTTACAACATTGCCTTTCCTGTGCGGACCGTCGAAGGTCGCCGCCGGGCATGGCATTTTCTGTCGATAAGTGGCGGCGCCGTCGCTGCGACGGCCACAATTCGCTCCATCGAGTCCGGTTTTGCAGGCTGGGATGGAATTATTCACTTCGCGCCGCGACCACCCGGTCCGCACTGAGAGAGATTCAATGACAAAAACGCCGAAAACTTTAACGTTGTCCGTCAAGGCCCCGCGCGCCAGCGCCGCGCCATTGGCCGTCACCAAGACCACTTTATCTTATGTCATCGAAGGTGCGCAAGAGGCGGCGGGCAGCAAAGTCACGGTCGTGAAGAAAACGCGTTCGCGCCTGGCCGCCGTGGCCGATGCGGAAGTGGATGCGGTCGCTCCAGTCCAAGCCGAAGTGGCCGAGGCCGGCGCCGACGAGGCGCCCGTCAAAGTCGCGACCACCAAGATCGCCCGCAAGGCCGGCGCCGCCTCGGCCGCCGTCTCGCTGGCGGCACCGGCCGGCCCGAAAGTGGTCGCGCCGAAATCCAAGCCGGTCAAGGCCAAGGTCGAACCGGCGCCGGTGGTCATCGTCACGGCCGGCCCGGCCGTCAGCCAGGTGACCGACGCGGCCACGCTGGCCTCGATCGACACCTCGACCTATTTCCTGCCGTCGGTCAAAGTGCCCGGCCGCCGCGGCCGCAAGCCGAGCGAGTTCACGCCGGAAAACGATGAAGTGGCGGCACTCAACGCCGTCGAGCGCGCCGAACTGAAGGCCGTCTCGAAGGCGCGCGAGCGCAAGGCCAAGGGCGGCGCCGCCGATGCGCTGGGCCTCGATCCGAAGAGCTCGGCCGAAGACATGGAGCGCCGCCGCCAGCAGATCAAGAACCTGATCAACATGGGCAAGGAGCGCGGCTTCCTGACCTACGCCGAGATCAACGACCAGCTGCCGGAAAACATCGTCGATCCGGAGGCCATCGAAGGCATCATCGCCACCTTCAACGACATGGGCATCGCCATTTACGAGCGCGCCCCGGACGCCGAATCGCTGCTGCTGACCGACAGCGTGGCCACCGTCACGTCCGACGATGAAGTCGAGGCGGCCGCCGCGACGGCGCTGTCGACGGTCGACTCCGACTTCGGCCGCACCACCGACCCGGTGCGCATGTATATGCGCGAAATGGGCGCCGTGGCGCTGCTGACGCGCGAAGGCGAAATCGAAATCGCCAAGCGCATCGAAGGCGGCTTGAAGGACATGATCCAGGCCATCTCCGCCTGCCCGACGACGATCGCCGAGATCGTCGCGCTGGCCCGCAAGATCGAGGCCGACGAATTGAAGGTCGATGAAGTCGTCGACGGTTTTGTCGACCTCAACGAAACCAGTTCCGTGCCGGCCCCGGCCGCCGCCCGCCCGGCGGCGGACGAGGAAGAGGAAGAGGAAGAGGAAATCGAAGAGGAAGACGGCGACGCCAATGGCGGCGCGGCCGGCTTCTCGACCGAGCAACTGGCGCAGCTGAAAAAAGCCGCGCTGGAAAAGTTCAACGTCATCTCGACGCAGTACGACAAGATGCGCAAGGCCGTCGGCGGCTACGGCTCCAAGGCCTATGTGCAGGCGCAGGAAACCATTTCGGCCGAGCTGCTGGGCATCCGCTTCACCGCCAAGGTCGTCGAAAAGCTGTGCGACACCTTGCGCGGCCAGATGGAGGAAGTGCGCCACATCGAGCGCGCCGTGCTGGAACTGTGCGTGAACAAATGCGGCATGCCGCGCGCCCACTTCATCAAGGTCTTCCCGGGCAATGAGTGCGACCTCGACTGGGTCGACAATGAAGTGGAATGCCGCTATCCGTACAGCGCCATCCTCGGCCGCAACGTGCCGGCCGTCAAAGAGCTGCAAAAGAAGATGATCGACCTGCAGGCGCGCGTGGCGCTGCCGCTGGCCGACCTGCGCAAGATCAACAAGCAGATGGCGGCCGGCGAGAAACGCGCCCGCCAGGCCAAGCGCGAAATGACGGTGGCCAACTTGCGTCTGGTGATTTCGATCGCCAAGAAGTACATCAACCGCGGCCTGCAATTCCTCGACCTGATCCAGGAAGGCAATATCGGCCTGCTGAAAGCGGTCGACAAGTTCGAATATCGTCGCGGCTACAAGTTCTCGACCTATGCGACGTGGTGGATCCGTCAAGCGATTACCCGTTCGATCGCCGACATGGCGCGCACCATCCGCGTACCGGTGCACATGATCGAGACGATCAACAAGATGAACCGCATCTCGCGCCAGATCATGCAGGAAACCGGCAGCGAGCCGGACCTGGCGACCCTGGCCGTCAAGATGGAAATGCCGGAAAACAAAGTCCGCGAAATCATGAAGATCGCCAAAGAGCCGATCTCGATGGAAACGCCGATGGGCGAGGACGGCGATTCGCAGTTGGGCGACTTCATCGAGGACAACACCACCTTGGCGCCGCTGGACGCCGCGTTGCACGCGTCGATGCGCAACGTCATCAAGGAAGTGCTGGACTCGCTGACGCCGCGTGAAGCGAAAGTGCTGCGCATGCGCTACGGCGTGGAAATGTCGAACGACCACACGCTGGAAGAAGTGGGCAAGCAGTTCGACGTGACGCGCGAGCGTATCCGCCAGATCGAAGCGAAGGCCATGAGCAAGCTGCGCCAGCCGTCGCGCTCGGACAAGCTGAAAAGCTTCCTGACGACGCATTAATTTCGACGCCAGGCGCGGTCGGTGAAAAGGGAAGGGAGGCGCGAGCCTCCCTTTTTTACTTTACGGCGCTTGCGGATGATCCGCCGGATCGATCGATAAATCGTATAAACAATATAGTCGATTTTATCTGCAATCGATTTTGATGATGTTCTGCCCGGCCTTTTCTCCCTTTCGGTAGGTGAACGTGCACGTCTTTATGGCTGACGGCATTCTTCGGGAAAGCGTGACCTCATTGTGCGTCCCATAGCCACACTCCAGCCATATTCCATCGGCGAAGTCTCGGTCCAGGTCGTAGGTGTAGGACCAAAGCCGTTTGCCGGGCTTGGTCGTGTAATCGGCAAGCTCGCCGCGCTTTTCGGGCGGCCCGTCTATCGGTGTGGCTGAGTGCAAGTAAAGATCTGAATCGATATATGTCGCCCAGCCTGGCAACGCCGCCGCAGACGAGACACCAACCGGTACCGATGGCGGGCACTCGTATCTCGGTATCGATGCGTTGGATTGCGCTGGCGCGGCGGCCGCCGTCTGGCATGCCATCGCCGCGAGCAGCAATGTCACCGCGCTCGGCGTGCAGCTCCTTATCGCGTCCCCAAAATGGCATTGCCGATACCAATTCGAGGGCGCGCTGGCGCTGTGGATAGCTTGTAGGAGCATGATTATTTAATGACCGAGAAGGCGTCGGCATTGTCGCTGGGGGACTTGTAGCGTCCTTTTTTATCGACACCAAGCGACGCGATGAAACGCGATGTGATCTTGCCGTTTGCTTTGGTTTTCCACTGGTCCATGATGTAGATGCCGCCCGGTGCCTGGCGTATAAACAGCGCCGCGTGGTTGCCGTGGCTGCGGTTCGGATAACGTCCCTTAACGAACGTTGCAATTGCAGTTCCTTTTTTCTGCGTATTGTTTCCGACTACAGCATCACCTTGCCGCCTTGCGGAAGTTCTTGGTGTGCCAGCATATAGCTGTACTAAAGCCACACACTGGTGTGACCCCAGCAAATCGTGTTTCTCTAGCTCGTCAACCTTTTCATATTTGTACTCGGCCATTTCCACTCTCCTTTTATTGATTAAACGGACAGGAAGCTGGCCTTACTGTAGTGTCTGGCGGAGTGTGAGTCTTTATCGGAAAACAAAGTGGCTCGACGCAGATTTACAGTCGAGGGTCGTAGATATACTGCCTGAGCACTTCTGACTTTAAACGCCGGGACTCCGGATGCGCTGGATTAATCAGTACGTTGTACTCTTCCGGGACGATAATCGACGGCACCAGTAGCAACGTCGCCGACCCGCCAGCCAACCATGCGTCGCCGAATTCGATGGTCGTTGACCCTGCTGGTTCGGCCAGCCAGCTTGGTGGTAATTCACTGGCTTCGACTATTTCCCGTTTCTTCCACAGCGCGGCGGGGACGCTGATCTTTACCAGAAACGCATTGCGGATCGCGATGTCGTCGCCCAGGTGCGCCAGCGTTTCGAGCGTCGCCAGCGCAATCGTCGTGGATGCATAAACAAGCTCGATGCCCTTGCTGTTCCAACGCCCACCAGTCAGTTTTGCGCCACCACCACTCAGATCCGTGGCTTGATATTTCGCCGTGTGCTTTGCGATTCTCCATAAAGACACGGAGGTGACGGCCATTACGACACCACGCCGTACTCGATACGTCCCAGCGTATCGAGGACCAATTCATAGCCCACTTCAGTGTCTAGCAAGGACAGCGGCGGCTCGCCTCCAAGGGAGCGGTTATGGCGACGTATCCAGGCGCGCGCAGCATCTTCATCCTCAAGCACCTCTACCGCCCTGACCCAGACGCGATCGGCCCGATACATCCTGTCCTGCTCGGAGGCGGACAACACCTCGTTTTTGCTGATGCGGCCTTTCATGGTGCTGCGGGGCAGGCGCAGGACTTCAAATAGCCCGTCTTGACTCATGCCAAACCGGGATGCCAGGGCCGCGATAACGCTAGCCGGCGTACCGCTACGCATGTCCCTGATTTTTTCCGAGGTATTTCCCCCGAAAATTCGAAACATGGGACTCTTTGCGGCAGCGTGCTGCATCTGCGCCTCCTCAGTTGACGCGGAAATTGGGCGGCGAGAAGTCTGTTTGGCCAATTTTTTTTCAACGTGAGTCATAGCTTATCCAGGAAGAGATAATTAATTGTCCAATTATAGACTTTCCGGACGAAGTCTCTTTTTAAATTGGCGCTTGACTCGCTATCACATGTCAGATATTGTTTACACATGAAATCAAAAAACGCACATCCCACGGGCGACCAGTTGCTGGCGATGCTGGCGGCGCTGTCGAATCCGCACCGGCTGCGCATCATCGCGGCGCTGCAGGCCAGCGGACGCAATTACGTCAGCCAGCTGGCGCGCGAACTGGGCATCAGCCGCCCTTTGCTGCACCTGCATTTGCAGAAGCTTGAAAGCGCCGGGCTGGTCGTCAGCCAGATGGAGTTGTCGCAGGAC
>Ga0209901_1000661_pt1 | contig 12378 bp, 10 predicted proteins | sample OrgsoiDNA_201058_FD_185806 | JGI IMG/M metagenome (GOLD analysis project Ga0209901, IMG submission 185806) | Permafrost soil microbial communities from the Arctic, to analyse light accelerated degradation of dissolved organic matter (DOM) -... | ecosystem: Environmental > Terrestrial > Soil >...
CGCCCTGCCAGCGCGGGCAAACGAAATGCTTGACCAGCGAGTCGAACTGCCAGCGCGTCTCCAGCAGCGGCCAGCCTTCCTCCCAGCGGCCCTGGCGCAGCAGCAGATAAGCGAGGTTGTAGCGCGCCTTGGCGTAGTGGGCATCGAGCGCGATGGCGCTGCGGTGACAGTGCTCGGCCTCGGCCTCGCGCTTGACGCAGGCCAGCAGCACGCCCAGGTTCGACCAGCCGGCGGCCGATTCCGGCGCCAGATCGACGGCGCGGCGACAGACGGTTTCCGCCTCGTCGAAATGCTTCAGCGCCCACAACAGCATGCCGAAATTGCGCTGGATATGGGCGTTGTCCGGCATCGCGGCGATGGCGCGGCGATACAGCGCCGCCGCCTCCTCCAACGATCCGGCCTGCTCCTTCAGCCACGCCAGGTTGCCCAGCGCCGCGCCCTGTTCCGGCACCAGCGACAGCACGCGCGCGTAGTGGCCTTCGGCGCCGGCCATATCGCCGGCGGCCAGCAGCCGGTTGCCTTCCTTGAATAGTGCTTCGGCTTCGTGGACTGGTGCGGACATGGGACGGGAGTGGCGACGGCGCAAAGTAAAACCACAGCATAGCATCGACCGGCGCGGCGCCAAGGTCTCCGAAGGCGGGCCTTGCGGCCGCGTGCCGCCATGCTGCGTTCCGGGGCCGCGCTTTTTCAGGCGCTCTGCGTCCCGGCATCCGTCACCGCTACGCCTGGATGCCAGATCAGGTGCGGATCGAACTGCTGCGAGGCCAGCATGGTCAGCACCACCACCGCGCAAAACGCCAGCGCGCCGGGACCGGCCGTGATGGTGGCCAGCGATTCAAAGCGCACCAGCCCCACCGTCAGCGTGATGACGAAGATGTCGAGCATCGACCAGCGCCCGACCAGTTCCACCATCCGGTACAACAGCACGCGCTGCTGCGGACGCCACAGCGAACGGCGCTGCGCCGTCAGCGCCAGCAGCGACAGCACGGCCAGCTTCAGCACCGGCACGGCGATGCTGGCGATGAAGATGATCGTCGCCAGCCCGGCCGAGCCGCTGTGCCAGAAATACAGCACGCCGCCGATGATGGTGTCGTCCTCCTCGCCGAACAGCGTATGGGTATACATCACCGGCAGCAGGTTGGCCGGCACGTAGAGGATGGCGGCGGACAGCAGCAGCGCCCAGGTGCGTGCGACGCTGCCGGTCCGGCCGCCGCGCCGCAGCGCCTTGCCGCAGCGCGCGCAGCGCGGACGGGCCGCGCCGTCGTCGACGGCCACCAGCTCGCAGGCGTGGCAGGCCAGCGTCGGTGCGCCGGGCGGTGGCGGCGGCGCGGCCGGCCGCGTGAGGTCGTCGCCGATATTCCACAGCAGCCGCGGTTCGTAGGCGAACACCACGGCCAGCAGCACCGTCAGCACGGCGAAGGCGTACAGGCCGGGCTGGGTCGACACGCGCGCCAGGCTGGTCATCTTGATGATGGTGATCAGGATGCCCATCATCAGCACCTCGATCATGGCCCAGTGGCGCGCCGCGCGCACCGCGCGCAGCAGGCGGTGGAAACCGGGTGGCAGGACGCCGAGGCGCAGGCCGGCAACCACATACAGCAGCGCGCCCAGTTGCAGCGCCGGGAACGCGCAGGTGAACAGGAACACGATCAGCGCCACCACCGGCATCTGCTGCGCCCACAGCACCGCCACCGCACCCGGCAGCGTGGCGGTCGACAGCACGCCGCCGACATCGAGTTCGACGATCGGGCTGCACAGCGCGATGGCGAAGACGATGGCCGCGCCCAGCACCACGGCGGCCATCTGGTCCAGGCTGGACGCGACGCCGCGATACAGCACGCAGCGGCAGCGCACGCAGCGCGCCTTTTCGCGCGCGCGCAGCGGCTGGCGGCGATGCAGCAGGCCGCAGTCGTGGCAGCTGATCAGCTCATATCTGGCCATGCTGCAGTGCGGCTTCGGCGCCGGCCTGAAGGTGGAGAAACGGCGCCGCAGTCGCGGCAGCCGCACCAGCGGCATCGCACTGCGGCGCGCGGCGCGCAGGGGAGGATGGGACGGGTGATCGTTTCATGCGCATCCTTATGCAAAGCGTAGCCCAGCCATGATACCGAAAACGCGGCCGCCGTCACCGCCCCGGCCGACCCGGGCCGTTGGCGGCGCGGCGTTTTCAGCACTTTCGCGAAACGCGCGCACGTATCCGAAAGACCGGCAGGCGGACGGCCCCTACTATCGCCTTGATCACGCCGCCCGCGACCGCCACGGCCGACGGCGTCCCACCCGCCACAACCACATCGAGGAATGCACACATGGTCAAGTCTATCCAAAAGGTCGCCATCATCGGCACCGGCACCATCGGCGCCAGCTGGGCCGCCCTGTTCCTGGCCCGCGGCCTGGACGTCACGGCCACCGACATCGCGCCCGGCGCCGAAGCCAGCCTGCGCCTGTACATCGACCAGGCCTGGCCGGCGCTGGAACGGATAGGCCTGGCCGAGGGCGCCGACCGCGCCAGACTGCGCTTCACGGCCGACCTGGCCGCAGCCGTCGCCGGCGCCGGGCTGGTGCAGGAAAACGGCCCCGAGCGCATCGACTTCAAGATCGCGCTGTACGAACAGCTCGACAACTTGCTGCCGGCCGAGACGCTGATCGCATCGAGTTCCTCGGGCCTGACGATGTCGGCCATCCAGGCCGGCTGCAAGCGCCATCCCGAGCGCTGCGTGATCGGCCATCCGTTCAACCCGCCGCACCTGATTCCGCTGGTCGAGATCGTCGGCGGCAAGCTGACGTCGGAAGACACCATCGCCCGCGCGACGGCCTTCTACGACGGCCTCGGCAAGCGCACCGTGCGGCTGCACAAGGAAATGCCCGGCCACGTCGCCAACCGGCTGGCGGCGGCGCTGTTCCGCGAAATCGTTTATCTGGTTTCCGAGGGCGTGCTCAGCGTGGCCGACGCCGACACCGCGGTCTGCTGGGGTCCGGGCCTGCGCTGGGGCGTGATGGGGCCGGCGCTGCTGTACCACCTGGGCGGCGGCGCCGGCGGCATCGAGCACTTCTTCGACCAGTTCACCGGCCCGCTGACGGCCATGTGGGCCTCGCTGGGCCAGCCGGCCATCACGCCCGAGGTGCGCCAGTTGATGATAGACGGCGTGCTCAAGGAAGCGGCCGGCCGCTCGCTCGACGAACTGGCCGCGCAGCGCGATGAAGCGCTGCTGAGCCTGATGGCGGCGCGCGCCGGCGAATAAGCAGCCTATCAGCGGCGAAGCGCCGGCAAACCAATCGCGAAGAAATCCCGCACGCAGTCACAAACCAGCCACGGCCGGCCGCAGCGCCGGCCGATATCCACCATCAGGAGTTCCGTTCCATGTCCCACTACGACACGCTGCTCTATCGCACCGCCGCCGGCATCGCCTATATCTCGCTGAACCGCCCCACCGTGCTCAACGCGCTCAACCAGGCCACGCTGGCCGAGCTGCTGGCCGCCTTCGAGGCGGCCGCCGCCGACGCCGCCGTCCACGGCGTGATCCTCAGCGGCGAGGGCAAGGCCTTTGCCGCCGGCGCCGACATCGGCGAACTGGCCGCCATCGGCGCCGTCGAAGCGCAGCGCTTCACGCGCCTGGGCCAGCAGGTGTTCGACCGCATCGAGCGCCTCGGCAAGCCGGTCATCGCGGCCGTCAACGGCTATGCCTTCGGCGGCGGCTGCGAGCTGGCCATGGCCTGCACGCTGCGCGTGGCGTCGGAGCGGGCCGCGTTCGGCCAGCCCGAGGTCAAGCTCGGCGTGCTGCCCGGCTTCGGCGGCACGCAAAGGCTGCCGCGTCTGGTCGGCGTCGGCCGCGCGCTGCAACTGATCCTCAGCGCCGCCACCATCGATGCCCACGAAGCCTGGCGCATCGGCCTGGTCAACGAAGTGGTCGCGGCCGACGGCCTGATCGCGCGCGCCGAAGCCATCCTCCAGCAAATCGGCGCCAACGCGCCGCTGGCCGTGCGGCTGGCCAGCGAGGCGGTGTTGCGCGGCCTGGACATGCCGCTGTCCGACGGCCTGGCGCTGGAGGGCGCGCTGTTCGCCGTCTGCGCCGCCTCGGCCGACAAGGCCGAAGGCACGGCGGCCTTCCTCGCCAAGCGCGCGCCGCAATTCAACGGCCGCTAAGCCGCGCCATCCATCGTGAAGCACCGTCCCACACCACCACGGAACCGTCCATGAGCATCCACATCTCGCAGGATTTGAGCGACCACATCCTGACCATCACCCTGTCGCGCCTCGACAAGATGAATTCGATCGACAACGCCATGTACCGCGCCATGGCCGAGGCGCTGGAACAGGCCGAGTCCAATCCCGCCGTGCGCGTCGTGCTGTTCCAGTCCGACGGCGACAACTACACGGCCGGCAACGACATCGCCGACTTCGCGGCCGTCGCCAACGGCAGCTTCGTCGGCGAGTGGCAGGTGACGCGCTTCCTGAAGGCGCTGGCCGCGGCCACGCTACCCATCATGGCCGCCGTGCAGGGCCACGCCGTCGGCATCGGCACCACCATGCTGTTCCACTGCGACCTGGTGGTGGTGGCCGACAACGCCCTGCTGGTGGCACCCTTCGTCAACCTGGCGCTGGTGCAGGAGGCGGCGTCGAGCATCCTGGTGCCGGAGCGCATCGGCCACGCGCGCGCCTACGCCATGTTCGCGCTGGGCCAGCCGGTCGACGGCGCCGCAGCGCTGACGCTGGGCATCGCCAACCAGCTGGTGCCGCCCGCCGAGCTGCGTGCGACGGCGCGCGCCATGGCGCTGAAACTGGCGCAGCGTCCGCCCGGCGCGCTGGCCGCCGTCAAGCGGCTGATGCGTGATCCGGCGCCGCTGCTGGCCAAGATCGACGAGGAAAGCGCCATCTTCCTGGCGCGCCTGAACAGCCCGGAAGCGCGCGAGGCGCGCGCCGCCTTCGCCGAACACCGGCCGCCCGACTTCACCCATCCCGCGCCCTGAAGCGGCCGCGCCGCCATCCCCCAACCACCACGAGGAACGCCATGAACCACCCTTCCCCCGCCGCCGACGGCCTGCTGTACGTGCTCGACCTGAGCGGCAACCGCATCCTGACGGTCCAGCCCGACGGCAGCGACCGCAAGGAGCTGCTGCTCAACTGCCGCCATCCCGACGGCATCGTCATCGACGCGGCCGCCGGCCATTTGTACTGGACCGACATGGGCGTGCCCAGCCAGAACGACGGCGCCATCGAGCGCATCGACCTCGACGCCAGCAACCGTTGCACCATCGTCCCGCCCGGCATTACCTACACCCCCAAGCAACTGCACCTCGACCAGCGCAACCAGCGGCTGTATTGGTGCGACCGGGAAGGCATGCGCGTCATGCGCTGCAAGCTCGACGGCAGCGCCATCGAGACGCTGGTGCAGACCGGCGAGGGTCCGGCCGACCGCGCCGACCAGCGGCGCTGGTGCGTCGGCATCGCCGTGGACGCCGAACGCGGCCACGTCTACTGGACCCAGAAAGGCGCGGACGACAGCGGCCAGGGCCGCATCCTGCGCGCCGGCCTGGAGCTGCCGGCCGGCGCCAGCCCGGACGCGCGCAGCGACATCGAGCTGCTCTACGACGGCCTGCCCGAGCCGATCGACCTGGAACTGGACCTGCGCCAGCGCCTGATGTACTGGACCGACCGTGGCGACCCGCCGCGCGGCAACACCGTCAACCGCGCGCCGATGGACGCGCCGGCCAACGGCGCGCGGCCGGCGCCGGACATCCTGTTCAGCCACCTGATGGAAGGCATAGGCATCGCGCTCGACCTCGACGGCGGCCGCATGTTCATGACCGACCTGGGCGGCTCGGTGTATACGGCCAGGCTCGACGGTTCGGACCGCGAGACGCTGCTCTACGCACAAGGCAACCTGACCGGTATCGCCTACGCGCCCGCGCGCTGACGCCCGGCCGCCGCCCGCCTTCCCACTGCCGGCGCAGGAGAATGCAACCGTAGCAGGGAGTCGAAATACAGCGCCGCCGCCATCGCGTATGGTGGCGGCGTCCGCAGCTTGCTCCCTGCGCGGCGCAGCCCCACTCCGTGCCGCCGCGCATTTTATCCACCCACATCCAGACCTCGGCCCGGCACCATCATCCGCACCACTGTGAGCAACAAGCCCCCCGCACCATCGCCGGCCGACACCCCGCCCCCGCGTCCCGCCAGCCCATCGTCCACACGGACCGTTTCGCAGACCACCAGACCGATCAGCAACACTGAAAAAATCCATCCTCTATACAAGCTGCTGCCACTGATCCGCCAGCTGGAATCGGCCGGCGTGACGCCCGAGGCGGCATTGCGCGGCAGCGACGTGGCCGCCGCCGCGCTGGCCGACCCGTATGCGCTGCTGTCGCAACGGCAGACCATCGCCGTGCTGAAAAACTTCCTGCGGCTGGCGGCGCCGTCCGACGGCACGCCGGCGCCGGCATGGGGACTCTATCCAGGCCTGGCGCTGGGCCTGGGCTGCCGCCTGAGCGACCTGGGACTGCCCGGCTACGGCATGCACAGCAGCGCCCGGCTGCGCGATGGCTACGCCTTCGCGTCGCGCCACCAGGCCCTGTCGCTGCCGGTGGCCGACGTCGGCCTGCTCGAAGCGGGCGACGAGGCTTGCTGGAGCATCGCCATCGCGCCCGAGGTGGCCGCCGACACGCCGCTGCTGCAATTCGTGCTGGGCTACCAGTGCGGCCTGCTGCTGGCCGTGCAACGCCATCTGGCCGGGCCGGCGTTCGGCCCGCGCCTGGCCAGCTTCGCCTGCCCGGCGCCACCGCACGCGGCCGACTACCACGCGCTGCTCGGCTGCCCGCTCGAGTTCAACGCCGGCCAGACCCGGCTGCACTTCGCGCGCGACTGGCTGGACCAGCCGCCGCCGGGCGCCCACGCGCCGACCTTCCGGCTGATCGAACAGGCTTGCGACGCCATCCTGAACCGCATCGGCATGGACGGCGGCATCATCGGCGCGGTCCAGCGCATGCTGCTGACCCAGCCGCAGCGGCTGGCCACCATCGAACAGATGGCCGGCCAGCTGGGCCTGCATCCGCGCACGCTGCGCCGGCGCATCGCGCACGAGGGCGCCAGCTACCGCGACATTGTCGACCAGCTGCGCTTCCGCCTGGCGGCCCGCTATCTGGCCGATTCGGACCTGACGCACGAGGCCATCTCGGAGCAGCTCGGCTTCAGCGACGCGTCGAGCTTCCGGCGCGCGTTCAAGCGCTGGGCGCGGCAGTCGCCGCAGGCCTTCCGCCACGGCGGCAAGTGAGCACGCCGCCCTCGTCGACGCCGGCGCTGTCCTCTTTTGTCGTATCAATTGTCCGCAACAGCACTCCCGGTCGCTTGCGGCCAATGCGAGAATCCGAACACCGCACCACAGTTGAACTGCCCCAGCAGGTCATCTCACTTCACAGGGATATACCATGCTTCAGCGTCCGCGAATTTCCCCGACCATCCGGTCGGACCGCGCGGCCCGTGCGACCAGCCTACCCGGCTGGTCGCAGGCCGCCACCATCGCCACCATGGCCGCCGCCACAAGCCGCGGCCGCGGAGGCCGCCCATGACGGCCTGCCTGGCAGAGCATGCCCACGAGCGCGACCATGAACCGCAGCACGTGCTCGAAGCGCACTGCAACGACATGCGCATCCGCACCGGCAAGGGCCTGCGCATCGAGGCGCACGAGCGCACGCAGGACGAGCACGAGATCGCCGCGCCCGGCATGCACGCGTCGGCCGTGCTGACCTACCGCGGCGCCGGCGGCACGCCGCAGCAGATCAAGGTGTCGGACCGCCACGTCTCCATCATCCCGGCCGGCCACGCGCACACGGTGGCCTGGACCTGCGACGCCCAGCTCACCAGCATCGCGGTGCGGCCGGCCTTCCTGACGGCGCTGGCGCAGGCCAACGGTTACCACGGCTACGAGATGACGCCGCAATACGCCTCGGTCGATCCCTTCATGTGGCATATGGCGCGCTCGGTCGAGCAGCAGATGCAGACCCGCCGCGAGCTGGAGAAATCGTATCTGGAATCGGTCGCCATCGTCATCGGCCAGCACCTGCTGTGCACCTACACGGACACGCCGGCGCCGTCGGTGATGCTGGGCGGCCTGCCGCGCTACAAGATCCGCCGCGCGGTCGACTACATCCGCGCCCACTATCAGGAAGACATCGGCTTCAAGGACATCGCCGACCAGCTCGACATGAGCCCCTACCACTTCGCGCGCATGTTCAAGCATTCGACGCAGGAGTCGCCGCACCAGTTCATCATGCGCTGCCGCATCGAGGCGGCCAAGAAGCTGCTGATCGAAAGCGACAAGAGCATCGCCGACATCGCCTTTGAAGTGGGCTATAAAAGCCAGAGCTATTTCACCACCCGCTTCGCGCTGCTGGTCGGCATGACGCCGGCGGCGTTTCGCGGCTCGCGCTAGCCGGCTGCCGCTAGCCGGTCTCCCTTAGTCGGTTTCCGATAGTCGGCTTGCGCAAATTAGCGCGCTGGCCGGCCACACGGACGGTGGTCGACGCGAGCCGGCGCCATCTCAATCGACGTCGATCAAATCGCCGCTGGCGAAGGACAGCACGGCGCGCGCCGTCAACAGGTCGGCGCCGGCCTCGCCGTCGGCGCCCCGGGCGCGCGCCAAGGCCGCCAGCGCCGACTGCAACTCCGGCATCGTCGCCAGGCCCTGCCGGTAGCTGGCCAGCGTGGCGTCGAAGGAGCGCGTCGCCGCCGCCAGCAGCGCGCCGCTCGACTCGCGCCGCCGCGCCGCCACCGTCAGGTCGTGATAGGCCTTGACCACTTCGTGCACCACCTTGTTTTTCACACCGTCGAGCTGCGCCTCGGCCGTCTCCTGTTTCGACTGCGCCGAGCGCAACTCGTTGCGGCGGATCTGGCCGTCGTACAAGGGCAGGTCGAACACCAGGCCGATGCCGTACACCGGCTGGTTGACGTTGGACCAGTCGCCGCCGTCCGAACGCGAGCGGCCGATGTTCTGGCCGGCGTGCGCCGCCAGCATTACCTTGGGACCGTATTCGGAACGCGCCTGTCGCACGCCGGCTTCGTTGGCGCGCACCTGCGCCACGGCGGCGTCGACCTCGGGCCGCGACGCGATGGCGCGTTCGACCAGCTGCGCGACGTTTTGCTGCGCGGGCGTCAGCGTCGCCGGCGGCGCCGGCAGCGCGACGCAGGCGCTGGCGTCGGGACGCATGCCGGCCGCCTCCAGCAGCGCCATATGGACATCCTGCGCGGCCGCGTCGGCGGCTTCCATTTGCAGCTGCGCCTCGGCCACTTGCGCGCGCGCCTGCAAGGTCTCCGGCGCCGTGCCCAGGCCGCGATGCTGGCGCGCCTGCGCCAGCTGCTCGACGGCCTGCGCGCTGTGCAGCGTATCCTGCGCCGCCGCCAGCCGCGCCACCTGCGCCGACAAGCGGAAGAACTGCTGCGTGATCTGGATCGTGACGCGCCGGTGCGCCGCCGAAAAACCGAAATTGGCGCCGGCCAGCTGCTGGCCGGCGCGGTCGAGCACCGCCTCGCGGCCGCCGCCGTCGTAGAGCAGCCATTTCAGCGTCAATGCCGGCACCAACGCTTCGGCGTCGGACTTGAAGTAACCGTTCGGGTTCAGCGCCTTCGGCAGCGGAAACGCCGCGTGGTCGTGCAGCGCCGCCGCCTGCGCCGCCAGGATGGGACCGTATTTGCTGCGCGCGATGCCGAGATTGAGCGCCGCCTCCTCGGCCTGCGACCAGGCGACCCGCGTCTCGGTGTTCTGCTTCATGCCGATGGCCACCAGCTCCGCGAGCGTGTTGGCCGCACCGCTCGCCGACGGACCATCGACCGATGCGCCCTGCACCGGCAAGCCGCAATAAATGTGCGGATCAGCGGTGGCGCCGATGGCGGCGGCGCGCTCCGGCGCGACCGGCGACACGGGCGTGGCGGCATATGCCGGCTGCCATGCCGCCATCAAGAAAGCCAACGGGAATATGGCGCCGTTCAGGATCGAGCACGGCGCGGCGGCACGGCGCGCACGTTCGTCGCCATGACAAAGGGATGGAATGCGCAACATGGATGCCAAAGCAAAGTGAATGAAATTCCAGTGTAGCGAGCTTCATCGTGCGCACAGGCGGCGCGCGAAAATATGCGCAAGCGAGCAAAAGAAACCGCAACAATCCTCAAGATGGCGGCGCGGGCCGATGCGATCATGTCCGCATCGACAGCCACCTTGCCCATCCATGTCCAACCGTTCCGCGCCCGCCTGCGCCAGCGCCGCCGTCCTGCTTTGCAGCGGTTGCAGCGCCGCGCCCAGCGTCGCCATCCTCGGCGCCTATTTTCCCGGCTGGATGCTGTGCGCCCTGCTCGGCATCGCGCTGACGGTGCTGCTGCGTATCGTCGCCGGCCTCAGCGGCCTGCATCGGCACGGCGGCCCGCCGCTGCTGTATCCCTTGCTGGCGTTGCTGTGCGGCGCCGTGATCTGGATCTTACTTTTCCGTGGACTGACATGATGCATCAAGCAAGCGCAAATTCTTCCGACTCCGATGCCGCCACCGGCCATGCCGGCCATGCCGGCCGGCGCCGCCTGTTGCTGCTCGCCGTCGGCGTGCTGGCGCTGGCCGCGCTGGCGTACGCGGTCAGCTTCGTCAACAACTATCCGCGCACCGACGACGCCTTCGTGCAGGCCGACACGATAGGCGTCGCCTCGCAAGTGTCCGGCCGCATCGTCTCGATCAAGACCCGCGACAACGCCACGGTGGCCAAGGGCGACATCCTGTTCACCATCGATGCGCGTCCGTATGAGCTCGACGCCGAGCGCCTGCGCGCGCAACTGGCCACGCTGGAGGCGCAGATCGGCCTGACGCAGCGCCAGGTCGACGCCCAGCGCTACGCGTCCGAAGCGGCCGGCGCCAACGTCGCGCGGGCGCGCCAGAACGCGGCGCAGCGGCAATCCACCTTGCGCCGCATGGAGCCCTTGCTGGCCGAGGAATTCGTCACCGGCGAGCAGGTCGACCAGGCGCGCACGGCGCGCGTCGCGGCCGACGCCGACCTGCAATCGGCGCTGCTCGACCGCAAGCGCGCGGCCAGCGCCGTCAGCGGCGTCGACGCGCTGACGGCGCAGAAGCGCGAACTGGCCGCCGCCATCGCCCATGCCGATTATCTGCTGGAGCAAACAGTGGTGCGCGCGCCGTTCGACGGCCGCGTGGTCGACCTGCACATCGCCGAGGGCGAATTCGCCGCCGCCGGCAAGCCGCTGTTTACGATGATAGACACGCGCGCCTGGTACGTGGTGGCCAATTTCCGCGAGACGGAATTGAAAAAGATGCGCCCCGGCGCGGCGGCCAGGGTATATCTGATGAGCGATCCGGAGCAGCAGTTCGACGGCGTCGTCGATTCGATTGGCTGGGGCGTGCTGCCCGACGAAGGCGGCAGCGCCCAAGGCTTGCCGAAGGTGCCGCGCTCGATCAACTGGGTCCACGTGGCGCAGCGCTTCCCGGTGCGCATCCGCGTCAGCGATCCGGCGGACGCGCTGTTCCGCGTCGGCGCGTCGGCGGTGGCGGTGATCACGCCGGACCATGCCGCCCGGCGTTGACGATGTTCCGGTATCCATGAACGCCGCGTCCACGCGCCGCCCGGCCGGCTGGTTCAGCGCCGCAGCCCTGCGCGCCGAACTCGCACCGCAGCCCGGACGGGCCGAGGCCAGCACGCGCATGCTGATCGCCTGCCTGCTGATCGTCACGATCTCGATGGCGCTGCAAATCCCCAATGCCGCGCTGTCGGCGTATATGGTGTTCTTCGTCGCGCGCGAAGACATGGCCACCACCACCAGCACGGGCATCGCGCTGATCGCGGCCGTCAGCGTCGCCATCGGTCTGACGCTGACGGCCGACCTGGTCACCCTCGACGTGCCGGCGCTGCGACTGGGCCTGATGACGGTGCTGTTCTGCGCCGGCATGTACCTGTCGCGCGTGTTCGTCGCCGGCGCGCTGGGCTTCGGACTGGGTTTCATTTTGCTGATGACGCAATCGACCGCCGACCTGTATCCGGCCGCCGAGCCGCTGGTGCGCGACACGCTATGGACCTGGATGGCGCTGTTCTTTTCCATCGCCATCGTGGTCGTCATCAACGTGCTGCTGTTGCCGGCGCGGCCGCTGGAACTGCTGCGCCAGGAAGCGCGTTTGTGCCTGGCCAGCGTCATCGATGCGCTCGACGCGCGGCTGACCGACCATGCGCACGATGCGGCGACGGCCGGCGTGGTGCGCAAGCCCGGCGGCACGCGCCTGGCCATGTTGTTGAAGCTGGCCAGCGGCAGCAATCCGCAACTCAAAGCGCGCCTGCCCCACTATACCGCCGTGCTGGCGGCATTGAATCAGCTGGTCGACGCGGCGGCCATGTTGTCCACGCTGCCGGTG
>Ga0209901_1000670_pt1 | contig 12297 bp, 13 predicted proteins | sample OrgsoiDNA_201058_FD_185806 | JGI IMG/M metagenome (GOLD analysis project Ga0209901, IMG submission 185806) | Permafrost soil microbial communities from the Arctic, to analyse light accelerated degradation of dissolved organic matter (DOM) -... | ecosystem: Environmental > Terrestrial > Soil >...
GGCGCGTTTCATCTTGGAATCGTCGAGCGGAAAGCCCAGCGGTTCGACCAGATGCAGCTGCGCGCCCGTGTTGGCGCACAGGCGGATGACGTTGCCCGTGTTGGGCGGGATTTCAGGTTCTACCAGAACGACGTGAAACAAGATGCTCTCCTAATTAGTACAACTGTAGTACAACTGAGTACGACTCAAAATAGTCAATGCGGTGGCGTGCGGGCCATCACCAATATCGTTACCTTTGCTGCGCCATGCCGCTTGAAGGCGGCGGCCAGCGCGTCCACCGTGTGGCCGCTGCTCATCACATCGTCGACGACGCCGACATGGCGGCCGCGCACCCTGGCCGCGTGTTCTGGCGCCACGACAAAGGCGCGCGCCAGGTTGGCTTTGCGTTCGCGTGGCGCCACACCGCTTTGCGCCCTGGTTTCGCGCACCCGGATGGCCAGCCGGGGCAGCAAGGGAATGGCCAGCTGGCGCGCCAGCGGACGGGCAATTTCCAGCGCCTGGTTAAAGCCCCGTTCAGCCAGGCGTGCAGGGCCCAGCGGCACAGGGCACAGCCATTGCGGTGCTTCCCAACTTTTTTGCTGCTGCACCGCGTCGGCCAGCAGCTGCGCAAACAAGGGCGCCAGCGCCAGCCGGGCGCCGAATTTCAGCTGCAGCAGCAACTGGTCGACGGGCGCCGCGTAATCGGCCGCCGTGCTGGTGGCGTCATACGCGGGAGGATGGCGCAGGCAGCGTCCGCACAAGGTGGACACATCATTGAGCGGATTGGCGCAGCGGCGGCAGCGGGGGCGACGCTGGCCAAGATACTGCTCGCGGCACGGCGTACACAGCACTTGCGCACAAGCGCCGCCGCACAGCGCGCACTGGGCCGGCAGCAGGCTGGCGCCCAGCGCTTGCAAGATCGATTGCAATGCGCTGCTTCCCACCTGGTAAAAGCCGCTCCCCATCGCGATGGCCCCGTTCCATGTACACTGCCGACATTATCTCATCTCACCCGATTGCCCATGTCAGTTCCCACAAGTCCGCCCAAAATGAGTGCGCCCATCGATGCGGTGCAAGTACGCGATTTATTTTCCCGTCCGGCGCGGATTGCGCCATCGGACTTTTTGCGCCGCGAAGTGTCCGCGCGCATGCACGAACGCCTGGAACTGGTGAAAATCACGCCCTTGCGCGTGCTCGATGCGGGTTGCGGTCCCGGTGCCGACCTGGCGCAATTGCATAAAGATTATCCGGCCGCGCAAATCATCGGCCTCGATGCATCGCAAGCGATGTTGCAGGCGGCGCGCGCACCAGCGTCCAAACTGTCTGGCCTGAACCAGTTTCTCAGTAAACTGTTGCCCTCGAAAACAGGCGTGGACTTGCTGTGCGGCGACCTGGGCGACTTGCCGCTGGCCGCCAGCAGCATCGACCTGGTGTGGTCCAACTTGGCGCTGCACTGGCATGCCCAGCCCGACCGCGTGTTTGCCGAATGGCGCCGCGCGCTGCGCCTCGATGGTTTGCTGATGTTTTCCTGTTTCGGGCCCGACACTTTCCGCGAGGTGCGCGACGCGTTTGCGCAAGCCGATTTGTATCCCCATGCATTGCCGTTTGTCGACATGCACGACTTTGGCGACATGCTGGTCGAGACAGGTTTTTCTACGCCTGTGCTGGACATGGAAATCATCACCGTCACCTATGACACGGCGGAAAAATTGCTGGCCGACGTGCGCGCCTTTGGCGGCAATCCCTTGACCACGCGCCGCCGAGGCTTGATGGACAAGGCCGCCTGGCAGCGCATGCTCGATGCGCTGGAAAAAATGCGCCGTCCCGACGGCAAGCTGGGCCTGAGCTTTGAAGTCATCTATGGCCATGCCTTCCGCCCGGCGCCGCGCGTCACGCGCAACGGTGAAGCCATCATCCAGTTTACGCCGCGCAAGCCCTGATCTTTGCAGGCGGCGCCGCCTCGCGCCGCCATTCCATCCTGATCCAAGTAGCAAGTGTTGCAAAGCGCGCCGGCGTTGGCACGGGTGCGCGCACGCGCGCTGATTATTGTTGATGCATTCAACTTTTCTTGCTTATAATCGTTGATTGTTTGTCAGCTTGTTAAGCCATAAAAACAAGTGGCAAGAAAAAAATTATCAAACAAAGCAAGATTATTAGAAGTTACTGCATTAGTATAGTAACCATCTTGCATGCAGGGCCATATTGGCCGTGCAAGAAAAATAGAATTCCAGCATGGTTGTTCGTACAAGACTTTGTGTGTGCAAACAGCATGGGATTTGCTGGTGCTTGGCGCTCGCGGCGGCATGAATGCCGTGATGCTTTCCTGGAGGAGCGGCAGCGGTGTAGTACGGAGCTTTCCGCAGCCGTTTAAAATATCATTATTTTTGGGTGGTTGGGGAAAACATGAAACATGCAAAGCGACTTCAATCGTTGATGCTCGGGCTGTCGCTGACAGCGCTAGGCGTCGGACGATGGGCTATGGCGGCACCGGCTGCCAGCACCTATCCCGGCACCGGCGGTCCCAGGCCGCTCGAGTTGAATCTGCAACCGCCGGCGACACAGATCGCCCATGAGATCTACGATCTGCACACCTGGATGATGATCATCTGCCTGGTGATTTTCGTGGCCGTGTTCGGCGTTATGTTTTATTCCATCTTCAAGCACCGCAAGTCCGTGGGCCACAAGCCAGCCACTTTCCACGAAAGCACCACCGTCGAGATCGCCTGGACCGTCGTGCCTTTCCTGATCGTGATCGGCATGGCGCTGCCTGCCACGCGCACCGTGGTCGGCATGAAGGATACGTCCAACGCCGACCTCACCATCAAAGCGACTGGCATGCAGTGGAAATGGGGCTATGATTATCTGAAGGGCGAAGGCGAGGGTATTTCCTTCCTGTCCAACCTGTCCACGCCGCGCTCGCAAGTGGGTGCGCCGGGCGCGCCGCCAACCGAGAAGCGCGGCGAAAATTATCTGATCGAGGTCGACAATGAACTGGTGGTGCCAGTGCATAAGAAGATCCGCATGGTGCTCACGGCCAATGACGTGATCCATGCCTGGTCCGTGCCCGCGTTTGGCGTGAAACAGGATGCGATTCCCGGTTTCGTACGCGATACCTGGTTCAAGGCGGACCATATCGGCACCTTCCGTGGCAATTGCGCCGAGCTGTGCGGCAAGGAACACGCCTTCATGCCGATCGTCGTGAAAGTCGTGTCTGCAGAAGACTACAAGGCGTGGGTGGATGTGAAGCAAAAAGAAATGGCTGCGTTGGCCGATGATCCGAACAAGACCTGGACCATAGACGAGTTGAAGGTCAAGGGTGAAAAAGTGTACGCGGCCAACTGCGTGGTCTGTCACCAGGCGACCGGCAAGGGCGTGCCGGGAGCGTTCGCCGCGCTCGATGGTTCGCCTGTGGTGAACGGTCCGAAAGCGGAACAGATACATGTCTTGCTGAACGGGCAAAAGAGCGGCAAGTTCCCGGCTGAAATGCCAGCCTGGAAACAACTGTCTGACACGGATATCGCGGCAGTGATCACTTACACGCGCAATAACTGGTCAAACAAGGCCGCAGAAAATATCGTTCAACCAGCCGAAGTCGTGGCTGCACGCAAGTAATCAGGAGCCAGGAGCTGTCTATGAGCACGAGTACTTTGGACCACAGCGGTCACGACGACCACGCACATCATGACCATGCACATCACGATCACCCAAGCGGCTGGCGCCGCTGGCTGTTTGCCACTAACCACAAGGATATCGGCACGCTTTACTTGTGGTTCTCGTTCATCATGCTTCTGTCGGGCGGCGTACTGGCCCTGATGATACGTACGGAACTGTTCCACCCTGGCTTGCAGTTTTTCCACCCTGAATTCTTTAACCAGCTGACCACCATGCACGGCCTGGTGATGGTGTTTGGCGCCATCATGCCGGCCTTCGTCGGCTACGCCAACTGGATGATCCCGCTGCAAGTGGGCGCGTCCGACATGGCGTTTGCGCGCATGAACAACTTTTCGTTCTGGCTGCTGCCGCCAGCGGCCCTGCTGCTGGCCACGTCCTTTTTGGTGCCTGGTGGCGCCACGGCTGCCGGCTGGACCCTGTACGCGCCGCTGTCGACGCAGATGGGCCCCGGCATGGACATGGCGATTTTCGCCATGCACCTGATGGGCGCCTCGTCCATCATGGGCTCGATCAACATCATCGTCACTATCCTCAACATGCGCGCTCCCGGCATGACCCTGATGAAAATGCCGATGTTTTGCTGGACCTGGCTGATCACTGCCTACCTGTTGATCGCCGTCATGCCAGTGCTGGCCGGCGCCATCACCATGACCCTGACGGACCGCCACTTCGGCACCTCATTCTTTAATGCAGCCGGTGGCGGCGATCCTGTGATGTACCAGCATATCTTCTGGTTCTTCGGCCACCCCGAGGTCTACATCATGATCTTGCCGGCCTTCGGCATCGTCTCGCAAATCCTGCCCGCGTTTGCCCGCAAGCCCTTGTTCGGCTACGCCTCGATGGTGTACGCCACGGCCTCGATCGCGATCCTGTCCTTCATCGTCTGGGCGCATCACATGTTTACCACCGGCATGCCGGTGACCAGCCAGCTGTTCTTCATGTACGCCACCATGCTGATCGCCGTGCCGACAGGCGTCAAAGTGTTCAACTGGATCGCCACCATGTGGAAGGGTTCGATGACCTTCGAGACGCCGATGCTGTTCTCGGTGGGCTTCATTTTCGTGTTCACCATGGGCGGCTTTACGGGCCTGATCCTGGCGGTGACGCCGATCGACATCCAGCTGCAGGATACGTATTACGTGGTGGCCCACTTCCACTATGTGCTGGTGGCCGGTTCGCTGTTTGCCCTGTTCGCCGGTTTCTACTACTGGAGCCCGAAATGGACTGGTCATATGTATAACGAGACGCGCGGCAAGATCCACTTCTGGCTGTCGCTGATCACGTTTAACGTGACCTTCTTCCCGATGCACTTCCTGGGCCTGGCCGGCATGCCGCGCCGCTACGCCGATTATCCGGCGCAGTTCACGGACTTCAACATGATCGCCTCGATCGGCGCCTTCGGTTTCGGCTTCATGCAAGTGTATTTCCTGCTGTTCGTGGTCTTGCCGACCATACGCGGCGGCAAGGCTGCCGAAGCCAAACCATGGGAAGGCGCGGAAGGCCTGGAATGGACCGTGCCTAGCCCGGCGCCTTTCCACACGTTTGAAACGCCACCGACAGTGAAGTAATCGAGGTAGCACGGGCTGGCGTGTGCGCCGGCCCGCTTTGAATAAAGTGCCTGCCATGAACGACCATAATACCGAACGTAAAAAACCGAACAACCTGCGCACCGGACTGATACTGGCTGCCCTGGCCGCCTTTTTCTTCCTGTCCGTGTTCGCCAAGCGGTTGTGGCTGTCGTGACGACGCCGGAACAACAGGAAACACGCGGACTGAACCGCAAGATGCTGGGCAAGCTGCTCGTGATTGCCTGCGTGATGTTTGGCTTTGGTTACGCCCTGATTCCCGTCTACAAGCAGATTTGCGAAGTGATGGGCATCAATGTGCTGACGCAAAAAGATGGCACGGTAGCTTACGACAACAATACCCAGGTCGACACCACGCGCAGCATCACCGTGGAATTCGATGGCAATGCGCAGGGGCCATGGCGTTTCCGTCCGGTCGTCTCGTCCATGAAGGTGCATCCGGGCGAGCTGGTCACCGTCATGTATGAAGTAGTCAATACGCAAGACCGTACCGTCAATGCCCAGGCGATACCCAGCTATGCGCCGCAGAGCGCAACACCGCACTTCAAGAAGGTCGAGTGTTTCTGCTTCAAGCAGCAAACCCTGAAACCGCACGAGGCGCGGCAGATGCCGGTGGTGTTCTTCCTCGATCCGGCGCTGCCGAAAGAGGTCAAGACCATTACCCTGTCGTACACGTTTTTCGAGATCGCCGGCTTGAGCAAGGCGCCGGCGCCTTCCGTGCAGCAGGGGAATTTATGAGTGACCAGTCATGAACAAGCCCGCCAAACCGCCGCAAGCCTCGTTCCTGTATTCGCTCAGGGCGGTGGTGTGGTCGTTTACGGGCTTGCGCCGCAAGAGCGATTTCGACACGGATTCGGCCCGGCTCAACCCTGTGCATGTGGTGATTGCGGCCTTGCTGGCCGTGGCTTGCCTGATCGGCATTTTAATCACCATCGTGAAATTTGTCGTTCCATAATCAGTGATTCAATAAGTTCTCTATAACAAATAAAAACCACCCTACAAGTTTTTGAGGAGATGATGATGAGTTCCAACCACGCCGCCGCCCCGTATTATTTTGTGCCCGGGCCATCGCGCTGGCCCCTGCTGGGCGGCGCCAGCCTGCTGCTGACCATGATAGGCGCCTCGGCCTGGGTCAACGATGTGTCGTGGGGACCGTATCTGAACCTGGCTGGTATTGCCGGCATCTTGCTGGTGCTGTATTTCTGGTTTGGCGACGCGATCGGGGAATCCGAAAAAGGCTTGTATAGCGAACGCATCGACCATTCCTTCCGCTGGAGCATGAGCTGGTTCATCTTTTCCGAGGTCATGTTCTTTGGCGCTTTTTTTGGCGCCCTGTTTTATGCACGCAGCATCTCGATGCCGTGGCTGGGCGACCTCGATCACAAGCTGATCTGGCCAGACTTCTCGGCCCACTGGGGCAATACGGGCCCGGCTGGCACGGTGCAGGACTTTGTCACCATGACGCCGTTCTGGATTCCCACCATCAATACTGCGCTGCTGCTGCTGTCAGGCGTGACCCTGACCATTTCCCACCATGCGCTGCGCGCCGGCCACCGCAGCGTCACGGCGCTGTTCCTGTTCGCCACCATAGCTCTGGGTGCCGTTTTCATGGGTTTCCAGGTGTATGAATATGTACATGCCTACAGCGAGCTGAATTTAAAATTGACGTCAGGCATCTATGGCGCCACCTTCTTCATGCTGACGGGATTCCACGGTTTCCACGTGACGATGGGCGCCATCATGCTGTCGGTGATTTTGTATCGCGTGCTGAAAGGCCACTTTACACCCGAGCACCACTTCGGTTTCGAAGGCGCCGCCTGGTACTGGCACTTTGTCGACGTTGTCTGGCTGGGCCTGTACGTGGTCGTGTATTGGTTATAATGACGGGGCAGGGCGCACGCTGTTGAAGCTTGTGCCTGCACCATAAAAAAGCCGTGCCGGGATATCCCGGGTACGGCTTTTTTCTTGGTCTGGAAAGTTTGCCAATGAGGCAATATTAGTGGATGCCCGTCGGCTGGATATAGCCGAGTTTGTACGCCAGCAAGATCAGCAGGAACAGGGCGATCGAAAAGCCCACGCGCATGGCCAGCGCTTGCACGGTGCGGTTGCTCTTGCCCTTGTCGCGCATCAGGAAAAACAGGGCTGAACCCAGGCTGGCCAGGATCAGGATAAAGGCAATCGCGACAATGATTTTCATGGATGGCAAGGCCCTGTTTGAGGAGGTTCCATTGTAATGCGTATACGCTTCCGTTTTAGATGGATCCCTTTTGTTGTAATGCTGCTACTGGTAGCGCTGGGCGTATCGCTGGCGCAATGGCAGCAGCGCCGCGCCGAAGAAAAACTCGCCCGCGCCGCCAAGTTGCAAACAGGTAACCTGGCCGCACCGCTGATGCTGACTGCCGCACCCTTGCCACCCAGCGAAGCTGGCGCCATCGAGTTTCGCCGCGTCAGCGTGACCGGCCACTTTGTGCCCGCCTGGACTGTGTACCTGGACAACCGCCCCTACCAGGGCCAGGCTGGTTTCCACGTACTGACGCCATTTCAGATTGACGGTTCCGGCATGCATGTGCTGGTGGCGCAAGGTTGGTTGCCGCGTAACAATGTCGAGCGCACACGCATCCCCGACTACGCGACGCCCACAGGCACCGTCACCATCACCGGCATTGCCCGCCTGAATGCGGGCCATGTGATGCAACTGGGCACGGCACCGCCGCTGACACCGCACGCCATCGTACAAAATGCCGAGATCGCCCAACTGGCCCAGGTCAGCGGACTCGTCTTCCAACCCATTTTGATAGAACAAACAGTCGATGCCAACCACGCGCCAGCCGCCAGCCAGCTTCCCGTACGCGACTGGCCCGCGCCCGACCTGGGAGCAGACAAGCACCGTGGCTATGCATTCCAGTGGTACGCACTGGCTCTGATGGCTTTTTTATTTTTTGTTTTGACAGGATTTCGACGTGCAAACAAACAACCCTGAAATACAGCAAGGCAGGCAAGACCGGCAGGCGCAAAAGAGTGGCCGCCTCAAATTGCTGGCCGTGATCGCCGTGTGTGCTTTTCCCATCGTCGCTTCCTACCTGACGTATTACGTGATCAAGCCCACCGGCCGCAACAATTATGGCGCGCTGATCGACCCGCGTTTGCATCCTATCCCTGAAGCGCAGCTGCACGTGACCGAACTCGATGGCAAGGCTTCGCCGTTGGCACAATTCAAGGGCAAGTGGATCTTGCTGCAAACAGGGCCGTCCGATTGCCAGGACGCATGCCAGAAGCAGCTGTTTGCCATGCAGCAGCTGCGTCTGATGCAAGGCAAGGAAATGGAGCGCATCGAAAGAGTCTGGCTGGTAACGGATGGCCAGCCGCTCGAAACCATGATCATGCGCGAATTCGACGGCACCAATATGCTGCGCGTGAATAGCGACGCCTTGAAGGCCTGGCTGCCGGTGGAGGCGGGCGGCAGGGCGGAAGATCATCTGTATCTGATCGACCCGCTGGGTAATCTGATGATGCGTTTCCCGAAAGACGCCGATCCGGGCAAAGTAAAAAAAGATATCGCCAAGCTGCTCAAAGCTTCGGCGATCGGTTAAAGAAGAGGTTGATATCTACTATGCCTACGATGCATTTTTCTGCACTGGCCCAGCTGGGTCTGACTGGTTTACTGGTGGCCTTGCTGCCGCTGACCGTCGTCTGGATTTCGTCCGACGCGAATAAATACCGCAAGCTGGTCTGGGTTGCCGTGTTTTTGACCATCGACCTGATCATGTTTGGCGGCTTTACGCGCCTGTCTGATTCCGGCCTGGGCTGCCCGGACTGGCCTGGCTGCTATGGTTCGGCCAATCCTTTCCTGGCCCATGAACATATCGTGGCGGCGGAAGCCTTGATGCCGACCGGACCCGTGACGGTGTTCAAGGCATGGGTCGAAATGACCCACCGTTACCTGGCCATGGCGATCGGCGTGCTGATCGTGGCGATGATGGTGCAAGCCTGGCGTCAGTGGCGCAAGAGCAGACGGCAGGAGTTCGCTCCCGCGCTGCCGACAGCGCTATTCCTGTTTGTTTGCCTGCAAGGTGCGTTCGGCGCCTGGACCGTGACCATGAAGCTGCAACCGATTATCGTCACCATCCATTTGTTGCTGGGCATGGGGCTGCTGGCTTTGCTGACCTGGCTGGGCGGGCGCCAGGATAATGCCGTCGCGCCTGTATTGCGCGCCGATGCCGATGTGTCCGTGCTGCGCCCCATACGGGCGCTGGCGGTTTTCTCGGCCGTGCTGCTGACGGCGCAGATCGCGCTGGGCGGCTGGGTGAGCACTAACTACGCTACGCTGGCTTGCACCGATTTTCCACTGTGTGGCGGCAAGGTGATCCCGGAGATGGATTTTGAACACGGTTTCCATTTGTGGCGCGAGCTGGGCAAGACGGCTGCCGGCCACTATCTGCCGTTTTCTGCATTGACGGCGATCCACTGGGTGCACCGCAATTTCGCCTTTTTCGTGCTGCTCGGCATCGGTTACACGGTCTACCGCGCCTGGTCCTTGCCGTCGCTGCGCAAACCTGCCCGCTGGATTGCCGTGGTGCTGGCCGTGCAGGCGTGTACGGGCCTGGCGACCATTTACCTGAACTGGCCACTGGCGATTGCTGTGCTGCATAACGGCGGGGCAGCGCTGCTCGTGTTGTTGCTGACCATGTTAAACTACAAGGCTAAATTCCAACTCGATGTAGCGCGGACCTCCGCTTCCGCCGCCGCGACAGTGCCCCCGGCACTCGGCAGTATTTCCCGTACCCCATAAATGACTACTCAGACACTCAGCCGTAAACCTGCCCCTAGAATCGCCCAGTATTGGGCGCTGACCAAGCCGCGTGTGACGCAACTGGCCGTATTTTGCGCCGTGATCGGCATGTTTTTGGCCAGCGACGAGTTGCCGGACTGGCATGCTGTCGTGTTCGGCACCATCGGCATCTGGTTGCTGGCGGGCGCAGCGTTTGCCGTCAATTGCCTGGCCGAGCGTGAAATCGATGCGCGCATGGCCCGCACGGCCCGCCGTCCGATGGCCATGGGCGATATCACCGTTAAGCAGACGGTGGTGTTCGCGCTGGTGATCGGCGGCCTGGGCATGGCGATTCTGTATTACCTGGTCAATCCACTGACCATGTGGCTGACCTTTGTCACCTTTGTCGGCTATGCGCTGATCTATACGCTGATACTGAAACCGGCCACGCCGCAAAACATCGTCATCGGCGGCCTGTCCGGCGCCATGCCGCCCGCGCTGGGCTGGGCCGCTGTCGCCAACGACGTGCCGATGCAAGCCTGGCTGCTGGTACTGATCATCTTTATCTGGACGCCACCGCATTTCTGGGCGCTGGCCATGTACCGCCGTGACGATTACGCCCGTTCCGGCTTGCCCATGCTGCCCGTCACGCATGGCTTGAAGTTTACGCAATTCCACGTCTGGCTGTACTCGATTGCGCTGGCCGCCACCACCTTGCTGCCGTACGCCGTGCGCATGAGTGGCCTGATCTATTTATTTTCCGCCATCGCCTTGAACGCCGGTTTCCTGTATTACTCATGGAAGATGTACCGCCATTACACGGACTTGATCGCGCGCAAGGCTTTTGCTTATTCCATCGTCTACCTGGCGCTGTTGTTCGTGGCTTTGCTGGTCGACCATTACCTCTTCTTCTAAGTGTCTTTTGAATATGCTGACCATGAAAAAACGTTTTTATCTGCTGTTGACTGCTTTGTTCGCCACCGCCTTGCTGGCAGGCTGCGGCAAGCCGGCCGCGCCCAAGCTGGAATTCAAGAGCATGGATATCACGGGCGCCGCCTATGCGCGTGAATTCTCGCTGACCGACCACACGGGCCAGCGCCGTACCCTGGCCGATTACAAGGGTAAGCTGGTGCTGATGTTCTTTGGCTACACACAATGCCCCGACGTATGCCCTACCACCATGGCCGACATGGCCCAGGTGATGAAGGAAATGGGGTCGGATGCTGACAAGGTACAAGTGCTGTTCGTTACAGTCGACCCCGAGCGCGATACGCAAAAGTTGCTGGCTGAATACGTGCCTGCCTTCGACAAGCGTTTCGTGGGCTTGTATGGCACGCTCGATGAAACGGCCAAGGTGGCCAAGGAATTCAAGGTCTACTACGCCAAGGTCGAGGGCGAAACCGATAATAGCTACACGGTCGACCATACGGCCGGCACCTATGTGTTTGACCGCGAAGGCAAGATCCGTTTGTTCATCCGCCACGGCGAAACCCCGGCGGCAGTAGCGCACGATCTTAAACTTCTGCTATCCTGAGCTGATCGCGCCTGATGGGCGCTTTCTTCAGGATACAAGGGTTTATGGAAAAACGTTTTGAGCCGTATGCCCGCCTGGCAGCCATCATCTTTTTGGTGATCGGCTGCTTTTTTGTTTTGCGGCCCTTCCTGGCGGCGATGCTGTTTGCCGTCTGCGTCAGCATCTCCAGCTGGCCCTTGTACCTGCGCCTGCTGCACCGGTTGAAAGGCCGGCGTAACCTGGCTGCCGCCATCATGACGGTCTCGCTGGTGCTGGTGGTTGTGCTGCCTTTGGTACTGGTCACCTACAACCTGGCCGACAATGTTTCCCGTATGTATGACCAGATCCGCGCGGCACTGGAAGCGGGTGGCTTGCAGCCGCCTTCCTGGCTGGCCAGCATTCCGCTGGTGGGCGAGACCATCGATGGCTATCTGCGGCGTTTGATCGGCGACCGCGAAGAATTGCTGAGACTGGGCAAGACCATGCTGGAACCGGCGCGCCATTTCCTCGCTTCCGGCGGCATCGTGCTGGGCAGCGGCGTGGCGCAAACCAGCCTGGCCGTGTTCGTCAGCTTCTTCCTGTACCGCGATGGCCAGCAATTGCAGCTAGCCTTGCTGACGGGCAGCACGCGCATCATCGGCGACAGCGCGCCAGGCGTGCTGCTGACGATCAGCCGCACCGTGCGCGGCGTGATGTATGGCTTGCTGGGCACGGCGCTGGCGCAGGCGCTGGTGGCGGTGGCGGGCTTTTTGATCGCCGGCGTGCCTGCCGTAGCCCTC